>PVBE010419165.1_pt1 | contig 119936 bp, 91 predicted proteins | sample 1631181 | NCBI WGS metagenome assembly PVBE01 (sample SAMN08397723, study PRJNA350692) | Marine metagenome, whole genome shotgun sequencing project. | isolation source: water | place: Pacific Ocean | collected 2012-04 | reverse complement strand
GGAGTCTGAAATCCACGAGCCGCCACTACGTGCGGCAAACCCCGCCGACCTCGGGTCCCACGGCCGCATGTGCAGGTTTCTGGCGCCCGGATTGCGAAGTACTGCGACGAACGGCTAACCGTTCAGCCAACGCCGGGGCGCCCAGTTCCATATGGGCAATCCCGGTTGAGAGGTCAGGCTCCACTATGTGCTCACCTCGCCCAACTACTCCGAGAGGTTTTAACCCCGACGCCGTAATTGTACCGCGTGAGCGACAGTCCGCTGGAACCACGAGGGGAGATGGCAATGGCCAAGGGATCGAAGGCATCTGGCAACAGCAAGTTGGAGAAGGCGTTCGAGCAGCTCGTTGACTGGGCCATCAAATCGGCCGGGGACGTTGAGGCCTATGTCGACAAACTCAGGGAACAGAACCCTCACCTAACCGACGATCAACTCGCCCGCAAGATCGTCTCGCAGAAGAGCATGAAGAGCGGTTTTGTTGGCTTCGCGACGGGGTTGCCAGGCCTGACCGCATTACCGGCGACTGTACCGATCGACGTGGTGGCAACGTGGAAGATCCAGGTCACGCTGGCCCTCGCCATCGCCTATGTTTACGGACACACAGGGAAGACCACGGACTTCAAGACGGACTTGAGTATCATCGTGATGGGAGATGCGGCGAAGGAGGCGCTGAAGCAGTTTAGCATCGAGGCATCGAAAGCTGTCACGCAGAGAGTGGTCAACAAGTATGTTACGCGCGAGATGATGAAGCAGATCTGGAAGGTCTTCGGCCGCAAGATCATTACGAAGGCGGGCGAGAAGTCCCTCACCAGCTTCACAAAGATGGTGCCGGGCGTGGGCGGCCTCGTAGGCTTCGCGTTTGACTGGGCGGCCACTAAGGCTTTTGGCCAATTCGCGATCAAGTACTATGGGCCTGAGACCCCACTGTCCCCGGCCGCAGACGATGAGAAGACCCTCGCGACATGGAGCTGCAGGAGTATATTCAGCTACTCGGGATCGGTCGAGGACGGCTTGGCGATCTACCGGGGGATCACGCGCGTCAAAACGACCCAGATCGACAAAGACGTCCTGAAGAAGATCAGCAAGGAACTTGGGAAGCAGACGGTATCAGTGGGCATGTCCCGAGGCAAAGCCCCGGAAGGCAGCCTGGATAAGTGGCTCGTGGAGAACGACCTGAGACACCCGCTGGCGTCATGCGTCGCGCCGATCCTCGTCGCGGAAGGATATGCGGAAAGGGTAGGCAAGAGGGATCTCAAGGTCCGCAAATGCAAGAAGAAGCTGAAGACCAAGTCATAGGGCTCGATCCCTGCCCCTAATACGCCTCCCCTATCTCATTCACTCTGCCTCAAGAGCTTCAACCAGGGACAAACCGCCGTAGAACCGTTGGGAGGGTTTGGCATGGGCAAGGTTCAAGTCGGCGTGTTGTTGTTGGTCGTGTTCGTCGGATCCGTATCTCAAACTCTCGCCCGGCTCGCCACTCGTCCTTGTTCAGCAGGAACAATAGCCCCAGCGTGCTACGCGCCGGAGCGCTCTGGGGATTGAGGCCGACGGCTGTCTCGGCCTCACCCAGCGCCGCGTCGATGTCATCATCAGCGGCCAACAGTTTGGCCATGGTCAGGTGCGCTCCCGCCGATAGAGGCGCCAATCGGAGCGCTTCCGAGAGCGAGTCACGAGCAGCATTCAGGTTACCGCCGAAGAACTGCGCGGTGCCGAGAGCTTCGTGGGCCGCTCCGGACGCCGGTGCGTTATCGACGGCGATCGCGCCCGCCGCAACGGCAGCGTCAACGTCGCCTTGGGCGAGTCTGACATAAGCGAGGTACGAGTTCGCCAGATGGTTGGTGGGATCGATGCTGACGGCTGCTGTCGCCGCCGTCGCGGCCGCCGCCAGATCGCCCATCCGCAGGTGCGCGCCTGCCAGATAGGCCATCGGCACGGCGTCTGTCGGGGCCAGCTGAGCGGCTTGGGTCAGCATGGCAACCGCCGGACCAGCATCACGTTGCGCCAGGGCGATGAGGCCTAAACCCGTCTGCCATCGCGCGTCCGTGGGAGCGGCATCAGCCGCCGCCTGCAGCGCGGCCCCGGCTTCTTCCGGGCGTCCCGCTTGCAGCAGCGCAAACCCAAGCAGTCCTTGGAGCGTCGCGTCAGCCGGCGTCGTTGCCAACGCCGCCTCAACCTGCGACTGCGCGTCGTCGGTGCGCCCCAGGTCCAGCAGCACCTGCACCACGCCCGCTGCCGTCGCGGCGTCCGGTGTCGTCTGCAGCGCCTGGGCGCGCGACTCGAGGGTCCGCAACAACGTCTCAGGATCGGTGCCTACGTGCGGATACTCAGGCTCGATGATGAGCGTCTGCAGGCTGGCTTCCCAGGCCACCGTGCCTGACGGGTCGACGACCGCCGGCCTCGTGGGCGCGGATCCCGGCACGGCCGTGCTTTCTTCGGACTCCGCCACCTTGACGCTACCGAGATCATTGTGGAACCGGACGATGCCCTCAAGCACCGTTAAGACCGTGGTCCCGTCTATCGCGACGAGTATCTGGAAGATCGTGCCCTCGGCAGCCGCAACGGCGCCCGGGGCTCGAATTTCCAGCTTGTTGCCGCCAGTGAAGACGGCGAGGACCTTGCCCGCGAGCACGCGCCAGCCGCTGGGCTTGTTTGGCTCGCGGAGGATTACCTCGGAACTCGCGCCCATCGCAACGCGCTGACCGGTGGACGTCACGATCTGCACGGAGCTGTTGGCGCCCGTGCGGATACGATCGTTCACGTTCGCGGTGATACTGCTGCGCTTCACCGCCAGCCACGCGCCCTGCCCGCTGCGCTGCACCTGAACCGTGCCTCGGACAGATTGCAGGTGGTAGGTCGGCTCGGCGGCCCAGGCAACCTGCCCGATCGCCGCAAGTCCCATACACAGTAGCACCGCGCCAATGACAGAGCGCCGCTTCGACCGTCTCGTGTAAAGCATTGGCCTTCACCTCGTGGACGTGGCCGCGTTTACTCCGCAACTCCGGAGCTGACTTCAAGCGCGGGCGCGCCGTATACCTTCAGCGGCTCTTCTCGACCCTTGACTGACACTTCGTCGATGTAGAATGTCTCGATGTCGTCCTGCAACTCCTCAAGCACCGTCTCGCTGAAGATCAGCGAGTGCCCGAGATCCTTGGTGATCGATTCAAGCCGCGCGGCGACGTTGACGGCGTCGCCGATTACCGTCACCTGCATGTCCTCGGTGCCGAGCGTGCCCATCGCCAGATTGCCCGTGTTGATACCGACGCCGACCTGCAGCGGCACGCCCTGTTGCTCCCACGACGTGGCCCAGTCGGGAAGATGCGCCAGCAGCTCGCGTCCGGCCCGAAGGGCGCATGTCGAATGGTTCGTGCCGCGATGCTCCTGCCAAAACACGGCTAGAATGGCATCACCCGGCGTCACGACGATCGTGCCGCCATGATCACCGATCGTCTGCTCGACCGAGTGGCGGTACTCGCGGATCAGGTGGATCATGTTCTCCGCGCCGAGCTTCTCAGAGATTGTGGTGAAGTTCCGGATGTCGGAGAAGAGCACCGTGGCAACGGTCGTGCGCACCTCATCCAGGTCGCGCGCGCCCGTGCCCGTCATAAACTTCGGCACGAGACGGCGCAGGACACTGCCAACGGCCCGGCTCTGCGCGACATTCGTGGCGAGGTACGACGTGCCCAGGCAGGCCACCGAGAAGAATGCGTAATGGAAGATCCGGAAAGATGCCAGGAGTTGGCGGCTGACCGCCAGTGCGAGAGCCAGGACGCACGCCAGCACGATCACGGCGCCCAGTGTCTTGATCTTCCGCACCGCCAACGAACTCACTGTCCCGAGGGCGAAGATCCACAGCAGGAAACCCCACTGGTTAGTTCGATGGACGAATCGCCCCGTTATCAGCGTGTGGAGGGCGTTGGCTTGAATCTGCGGCCCGGGCATCTTGCCCATCGTGGTGTGGAATTCGTCAAATGCCTCGCGCCCGAGAATCACAGCTTTTCCGTCGAAAGCCGCCGATCCCTCGTCATCGCTCAGGTCCAAGACGTCCGATAGCAGCAATGGCTCCATTTGGCTCGCCCGGGCGCCCCAGTCAACCAGCATGGCGTACCAGTTGAGGAAGTTCGCGCTGGCCGTCCCGCCGACCAGTTCGATGCCGTGTTCGCTGATGTCTTCGGTCTCCTTGGCGGCGCGTTGGAGGAGAGAGAGGCGCTCGCTCGCGACCAGCGGGATCCGAAGGTCGCCCACAACGAGGGTCTGCCCGCCAACCGTGGAGTAGTTGTCGCGGTCGATGTCGGCGAACCGCATGAACCCGCGGACCGAGAGCGCGAGCAGCTCCTGCTCCGCGGCGTCCTTGAGCATCATTGGCACCATGCGGACGTCCTGGCCGGGCCGGTGCGCGACGGGCGACGCGACTGCCCAGGCGGCCTTCACGATGTCGGACGCCTCGTCACCCTCGGTTGGCTCGAACAGCACGTGGTCGGTGGCGATCTCGGTGGTTGCAGCGATTACGACGTTGCCGGCCTCGGTGAGCGCGCGCGCCAAGTTCGGGTCCTCAAGCTTGCACGTCCGCTTGAAGAACATGTCGAAGATGACGACCTTGGTGCCCCAGCCGGATAGCTTATCCACCAAGTCAGCATACGCCGTCCGCGGGATGCTGCACTCGCATTCTTCCTCGCCGTCACCCGGCGTCGGACGGAGGTGCTCGTAATGGTCCCCAGCCACGCCGGTATCCAGCAACGCAATCCGGTCGTCGAGTCCGGGCGTGGGGGTGAGCGACCACAGGACATCGTACGCGCGCCATTCGATAAAACTGAACGCGCGGGAGAAGACGACGAGGAACAGCACGGTCATTAGCGCGATGAATGGAGGGCTGCCAACGGCGTGGCGCAGGAAGCCGCCCTTTTCCTTGGACTTCGCGGGACCCATTCAGCCATGCCTCAATGCAAGAGCCACCGGGCTGGCGGCGCCCCGCGGCGTTCGGGCGATCTTAGTTGCCAACTTCACCGTAGCGGACCCATCTCCTGCCGCCATGCAATAAATACGCGGAGCCGAGGCATGCGACACCTCGGCTCCGCGTGTTGCGTCATTCAGCTGTCTGGACTATCCGTTACCCTAGTCGCGGGCGGTGGTCACCGTCCCGTCGATTCACGACGGCAAGAGCGTGTGGGCGGCTTCGAGGAAGGCGGTTAGGAGCTGGATGGTAGCCTCGATGTCGTCGACATGGCAGAGCTGCGTGGTCGAGTGCATGTAGCGGACAGGCGCGCCGACAGTGGTGGTGAGAGCGCCGCTACGGGAACGCTGAATGGCAGACGCATCCGTGCCGCCGCCTATGTTCTTCTGGTACGGGATATCGCGCTCCTCGCAGAGATCGAAGAGGAAGCGCACCAGTCGGCGGTCTCCGATGGTCAGCCGGTCCATGATGTAGATCCCCGCGCCCTTGCCCATCGTGCAGGGGTAGTCGGCTTCCTTGATGTACGCGCCGGCGGTCATGCTGCCGTCGATGGCGACGCCGATGTCGGGCTCGATGGCATACGCCGCCGACGGCATGCCGCGAACGCCGACCTCCTCCTGAACGGAACTGACGGCATAGACATCAACCTCCGTCGGCCCAACCCGGCGCATGGCCTCCAGGAGACAGTAAGTGCCGATGCGGTCGTCGAAGTTGCGGCCCATGTAGACGCGGTCGTTGAGCGCGACGAGTTCCTGAGCGGGGGTGATGATGTCCCCCACCTCGATGAGACCGACGACCTCGTCCTTGGGCCGGCCGACGTCGATGAGCATGTCCTGGAGCCTCGGAACGCTGCCGCGCTTGTCGTCGCGCATGTCCGGCGCGATCACGCCCTGGACGGGCTCTTTGCCGTGGATCGTGACGGGTTGGGAGACGAGGACCTGCGGGTGCAAGCCACCGATGGGCTCGAAACGGATGAAACCCTCGCCGTCGATGTGCTTGACCATCATGCCGATCTCGTCGACATGAGCAGCCAGAGCGACGCGGAGCGGGCGGTCGGCGCCGCCGGAGGCCTTCTTGAGCCCGATGACGTTGCCGATGCGATCGCGGCGGACCTCGTCGCACGCGGACCGAAGCGCCTCTGAGACGATGGCCTGTATCTCGTCCTCGTAACCCGGCACGCCGGGCGTGTTGCAGATCGTCTCGAGCAGAGCGTGGTCCATTGAGGTGGCTCCCGTAGGCGGCTACTCAGAGATAGCGATGTTGTCGATCTCCAGCGCGGGCGCGACCGGCTCACCCGTGACGCCCTTGCGGAGGATGAAGCCGACGCGGGTAATCTTGATGCCCTCGGGCATCGGCTTGCCGTGCATTGGGTGGTCCGTGGTATCGCCCCTGAAGCTCGCGAGAGACAGGTGCATCTCCCGCCAGTCATCGGAGGGTCGGTTGGCGAAGTAGGAGGACCAGTCCGCGCCGTCAGCATCGCGAAGGGTCACCTTAATGTAGAACCAATCACCGGCCTCGGCGATCGACGCGCGGTAGGCGAAGCCAAGCACCGGATCGGCGCCCGTCACCATCCGGTGCTCGCGGCCGAGTTGGAGGTATGAGGCCTCGGCGACAGCCGCGCTTTCGATCCGGACGGCGCCGTCGGAGTTGGCGAAGCCCTCAACGATACTTGCGGACGAGCCGATCCAGCCCTGAAGCGTGCCGTCCTCGAAGTCGAAGGCCCTGGGCTGGGGGATCAATATGGTGCCCTGTTGGATGACGCGCCAGTCGGCGGCCTTGGCGGAGACCTGGTAGGTGTACGGGAGGCCGACGCGGGCGTTCTGAATCTGGAGCGTGGCCTCGGTCGATGGCTCGTCGCTCCGGGTCTCGAAGAGACACCCGCCTCCCGCGGCATAGCCGTAGCGGAGTTGGAAGAGCGCGGGTCCGGTGGCGGCGACATCGATAGCAGCGGAATCGAGGTCAATGGGCGCCAGATCCGATGCTTGGAAACCGGATGGGAAGACAGGCAGATCGATGCCAAGGCTACCGAAGTCGGGCGCATCCTCGCCCTGGTACGGCACGAGGACGGTGGTGAACTCAAGCGGGAGCGCGCCGGTTCGCGTGTACTTCACGAGAGTGGCCGGTGTCTTGTTGGCGGCATGGAGACTCCAGCCGATCCAACCGGCCATCGATTCTTCCTCACCCTCGACGAGTTCGACCTCAAGGCCGTCGGTCTCGAACGGCACGACAAGGACGTTGGCGCCAGGCCCGACGGAGTTGACGGCGCGAGTCTGCTCGTTGAGTTGGGCACCCGCGCGGGCGAGCTGGAACTGGCAGGTGGCGGATACTTCAGCAGGACCGGCATCGCGGGGCAGAATGAGGTCTTTGACGACAACGTGCCCCGGCCGGGAATCAGACGGTTTCACGAACAGGACCTTGCGGACGTGGATGGCGTCGTGACCTCCGGCGTACCCCTCATCGTACGAACCGCAGACATAGTCGTAGGCGTCGGTCGTCTCCCAGATGTTGTGCAACGGTTCGCGAGCGACCCAGGTATCGCGCGGGGTGCGGCGGCGGTTCTGACCGTGACCGTCGATGAGGACGGTGCTGTGGGCGGCGGTGCTGACGAAGTGACCGCGCCACCGGCCGGCGTAGGTGAAGCGTCCCGGATCGAGGATCATCTCCTGCCCGAATGCCCACAGGTCGATGGTAAGCTTGTCCTCGTGTTGGTGCGCGTATCCGTATGGACCGGCATCGATGGCGAAGTAGATGTCATCCATCGTCCAGCCGCTGCGCATGACGTACTGCCCGGCGTTCCGGAAGGCATGTGAAGGGCCCTCGGGAGGAACGCCCTCTTCCCCACCGGTAGCGATGAAGCGCATGTCTTCGCGGTCGAAGCGCTCCGCGCCGTCGCGCATCCAGCCCTTCATGTTGCCATGGTCGGAATCATTGAACATGGGGATGTGGCCATCGGGCTTCACCACATTCATCAGATACTCGTACATGCTGAGCATCTGATCGTGGTAGACCTCGGGCACCTCGACGCCATTCTGAGCGGCGATATCGTATGCGCTACGGAAGCTGCTGAGCGTCGCGCTGTGGTAATGCGGGGTCAGCTCAATCTGCGCGCCGTCGGGGAGCACCTGCGCCTGAATCTCGCGAGTGAGAACCTCCCAGCACTCGGCCTGCCAGCCCTCTGCATCGGCGAACTCGGGGAAGACGATACTCGCGCTGAGCTTTCCGCTCTTCTCCGACACGAGCCAGTTCCCGCCGCCGCCGAACTCTCCGAGGTAGTCGGCCTGCTGGTAGATCGCCTCGAGCATCGCGCAGACCAGTTGAGGCGTGAAGTGGTCGCTGTCGATGAAACGGAAAAGAACGTCTGGCCACGAGCCCTTGAGCCGGATGCCCAGCTCAAGCGTTCGCCATGTCCAGCGGGCGTTGCGCGGCCCATCGGGGCGCGGGTTGTCTGAGAGCCAGTCGCCGAGTTGGTAGGCGAAGTCCTCGGCATACTTCTCGTCGCCGGTATACCAGTAGGTCCTCGCGAGCCTTACCCAGGTGCCGTGCCGGTTCAACTCGATCGGCCACTCGACATCGCTGAGCGGATCAGCGTTCCAGTCGATGTCGTGAGTGAGCGTGGCCGGTTTGCCGACGAAGGCGTACTCGCGCTTGAGCACGCGGTCGGCGCCGGAGGTGTTGTAGTCCGGATTCGGCTCGGGGCGCGCGTGGCGGTCGGTGATGTAGTGGGGCTCAACGCGCATCTGGTAGTAGGCTTTCAGTTCGACCGCCGCCGTTGGGAGGTCGCTGGCGCCGACGGCGGCCTTGACTGCCTCAAGACCAGGATAGTCGAGGTTGAGGTGGCCGAAGACGCTCTGCCAGTCGGCACGCGCGGTGGATGCCAACGCGAGGGCCAGGAGCACTATGACGCCTGCTTTCATGGTGAGCCTCCGTGGGCGTGTTTCGCAGGGGCGGGCGCGACGACCTCGGAGGGGAGGGAGATTCATGGGGCGAAGGGACAATGGACCGCATGGCAGGCGTGGAAACTCGCTGAGTTTCCCTTCGCCTGTCCTACGACGACGGGGGTCATATCATGGTACTCGCACTCATGGCGATGGCATCCACAGGGGTGGCGGCGCCGGTGGAGCTGACCGTTGGGCCGGATGAGCCAATCAACACGCTGAGAATCGCGCGGGATGAGATCCGAAGGCTGAAGGCCAACGACGAACTCCCCGAAGGCGCGGTCGTCAGCGTGCTGGCAGGAACGTATTACCTCAGCGAGACGCTGGAGCTGGGCCCGGAGGATTCGGGCACCGAGGACGCGCCGATCGTGTGGCGGGCCGCGGGGGATGAGCCACCAGTGCTCTCAGGCGGCGTCGGCATCACGGGCTGGCAACCGCATGAGGGCGAGATACTGAAGGCGGACCTCAGGCCGCTGGGACTGGGCGAGAAGCGATTCTGGGGCTTGGTCTTCGAGGGCGAGCAACAGACGCTGGCGCGCTACCCGAACGTGAACAAGACGGATCCCCACGGCGGGCAGTGGGGATATGTCGCGGAGCCGATCGGCGAGGAGAACAAGCGCGAATTCCGCTATGGCACGGACGAGGAACACGCGTGGGCGAACCCCACCGACGGGCGCGTGCATATCCACCCAAACTGGGACTGGGGCTGGAACATCACGCCCATCGCCGGCCACGACGCAGCGACGCGGACGATCACGCTGAACGGCAACACGGGCTACTTCATCAAGATCGGCGACCGCTACTTCGTCGACGGGCTAATCGAAGAACTCGACGCGCCGGGCGAGTGGTACCAGGACCCGCGGACCAACACGCTCTACTTCTGGCCGCCCGATGACATCGATGGGGGCGAGGTCAGCGCGACGGCGCTGCCGACGGTGGTGTCGATGACGGGCGCGTCGCATGTCTCGATGCAAGGGTTCATCATCGAAGCGTGTGACGGAACGGCGGTGACGATCAAGGACTCGGACCACTGCGAGATCGCCAAGAGCACCATCCGCAACACCGGCGGATGGGGCGTCAGCATCAGCGGCGGAAATGACAGCGGCGCGCGGGGGAATGATGTCTACTGGTGCGGGCATGGGGGCATCCAGGTCACCGGGGGCGATCGGGACACGCTGGTGCCTGGGAACAACTTCGCGGATAACAACTACATCCACCACTGCGCGCGGCTCTGGAGGACGTACCGGCCGGGCGTCGCCGTGAACGGCGTCGGAAATACGGTGAGCCACAACCTCGTGCATGACATGCCGCACGCCGGACTGCTGCTAGGCGGAAACGAGAATGTGGTGGAATTCAACGAGATCCACCACTGCAACCTGGAGAGCGCGGACACAGGCGGGATCTACTTCTGCTCGCGCGATTGGACGCAGCGCGGGAACGTGATCCGGCACAACATCTTCCACCACCTGGGCGGGTACGGGAAGACAAGCCAGTGGACTCCCCTAAAGAACGGGAAGGTGGAGTTCACCTACCCGCACTTCACGTGGGGAATCTACCTGGACGACCCGACGACAGGCACGACCGTCTACGGGAACATCGTGCACCACGCGCGGATCTGCGGGCTGCATAACCACGGCGGGCGCGACAATACGTGGGAGAACAACATCGTGATCGATGCCCCGGCGTTCCAGGCGGGGATGCTCTCGCCGGGCTGGAGCAACTGGCCGGCGATCAACGACAAGCTGGCGAGCCGCCTCGCTGAGGGGTCGCCCTATCTTGAGAGATACCCGGAGCTAGCGGACTATCCGGACACGGCGCCGGAGGATATGACGGGTCTGAAGCTGCTGCGGAACATCTTCTACTACACCAAGGATGGGACGGAGTGGATCCGCGGCGAGCAGGGCGCGGGCTGGGGCGGCGATGGGTGCCAACTGCTGTATAGCATGCGGATGCGGCCGGAGCACTTCGAGAAGAACGACTGGGATGGAAACACGGTATACCTCGAGGAGGGACTCGAACCGCGGATTCGGTTCAGCTTCTACCCGGACGCAAACGAGCTCCTGACATGGGACGAGTGGAAAGAGATGGGCGCGGACCAAACATCGGTGCTGGAGGATCCGCTGTTTGTCGACGCGGCGAATGGCGACTACCGGCTGAGGCCGGATTCGCCGGCGCTGAAGCTGGGGTTCAAGCCGATTCCCGTCGACGAGATTGGCCCCTACGAGGACGAGTTGAGGGCGTCGTGGCCGGTGGTTGAGGCCCCCGGCGCGAGCGCGCTAGGCGACTTCACCACGGTTGAGTACTACGAGCCGCCGCAGTTCAAGCCGCTGCCCGTTGGGGACAAGCTGGCGGCGCGGAGCGGAATCGGCAACTTCATCGACAAGGCAAAGCAGGGCCCCGTGACCGTCGCCTACTTCGGCGGCGGCATCCACCCCAAGAGCGGGTGGCGTAGCCCCGTGATTGAGTGGCTCAACGAGCCATATGGCGAGGTCACGGAGCTGGATGCGAGCACGTCCGACGCGGTCAGGGGCTCGGGATGGAGCATGTACCGATTCGAGCACGACGTCCTGCAACACGAGCCGGATCTCGTGCTGATCGACTTCACATCAGACGACATGCCGAGCGGGCCCCAGAACAGCCAGCGCAACATCGAGGGGATGATCCGCCAGGCACGCAAGGCCGATCCGACGCTCGACATCGTGGTGCTCCACGCCTTCCGGAAGGGGATGGAGGATGCCTACGCGGAGGGTCTGCTGCCGCCAGTCATCACCGGTTACGAGCGCGTCGCCGGGCACTACGGGGTCACCTCCGTGAACATGGGCCAGCGCGTGGCTGAGCTTGCGCTGGCCGGCGAGTTGGTCATCGCAGGCAAGCCCGAGGATGCGGACGGCAAGCTGCTCTTCTCGGGCACTGGCACGGTCCCAGCCGCTGACGGGAACGAGATCTACGCCAGCGAGATCATCGACGCGCTGGCGCAATTGGCGACCGGCGACCCGTCGGGCGAGAGAGAGCTGCCGGAGCCGTATGGCGACAACAACGAACGCGCCAAGCAAGTCTTCATCACCGCTGACATGCTCAGCGACGAGTGGGAAGAGCTACCTCCGGACCACGAGTTGCGGAAGCGTCACGCGAGCAAGATGGACACGATCTGGTATACCGACACGCCCGGAGCGACGCTGCGGTTCAAGTTCAGAGGCACGAGCTGCAGCATCTACGACCTCATGGGTCCGGACACGGGGCGCGTGGAGGTGACGATCGACGGCAAGGTGATCGGGATTCGGCAGCAGGTCGACCCATGGAGCTACTACCAGCGGCAGGCAGGGATCAGCGTGGCGGGCAACCTCGAGGACACAGAACACGAGGTCATCATCGAGCTGCTTGCGGACGCGCCGGACCGGAGCGTGCCGATCGCATCCGCGGAGAAGGCAGGACGGTATGACCCGGCGCTGTTTGAGGGCGTGGCGCTTCGAGTGACGGCAATACGGGTGATTGGCGAAGTACTCGAGTAACGACGGCAATGACCAGGAGGATCGATTGATGATTATTGCGCCATTACTGCCGGTGGCGGTGGTTGCCGCCGGAACGGGCATGACGTACGAGGAAGCGAAGGCCAGGATTCCAGACCGGCCGATTGAGAGCTTCTGGGTTGGGGATATGGACCGGCTGAGCGAGGTTATTCAGGAAGTCGAAAAGGGCGAGGTCACAACGCTCTGCGCGACTCCGGGCCGCAGGCCGATGGTCATGGTGACCTACGGCGAGCGCGAGGAAGTCCAGCACGTTGGCAACTTCAACTCCGCGATTGGCGCCCGCGAGCCGGAAGCGTACATGGACAAGGCCGCGCGGGAGAAACCTGTCATCCTATTCGTCGGCCCGGTACACGGGCAGGAGACCGAGGCGTTGACGGGGTTGGCGAATCTGATCAGCGTGATGGAGACGGGCGAGGACCTGCGAGGCAAACGCCAGGCGACGCTGAGGCAACTGGGGAAGAAGTGTCGGTTGCTGATCATCCCCGCCGGGAACCCAGACGGCATCGCGCGGTTTGAGCCGAAGTCGCTGCAGGGAATGGGGCTCGACGACGTGCGGTTCTGGGGGCAGGGCACGTATACGGACGACAGCTTCTGCGACTGGCCGGGCTGCAAGCGACAGCACCCGATGGTGGGCGACAACGTCGGCTTCCTGGGCGCGTACTTCAACGATGCGGGCATCAACCCGATGCACGATGAGTTCATGGCGCCGATGGGTCCCGAGGCGCCGGCGATCCTGAGGGTGGCGATGGATGAGGGCCCGGACATGGCCGTGTCGCTGCACTCGCATTCGAACGCCCCGGTGGTGCTGCGACCGTCGTACGTGACGACGGAGATCCAGGAGGAGTTGCGCGAGTTCTCAGCGACGTACAACACGCTGATGGAGGAGCGAGACCTGCCGCACGGCGGACTGTTCAGCGTCGACACAGAGGGTGGCGAGAACCCGGCCCCGTTCAACCTCACGAGCGCGATGTACCACGTCAGCGGCGCGGCGGCGTTCACCTTCGAGTGCCCGCATGGGTTGGCGGATGAGAATGCATGCAACATGAGCCAGGAGCAGATTCTCGACATCCAGCTTGGGCTGTACGAGGCGATGATCCGGTGGACGCTGGACGCGAAGAGCAAGTAACGCCAGACTGAGGGTATCAGATGCTGATTGCATTGGCGGCGATAGCCGCGTGTGGGGCCATAGGACAGCCGGTGCTTCTCAACTCGTTCGAGGACGAGGACATCGTCGCGCGGCTGAATCCCAGCGACGCCGAGGTGGAGCGCGTCCGCGAGCACGCCACCGACGGCGAGTGGGCGCTCAAGGTCCGGTTCGGCGTGACGGACTGGCCGCAGGTGATGCTCGAGGCCGGCAAGGCGTATGAGCAGGCGGATTGGTCGAGCTACGGGGCGATCGTGTTCGACATGCACAATCCCGAGGACGACTCGATCGTCATCAACATGCGGATCGACGACGCGGCGGAGGGCGATGGCCGCGTCCACTCGCGTCAGACGGGCGTAGCCGTGCCACCCGGCGAGACAGTGACGGCATGTCTCTCGATCCCCGAGGAAGAGCTGTTCATGCGCTCCGGTCCACCCTCGGCCACCGGCGATGTGAACGCCTCACTCAGCAGCGGCGAGATCGACAAATCCCACATCATCCGGTTCCAATTCTACCTCGCTCTACCCGCGGTTGAGCACGTGCTGTACATCGACAACGTGCGGCTGGCAACAGCCGCGACCTTCGACAGAATCGTCGACCGCTTCGGCCAATACACGGAGGCGGACTGGCCGGGGAAGATCCACGACGAGGCGGACCTCGAGGCGGACGAGCCGGCAGGCGCCCTCGGTCCGGAAGATCGCGATGAATACGGCGGCTGGGCGACAGGCCCGACGCTGGAGGCGACGGGTTGGTTCCGCACGGAGAAGGTCGACGGCAAGTGGTGGCTGGTGACGCCGACTGGGCATCTCTTCTGGTCGACAGGAATGGACTGCGTGGGATCGAGCCAATGGGGGCCGATCAAGGGGCGAGAGGACCTCTTCACCTACCTCCCGGAGGCAGATGACCCGCTGAGCAAGTACGGTGGCGAGGGCACGGAGGACATCGATTTCTACAAGATGAATCTGCACCGGAAGTACGGCGAGGACTTCTACGCGCAGCACGTTCAGAATACGCGACAGCGGCTGAAGACATGGGGCTTCAACACGGTCGGGAATTGGGCGGACTGGGACCAGTACCGCGATCTGCGCATCCCCTACACGGCGCCGATCCACACGGGTGGCGGACCGAGTTTCCAGGGCGCGTGGCGGGAGATCCCCGACGTGTACGACCGGGAGTTCGCGAGCGTCGCCACGAAGAACATCACCGGCGCGACGGACACCTTCGGGCAGGATCCATACTGCATCGGGTACTTCGTCGACAACGAACTGCCATGGGGGCATTGGGAGGGAGACGCGCGTTACCCGATCGCGGTCAATGCCCTGCAACTCACGGGGGAGCGGGCTGTGAAGCAAGTGTTCACGCGGTGGATGATGAAGGAGTACAGGACCATCGAGAAGCTGAATGAGGCGTGGGGTACGAGCATCGAGTCATGGCCGGCGTTTCGCGATGAGCCGGTCGACATCCCAGACATGGCCAGGGCGCAGCCCGATCTGTCGATGCTGGTGAGCGATTACGCGGAGCGGTATTTCAGCACTGTGGCGGGGCTCATGGGGAGGCACGCGCCAGACCAGCTCTACCTGGGGCCACGCTTCGCGGTGGCGACGCCCGAGGTGCTGGAGGCGGCCGCCGAGCACTGCGACGTGTTGTCATTCAACATCTACGGGAAGGCCGAGAATCTGTTGGTCTACGCTGAGAACTTCACGCATATCGACCTGCCGGTCATCATCGGCGAGTTCCACTTCGGCGCGCTCGATCGGGGGATGTTCCACGGGGGGCTCGTGCCCGTGCCGAGCCAGGAGGATCGAGGTCAGCATTACGCGGAGTACGTGCGGACGGCCGCGCAGCAACCGTGGTGCGTCGGCGCGCATTGGTTTCAGTACATCGATGAGCCACTGACGGGGAGATTCGATGGAGAGAACTACAACATCGGCTTCGTGACGATTGCCGACGTGCCCTACCCGGAGCTGGTCAGGCAAGCGACGGAGGCGAATCGCGAGGTGTATGAGGTGAGAGCAGCACAGTGACAGCGTAGGGGCGCAATGAATTGCGCCCCTACGCTGGAAACCCCGCGTCGCGTATCCTCGCGCCGACCTCGCGGAGGACGGCGGCGTCGTGCTGGTCGATGGAGCCGTCCGGCAGCGGGCCCGTGTTGAGGAGCAAGTTCGCGCCGGCCTGCTGGGCTTCGCGGAGCGTCTCCCAAACTTCGTCGGCGGACTTGTGCTGGCCCTTCTTCTCGGCCATGTAGCCCCATGAACCAGGGCACATGGTCGTGCAAATCTCACACGTCCGATTGCGTGAATCGACCGCCTTGTGCTCGGGCGCGTAGAAGTCCTCGGTGTGGAGCAACCCCTGCTTGTAGCTGACAAGGACCTGTGGCTGCAGCTCGTGGATGAGGTCGTACAGCTCCTGGCATCTGAACTGCTCGTGATCGCCCGATGCCGGGACGGCGATACCATCGAGCCAGATGGCGGCGATCGGCCCGTAGCGCGTGAGCAACTCGGTGACCTGAGCGGTCATGAAGTCGAGGTAGATCTGCAGGTTGTGATCGTCGCCGTAGGCGTAACTCGGCTCCGGCGGATCGTACTTCGGCCGCGCGCTGCCGCCCCAATCGTTGTTCGGCGCGTGAGGGTGCTTCCAATCGCGTCCGTGGGAGTAGTAGAGACATAGCCCCAGGCTCCGCGCCTCGCAGGCCTCGGCCAGTTCGCTGACGAGGTCGCGCCCGCAGTTTGGCGCGGAGACGGAGTTGAAGTCGCTGACCTCGGTGGCGAAGAGGCTGAAGCAATCGTGGTGGCGAGTGGTGATGTTCACATACTTCATCCCCGCATCGACGGCCATGTCGCAGATGTAATCGGCGTCAAAGGCCTCAGCGGCGAAGTCGTCGATGAGCTTCGCGTACTCGGCGACGGGGATGACCTCGCGGAACTGCACCCACTCATGCCGCCCGAGCAGCGAGTATAGCCCGTAGTGCATGAAGAGCCCGTACTTCGCGTTGCGAAACCACTGCATCGCGGCGTCGCGAGGATCGGCGGCGTAGGCGTCAGCGTAATCGGCGAGATAGGATGGGACGGTTGGCATCGGGGCCCCCAAAACGGAAGCAACGGGGCGAGAGCCCCGTTGCCACGCTGTGCTGATAGTTGCCGAACGGCTACTCCGGTTCGTATTCGATGACGAGTTCCGGCGCGAAGGCGGCGGTCTCGCGGGCGTGATAGGTCGCGCCATCGTTGCCGGTCGGCTCGAGGACGATAGACAGCTCGCCCTGGCCGGATAGCTCGATCTCGAGATCGCGCTCCTCCCAGACATCATTGCCGACCGCGCCAAGCTTGCCGATCTGCGTCCCAGGCTCGGGTCGACCCGTGTACTTGAGCGCGTATTCGTCCCACTCGTTCGGCACGATGTGGATGGTTCCGGAGTCTCCGCTCTGGCTATGGCCGGTGGGCGTGGTGCGGATGCGGAACTTGACGAAGACGGACTTGCCCGGAATGTCGTAGGCGAACTTCAGGTAGGCGATGTTGTGGCTCTCGTCGCCGAACTTCGAGTTGCCGCCATCGACGAGCAACGTCGCGTTGTGCCCGTAGTTGTTCCCGGGCTGCCCGTGGCTGCCGTAGGTGTCCTGGATCGGGTTGAGCGTCACTCGACCGCGCGGGCCAAGGTACCGAACGCTCGACTCGCCGGTGTTCTCCTGAGCGCCATCGCCCTTGAGCAGTTCGACCGAGAGACTGAAGTCGGTGGGCTCGCCGGCGGTCTCAACCTTGAGCGTCACTGGAACGGTGGTCTCGGAGTCAGCATCGATATTGACCGCGATTGTCCCTGGATCAACAGAGAAGCCCTCGGGCGCCGTCACGCGCAGCTCGCCGGAGAAGGCTGAGTCGCGCATATTGGTGACCACGACGTCTGAGGTGACCTCGTTGTCGAGATCGCTGATCATGAACTCAGGCACGGCCAGCCCAACCGTCAGGACTTCGGTGCGATTGACGGCAATCGCGTTGACGATCGGGGCGTCGTCTGCCGTAGGCGTCTCGGCGACAGGATCGAACTCGATGTCGAGGTCCTTGTCAACGCGTATCCCAGTGAAGTCGCGCTCGATGGCCTTGCCCGTGCCGCCCGCTTCGGCCACGACGTCAAAGCCCTCGAGGACGGTCTCGCCCTGGATCTTCACATCGAACACGCGCGTTCCGGGGGCTTCGTCGGCCGGCGCGGCGAACGCGAGGCGGACATCATACAACGCCGCGCCGTCGCCCTCGTCGACCAACGGGATGCTGCAGGCGATGACGCCCTTGGCGCCGGAGGCATAGAGCCACGGCGCTTCCGTGCCCTCAACGTCGAAGTACTCCGACGGGTCGCTGAAGTACGCGCCGCCGGCGACGTAGGAGACGTTGACGTCAAACTTGGTCTGCATGCGACCGCTGGTGTGAGGGAATCCAAACCAGAGCCGTCCCTCGGGACCGCGGCGATCCCCGGGCGCGCCGAAGTTGACGGCGAGTTGCTTGACGGGCTTGCTCTCGCCGGGCGAACTGAAGACGCCCCACGCCTTGTTCATGGGCCGCGGCGCGAAGACGGTCGTGCAGTGGATCGAGAACGTGCAGACGCAGCCGCTGCTGGCCTCAGGCGCCAGGAGCAGGCCGTTGGCGGGGACGAGGTTGATCCAACACCCCGGCCGCTGCCCGGCAAAGTGGTTGGTGCCATAGTCGGTGAGCAGGTCGTAGTAGGCGATCGACCCGGAGCGATAGTAGAGCGCGTTGGGCGATGCGGAGATGGTTCCGCAGTGATGTCCCGGACGCTCAAACTGCCAGGGCTGCTCCCGGCCGGTGATCGGATGTTTCCGCATCTTCTGCTTGCCCGTCCGCAGGTCAAATCCCCACGGCTCGGCGATGAGCATGTCCTCGAGGACAAGCGGGCGGATGCGATAGCCGATGGCCTTGGTCCAGAGGAGCGAGCCGTCTTCGGCGTCGAGGACGGTCGCGCGACGAGAACCGTATTCGCCGCCGAGGAACTGGGGCCAGAAGTGTCCGTTCCAGTGCGACCCGCAGAAGACAACCGTGCCGCGCGCAGCGATGCACGAGAGCACCGCGCCACCGGCGTCGGTGAGATCGAGCGGATGCTGCCAGATGACCTCGCCGGTGCCGGCATCAAGAGCGATGGCCAAGCGCACGTCGACGCCGGTCAGCTTTTCCTCGGCTGCCGACGCCTCGATACCCTCCGCATCCATGAGTTCCTTGATCTCGGCCGCGAGGGCTTTCTGGCGGTCCTCGCTTGAGGCGCTGTTGTCGGCAAAGAACACCCGCCCCCCGTCGATGGAGATCGTGTTGTTGCGGATCTTCGAGCCGAGGTACACCCACTTGAGGTCGCCGGAACCGGTATCCACGGCAAACACAGACGTGCTTTCCTGGCCTCGCACAGCGACGCTTCCGTAGAGCGTGTCATCGACGAGAGCGACGTAGGCCCAGGTGGGGTTGCCGCCGCCCTGGGACGGGGGCAACTCGTACGTCATGGTCGTCTCGCCGGTAAACGCATCGAGGCGGAGGCACTGGCTGCCCGCGGCGAGGTAGAGAGAATCGCCGTCACAGGCGAGGTTGGATGTTTCGCGGACCATCCCCGTGCGGCGCGCGCCAGGGATCTCGCGGCGCCAGTACTGCACGCCGTTGTAGGCATCGAAGCAGATGATCTCGTATTCGCCCTGGTAGAAGACGCGGCCGTCGATGGACAGCGGCGCCGCGGTCCCCACGTGACGATTGACGGCGTCGGCCGGGCCGGGCTCGCCATACCAGAGAACCCCGAGGGGCGCGCGGACGAATGTGTCCGTGGTGGATGCGGTGTTGCCGGCGTCGCCGTATTGGTGCGTCCAACTGCCGGCGCCCTCCAACGAGCCGCGGACGGCCATGGCCCAGATACCGTCGTCGGTCGTGACCTTCACGTTCTCCTCGCCCAGTTCGTCCATCCAATCACGAAGGGGCTTCTGCTTGAGGGCCTTCACGGCACCCTTCGCCCCGGCCGGCTGGCCGATGCAGACCGCACCGCCGACGGGCTTGAGGCAGCGTAGCGCCTCCGACGAGGCCGCGGACAGATCGCCCGCCACCAGGGCGTCATCGGAGACGATCAGGTTGGCGAAGTAGCTCGCGTACGGCAGGCTGTCGAGATCGGTCTGATCGACGGTGACGCGCGTGCCGTATATGCCGGCGTTTAGCAGGTAATCGCGCGCGGATGCGACGTCATCCGCGTCAGGATCGGCGCAGTAGATCTGTAGATCGGTGATCTTTGAGAGTTCGTGGGCGAGGCGTCCCTGCCCGCTGCCGAGCACGAGGCAGAAGCCCTCTTCGACGCCGGTCTGATCGACGATGTCCTGGGCGGCATCAGCGTAGACGGCGGTAAGCTCGTCGTCGATCTCAGCGCCATCGGCAGCCCCGACTTCATTCGCCGTCGCCGCGCCCGTACCGAAGCAGTGGACCGTGCCGGCGTCAGTGCTGACCACAAGGCGACCGTCGGAGACCGCAAGACCCTCGGCATTGCCCTCAATCGCGGCGCCCCAGAGGCTCTCGCCGGACTTGCCGTCGACGACTACGACGTTGCCGTTGCCGCCCGCGATGACCAACTCGCCGGCGACGATCATGGTGGCGAACTCTTCCTGGTCGAGATTCCAGAGGCTGCAGGCTTCGAGGGCCTCGTTGAGGGTGTCCTCTTCTTCCTTCAGCTTCTCAAGCTGGTCATCCATGTCTTCGGCTTTCGCCGCCTCAATGGCCTTGCGCCGCGCGGCGACGTCGCGCTGCTGGTTGCTGAGGGTCGGGTACTCAACCCGGTTGAGAGCTTTGAGACCACCAGCGCCGAGCATGTAGGACGTGTCCTGCGTGACGACCAAGCGGCGCCCCTTGAACCACGCGAAGCCGATGTTGCCGGACTTGGCGTCGTAGCCGATGACCTGCCCCGTGCCCGTGAACAGGTGATCGCCGGCGAGCAGAGCGTAGGTCCCACCAACTTGCCCGACGGACCGCCAGCTATAGCTACGCTGGTGGATGAACTTGCCCGTGGCGCGGTTGAAAGCGGCGGGCGTGGCGCGCCCGGACGGGACGTAAAGCGTGTCGTTCGTGGCGAGCATGTATCCCTGGGGCGAGAAGCCGTTCTGGCCGGCGCCGCCGTCGGAGATGGTGTCATTCTTCCAGACGAGTGAGCCATCCTCGGCGTTCACAGCGTAGAGGTAGACGCGCTCGCCGGGGAAGATGCCGGCGCCGAAGTAGGCCACGCCGTCGTCGACCAGGACGCCCGTGCGCGGTGGGTGCAGGTTGGTCATCTTGCCGCGAGCGAGCACCTTCTCGGGCGTCGGCGCCGCGTAGAAGCGCCAGACCTCAGAGCCGTCCTTCCCATCCAGGCAGTAGATGATCCCATCATCGGAGCCGACGTACACGCGACCGCCGCTCAGCGTGGGCGCGAGGCGAACGGGGCCGCCGGTCATGACGGACCAGACTTCGGCCCCGGTCTCGCCGTCGATGCAGTAGATCTTGTTGTCACACGATGTGCCGAAGTAGACGAGGCCATCCGCCATGGCGGCGTGGTAAGCGGCATCGAAGCGAACGCGCGGCTCCTCGATGTTGCCTTCGATCGCCACGTCTTGAGGGTCCTGCCAGGCGGGGATGGCTGGGCCGTTACCGATGAACGTCCACTTCTCGGCCAGCGGCAGCTCAAGCGTTTCGGTGGTGACGCCACTACGGGCCATGTCGTGCTGATAGGATGGCCAGTCGGCCCATAGGGGAGGCACTGCGGCAAAGCAGAGAATGGCAATGATGGCGGCCAGGCGGGCGACGTTCAGCTTGGTCATGAGGGATCTCCTGTAGACAGCGCTAGCGTGGCATGTTCACCGACGGCATCTCGTTGTCCTGCGTCTATGGGGACGGAAGCGTGAAGTGTTCCCAGTCGGCCTCGGACGCGCAGATGGTAATGTGGCTCAGGTGAGTCGGACCGTCGGGCTTGACGGTGAGGCTGAGCGATTCCTGCTCCGCGAGGTAAAGGGAGTTCTTCTCAGAGAGGACGACGAGCGCATCAGCCGCCTCGGTCGAGGCGGGCAGGTTGCCGAGGATCCGGGCGCCGCACTTGAGCCGAAAACCCTCACCGACGTAGCCGACGCGCAAGGCGAGTCGGGAGTCGTTGGGAATCGGCGTCCCGAGCGTCGGGCCGCCACTCCAGCGGTCAGCGACATCGCCCGGCCCTTCCACAATGTCCACCACATCGAGCGACGGATCATCGCCATGCTCGATCCAACACGTCCACATGTCACGCCCCACGGTGCTGACGAGACGATAGCCGATCTCGCGGACGGCCTTCTCCAGGGAGAAGGAGAGCGACCCGGTGATGAGGTGCAAGAGGCCCGTGTCATCGGTCATCACCGCGTTGCGGTGGAAGTGGCCAGTGAGCGTGTAGGCCAGGTAGTGCCCATCAAAGAGCGCGAGCACCTCGTCGGCGTTCTGCAGTCCGTCATGCTCGATGGCGATCGGATGATGCTCCATGAGGATGATCGGCTCGCTCGTGGGGATCGACTCCAACTCCGAGCGGAGCCAATCGAGCTGCTCCGCATCGACGATACCGTCGTGCTGCAGCTCGCCCTCGACGAAGCGGACGGAGTCGAGCGTGACCACGTGCCAGCCCTCGATCTGCTCGTGGTACCATGTGGGCACCCCCACGGCCTGCTGGAAGAGATCGCGATAGACGTCCTCCCCCGGCACGGCGCCATGGTTGCCGACCGCGTAGTGGATCGGCACTTCGAGCCTGTCGGCAACGGCGGTGAAGTGCTCGTATTGATTCTGGGTGGCCGTGTTGGTGAGATCGCCGGGGAATAGAACGCATGCAGGCGAAATGGCATTGACGCGCTCGACGGCCCACGCGAACTCGGGCAGAGGGTCGTCATCGGGCCGCTGAGTGTCGGAAATGACCGCGTAGAACAGCGGCGGAGGGTCGGCGGCGGGCACGAATTGAACGCATACCAGGAGAAGGAGAAACGGCGCGGCAAGGCGGAATCTCATCACGATGACTCCTCTGATTGACAGTCAAAACGGACCGGGATAGTATCCCACGCCAGTTGACGAGAGTCAACGCGGTGATCACGCATCTTTGATGGAGGACCAATGTGAGCGAGCAAGCCGGCAGGTATGTACTTCTGATCAACGAGGACATGGAGGGACGTTGTTTCCCAGGCGAGCTGAGGGCCGAACTAGACGGGCTCTACCCATGGACGATCGTGCGGTCGGCGGGCGATCTGAGCGAGGATGAGTGGCACAAGCTCCTACGCGGATGCGAGATCATCTGCGGGCCATGGGGCGTGCGACAGCTTCCGCAAACGAGCGACCCCGAAGACCTGCCCGCATTCCTGTGCTACATGTCAGGCGCGGTGGGCAACTTCGCGGACGAGACGCACCTCGAACTCGGAATGCGGCTGACGAACTGGGGCGATTCGATCGCCCATACGATCGCCGAGTCGGCGCTGACAGGCATCCTGGCTTGCCAGCGCCGCGTCGGGTACAACCAGCACGTGACCCACGACCTCAAGAAATGGCGGGATCACGAGTCCCCGGATTCGGCCACGCTGTTTGAGAAGAGGGTGGGACTGATCGGGCTGGGCCAGATCGGCCGGCAGATGCCGCCGCTGCTGGCGCCGTTCCGGTGCGATGTCTACGCCTACGATCCGTACGTGCCTGACGAGGTGCTCGAAGGGCTAGGCGTAACGCGCGTTGCGTCGCTGGAGGAGCTGTTCGACACGTGTCCGATCATCAGCAACCACGCGGGCCGCGTTGAGGAACTCGCGGGGAAGATCGACGCGGCGATGCTGGCGCGTCTCCCGGATGAGGGCGTGTTCGTCAACACGGCGCGCGGCCGGATTCTGGTAGAGGACGCGCTGGCGGACGAGCACGAGGCCGGGCGGCTGTGGTCGTGCCTGGATGTCTTCGATCCCGAGCCGCCGCCAGCCGGTAGCCGGTTGCGCGCCACGCCTCGGTGCATCATCACCCCACACCAGGCCGGTCCGACGAAGGACTCCTATCCATGCAAGGGCCGGCGGGCGATCGAGAACCTCAAGCGCTGGAAGGCGGGCGAAGAGTTATTGGGCGAGGTCACGCCGGAGATGCTGCCGAGGATGACGTAGAGGGCCGGACAGAGTAGAACGGCACTGATGATCGATCTATGGGCTTGCGGGGGAGGGGTGCGCTACGCTACCGTCAGATGGGGGACCTCACCGGGAGTAGCTTGTAAACGCCGGACCGGTCCTTGATGATGCTGACCACGACAACGCGCCCCTTGTCATCGATGGTATAGACAATTCGGGTGTTGCCAACGCGCTTTCTCCATCGGCCATGTGGGTCGTTGGAGATCTTCTTGCTGTCGCCGCCCCGTGGGGCCTTGGCGAGGTCATCGATGGCGTCTCTGACACCGCCGGCGTCTCTGCGTTGAACCTTGCGCATGTCGCGCTTCGCCGGGTTGGTCAGGTAGATCTTGTACTTAGGTGGCTTCTTCTTCCGAGGCGCGGCCTTCGGTTTCATCGCCATTCGTCACTACCATCCTATTTCCCGCTTCGCGTCATCCCATGCAGTCAACACGTGGGCATCGGGCTCGGCGTCGGCCGCGTCAGCGACCTTAGTGAGGTACCGGTCTTCGAGTTCCTCCAGCAGCGCAAGGTCTTCCATGGACACCAACGCTGCCATGTCCTTGCCGGCTCGTTGGATGATGATCGGCGTCTTCCCGTATGCGACCTTGGCAACAACATCCGCGAGTTCCTTGCGCAAAGCAACCATCGCTAGGCGGGTCATGTCTCCTGCCCTTCGTACTCTTCTCTATGTACTCACACCAACCTATGTACGTAGTGTACCCCTTGTATATAGTTACCTAAACAGGTATTAAGGCCTAGTTAGGTGACCCACTGCTCCCATTCCCCGCTATTCAGTTGTCAAGCTGCCCGTGCGGCCCGGACCTCACTGGCAACATCCGTGCCACCGTCTCTCACCTCCGAAACACAAGCCCGACAAGCCGCGTTTGACTGGAAGAGCCTCGTCGCGCTCGAAGGCTATCTCCAGGCATTCGTCCCGGCAATCCCACGGCCCCCAGGCTCGCATCGGCCCGCATCCTCAATATAAGCGGCTACCAGCCCAGCTTCTGGATGTCTATGTCGAAGTCGTTGATGCTGATTGGGTAGCCCGCCTTCGTCCACAGATCGCACTTCATCGCGACTGTCTCCTCAATCTGCGACCCCACGGTCTCGTACCACTGCCGCCCCATCGGCGTGTTCATTACCCGCCCAACAATCGAGAAGCGAATCTTATCCCCAACCATTCCGGCACCGGTCAAGACACTCCAATCGTCCTGATCCGACTCGTACTGTTCCGCCATCCAAACCGGAACCCATTCCCCGAATTGGACCCTGTAGGGAGCGTTAAACTGCTCCCACGTAATGTCGGCATGAGCCGGACTCCCCCCAAACTGCCCCGACAGCAAGCCGCCTACGACGCCACCAACGAACAGCACCACCAGCGCGACCGCGAACTGCTTCTTTGTCATGCCAGACCCTCCAAAGGTCCTGCTTCCTCACCAGATCGATTCTAGGCACGTTTGGCTGTCGGATCGGGTCATCCCCTGCGGGCCAGATCCGGACCGGGCACCCGATCAGCCGGCAGAGGTCTTCCGGCGGCCTATCTCCGATTCACTCTCGGCTGAGTACCTCCATGACCTCCTGGGGGCTGAACCGGGACGAATACGAGCCATCGGATCGCTCGGCATTCAACTGCGCGGTAATCTCGTCGGCGCTCATTCCTCGCTCATGCAGTTGGTGGATCTGTGTTGCTGCGGCACGTAGGCGTTCGCGACGACGACGCTCGAACTCTCGGTTCCGTCGCTTCTGAGTCTCCTCCTCGCTTTCCCAACCGTGACCGTCAGTGATGGCACCCGAGTACTGTACCTTCCCGGTGATCCGATGTGTTCGGCTGACCACTACTCCAGAGCGCCTGCCGTACATCCACGCCGAAGGCCACACGAAGTAGAGGAACAACAGCACCACCAGTACCGCCAGGATGATCCAGGCGCGCCGGTTGTCCTTTGGCTTGCCCTCGCTCATGCCTCGTTCTGCCTCCCGTCGTACTTCCGCGTCAGTATGCTCTTCACCGATTGCGGATACCACTTGCCGCCCCGGCCCGTGGTGAAGCCCTCGGCGTTCAGGTCGTGGGCGATGGCGTAGTAGCTCCGACTGGCCTCGCGCTCGCGCAGGATGCGAAGGACAACACGCATCTGCTGCGGCACCTCTTCTAGCGTCTTCCCGTCCGCGCCTACGCGGTAACCATACGGCACCTGCCCCATGCGGCGGCCCTTTTGTCGGCAGGCGGCGTGGGCATCGCGGGTCCGGTCGGCGATCATCTCGCGCTCCAACTCGCTGAACGCAGCCAACTGCGTCACGAAGGAGCGCCCATGCGGCGTGGTGGTGTTGAGTTCCTGCTTCACGCTATGGAAGCCAGCGTTCCCGTCGAACAGCTCGGCCACCAACCAAAGCACGTCGCGTGAAGTCCGGATCGGCCGCGTGAGGGCTCGCGAAGTCGGTGCGGATGTGGGCGAGGCGTGAGTGCTTGATGTACTCGCCCTCGGGAACGCCATCGAACGCGCCATCGACCGTGACCCACAGCAGGTTTTCGCGCTCGCCGACGTTGAGTCGGTCGCCCTGGTCGATGCGGTCGACGTGCGAGAACTGAGGTTCTGAGACCGACGCCACGTGCCCGGTCGTCGCTGCGTAGACGCCCGTGCAATCGTCGCTGAGACCGGCCTCGATCATGTCCACTTCGCGCGGGTCCAGCCTCACGATATGGTAATGCGAGCGACCACTTACGTACGCGATGATTGAATCCCCGGCACCCGACAGCGCGACAGCCCCGGCAACACGCTCGGGTTGGGCCACGTCGATCCGCCCCAGCCGCTCCCCGTCGCCTGACAGGACGAGAATCCGCACGCTGTCTCCGTCGACCGAAACCGACGCGACGGCGATCTCGTCGCCCGGTTCATCAGCCATGGAGTCGCCCACCGCGATCACGAAGGGCGGCGCGATCTCGTCGGGGACGTCGATGGACCGGATCCAGTTGCCATGCCGACTGAAGACCCGAAGCTCGCGGACGCTCGGATCGCTGATGGGCGCCGTCACGATGCGCATCTCGCCGCCGATGGCGCCTGTGCAGACGTGAACCCCTCCCGTCACATCTGGCGGATACGCCAGGAACTGCACCTCGCAGATGTGGTGGCGATTCAGGATGCGGACGATGGTGTGGTTCTTCTCGCTCGGGCCCTCGCCGACGACCAACGCCGGTGGGAGGCTGGCGGCGGGATCCAGCGCATCCGCGCTTTCGCGGAGCTGGGTGGCGAGGTCGAGTTCCTTGCCCACCACGGCGATGTGGGTATCGCCCAACGAGTGGGTGGCCGCGATCATGCTGCTGGTATCGGTGATGCGCTCGGGCGCGATCATGGTGGCTGCAATCTGCTCGTGAAGCCCGGCGATGCGCCGTGCCTCGATGGCCTGAGCATCGGCCTCAGCCTGAGCTTCATCGGCGGTCATTGCGCGCAGCCGGATGTTGCGGACCCGGACGACATTGCCCTCGTCGCCGCCAAAGTCGATGCGGAACTGCTTGACTTTGCCGTTCCACTCATCGGGGCGGATGGCGCGAGCGTTCACGGCGAACTCCGTCCAGTCATCGGCGGCCTCAACATCGCTGACGGAGGCATTGCACCAGCCGGAGTCGGGCGCGACCATGTAGACCTCGAAGAAGTCGATCGGTTCGGCGCTCATGTACTCGAACGAGAACATCGTCAGGCGTTTCGCGTCGTACTTCCGCTTGATCATCTCGCAGAGGATGTATGGGTCTACACCGACCGTGCGGACCTCGACCTCGCCATTGCCGAGATCAGTGACCGTCGCGGCATGTCCCGCGGGCTGCAGGCGTAGCGGAATGCCACGAGGTCGTTGAGAGAACGCAGCAGTCGCCAGGGCAATGGTGGCGAGCATCAACAGAGCGCGAAATGTCATGTTGTGAGTCCTTAAGTGGGCGACCTAGTCCCATTCGTCGGCGGGCGTGTTGGCGGTTTCGTCGTCGATGAAGCCGTGGTAGCGCCCGAGCCAGTAGGCGTCGATGTAGGCGGCGCCGCCGATCTCGCGCACCGTGTTCTGCTGGAACTGGCAGCGCAAGTTGGCGTAGTCAAAGGTCTCGCCACGGTCGCGGCTTCGGTAGAGCCCGGCATGCGTGCCGGCGAAGATCGAGCTGCTGGACGGTGGGGCCATGACGTTGGTCACCCACGGGATGTCGAACCCATCGGCGTGGAGGTCCCACGATTCCCCACCGTCGCTACTCTTGAGGAGGCCCTGACGCGTGCCGGCGTACAACGTGTCCGAATTGCGCGGATCGACGGCAAGCGAGGTGATCTCGGCGTCAATCATCCGCGCCAGGAGCTGCATCAGCTTGCCTTCGGCGTACATCCTCCCCACCTTGGCCATGTCGATCGTCCACGTCGCGCCGCCGTCGATGGTCTTCGTCAGGAGAGACTTCGTCCCGCCCAACTCGCCCGTGTAGAAGCCCGTGTAGGCAATCCTCGGATCGCTGGGATCAACGACGAGCCAGGGATAGCGCTCGGTGGATTCAAAGGGGCCGAGATCGACCATCTTGGCCCACTCCGTCTCCGGCGCGCGCGTGTAGACGGCGCCATCCATGATGGCATACAGCAGCGCGTCACCGCCTGAGACCCCGACGGCGAAGGTGATCGACGCATCGCGCGGGAGGCCCGCTGAGAGGCACTCCCATTCCGAGCCGACATGCTTGTCGCCGAAGTCCTTGCTGCGGTAGACGCCTCGGTCGGTGACTGCGTAGATGATGAAGGGATTGCTGGGGTCGACCTGGATTCGCAGCGGGCGTCCACTATCGGGAGGCAGTGGCAACTGCCGCCATGAGTAGCCGCCCGTGGTGGTGAGGTAGACGCCGGCGTCGGTCGCCGCGGCGAGCATCCGCACGGGCCCGAGCGCGCAGAGGTGGCGCGCGGGGGCTGGGACCTCGTCGCTGATGCAGCGCCACGATTCGGCGTTGTCGCGGCTCTGGTAGATATCACCCGCCGCGTCGCAACAATACATGACATAGTCGTCTTCCGCCGAGACCGTCAGAGAGACGAGAGGCCGGCTGAGCCAGCCATCGAGGCGGTAGAGGTGCCCCTTCCAGATGTACTCATTATCCCAGGCGGCCTCATTGAGAGGGAGGGGCTCTTTCGACAACCCACCGCCGGCTTGCTCAACGTCCGAGCGGAGGCTGTTGATGACGGGGTAGAGCGTGGCGTCGGTCGGCCAGGTGCGGAGCGAGTTAAGCGCGTCGGACATGGCCTTCTCGCGGCTCGGACCATCGGCGCGAGCGGCGAAGTAGATATACGTGAAGAGCGCCTGGGCGTCGTCCTGGTGGTTGGCCCACAGGGCGTCCGCGACGACGCGGTAGTAGGCAAGCAGCTCCGGGTCGTCTTCCATGCGGAGGAGATTGTCGAGGTGGCCAAAGACATGCTCGGCGTCATCATGGCCCCGGCGGCGGGATTCGCCAGTGCCGAAACTCTCGCGCCCTCGGATACCGAACTGCTCGATGAGTTGGTCGTAGGCGGCCTTGAACTTGGGCTTGCCGGTCGCGTGGTGAGCGACCTTCGCGCCGGCGATGGCCATCAGTATGCGCGTGTTCGGCGTGCGGCCGTCGGTGAAGCCGAGAATTGGGACCGCGGGACGCGCTGGGTCGAGGGGCTGGATCTTCAGATCGTTGTCGACCCAGTAACCAACAAGCGCGTCGATGGCCTCGCGGCAGCGGTCCTTCTGAGCGCCCTCGGCGGCCAGGTCGTAGTAGGCCCCCAGCCCGTGGATCGAGTCGCTGTAGTTGTGGTGACTCGGGCTGCCGCGCCAGCGTACGTGTCGGTACTCGCCGGCTCCCTGGTGCCAATCATCGGAGTGCTCCGTGCCCCAGCGCTCCTCGTAAGACTCCCCATGGCCCAACGCGTAGCCACGTGCCTGGAGACCACGGACGCCGGTCACGAGTTGGCAGCGGTAGACGGCCTCGAAGATCTCATCGGCGCGGGCCTTGGCATCGGCGACCTGGTCCGCGGGATAGCCCTCACGCTTCATGAAGGCGTAGCGGTAAGAGGCGCCCGCGAGGTAGTTGGCGGTCCAACAGACCGCGTGGGCAATGTTGCCGATGCCGAGGGTGGAATCATCGACCGGGCGCCCGTCCTGGGGCACCTCGACTTGAGACGGGTAGAGCCCCATGATGTTGTGGCGGGCGCGGATGTTGGCCTCGATCGTCTGTTCTTTCTCGGCCAACGGACGGCTCCACGTATCCGGGCGAGCGTGGGACGGACCGGCCGGAAGGCAAGTCAGCAGCATCAGCGCAGCATGCATATCGTCACGCCTCCTGTCAGTCCATCTTAATTCCCCGACTCACTCCGGCGGGCCTTCGAGACCGCGTGCGGTCCCAGCTTCATAGGACGCCCCGGCGCACCAAATCGGTCTGCGGTCTCATCGCCGGCGTGCCCCGAGTGCGTAGACTATAGATGAGCCCGACTAGAGCAGCAGAGCGAGGAGACCATGGAAGACGAGACACGCCGCGAGCAGGAAGATGGATGTGACCAGCACACCGCGGAGACGCCGGAAGCGCCGAAGCGGGAGAAACCGAGTATCCGAAAGGTGGATGAATCACGTCATGGCGACTTCTGGTGCGACTGATGAGACGATTCGGCTGGCCGAAGGCACGACTCACTGGCGCGAGGAGGCCTTTGGGTTCGTCCTCTACGACGCGGTGACCGACACGCTCTACGAGGGGAACAAAGAGGGCTCCGGAATCCTGAAGCTGCTGTCGGACGGCGCGCCTCAGATGCATGTGGTGACATCCCTCGGCCAGGATCCGGAGGATGTGGCGGAGTTCCTCGAGCCGCTGATAGCGGCGGGCGTTGTGGTGGAGACATGAGGCCGCTATCGGCTCCCATCAAGGTCAGCGTGGATATCACCTCCCGGTGCAATCTGAGCTGCGCGCACTGTCGCAACGAGCCCGGCTCCGCGGGCGACGACTTGTCGCCCGCGGAGCTGCTGGGCATCGTTGACGATGTGGCGGCGATGGGAGTATTCAGACTGGGCATCAGCGGCGGCGAGCCGTTCGCGCACCCGCACCTCGCGGAGGTCGTTCGCCGTTCAGGAGGGCGGAGCGGACCCGCGATGCGCCCGAGCGGCGGGAAGCGACGCGACATGCTTGGCGAACACGTGAGAGCATGATGCTCGTGGTGGCAATGAGCGGCGCGACCGTTTGGACCCGGACCCTCGTCAGGGCACCAGACGACCCTTGTCGAGCCGAACCGTGCGCGGGGCGAATGAGGCGGCGAAGTCGTCGTGAGTTACGAGAAGCACCGTGCCGCCATCCTCGTTGAATCGCTTCAAGAAGCCCATCACCTGCTCGGCATTCTCCGGATCGAGGTTGCCCGTCGGCTCGTCGGCGAGGATGATGCGCGGCTCATTGAGCAGCGCGCGGGCCAGGGCGACGCGCTGGCGCTCGCCCGTGCTAAGCTCGCTCGGACGATGCGAAAGGCGATCGGCCATTCCGAGCCCCTCAAGCGCGGCCTTGGCCTCGGCTTCGCCGCGCTGAGCGCCCGCCATCGTCGGCACGAGCACGTTTTCGCAGACGTTGAGGTATGGGATCAGATGGAACATCTGGAAGACAAAGCCGATCTTCTCAGCGCGGACAGCGGCGCGCGCGCCCGTGCCCAATGCGTACAGATCGTCGCCATCCAGCGAGACGCGCCCCTCGGTCGGCCGCGAAAGCCCGGCCGCGACCATGAGCAGCGTGCTCTTGCCGCAGCCACTAGGGCCCCGCACTGCGACGAACTCGCCCTCGGCGATCTCAACCGAAAGCGCGTCGAGCGCTTTCACGTCGCCCTGGCGGGTGCTGTAAGATTTAGTGACCGCATCAAGTGATATCATCGTCTACTCTTCCCGCAGAACTTCGGCCGGGTCCTGGGTCATGGCCAGGATCGCCGGCAGGTAACTGGCAATCGCGCATAGCAGCGGAGCGCCGATCAACGCCCAGCAGAGCAGGCTCATGTCGGCGCCGATCTTCGAGGCTGTCATGGGGAACACTTTGGGCCCAAAGTGCGTCGCCGCCCATGTCCCCAGCGGGAAACCGAGGGCCGCGCCGACCACGCCCAGGATGATCGCCTTGCCCAAGAACAAGACGCCGACAGGGACCGACCCGACTCCCATCGCCCGCAAAATACCGATCTCCGTCCGGCGCTCGCGGACGTTCCCCAGCGCTAGCAATCCAATCCAGACGGCACAGATTACCAGCACCCCGGGAATCATGAACGCTGCGTAGCGCTCGATGGTGGCGCGCGTCTCGGAACGAGTCAGCGCCTGCGTGCGGAACTCGCTGATCTGTGTCTGCGGAAGCTCGGCGGCGAGGTCGGCTCGGAGCTTGGCGAGTTGATCCTCCTGGCAATAGCAGCTCAACGCCTGGATGTCGGTGATGCGCCCGGCCTTGCCCAGGAGCGTCTGGGCATCGCCAAGGTGAAGGCTGAGCCGGATGTCGTCGATGCTGCCCTTTTCGTCCCGACACTCGTCGATGACAACTTCGAGCGCGCGTCCGTCGTGGGCGATCTGGATCGTGTCGCCGGTCGAAAGCCCCTCGCTCTTCCACAGTTCGTACCCGACGTCCGCATGGCCCTCGGGGACATCGTTGTCCATCCGCGATTTCGGCGCCACCTCCATCTGCATCTCGGGCAGAATCCCCGTCAGCAGCACCTTACGCCCCCGCCACTCGATCTTCTGCTGCAGGCGAGCCACGAGGTGGCGGATCTGGAGCTTCGTCGACTCGCTGAGCTGGCCCACGTACGATTCAGGCATGCTCTCGGAGGCGTATTGCTGGCTCCAGAAATCCACCATGTCGGTCTCGGCGGGGATGATCAGCAGGTTGAAGCCCATGTCACGCATCAGGCGCGTGATCTCGCGATCCGCCGCGTCAACCATCGTCAGGATCGAGACGGGAAACGCCACCGCCACCAGGATCGAGACGAGCCCGAGCGCGAAGTTGAGCTTGCGGAACTGGATCTCTCGGAGGAGAAGTCGAATCACATTCATGGTTTCGGATCAATGACGACGATCACCCTCAGCAGGTCAATGGTTCGCTGGGATCATGGGCCAGTCCTTGCATGTAACACTCGGGGCGCCGGGAACGACGCCCGATGCATTTCGGAGATGGGCGGCTTAGGGGGAGCTGCCCGCGTCATCGGTGGGCAGCGTCGGCCCGGCCGGCACCCCTGCCGGGGCGATCTCCAGCCACATGACCCTCCCGTCAGTGAAGCAAACGTTGCCGCCCCATTTGCCGCTCGGGCCTCGGTGCCGCGGGGCGAAGAACGTGTACGGCGCCGCGTCGTATAGCAGCGCCCGATGAACCCACTTGTCACCATGATTGAGCGTCCCCCCGAACACGCCAGTGGGGATCGAATACCCCGTCGGCACTCCGGCCTGGTCAGACGGGCAGATGAACAGTTGCGTCGTCTTCACGTAGGGGGTGAGGCCGGAGATCCAACTCTCTCGCAGCGGGAACCGATGGTCGTAATCCTGGCAGTACATAGCGGCGGCCAAGTGGAGCTGCTTCAGGTTGCTCTGGCAAGCCCCGCGCAGCGTATCCTCCCGGGCGCTGTCGAGGCTGGCGACGGCCCGGCTGTAGGCGACCTTCGCCACCGGATACAGGATCGCGCTCAGTATCACGGCCATGGCGCCGGCGAACACCAGATTCCGACGGCGCGCGGTCCGACGGTTCTCGACGGACGTTAGCGTGTCCTCAGCCATCTCTCCCACCTCCTGGGTTGTGTTAGGAATCAGGGCGAGTCTGGCGTGGAGGTCACCAGGGGCGCGCGGGAGTGGCAGTCGTTTCAGCGCGGCCAGCAACCGTCGGTCACGCGGGTTGTCGCTCATCCTACTCCCCCTTCCATTCTCGTAGTGATCGACGGAGCATCTTCAGGGCTGCGTTGAGGCGAGACTTGGCAGTGCCCACCGGAATCTCGAGAATCTCGGCCGTCTCGCGAAGCGTCAGCCCCTCGATGCTGTGCAGCAGAACGACCAGTCGGTAGATCTCCGGCAGTTGCTCAACCGCGCTCGCCAGGGCATCGGACAACTCGGCCTCAGCGAGGGCATTTAGAGGGTCATCGTCGGATGCTTCCACGGGCTCGTCGACATCATCAACCGGGACGGTCTCAACGCCCCGACGGCGCCGATGCTGGCGGAACTGGTTGACTGCGATGTTGAAAACATAGGCCCTCAAGGCCCCCGCCCGACGGGATCGGGGCGGGTGAAGCCAGACCTGCATGAAGGTCTCGGATGTCAGGTCGGCCGCGAGGGCATCGTCGCCACATAGCAGGCGCAGATGACCGTAGACGCGGTCGTGGTGCAAGTCGACGAGCCTCAGGTAGAGGCGCCGCCAGCGTTTGGCAGGATCCATTACTTCCCTTCGCAAGTCACTGCAGTGTCGAGCGCTCGACGTCTTGAGATGCAGACGGTTGGGAAACGGTTCGGTTTTTCTCGTGGGGAATTGCGCTACTGGCTGTCGACCGCAAACTCCACGCGGAGCATGCCGTTGCGGACGGTCGGGCGGATGTCGCGGTAGACGACTTCCTTGCCCGAGAGCGGGACGGCGAGCGGGGGCAGCGTCACGCGAGCCATCGGGCCAAGGTTCTTGCGGATGTGGGTGTCGACGTGCTTGGTGATGTGGGCTTGGTCCTCAATGACGCGGTCGAGCCACGGCGGGCATCCACGCACGTTAAGCTGGACGTCCTCCCCACGGATCTTCTCAAAATCCGCCCAGACGTACGGCAACTCGCCTTTCGGACGCGCCACGCGGAGCGTCGCCTGCGACTCGATTCTCAGCGTTATCGGCTTGCGGAAGGTCGAGATACGGCCCCAATCGCCCTGCACGAGCGGGAGTTTCTGCCACCATTCGGCCTCGGCCGGGCCGCGCAACTTCAGGCTGAGCGCGGCGCCGGGGATGGGCATGCCGATAGGCCCCGCGATCGTGACGAAGCGCAGGTCCACGTCTTCGGGCGCGTCGAGCCTCAGCCTCAGCCGGCGGAGATGGCCGAACTCTCCGAGCCCAATACGGCTCCTGGCCGGCAACACTCCTCGCGCGCGACCGCCGTCGTAATCGACCACGGAGAGCGGGTAATCGGCGCCTCGCGCGAGGGTCGGAAACAGCCCGGGGTGGACCTCAATCGCGACATGAGTGGGCTTGAGCTGGCCTGAGGCTGCCCCGCAGAGGCAGGCGAGCAACCCGGCGATGATCGTCGGAGGACGCATGGCTGATGGGCTCCATGGGCATTGGACTGGTGTCGCTAGGTGAGACGCTCCCGGCGATGACTCAGTTCGGCTCAACCACAAGCACGGTCATGCTGATGGGCGGGCAGGTGACGCTCAGAGCAAGCTCCCCATCGCGACTCGAGAGTGTCTCCACCGAGATCGGTTCGAGGCACGTTGAGGCCGACTCGGGCTCGAACAGACCATCGGCCGGCTGATCCGCCGGGCGGCCGATGAAGCGTTGGCAGCGGGAGGCATCGAAGAGATAGCGCGTCACGAGGCGGTCGCCATCGACCAAGTTGGCAACGACGATCTGGGATGTCTCCTCGACCATGCCACGGTTGATGACGACCAGAGAGAACCGGCCCGCATCGCCGACGGCCGTACACTCGGTCCACGGCGTGTCGACTCCCGCGACATGGGCGGCGGCCTCGTCCAGCGACCCGTTCACATCGGCCTGGCAGAGCCGCGCGCCAGGCTTGACACCCGCGACCTCAGACAGCATCCGCAGCGCATACCAAACAGGCACGCGCATGTAGGATCTGTCAATCGGACTGTGATCGACGATGCCGTAATACTGGCGCGTGTTGAACTTCATCGCAATGTCACACGGGCTCTTCGCGAGATGGCAGAGAGCAGACGCGGTCCACACGCCGCCGAAGACGTTCGTGTTGACGTAGCAGTCGGCCGCGGGATCGTAATCCGGGTGCTTCGCGTTGGCGGGCGATTTCATCCAAGGGCTGAATGCGTTGGCGTCCATCTCCGTAACGGCGATGCCGATATGTTTGCCGGTGGGGTTGAGTTCGGGGTCGTCGAGCAGGGATCGAAGTCTCTCGCACCATGGACCAAACTTCGGCGTGACCTCCATGAGACAACGCAGCCAGAGATCGTCCGCCATCGTGATGATGCCTTCGGCCGGATCGTAGCCCGTATCCCACAGCCCGTGTTCGTTATTGGCATACCAGTGGACGCTCACATAGTCGAGCAGCGCCGGATCGTAGCTCGCGAGGTATGGCTTGACGAAGCGCTCCTCGACGGTCCATCCGGGCCAGGTTGCGGGGCCGATGCACTTGGCCGACGGATCAGCGGCTTTGATGCCTCGCGCGCCCCAGCAGTGGATCTCCGCCAGCGGCATCGTGTGGCCCAGTTCGTAGGCTGTCTCCCAGTGCAGGCCCTCGAAACCGGCCTCGGACAGTTCACTCGCGAGGTCGCGCGTGATGGCGGTCCATGCCTCAACCTGATCGCCGAAGGCGTCCTCGTGGAACGTGCCGTCCAAGTCATAGCGGAACCAAGGCTTGCCGTTGTCGGTCCGCAACTCGCCATGGAAGAAGCGCGGGAGACTGTGGCTGTTCTCCAGGGCGAGCAGCGGCTCCCAGCCATGGGAGCGGATCAATCTCAGCCGGTCGAGGAAACCCTCGCCCATGTCGCGCGGCTCGGCGTGTTGCAGATCGTATTCGCCGGGCTCTTCGCCGCAGATCAGGGCGGGGTCGACGCCGATGCGGATGAAGCGGAGGGGGATGCCTTGTAGCCGTTCGACGGCGCTCGGGTAGGTGAGGTCTCCCCAGCCGTTGTACCCCGCGCCGTAGAGGCCATCAGGCACGGTTCCGATCTCGCGAGCGAGATCGACGGAGACCGTGGCCGGATGGGCGGCCGTGGCGAGGAGCGCGATGATCGGCGTCATCCCAACTTCCATGGGCTGCGATACTTGTAGTGCAGAAGCTTGTTCGCCGATTCGGGGCTGGTGATGCGTTCTTTGACCGGATCCCACTCGATGCGCGAACGGGTGGCGAGGGAGATGTTCGCCAGGAGCGAAAATGTGGTGGAGCGGTGCCCGATCTCGATGTCGGCGTTCGGCTTCTCGCGGGACTTGACGCAGTCGAGGAAGTTGCGGATGTGCGCGACGGTAAGGTCGCCATCGCTAGACTCGACCACCTTCTCGGGCGCGAGGGGCGCGGGCTTGCCGAACTGCCCCGCCAGCTCCGGCGTCACGGTAAAACGCTGTTCCCCGGCGGCGACCGTGCCAAGCGTGCCGCGCAATTCGAGGTCATTCTCGATGGCCCGATTCCCGCTGGCCTCGTACTGACCAAACGTCATCAGCCTTCCGGAGGCGAACTCAAAGGTCGCCTGCATGGTGTCGGGGATGTCACGCATGTCATTCACTGCGTACTGCCCGCCCATCGCGCAGACGGAGACTGGGGCTTCCTCGTCGAGCAGCCAACGGATCGCGTCAAAGTAATGCACGCCCCAGTTCGCGACCTGCGACGAGAACTCGCCGTGCCAGCGGAACTTGTAGGGCTGGATCGTGGGGTTGAATGGCCGGTCCGGGCGCGGCCCGAGCCACATGTCCCAGTCGAGGCCCTCCGGCGGCTCCTGATCGTCCGCCACGCCGATGCCGCTGGGGTACATGTTGCTGATGCGATAGCACGTGGCGACGCTGACGTGGCCGATATTGCCGCTCTCGACGTACTCGCGGAGCTGAGGCAGGAGCGTCGACGAGCGCCGCTGAGTGCCGACCTGAACGACGGCACCGTTGCGGCGCGCGGCCGCAACCATGCTCCGGCCCTCTTTGATGGTGATCGAGAGAGGCTTCTCGACATAGACGTCCTTACCCGCATCACAGGCCATGATGGTCTGGATTGCATGCCAGTGGTCGGGCGTACCGATGACAACGGCGTCGATATCGTCGCGGTCGAGGATCTCTCGAAAGTCGCTGTGTGAGGTAACGTCGCCCTCGAGCTTCTCTACCCAACGATCACGAGCGGGCTTGTAGCAATCGCAGACAGCGACGACCTGTGCGTCCTTGTGGACGAGGGTCGCCTCCAACAGTTGACTGCCGCGATTGGCTACGCCGATGAAGCCCAAGCGGACGCGATCATTGGCGCCCTGGATGCACGAGCCCATGGCTAGCGTCCCGGCGACGGCAGCGGACGCCTGAACGAACCGGCGGCGCGATATGGATCCGGACATGGATGATGCCTCCCGAGACTATACTTCAGGTACTGTTACGTTGGTCTCGCCGGTCTCGGCTGCGCGTTGGGCAACGAGTGTCGCAATTTGGGTGCGAAAGCCATCCTCGGTGGTGCGGAGCGGCTCGGCGGCGTAGCGGAGATGGTCGATGAAATCATCGAACGGAGACTGCCATTTCGAGCCATCGAGTTTGCTGTCCACCAGGGCCTCCTTCTCACCCGAACGACGCAGGCGCATCTCCGGTCTTTCGCCGATGATGGCATCGCCCTCGGTGCCGACCAGCCAGCACCGCCACGGACAGTCGTGGTCGACAGGTGTGAAGTAGTCGACGCCGCCTAGCAGGTTTGCGTCATTGGACATCTGACAGTGCACCGTCCCCGACATCTCAAACGCCGGGTGTTGGGGCAAGCCCTTGTTGACAGTGCTGGCCGAGAGAACGGTCGACACCTCATGGCCCGAGACCCAGCGGACGAAATCGAGACCATGGCCGAGCAGATCGTTGATGATGCCGCCGTGGCGGCCGTCATCGAAGTACCATGTCGGCCTCACATCGTATGCAAGGAAGTGAGGTCCGGAGAGGAAGCACGAGACCAGTTCGCCGATGGCGCCGTCGCGCAGGGGGACCGAGAAGGGCCCCCACTTGTAGCACAGGCTGAAGTCGATGCCGACCTCGAGGTTCTTCTCGCGAGAGAGCGCCGCGATCTCTCGCAGTTCATCCTCGCGCGTGCAAAGCGGCTTACCGGCGAAGACGTGCCTGCCGGCCTTGAGGCCGGCAATGGCCGTCGGGCCGCGGTTCGCGAACTCTTCGCAGACGACGAGCACGTCGAACTCCTCGGCCGCCAGAAGCTCGGCGTGAGTGCGGTAGGCTGCTTTCAGACCCGTCGCTTGCTCGAAGGCATCCCGGTAGATGTCCTCGCTCTCGGCGATGGCGACCAGCTCCAGGCCGGGATCCGTGCGGGCGGTCTGGATGGTGTAACGGGCGTGGTCATGCTTGAGCCCTGAGACCCCCACCCTCAGCACCTCGCCATCCCCGTCCCCATGTCCCTCAACGCGCTCGGGCGGGCGGCGGGCGCACGAGCCCATGGCCAGCGTCCCGGCGGCGACAGCCGAGGCCCGAACGAACCGGCGGCGAGATATCGATCCGGACACTGGGAATGCCTCCAGACAGCACAAGGACCAGGCAGTCACGAGGCTGTGGACGATAGTTCAACGGGGCAAGCGCGGCATCCTGCGCCGCCAGCCCGGCGATCTGGCCAGAGCGGCGGCCCGACGAAAAAAACTTGCAGGAGACGGTCCGTCCACCCCGAAGTAATGAGCAGACGTTGTCGGGTTACTGGGACGTCGGAGTGTCTAGTACCGATTTGGCTTCGCCGCTTGGGTGGGCTGAGGATGCCCATCCCGGAGACCCCGAGGAGCCTGGGAACTCATCGGGCCACACGCAGCGAACATCGAAGCACGGCTCGGGAGCGCAGCCTCTACTCCCACCGACAACCCAAGCTAAGAGGGAATGGGGAGCGGCTCAGCCGCTCCCTTTTCCATTGTCTCGGTGACGGACGGTCTACACGTCGGGCACGTCGACGTTCGTCTCGCCCGTTGCCGCGGCGCGCTGGGCGACGAGGGTGGCCATCGAGGTCCGGAAGCCATCCTCAGTGCTGCGAAGCGGCTCGATACCGTCGCGGAGGTGCTCCACGTAACGGGCGAATGGGGCCTTCCATTCAGGACCTGGGTTGCTACCATCCACGAGGACCTCGTCTTCGCCGGACCGACGCAGGCGCATCTCCGGACGCTCGCCGATGATGGCGTCGCCCTCAGTGCCTACGAGCCAGCATTTCCACGGCCCGGAGTGACCGGCAGGAACGAGGTAATCAACGCTGCCAAGCATGGTCGCGCCACCCGTCAGCTCGTAATGCACCGAGCCCGACATCTCGAAATCAGGGTGCTGAGGCAGGCCCTTGTTGACGGCTGAGGCCGAGAGAACGCGGGTGATCTCTTCGCCGGAAATCCATCGCACGAAATCGACGCCGTGGCCGAGAAGATCGTTGATGATCCCCCCATGCAGACCATCGCGAAAGTACCATTTGGGGCGGACGTCGTAGGCGAGTCCGTGCGGCCCCGCGATGAAGCATGAGACCAGCTCGCCGATCGCGCCATCGCGCAAGGGCACGGAAAAGGGCCCCCACGACCAGCGCATGCTGAAGTCGACGCCGACCTGGAGGCCATTGTCGCGGGAGAGGGCCGCGATCTCGAGCAGGTCGCTCTCGCGCGTGCAGAGGGGCTTGTCTACAAAGACGTGTTTGCCGGCTTTGAGACCAGCAATGGCGGTTGGGCCGCGGTTTGCGAACTCCTCGCAGACGACGAGAACATCGAACTGCTCGGCATCCAGCAGCTCTTCGTGAGTGCGGTACGCGACGTCGAGACCGGTCGCCTGCTCGAAGTCGGCGCGGTACTCGTCCTCGCTCTCGGCGATGGCAACGAGTTCGACACCGGGATCCTGCCGCGCGATCTCAATCGCCCCGCGAACATGGCCGTGCTTCAATCCCGAAACGGCGACTCTCAGCATAGTGGTCTCCTCATTTCGCGCATCGTGGACGCCCAACATCACGGCTTGCATTCCCACTCAATATCGCCTACCGCCCACAGCATGGCGTTCAGCACGTGCTCCTGGAACTTGGGGTTGTCGAAGACGTCGTCGCGGTGGCCGAGCGTGACATAGAAGCTCCGCCCCTCGCCGTATGGCCTGCACCACGCGGTGGCATAGTCCTTGTCCTCGCGCTTCATGTTCGGCTTGGTGAAGTCCGTGCCGTCTGGGTCGAGGCTCATCAGCACGCACAACTCGTCCCGGTTCCAGTTCCGGTGCTGGTAGATCTCATCGACAATGACCCACTCGTCGCCAAGGTGCCGGCACGCCGGGTGACCCGGTTGCTCGATCTTGATGGTCACCTCTTCGTGCCAAGGATGGCCGTCAAACCACCCGCCCATGAGTTCGCGATATTCGGGCCAATCGTAGTGACTGTCGGTGGCGGAGTGGATGCCCACAACAGCGCCACCCTCGCGGACGTACTTCAGCAACGCCGCCTTCTGCTCGTCGGTGTAGAACGAGCCGGTCGTGTTATTGAGGACGAGGCACGTCACGTCGGCGAGGTAATCATCGTTGATGAATCTCGAGTCTTCGGTGCAGGTCGCGGCGAACTTGCCGCTCTCCTCACAGACCCTCGTGAGAATCGGCTTGCCGTACGAGCAGGTGGTATGCCGAAAGCCCGCTGTCTTTGAGAGAACCAGGACCTTCCGCATCGGCGCGTCCTGCGCGAGGGCCGGCAGAGCGAGTGCAGCGAGGATGATGGTTGCCAGCAGATGAGAGACTCTCATTCGTGTTTGCTCCGATCGCGTGATCGACGGCGGGCTACTCGGCGGGCAATACGCTGAGTTCATGGATCGACCAGAACCAGTGGTCGCCATGCGGTTTGGTGAGGGTGATGCGGATGTGCTGGGCCTCGACGGCATCGAACGTGAGCCTGATGCGGCCGCGCCGGTTGATGTCCTTCGTGGACTCAAGGTCGACAATCGTCTTCCAGTCACCGCCCCTGACGGAGACCTCAACCGTCACGCCCTCGGGAATATCGTTGCCGGACTGGCGCGCGTCCAAGACAACCCCGGCCACATCCTCGACCGCGCCCAAGTTGAGCGTGAACCAGTCGCCGGCCGCCTGCTTGCGACCGGTATCCCACCGCGTGCCGGTGTCGCCGTCGAAGGCCTTCTTGGGATCGCCGGCAACCGCGACCGCCTTCCACCGATCCGTTGGCAGGCCGATGCGGGGCTGCACCTTGAAGATTCCCTCGTACGCCTTCTCGGCGAGCGTATCGCCATCGGAAATGAGCTTCAGCGAAACGTCGAGGGTCTTGCTCGTCCGCTCATCCCACCAGTCGACGCAATCGCTGACCTTCACCTCGCCATTGGCGGGCAAATCAACCATCCCGATCTCGGTGAAGTGGCGGCCATCCGCGAGCACGACCTTCCATTCCACGATGCAGTTCTTCACCTCGGCGCCCGAGTCATTGCTGACCATCAGGGCTTCGGGGACGTCGGAGTGCTCGAGCCAAACGGCCGGGGCAGCGCTCGCCAGGCTCGCGGCGAGGGTTAGTAGCAGCACGACTACGGTGACGCGCATCAGCGATCCTCCAACAGGGGTGCGGGGACTTCGGTTCAATAGCGGTCGTTTCCGCGTCCAGGCTGACAGGTCCTTCGATCACGGCAGCCCGGGGTGTTTCTCGAGGAAGTTGAGGATCCGGTCCTCAATGCCCATCACGATCTCATTGGTGTGCCCCATCCCTGCGCGGAGGACGAGTTCGGAGCCGTTGTTCAGTGGCTGAACGGCTTCCCAAAGGAGCGTTGCGTTCCATGCGGGGATGACCGTGTCCTGGTCGCCATGGACGATCAGCACGGGCACGGTCTTGAGCATCTCGGGATCAACGACGGCGGATTGGGCGTCATACGTCGCGCGCGCATCGTAGACCGTTCCACCAAATGCGCCCGCGAGCGATTCGTTGTAGAACCCCGCGTGGTAGAACCGCGCGAAATCCGTCGCGCCCATGAAATCGACGACTGCGGCGACCTGTGCCGGGCGGTGCTTGGCGAACGTGAGAGCAGCGCCGCCGCCCATGCTCACGCCCATGGTGTAAACGCGGTCGGGATTCACGTTCAGATTCGCCTGCAGATAGGCCAACGCGGCGTCCGTGCGCTTGCGGGCGATCTCGTTCATCCACGTGTTCGGACCGGTCGCGACGCCGGCCATGATGTAGCCAAGGTCCCCCGCCTTGCGCCGGAACGTGCTGAACTCATCCTTGAGCATATTCGTGTTGGCAGCCGTCGTGCCATACCCACGCCCATGGAAGAAGAGAATCAGCGGACGCGGGATGTCACCCGTGTAGCCGGGCGGGAGAATCAGCCAGATGGGGACTTGTTCCTCGCCGTGAGGCGCGGCAATTGCCCCATTGGCAGGCAGCGCGGCCGCGGGCTGGGCGAGGAAGCTCGCAAGCGTCAGGATGTGGATTGGCATTATTGGCTCTCGCTACGGTTCGTTGATGATGAGCGATCCATCGTCGCTGTAGGTGATTGGGTAAGGCGGCGACATGCTGCAGTCGATAGTGGTCAGTAGAACGCGCCCGTCGGCCTCGGGCACGGTCTTGTAGATGTAGCCGGGCTTGCCGTCAGGCAGGTTCAGCCACCACGTGCCGCGGGGCTCGTAGGGCCCCATGAGCGCGGCGGACTGGAGCACGTAGTTGCCGGCCCGCGTCGCATCCGGGACGGCGGCTCGAAGCGCGTAGCTATGCAGCCCGCCGTGGGCGCCGAAGTACAGATACCAACGCCCGTCATGCTGCCAGAACTGAGGCGTCTCCATCCGCTCGAACCACTTCGGCCACGCGAGAATACCAACAGGCTCCCACGTCTGAAGATCCCGCGAGCGCAACGCGGCGAGACACCCGCGACGCCCTTCGGGCGCCCCATCGACCTGGGAGTTGATGACCATCATGAACCAGCCGTCGATGGGCTCGGGATGAACATAAGGGTCGGCGAGAGCTTGCCAGGAAACCTGCTCGCCTTCCCATGTGGTCTCGTAGCGTTCGCCGAACGGGAGCACGGGCCCATCCCCCACCTTGCGCCAGTGGTCGAGATCATCGCTAACCGCCAGCCCGACGCCGGACTGCTTCGAGCCGCGCCCTGTGAAGAGCATCCACCACTTGCCGGCGTGGCGACAGATGCTGCCGGTGGCGATTGAGAGGTCGTTCCACGTGCCATACACATTGACGAGAGCCGGTCCGCGGTTCTCCCAGTGGAGTAGGTCGCGCGACACGGAGTGCCCGACGTGCTGGTGGCCATGCTTGAGATCCGGGTCGGGCAGCGCGCGGGCAGCTTGGAGGTAGAAGGCGTGCGTGACGCCATCGCTCTCCGCGAACCAAAGGTCCCAGATATACATCCCCGGCGGATGATACGGCTCAGCGGCCGGCGCCTGCGCCATCGAACAGCCTCCCAATAGCATCAGCATCAACACGGTGTGGCTCCTCACTGCCCCCTCCAACCAGGGCCGGCAGGAACTTCTCTGTCGGCCGACCTAATACCTCATTGTAGAGACACTGAATTCGGAGGCGCCCCCGATGCGGATCGCGTGGATGGCTTCTTGTCTGACGCTCACATCTTTCGCTGCCGCTCAGACGACTGCCTGGGATTTCGAAGGCGATGAGACCACCTGGCGGCCGAGGATGGACACCGTCGCGGTCGAGATCGAGCGCGGGAGCGGGGCGACGGATGAGAGCACCGCGAGCCTCCACGTAAGCGGCCCCATCGAGGGCGGGTGGAACTACGCGATGTCGGACACGCGCCCGATGGAGCCAGAGCAGCTTTACCGGCTATCGGCGTGGGTGCGGGTGAACAGCCTCGGCGACGGCACGCTGGCCCCATTTCTGAAGTGCGAATTCCTGGGCGAGGGCACGGCGTCACTCGGCCGCGCGAGCACGACCACGTATGAAATCGGCAAGACGGGCGAGTGGCAGCTTCTCACGGGCGAGTTCCGGTCTCCGGACGGCGTGACGTCATTCTGGCTGGCGGTCGAGAAGGGCGGCAGCGATCCCATGCAGATCGACGCGAACCTGGACGACGTCACGCTCGAGAGAATCGACCGACTCACGATCCTCGACAAGTACAAGCTGGACCCCATCCCGGCGCCGCTGGAGAAGATGCGCGGCGTCCACCCGAGGATCTACCTGACTCAGGAGCGCGCGGAGGAACTCCGCGCGGCGATTAAGACGACTCACGGGTCGCTGTGGGACGAGCTTCGTGGGCAGGCGGATAGCGCCGCGGACAACGGCCCGCCGGAGTACAAAGGGGATGATGGGTGGAGCGGCAACGAGCAGCTCTGGCAGCGGAGCGTGGGCAACATCATGCCGACGCTGGCGATGGCGTGGGTGTTGAGCGGCGATCAAAAATACCTCGACGCGGCGCGCGAGTGGGCGCTCGCCTCGTGCGGGTACGAGACGTGGGGGCTGGGGAGCATCGACGGTATGGACCTCGCGACGGGGCACCAGCTCTTTGGCCTGGGGATCGTGTATGACTGGTGCTACGACGATCTCGGCGAGGAGGCCCGGACCACCATCCGCGAGACGCTCGTGCGCCGGGCGGGGGCCATGTTTGAGGCCGGCTCTGGCGGCAAGGCGTGGTGGCGGAAGTCGTACATGCAGAATCATCTCTGGGTAAACATCGCGGGCATGAGCGTGGCGGGCTTCGCGTTGTTTGATGAGGTCGAGGACGCGAACTACTGGGTTGGCTTCCCTCTCGACAGGTTCCGCCTGACCATGGACGCGCTCGGACCGGATGGCGCGAGCCACGAGGGCGTGGGCTACTGGCAGTATGGCGTTGAGTACATGATGAAGTTCCTGCACCTGAGCGGGCAGCTTCTGGGGGTCGACATCGTGGGGGATGGGCAGTGGTGGCCCAAGACCGCCGCCTACTACGAATACCTGACCACGCCGCGCAACGCGTGGACCTCGCGCAGCAGCATCATCGACATCGGCGACGGGCCCCGGGGCAACTGGTATGGGCCGGATCACATCCTGCGCGGGCTGGCTTGGGAGTATCGCGACGGGCACGCGCAGTGGTTCGCGGAGCGGGTCGACGAGGCGAATATCGAGGCGGCGGGCGCCCGGTGGCTGAATCTGATCTGGTACGACCCGAGCGTGGTGCCCATCCCGCCGGACGATCTGCCAACGCTGAGGCATTTTGATGACATGGACATCGTGTCGGCGAGGTCGGACTGGTCGGGCGACGAGTCGCTGGTGGTGTTCAAATGCGGTCCGTTCATCGGGCACGAGGCGATCCAGGAGTTCAGCTACGATCCCGGTGGCGGGCACGTGCATCCTGACGCGGGGCATTTCCTGGTCTTTGGTGAGGGCGAGTACCTGATCCGCGACGACGGATATCGCTCCAAATGGACCGGCCAACACAACACGCTACTGGTGGATGGTCGCGGGCAACTCGGGGAGGGCAAGCACTGGTTCAGCGGCGGCGAGTGCCTGGCAGCGAAAGCGCGGCCGAAGGTCATCGCGGCCAGATCGACGCCGGAGATCGATCACATCGCGGGCGACGTGACGGACGCGTACCCGGATGACATCGGCCTCAAGCGATTCGAACGCCATCTCGTGTATGTGAAGCCAAACGTGCTGCTCGTGTTCGATGATATCCGGGCGGAGGCCGGGAAGGAACTGGAGTTGCGGCTCCACCCGGAGGCCGCCGAGTGCGAGCAAGACGGCGACGTGTTCACGGTCACGGGAGAGCAGTCCGTGATGCGGATTGAGTCATTCCACGCCGATTCGACATCAGCCGAGATGATCGCGGGCGAGGACCGGGGCGGCGGCGATGAGTTCGAGATGCTCACGATCAGGCTGCGGCACAGGGTTGGGAACGCGAACGCCCCGTGGCGGTCGATTACTGCTATCTCGTGGGCGCCCAAGGGCGAGACGCCGCCGGAAGTGACCCACCGGTTGGTGCCCGGGCGGTCGACGGTGACCGTGGGCGATCACGAGGTCTCGTTCACGTGGATAGCGGACGAAGACCGGGTGGATTGGTGATGGCGACTAGCTCAGCGTAGACCATCACCGCATTCGGTTCGTCGGGCATCAACTCACCTCCACCCGCAGTCCGCCGGTGATCCAGCCGGCGAGGTTGTAGAGCAGGGCGCTGAGCGCATAGATAACGAAGTCCAAGATCGGGATGCCCAGGAGCCAGGCGAGGGCGTACAGCAGGACGACCGACCCGTTGTCCGCCGTCATGGCGAGCACCGCGATTGCCGAGACCGGCAGCAGGGACAGGATCGAACCAAACACGCCCCAAGCCAGTCCCACCTGGGCATACTCCAATACGCCGACCGCACGGATGGGAATCGGGCTCTCGGCGGTCTCAGCCAAGGGCTCGGCCGCCGTGTGTACCGGAACGGATGACTCAAACCGTATGCCTCCAAATCGGCCCGCCACCCAGTTGTAGACGATGACGCTGACCAGAGTGCCGCCCACCGCGCACAACAGAGAACCCGCCAACTGGCCAAGGGGCGATACCTCGATCCCAAGCTTGGCGAGGTGAGCGCTGAAACACACCACCGTGACGGCCCAAACGACTCCCCAGACCGCACCGGTGATCGCGCAGACCCACAGCGCGGACACCATGTCGACACGGGTGAGGGTCCGGGTGCCGTCCTGCCATTCCCGCGTCTGGCCAAGCCTGATGAGCCACCCGCCCGTCCGGCGCATGACCCAATTGAACAGCGATAGGAAGATCAGTTGCGCCAAGAACACGGCAACGACATGCGCTCCGATCCTGAGCACCCACAGCATCGGGCGTCCCGACGGCGCCTGGTCGTATGTGGGGACCACTCCCGCCGCCCTCAGTGCGAGGCCCAACAGGCACCCGACAGCCATCCCTACGGTCGCCAGAATGAACGCCATGCGCAGGAATGACCACGTCTCCAACCGATGCACCAGCACGCGGTCAGCCAGCGCGGACGCGGTCAGCGAAATCGACTCGCCACACCGACACTCGACCGTTTTGCCCACGTGCCGGGAGCGGACGCGGTAGGCGCGCTTGCAGTGCGTACAGGAGACCTGGACCTTGGGTTCGAGGAGGTCGAGGTCCTCGCCGCAACGACAGCGCACGGTCTGCCCAAGGTGCTGCTCGGGGACGCCGTACTCGCGTCCGCAGGCGGTGCAGATTATTTTGACGCGCGTCGGCCGATCGCTCATGTTCTGTATCCCTCCGGACGACTTCACTCGACCACGACTCGCAGCCCGGCAAGGAACCGGCAGGCGGCGTTGCAGATGAACATGGCGAACACCCCGAGGATGAATCCAAGCGCGAGGCTGATGAACAGGCAGAACAGGACGGCCACGAGAGAATCTCTCTCACCTGTGAAGTTCCCCTCGACCATGAGAACGATGGCAAGAACCAGAACCGTTCCCATCGCCAACGCCGCGCACAGAAGGGACGGGAAGATCAGCCCCAGGCCCCGGATCTCAACGCGCTCGGGCTCGACCTCATCACCCGCCAGCCGTGGGCGTAGCGCCATGCCGCCTGCCGTGCTGACAACCAGCGGCCCGAAGTGGGACGCCAGCAGGTTGAATAGCAGCGCGAAGATGAGGGCGCTCGCGGGCGGCACGATCAGCACCCACAAGTAGGGGATCAGCCCGGGCAGCATCCCGGCCCACACTGACGGCCCGCCCAACACGCCAGAGGCTATATACACCCCCCCCGGGCAGCACGATGGAATACGCAACGCCACCCAGGACCGCACCTACTTTCAACGCCGACAGCGGATCGATCCAGCGCAAGCCCCGGTCGCCAGAGTGCCAGGCGCGTGATTCCGAGAATCTCACGGTCCAGCCTATGCCGGCTCCGACCATTAGGTTGAACAGCCACACGCATAGAGGGACAGCTGCTGTCACGCCGCCCAGACACCACAGAACGGACTTGTACGTGTTCTCGACAATCTCGTAGAGGTCAATGGGCGAGCCCGGGCTGGACGCTGCCCAGGTAGTGATTCCCACCAGGAACGCGAGGCCAATCGCGACGACTGTGATGACCAGCGCAATGAGCATCCCGCGGCCAATTGCCTGGGCGGGATCGATGCGGGTGATGCGGATTTCGTCGACAGATCCGCCGGGGGCTTCCCATTCCATGGGCGACGGCGGGGGCGGGATGTACAGAGGCGGCGCGCCAGGGACGACATCCGCGCTGCGTTCAACACCATTTCCGCTTTGGTCACCCACAACTGAGCCCTCCGCGCCTGGAACTGCTTACCCCTCCCGTTTCTCGCACGAAGGCCGCCGGGCCTGCACGGCGTCCATCAGCACAACTCGACCGTAACGCCACCCGTAAGACGAGCAGCCGTGTTGAGCGCGAGCGTCGCCAGAGCCCCGGCAACGCCGCCCGCCAGCACGCACAGCCCGATGACGCCGACGAAGCGAGCAACGTCGGCGGCTGTCGGGAGATCCTCCAACAGCAGGGAGGCCGGGCCGAGCAACGTCAGCACCAGCGCGAAGGCGAATCCCGCCATCACGGCCGCCGGCTGCAGGATGCCGACGCTCTTGACGACAACCAGTTCGGGATCGGGGCCATCGCCCTCTGCCTTCGGCCGGACCGCCGACCCGCCCGTGCATCGGAATCTCACGGGCCCGAACTTGGCCGCGAGGGCGTTGAAGAGCGCCGCTGCCAACACGGCTCCCACCGGCGCCAGCATCGCTACCCATCCAGCCTGTGCCAGGGACTGGTAGGGGAAAACAGCCGGGCGCCCATAGCCGCCGACCAGTCCGGAGACATGCGATATGAGCAACGGCGTCATCCCGAGGACGGCAACCACGCACCCGATCGCGGCCCCGACCTTTAGCGCGGAGCCGGGCTGGACCCTCGAGAGACCCAACCACCCGGCGCGCCAAGCGCATTCATCGGTGAACCTGACCAGCCAGCCGTGGGTCCAGGCGGCGACGTAGTTGAACAGCCCGCGAGCGATGAACAGCATCAGCGCTGCTGCGAATCCGACACTTGCCACGGACGCGACACCAATGCCGAGCCCGCCACGCAAGGGCACGCCGCCGCCGCCAAGAACCTGGACCCCCAGCGACCCGAACAGGAAGACGAAGAGGCTGACAGCCACGCCAACAGGCACGACTGTTCTGATGAAGGGTCCGGACTCGAGGTGGACGACACGAATCTCATCAACCATGCCGCCCGGCGCGTCCCACGCCATGGGCGAGGGCGGCGGCAGCGTGGCTGGGTCGAATACCGGCGGCGGAGCGGGAGTGTCATTCATCGATCTGGCCTCCTACCTCTACCCAACCCGACGTTTGCAGGGCGCGGTGGTTGCGTCACTTCACCTCGACGCGCAGGCCGCCCAGGGCGCCCAGGGCGGCGTTCAGGCTCAGCGCCGCCACGCCCCCCAACAACCACCCGCCCACGAGCGTCACAGGAAATACCCACAGCCCCAGGGGCGTGTCGTTTATGGGCCATAGGGATGAGAATGGCGACACGAGGAGCCACCAGACCGCCAGCGTGCCACGCAGAGGTCGGCGATCTGCCAGACTCCCACGCTCCGGACCATCGCGACTTCCGGATCGATATGGCCCGCGGCCGGGTCGTCGATCCCGCTGCGTCCGCGGCTGCAGAGAAACGTCAGCGGCCCGTAGCGACTTGCCAGCCAGTTGAAGACCAACGCTCCTACGCCGGCGGATACCGGGAACGCGAGGGCCGATGGAATCGGGTAGACAGCCGCCCAGGCGACCGACTGCCACACGGAAGTGCCAGTCAGCGGCAGACACCGGATCACGTTGACGACCGCCGCGACGATGAAGTACAGCGCGCCAATGACGGCGCCCGCTACGAGCATCGCGCGAGGCTCCACGCGGACAAGGCCGCGAACGCGCATGGTCCGCCGCAGCGGCGCGTGGAACCGGACGGGCCAGCCGGGCGTGCCCGGTCGTCGGATGTTGAGGATCGAGGCGGCGAGCAACGCGACAGCGCATGCCGCGATCGGGCTAAGCAAGATCGTGGAGCCCCACCACCAACCGAAGAGTGCCGCTGCCGCTGCCGCGCTACCGGCGCCCAGCGCGTGCGCGTGCCACACGAGGCGGCATAGCACCACGCCCAAGACCCCCGCGAACCCAGCGACACCCGCCGCCGGGACCACCGTTCGAATGTACGGGAGCCAAAACACCTTGACGACGCGGATCTCATCCGAGCCCGTGCCCCCGGCATGATGCCCGGCGGGCGACGGGGGAGGCTCGACAGCCGGACGGCCGGGGTGATCTGGGCTTCCAGTGCTCAACACTGCAATCTCCTTCACCAATCCATCTGCCAGTTGCCTCCGAGTTCGCGTTAGGGGGACGTCGATCCTGCCGAACTGGGATGAGTATGAGCGCCGTCACGCTGATCGGCGAATGCCCGCGAGCGGCCGGGTGTTACAGAAGTGAGGGCCGGCCGGTCGCGGCCTACTCGCGCAGAACTGAGGGGGTGCCGGGATGGCCCATGGGGACCGCGAGCTGTTGCTGCATTTCTACGAGGACATGCTGACGATACGCTTCTTCGAGGAGAAGATCCGGGATGTCATGATGCGCGAGAGGCTCTTCAGAGGCAGCGCCCATCTCGGCATCGGACAGGAAGCCGTGGCGGTCGGCGCGGTGCACGCGCTGCAGCAGGATGATTACGTTATCAGCACCCATCGGGGCCACGGTCATGCTGTCGCGAAGGGCATGGATCCCGAGCGCATGTTCGCCGAGATCATGGGCCGATCGACGGGCGTTTGCCGGGGCAAGGGCGGTTCGATGCACCTTGCGGACGCGAGTCTGAACTTCATCGGCGAGAACCCCGTCGTCGGCTCGAACGCGCCCATGGCCGTCGGGCTGGCGTGGGCGGCGAAGCTCGAGGACAGCGGCCGAATCGCGGCGGCGTTCTTCGGCGAGGGCGCGCTCAACACCGGCGCGTTCCACGAGGCCGCGAACATGGCGGCTCTGTGGGGGGTGCCCGCGCTCTTCCTCTGCGAGAACAACAACTACGCCATCAGCGTGCCCGTTGAGAAATCCAGCGCCATCGCGGAACTCGAAGACCGCGCGCTCGGGTATGGAATCGAGGGCAAACGTGTCGACGGGATGCGCGTGATGGATGTCTACGAAGCGGTCACGGGCGCGGCGGCTGATGCGCGGGAAATGTCGAGACCGCAGTATCTGGTCTTCGACACGTACCGGTTCGAGGGTCACCACACCTCGGATAAGCAGACCTATCGCCCAAGCGAAGAGGCCCAGGAAGAGTTCCGCGAGCACGACCCGATCCACTGGCTTGAGCGGGAGATGATCAACGACCACACGGTCAAGCTTCAGACGACAATCGAGTATCGAGACCGGATTCGGAATGAGGTTGACCAGGCATTCGAGGCGGCGAGGCAGGCTCCGTGGCCAGAGCCAGAGGACGCGTTGATAGGCGTCTACGCCGGCGAGGGGGGTGCGTGAGATGGCTCGGAAAATGAGGAACATCACGTACGCCCAGGCCGTGCGGACCGCCCTGCGGGAGGAGCTGGAGCGCGACGAGCGCGTGCTGCTGTTTGGGGAGGATGTGGGCCAGTATGGCGGCGTGTACGGGGCCACCACCGGCCTGCAGCGGGAGTTTGGCGGCGAGCGAGTGCGGGACACTCCGATCTCGGAGATGGCCATCGCCGGCATCGCGGTCGGCGCCGCTCTGGCGGGCTTTCGTCCCGTGGCCGAGATCATGTACGAGGACTTCTTGACCCATGCCTCCGACGCGATCGTGAATAACGCGGCGAAGTGGCGATACATGAGCGGCGAGCAGTTCACGCTGCCGATCGTGTACCGCTCACCCGGAGGCGGCGGCGCGGGATATGCTGCGCAACACTCGCAGAATCTGGAGGCCTGGTTCGCGCATGTTCCCGGGCTCAAAGTGGTCGCGACCGGCCTCCCCCGCGACGCCCGAGGGCTCTTGAAAGCCGCGATCCGCGACGATAACCCGGTGCTCTTCCTGGAGCACAAGGCGCACTACGGCTTCAAGGGTCCGATGCCGGCGGATGAAGAGGTCATCCCGCTTGGCGTCGCGGACGTCAAACGCGAAGGCTCCGACGTGACGCTGGTGTCCTGGTCCCGCACGCTCACCTACGCGCTCGAGGCGGCCGAGACCCTATCGGGAGAGGGCATTGACGTGGAAGTCGTCGACCCACGCACGCTCCAGCCACTCGACATCGACACGATTCTCGAATCAGTCGTCAAGACCGGACGCCTGGTGGTCGCTCACGAGGCAGTTGAGTTCGGTGGCTTCGGCGCGGAGATCGTGGCCCAGGTGACGGAGAAGGCATGGGACGCGCTGAAGGCGCCGCCGCTTCGAATCGGCGCGCCGTTCGTGCCTCTCCCCTACTCCGACCCGATGGAGGACTTCGTCATCGTGGATCCGCCTGACATCGTGGCGCGGGTGAAGGAGTACATGGAGGGATGACCGCGCTGTCGCCCGACACTGGCGATCCTCGCACCGTTTGGTTTGTCGTCACGTGACGACAAACGCCCGCGTAGCGACGGGGCTCCTGCCCCGTCGACCGTGGCCTGGTGCATGGACCGAGCCTCGACGGGGCAGGAGCCCCGTCGCTACGCGGGGTCGAACTCGTCGGCATGCGCCCCGGAGCCCTGCTTGAGGGGCATGGGGGCTCCCTCGACTTGGGCGGCGACGTGGGCGCCGTAGAAGATGAGTTGGGCGACGTAGTACATCCATAGCGCGAAGACGACCACGCTCGTCAAGGGCCCGTAGAGCGCCTGGGACCGGGTCGATTGGCTAATCACGACAGTAAACACCGGATGTGAGATCAACAGGCCGATGGTGGCCGCGACGGCCCCGGCGGCGGCGGCTCGGCTGCGCACGTACTTGGTCGGCACCGCTTTGTAGAGCAACCAGAACGCGCAGAACGCAATCGGCGCGCCGATGATCAGGGGCACCCATCCCTCGGGAACGATCCGCTGGCTGTCGAGGAGCAAATACTCATCCACCCACACCCGAATGGTCTCGGCGACGGAAGTCGCGACCATGTAGCCCGTAAGCATGACTCCCGCGCCCAGCAGCGTGACCAGCCCCACAAACTTGCGCCCGAAGAACCCCCGCTCCTGCGCGGTGGGCCAGATGGCGTTCAGCGATGCGCCGAGAATCTCAAACAGCCGCATTGCCGCCCAAACGAGGGACAGCACGCCCAAGCCGATCGTGACGGACAGGTTCTTCTCGCTCAGCATCTCCTCGATGGTCTCGCCGACCAGCTCGCCCGCGCCGGCGGGAGCCATGTCGGCCACCAGGTCCTGAACCTCTACCACCACGTCTTCATCCCACTGGGAAGCGTATTGGATGCCGATGACCATCAAGATCGACAGGGGGGTGAGGCAGACGATCCCGTAGAACGCGATCGCCGCGGCTGATGTGGGCGACCGAGTGAAGTGAAAACGCTTGTCGACGTCGCGCACAAACCGCCAGGCTGCCTGGAGCGGCTTGGGCATGACCGAGAAGACCGCATCACCAATGCCCAGGAGACGCAGGCGGAGCCGGTCCCACAGGCTCTCTTGGTTCTCGTCAGACATGAGCAGGTTATCCCGACCGGCGGAGTCAACTTGGCACATCGGTGCAATTCATCCCAGCGCAAGGGACTTCCTCCGGGGGGGCGTGACATGGCCGGCGACTGGCGCGTCGCGGTAATCGGACACACGGGCCGTGGGAACTATGGGCACGACGTTGACAACGTCTGGCTTGACTTGCCGAACGTCGACATCGTCGCGGTCGCCGACGAGAACGAGGAGGGCCGAATCGCCGCGCAGGAGCGTCTGGGCGCGCCGACCGCCTACGAGCACTACCGCGTGATGCTGCGCTACGAGAAGCCCGATATCGTCGCGATCGGGCCGCGCTGGCTGGACGAACACCACGACATGGCGCTCGCGTGCGCTGAGGACGGCGTGAAAGGCGTTCTGTGCGAGAAGCCGCTCTGCCCGACCTTGCAGCAGGCCGACGAGATCGTCGCTGCCTGCAGCCAGACGGGGATGAAGATGGCCACCTGCCACCAGACCCGTTACAGCCCGCGGCTGAAGGTCATCAGGAACCTGATCGCCCAAGGTCGGATCGGCAGCCTGCTGGAGATGCGTTGCCGCGGCAAGGAAGATGGGCGCGGCGGCGGCGAGGACATGATGGTCCTCGGCACGCACCTCATGGACCTGATGCGGCTGATCGCCGGGGACGCGAGATGGTGCTTTGCACGCGTCACCGACGGCGGAGTGCCCATCACATCAGAACACGTGCGCGAGGGGTCTGAGGGCATCGGCCCGCTCGCCGGCGACGCGATCACCGCGACATACGGCTTCGACGACTCGGTGACCGGGCATTTCGCTACCTGCCGCGCGGACCATGGCGCGGGCGAGCGCTTCCGACTGCTGATACTCGGTACGATGGGCGGCATCTCCGTTCGGACAGGGGCGCTTCCCACGGCGTGGTTGCTGGAGGATCCGTCCTGGACGCCCGGCGAGAGCGGGGCGGCGTGGCAACCGATCACGAGCGAGGGCGTGGGCGGAACGGAATTGCTGACCGATGGCAGCCTTCGGTGGGGGAATCAGCTCATCGCGCGAGAGCTGATGGAGTGCATCGAACACGACCGGCGTCCGCTTGGAAGCGCGGAAGACGGGCGGGCCGCTCTGGAGATGATCCTGGCCACCTACGAGTCACACGGGGCCGGCGCGGCCGTGCCGCTGCCACTGCGAGATCGATCACATCCACTGACGCGGCTCGGGTGAAGGCGAACTCAGGCACATAGGGGAAAAACGCGGCGATGATCGCGCTACGAAGACGCACGCAACAGTTGACGTGGGTCGTGCTGATCGGCCTGCTGGTCGCGGCATTCTGCTTCGCGCAGGACGGCGGCGACACGCCATCAGCACCCGAGCCTCCGGGCCAGGCGGAGCCCGCCCCCGCGCCGACTGCCGATGATCCCCCAGCCCCGGCTCCCGAACCCACACCGGAGCCAACGCCTAGCGAGCCCGATCCGACGCCGGAGCCGGTTGACGAACCAGCCCCAGAACCCGAGTCCAGCGACGAGGCCGATCCCGGGGGACCGACGCCAGAGGACGATGCTGGTGGTGATCCCACGGACCCGGTGACCGACGAGGAACCGGCGACGCCAGGAGATCCGGTCGACGGCGAGCCGTCGGCCGACGGCGACGAAGCAACCGAACCCACCGATGAGGGTGGCGAGGCAGTGGTCGAGGGCACGGATCCGGCGGAAACCGAGGCTGCCGACACCGACGAGCCACCAGCGGGCGAACCGGCCGATGCCGCGCCCACTGCCACGGTCGCACCCCAGCCTCCGCCCGCAAAGTCGCAACCTCCAGCCCGCGAAGAACGACCGCGCAAACGCACCCGAGTCGGGCCTCCCCCACGCCCCGTGTCGCGTGAGGTTGAGAAACAGCGTGACGAGACGGTGCAGAAGAGCCTGGAGGTGTTGGCGACACCGGTTGACGAGACCAGCGAGGTATCCGACGCGGATCGCATGGCGGCTTTATCGGAACTCTCGCGACAGGCCCGGATGCAACTCTCGGCGCTCCAGACAGAACGGTCTCAGTTCGAGGCGGAACATCGGCGCGTCCATGAGATCGCCGAGGAACTCGAAAATGACGGCAGGCGCATGCCGACCCTGATAAGCACGAGCAAGCTCCCGCTGATGTATGCCGAGGACGCGCAGGAATGGGCCGACGAGACCGTCGCGGACATGAACGCGCTGTTTGACGAGACCCTTAGCCGGAGGACTGAACTCGCGCAGTCCCTCGAGCGCTATCGCTCGGAACTCGCGGATGCCAGGCAATCCGCGGAGGCGCTCCAGGGCGGCCCGCTCACGCCCGTCTGGGACTCGGCACTGCAGGTTCTCGCCGACCGTGAGGAGGCCGCGTCGGAGCTGGTGGAGCTGTTCGATAAGTTGGTCGGCGAGACCGTCGACGCCAGTGAAGCCGGGTCACAGCTATCGCTCGATCTCAACAAGGCAATCCAAATCAGTCTCCCCCGCAGGCTGTCGGCGCGCACGGCCACGCCCATCGGCGGCGCGACCTTCACGGCCACCAAGGATGAACTGACCGGTCTACTCGGCCAAGCCCGAGGGGCCAAGCAGGAAGCAACTGCGTCAATCCAGAGCGCCAACATGCCTGTCTCGGGGGCGCTGTCGCTGGTTTTGCTGGCGCTCGCGGTCACGGGGTGGGTCCTGGTGCCGCGCGTGCCGGGCCGCATTCTGAGCCAGTGCGATCCGCACGAGGGGGCGTCCGGGCATCTGCTGAGAGCGACGAGGCTGCTGGTCCCCGTCGGGCGATTTGTGGTTCTCATCGCGCTATGGGCCGGGCTGATCCAGGCATGGGGCTTCGACAGCGGGTGGGCGCTCGCGGGCCTGGCGATGCTGGCGGCGTGGGCGGCGTATTTTCTGCTGATTTTCGGCCTTCGCGAGCTAATGGCTCCCAACTCGCCGCAGTTCCGGCTTCTCAACATCGGCGACCAGGTGGCCAAGAACGGCTGCTGCATCCTGCGGGCCGTCGCCTTTGCCACCGCCTTGCTGCTGCCCATCATCGGGCTGTTGGGGACCCTCGAGAAGCGACCAGCAGAGACCATCCGAGTCCTGCAGGTCATCTATGGCGGCGGTCTGCTGCTGATCTGCTACGTCATGACCCGCCGGGCTGGAGGGCTCAGAGCCGTCCTGCCAAGGCCAGAGACGCCTGACAAGACGCCGTTGCAGCAAGTCGGGCGATTGCTCGTCCCGCTGTCGGCAGCGGGCGTCCTGGTGAGCGTCGTCGCGGCGGCGAGCGGCTACACAAACCTGTCAGCCTTTCTCAGCAGGAGCGTCGCGCTAGAGCTGCTGCTCGTCTTCGGCGTGCTGTTCGTGGACCATCTGATCCTCGGCGCCGGCGAGAAGACCCAGGCAATCGGATGGCGGGTCTGGTCCCGGCGCGCTCTGTGGGCGGCCGCGCTCCTCGCGCAGATCCCCATCTGGCGCTTGCACGCGTACCACGCGAGCTACGCCGCCAGCCTGCTGAAGCGCTCGATTATCAGCGTCCAGGGCGCCGAGGTGACGCCGCTCAGCATCCTCAAAGGACTGGTGCTGATCGTCATCGTCTACCTGGTGGGGCGCGCGATCCGCACGCGCGTGCAGAACTGGCGCGGCCTGCAGGAACGTTTCCAAGCGGGCGTCATCTACGCGCTATCAAACCTGGCATTTTACGTCATCCTGGCGGGTGGGGTGATCTGGGGCATCCTCGCCTCGGGCTTCCAGCTAAGCGTCCTGACCGTCTTCGCGGGAATGGCGGGGATCGGGCTTGGATTCGGGCTCCAAGACATCGTTGGCAACTTCGTCAGCGGGCTCATACTGCTCATCGAGCGCCCCGCAGCCGTGGGCGATTTCGTGGATCTGGGCGATCTGCAGGGGACGATCAAGGCGATCAACCTCCGCAGCACGGCGATCCGCACCCGCGACGGAAACCTCGTTCTGGTGCCCAACTCGGATCTCGCGGCGTCGCGGCTGACAAACTTCACCATCAGCGACCCTAAGTTGCGCGTGCGAGTCAGCGTGGGCGTCTCCTACGATACTGACCTCAGCAAGGTCTACGCGATACTGGAGCGCGTCGCGGAGGAAGACCCGGATGTCCTTTCGGATCCCGCACCGATCATCCGTCTGACGGGCTTTGGCGACAACTCCGTCGACTTCGAACTGCTGGCGTGGGTTGCGAGCCCGGACATCATGGAGGACGTCGGCCCGGTACTGCGCCGGAGAATCTGGGACGCATTCCTGGACGAGAACATCGAAATCCCATTCCCGCAGCGCGACCTCCACGTGCGCTCGTCCGATATCGACCTGCTGGGGCACGAGCCCGCGGCTGAGGAATAGGCGCGCAATGGATCATTTGACGATTCCGTAACATTCGCGTGAAAGCGCGCACCCTCGCGCGCGGTAAGAGCCTCCTGACGACTGGCGTCTCATTGCTGCTCGCGCGCGCCTGCCCTATCTCGGACGCGCGTGGGCTAACGCCACACGCGAAAGCAGGCTTTATGCGTCCCCAACAGCAGGATCGCGCTATCTTCGATATGCTCCACGAGGGTCTCTACACGGTCGATCGCGACCGCCGCATCACCTATTGGAACCAGTCAGCGCAGCGGATCACCGGCTTCAGCGACGACGACGCGTGCGGGCAGGGGTGCTCGGAGAACATGCTGGTGCACGTAAACGCCGAGGGCGTGCGGCTGTGTGATGGATTCTGCCCGATTAGACAGGCCATCAACACGGGCGAGACGGTGGAATCGCACATGTTCTTGCGCCACCGCGATGGGCATCGCGTTCCCGTCGACGCGCGCGTGACGCCGATCCGCGATGAATCCGGCGAGATCACCGGCGCCGCCCAGGCCTTCTCGGAACGAGTCACGATGTGCACCGTCGACGACCCAATCGGCGAGCTGGAGTGTTTCGCCCTTGTCGATGATCTCACGGGGCTGGCCAACCGGCGCATGCTCCGTTCTGCGCTGGAGACGAAGTTCGCCGAGATGAACCGTTACCGCTGGCGGTTTGGCGTCCTCTTCCTCGATATCGACCACTTCAAACGAGTCAACGATCAACACGGACACGACATCGGCGATGAGGTGCTCAAAGTCGTCTCCAACACGCTCCTAAGCAACGTTCGCACGCTCGACATCGCGGGGCGCTGGGGGGGGGCGAGGAGTTCCTGATGCTTGTCGCCAATGTCTGCGAAGACGAGCTGTTCTCGATTGCCGACCGCTTCCGCGTGCTCATCGGCCAGTCGTCGGTGCCCGTCGGGGACGAACAGATCCACACGACCGTCAGCATCGGCGCCACGCTCGCGGGCATGAAAGACGACGCGAACTCGCTCATCCGTCGCGCTGATGGGCTGATGTATGAGAGCAAGAAGGCCGGCCGCAACCGCGTGTCGACCGGTACCGCGGCCTAGCTCGCGAGGCGCCAGTCCCGAAGGCCGTTCCCCACCATCAGACGAAGTGACACGTCGTCGCATTCCTGCAGATTCCGTGGGAGGTGCCGCCGTGTCTCGATTCCCTGCTCTCGCTCTCCTCATCCTACCCTCACTCGCCCCGGCCCAAGACGCTGTCTCCTCACTGCTCGCGCCCGAGAACGCCGGCACGCGGATGGCCCGCGGCGCCGCGCCGACGATCGGTGTCGGCGAGACAGTCACCTTCGGCGCGCGCATGGCCGACGGCGGCACGGGCGTGCTGCGCGTTGGCGAGCGCGTGACGATCGCCGAGAACACGCCGACGGCGGGCGCCGATGGCTGTATTTACCTCGAGGCCGAGGACGCGGAGCAGATCGACGACGAGGCGGGTGGCCCGGCAGCGCCTCACGTCGCGCAAGACGACGAGGCATCGGGCGGCCTGTATGTCGACAACCCGGCATTCCTGTCGGCACGCTTTCAGACGGATGCGCAAGCCGAATGGGACATCTGGGCGCGCGTGCGCGAGGGGACGGATGAGGAGAACCGCTCGTTCTGGACCGTCGACGGTGGGCGGATCTGGATGACCTCTGAGAAGATAGAGGGCAAGCAGGACCAGTGGCGGTGGTTGAAGCTCGGATCGCGCACGCTCGCGCCGGGCGAGCACCGGTTCCTCACGCATCACTACTACAAAGAGGACTTTCACTTCGACCGCATCGGCGTGCTGCCCCATGGCGCCGAGCCACCGACCGACATTGGTCCTGACACGACGCTCGCCAATAGCGAGGCGGCCGTAATCGAGACTCGAGAGGTGCGCCCGCCCGAGATCGCCGGCTTCGCGGGGGCTGAGGCCAAGGGCGATCTCAACGGCGGCGCGGTGACCTTCGAAGCATCGACCGATGGCGGCACCACGTGGCTACCGGCCCCCGGCGGCGATCTGTCCGCCGTGCCGGTGGCTGAATCCATCCGGCTCCGGGCGACGCTGACGACCGGGCCCGGCGGGACGTCGCCGGAGGTCACCGGAGTCAGTCTCACCGTGAGGCCCGAGCCGGAGGCGTGGCTGCAGGCTCGGAATGACTTCGTGCGCGTGCTTCTCGAGGCGCGGACAGGACGGCTGTTCCGGCTGACCGATGTGGAGCGCGACCGAGAGCTTCTATGGCCCAGCGCGCCGATGGGGTTGTTCGAGATCGACCTGAAGAAGCGGGGCGAACTGGGCTGGCTGCGCTACACGGATGAGAAGACGTTCTGGGTTGAGCGCGATGAGGAAGAGAAGCGAGATCGAACCGAGGAGAACGCCCGCGCGGAGGGCTTCCCGCCCGACCGTGCGGATGCCGTGGCCGGGGCGAAAGCCGAGCCGGCGGAGCTGACGGACGCGGGCGTCACGGATGACGCCGTCTGGGTTGAGTTCCAGGTCGAGGAAGATGTGAAGCTGCGGCTCTCCGTCACGTTGGACGACACGGGGCAGTCGCTCTGGCGGGCTGAGATCACGAACGACCATCCACAGCTCGACGTCATCCGGTTGCGCTACCCCATCCTGCCGTCGGTGCGCCTGGGCGGGACGGGCATGGATGATTACCAGCTTCGCTGCCAGACGTTCGGGCATGGCCGCGCCAGGCCGGGCCTCAACGCCGTCAGAGATGAGAAATACCCAGGCGGAGTGGCCCTGCCTTGGGAATCGATCCACGACGACGAAGGCGGCCTGGGCGTGATTGCGCGAGACCCGGAGGCGCTCAACACGGGCTTCGAGTCGAAGGCCAACGTCAGCGACTACTTCGAGGACGTGGTAACAGTCGGACCGCGCAAGTACCATTGCGTCGCGTCGGGTGAGAAGACGACGTGGGAATACGGCGTGACCGTCCATCCCGGACAGTGGCACTGGACTGCCGACCGGTACCGCGAGTGGGCGTTGCAGCACTTCGAGCGGCCTCGTTACCCGGAGTGGTTCGCCGAGAATGACGGCTTTCAGAACTGTGGGATGCAATTCACCGGGCACAGCTTCAACCGAATGGGTGAATACGCGGAGCGCGCCAAGCGCATTGGTCTAAACCACGTGCAAGCGTGGGGGCAGTTCACCGGGCCGGGCGGCGGGTGCTGCGGCCCATACTGGATGCCCTCGCCAATACTGGGGACGCCGGGAGAGTTCAAACAGGGGATCGATGCGATCCACGAGGCGGGCCTGCGCGTGGGCTTCTTCCATCTGCACGACAGGCTCGATCTCTACCACGCCCTCGGCAGTCACATCTACGGGATGATCCCGAAAGAGGACTACCCGCCGGGCACGGAGTTCCCAAGCCACGAGTTCTTCGAGAAGCACCATTGGATCGGCAAGCCCGACGGCGCGACGTCTTACCCGCTGAGCGAGGAGCAGTGGGACGACTACCGCGCGAGGATCGCCGCCTACGAGGCCGATCCGGAGGCCAACAAGGCGCCCCTGAAGTGGCATCCTGTCGACATCGCCAGCCCCGACTGGTGGGAGTATATGCGGCACTGGGCGATCGACAAGTACGTCGAGGAATGGGGCGCGGACGGGCACTACTTCGACGTGCTCGGCTGCGGGACAGCCCGCGAGTCATTCGACCTGCGCAAGGGCCATCACGGTCACAGCATGTCAGGGCCAGGCAAAGCGGGCATCCCGCGGACGACTACGGCATCGGCCCGGGAGCGAGGGCATGAGGACTACTTCCTCCTGATGGAAGGCATGTGTGACGTGCCCGGCCAGTGGACGGCGGGAATGATATCGGGGCTGTACTACAACCACTCCGAGAGCGTGCGCTATACGTGGCCGGATTTCGTGCTGTTCGAGGGGCACTCCAACAGCGGACACAACACGCCGATTAAGGCGCTGGAATCGGCATTCCTCAACGGCAACCGCTTCGACATCGTGCACTCGAATGAGACGATGGCGAAGATCGTGCGCGCGCGGGCGAGCGTGCGGGACTGGATCTACCGAGGACGGTTCATGGACACGCTGGGTCTGGACAGCCCCGTCCCGGCGCGGCTGTTCGTCAGGCGAGATCCCGGCGCGACGGGCGTGGCGATCACGTTCGTCAACCGCGATGGCCTGGGCGGCAAGGCAACGCTCGATCCGGCCGTTGCCGGCGACGTGCGATCCGGGATTGCGATCGATGACAGGGGCAGGATGTTGCCTGTGCCGGTGGCGCGTGAAGGCGATCTCCTTACGTTCGACGTGCCGGATGCCTACCTGTGCACCGCGATCTTGCCCGCGCAAGTGAGCCCAGAACACGCGGTTGTCGCGGTGGCAAGGCAGACCAGCGGCCAGATCGAGATCGAGACGGCGAATCTGGCGACCGAGGCGATCTCCGCCACCATCACGCCGGGAGATCTGGGGCCGCTGGGGAAACCAGACGCAAGCACGCTGAACTTGGCGGGGGGCGAGACAGAGATCGCGGCGTTTGACGTGGCGATCACGCCCGACTTCTGGCAATTCATCCGCGCGGATTTCGACGTGTCGGTTGGTGGCTCGTCACGGCGCGTCGCGACGACGGCGTTCCCACTCATGCGTGATCCCTCGTTTGAGCACACGGGCAACGATGAGGAGGAGCTGATTCATGGCGCGAAGAGCCTGCGACTGGATCCGAATGAGGGCCTGTACCACAAGATGCATGCGCTGAACTTCGAGCCGAGCCGCCGCTACAAGGTGTCGCTGAGTTACCGGCGGACGGCTGGCGACGCGCAGCTCAGCGGGGTGAGGATCTGGCAGAGGCTGGGCAAGCAGAGCGAGGTCAACCAGACCGGCGCGGATTTCACCGTCGAAGGCGAGTGGACGCGGATCGAGATGATATTCGACAGCGCGCCGAGGTTCGTGGCGACCGACCTCTACCTATATAACTGGAAGAGCGAGCGAACGTCCTGGATCGACGACGTGCGTATCGAGGACCTGGGGCCCGTGCCGCCGGAGTAAGTTGCGCCGTCATCCGCCACACTCGCGGGAGGGCAAGACGCCATGCCGACGCCGCTGTTTGAGAACCGCACGCTGTACGCGCCGGCCCATTTCGGCAACACGCACGAGGTGATGGGCGTGCGCGAAATGCGCTCGGTGATCTCCGAGGCGAAGTTCTGGGGCTACACGCACTATGGCGACTGGTTCGACACCATCGATTGCTCCGACCCATTCGCCGATCCCGGTCACCACAACCTCGGCCACGCCATGTGGATGCGCAAGAAACAGAACTACCGGAGCGCGTGTGAACTCGGTCTGAAGTGCGCGATGACCATCACGCCAAACCACGTCTTCCTGGACCAGTGCGAGCCGGACCTTCTGGCCACGAAGGGCGATCGGATCTTCGGCCAACTCATCTGTCCGAGCATCCCGCGGGCGAGGGAGATCATCCTAGGCAACTACGAAAACTGGTTCGACGACCTCGCGAAGGCCGGCGTGGCGCTGAGCGCGCTGTGCCCCTTGCCATACGATTACGGCGGATGCTCGTGCGAAGACTGCAGCCCTTATATCATCACGTTTGCCGAACTGATGCGCGACATCCATGCTATCGCCGAGGAGCACCACCCGGGCGTTGAGATGCACCCGATCGGCTGGTGGTGGGGCGAGGAGGAACACCGGCTTCACGCCGAATGGAGCGACCGCGAGACGCCGGGTCTCGTGAAGAGCATCTCGCTACACATCCCGTATGGCGAGACGAGCGTGGGCGACGTGTTGTTGCCGAGGGGCTGCGAGCGGCGCGCGTTCGTGCACATCGGCTATGCCGACAAAGCGCAACCGAGGGACGTCTATGGGCACCTTGGCGCGGTCATTGCGTGGGAGCGCATCGAGCAAACGGTTCGCACCCTCAAAGCCCAGAACTGCACGGGCGTGATGGCGTACGACGAGGGCTCGTTTGATGACGTGAACCGCGCCATTCTCGCGGGGCTAGGGTCGGGGCAGCACGCGACGGCCGACGACGTTATCCGGGCGTATGTTGAGCGCTATTTCGGGCCCGAGACTGTCGAGGCTTGGGTGTCGTGGCTGAAGGCGTGGGGCACACCCTTCGAGGCGGATGCGGCGGCGCTGCTGGCGGAGTACGAGAGTCTCAGCGCGGGCCGCGAGCCATCGTGGCGGCTGCGCCAGTGGGGCCTCAAGGCGGAGCTACTTGCGATCCACGTCGAGATCGGCGACGGAGACGAGTGGCCGGATGAGCGTCTCGCCGCGGTAGAGCGCTTCCAAGCCGCCGAGGAGCGGCTGCAGCGTGAGGTCTGGGGACTAGGCACGATGCGTCACATATTCGCGCGGCAGTTCAACCCGCTGCCCTGGTACGGGAGCTGGGCTAAGCACGAAGCTGAGGAGGCGGTGACGCGGCGAGATGGGGAGTAGCTGCCGGGATCGTCCGGTCAAGCCTCGGTTCCCTCGATGCCGGCTTTGGCCTTCGCGAGCACGGACTGAATGTACGGCGTCTTCGCATCGGTGAAGACAACGCGGTCATCACCCACCCGCGCGCGCCACTCGTGCTTCATGCGGACGTACCGTACGGCTTCACGACGATTGGCCCTCAGGTAATCGCGGAAGCGCAAGTGGTCGATCTCGCACGCACTCCCCGGATAGGTGATGTGTATATGGACATGCATCCGCGCGCCGCAAGCCTGGGTAAAGCTGCCGGAGGCATACCAGCGGTCCGGGTCGGGATGTGAGCTGGAGTTGTGGTCCATGCCCGCCTCGCTGATCGCTCGTTGGATCTCATCCATCCTGTCGTGAGGACCCGTCACCATGCAGTCGATGATGCCCTTCCCCGCGACATTGGGGATCGACGTGCTGCCGACATGCTCCACATGCACGTCGCACGGCGAGACTTGTCGGATGAACTCAGCGACCTCGACAAACACTATCGGCGCCGCGGGATCGGATGGGGTGATCTTGACGGTGAATATCTGACGTTCCATGGCGGGTCGATTCGCCGAGGGGAAGCGGATCGCCTGCGCCTCCGTCCCGTACCGAAGTCGCGGAGATTAATTAGTGTCAGACACTAGTTTACCGACCGTTTTAAGCACTGTAGCGCAGAATAGACGTATGAATAAACTATTGTCTGACACTAATTAATTCGTCACCGGTTATTGAGACCGCGATACGGACTCCCGCGCGGCGGACAGGGAGGTGTCACGGCCCGTCGGACCGAACTGAATCGAGCTTCAGAGAGCTTGCATGTTGGGGTGAATTACCACGGCCACGACGCAGCTTCCACATCCGGACGCCGCGCAATCATCCGCCGAGCCGGCGGTCGAACCCGCCATCGGGATCACCGCCCGAGCGCTCGTGTTGGCTGTCGTGCTGACCGTGCTCTGCGCGCTGTGGATCGATCAGGCTGAGGTCGTCACGTTCTTCTGTCAGATCACCGAGAGCGTCCCCCCCATCCCCGCCGTGGCGGTCATCATCGCGCTGGTACTGCTCAATCCCTTTCTGAGGCGGATCTGGCGAAAACTCGCGCTGAAGCGCGCCGAGATACTACTCATCTACGCGTTCATGACCGTGACGGCGACCGTCGCCGGGCCGGGAATCGCGCGTTTCTTCATCAATACGATCCCCGTGCCATTCTACTTCGACACGCCCGAGAATGGGTTCGAGCAATACCGCCAGTACATCCCCGAGTGGGTGGTCCCGCACGATACGGAAATCATCCGACAGCTCTACGAGGGGGCGCCGGACGGAAGAATCCCGTGGGGCGCGTGGTGGCTGCCGCTGACGTGCTGGATGGCGTTCTATCTGGCGCTATTCATCGCGCTGATGTGTCTGATGGTGCTTTTCCGGAGGCAGTGGACGGAGCGCGAGAAGCTGACGTACCCGCTGCTGTACCTGCCGATGGAACTCACTGATGAGGGTGAGGAGGATTCGCTGATCGCGGCGTTCTTTTGTAACCGGACGATGTGGGTCGGCTTCGCTATCGCGGCGCTTTACAACGTCGCGAACATGATCAACGCGTACAATCCGGCCGTGAAGGCGCTTGGGAAGTCCTACGACCTCGGGGCGCTGTTCACCGAGCACCCCTTCACAGCGATCCGGCCGCTCGTGTTTCATTACCGCCCGGACATGGTTGGCTTCGGCTATCTGGTGAGCACCGAGGTCGCCATGAGCGTTGTCATCTTCTACCTGATCTTCAAGGCCGAGGCCCTGGGCGCGGCCATCCTCGGCTACACGAAGGCGGGCTTCCCGTACCAACAGGAGCAAGGTCTCGGCGCGTACGTGGCGATGGCCATCTTCTTAATGTGGGTCTCCCGCAAACACCTGATCGGCGCGCTACGAGTCGCCGTCGGATGGAAGTCCGACGAGCACGATGAGGATGAGCCCGCCAGCTACCGCCAAGCCGTGTGGGGCTTCCTGCTGGCGAGCGTGGCGACGTTCGTCTGGACCGCGAAGGCGGGCCTGGCGCCATGGGTGTGGGCCATCTACTACTCCCTGATCCTCGCGGTCGCGCTGGTCTACTCGCGCATCCGGGCTGAGGTCGGGGTCCCGCAGATCTGGATGTTCCCATATTACCAACACTACAAGGGCATCAAATTCGCGCTCGGGTCGGAGGCGTTGAGGGTGGGCGGCAGTTGGCAGACGCTGACCATCTTCACCTACCTCGTACCATTCTCGCGCGGGTACTTCCAGTCGATACAAGGCTACCAGATCGAGGCCTTTCGCCTCGCGGAACTCGGCAATATCAAGCCCAAGAGCATGACCAAGATGCTGGTGATATCGCTCGTCGTCGGCATGGCCGTCGCGTGGTGGATGCACCTGCGGAGCTACTACGAGTTTGGAGCGGGCGGAGTCCGGGCGCTTGAGGGATGGGGCTCGGGTCACGCCAAACAGCAGTTCACCGAACTCGCGGGCTACGCCGACGCGCCACTGCTACCTGACGTAGCCAGGACCCTCGCGGCGGGGTTTGGGCTCGTGCTCGCGGGAACGCTCACTATTCTTCGCGTCCACTTCCTGCGCTTCCCGCTCCACCCGCTGGCATACTGCATGACGAGTTCATACGGTGAGCTGATCTGGGGCAGCTTCTTAGTGGTGTGGATCGTCAAGGCGCTTGTGTTCAAGCTCGGCGGCATGAGAACCTACCGCAAATTGGTCCCGGCATTCCTGGGGCTCGCGCTTGGGCACTTCTTCACGGCGGGGATCGCTTATGGGCTCATCGGCTCATACGGTAGCGAGGCCTTCCGACGCTATAGCGTGTGGTTCGGCTAGACCGTCAGACGAGACAGACCTGGAGGCATGCATGCGCGCGCTGCACGGTTACTGGACAGGACTCGGCCTCGCCATGGCCTGCGCGGTCGGGCAGGCTGCGCCGGACATGATCAGCGTTGCGGACCACGGCGCGGTTGGCGACGGCGAGACGGATGACACTCAGGCGTTCCTCGACGCGGTCGCCGCGGCGACGGAGGCCGGCGTCCACGTCACCGTGCCGCGAGGTCATTACGTCACGTCCGAGACGATCGAACTGATGAACGTGGGGATCAGCGGCCCGGCGATGGGAGCGTGGCCGGCGGATATCGACGCGCTACCGTCGATATTGCCGACGCACGATAGGCCGGCGTTCACGCTAGCCGCCGGCGGGGCGCTTCACGCGCTCGACATCACGTGCGCGCCGCCCCCCGATGCCGAGAGTGGGCCACCGGCGGTGCTGATCACCGGCATCGGCGTCTACATCAGCAACTGCCGGATTCGCTACCCGTGGGACGGGATCATCACCGACGGCGTGAGCAACGTGGGCCGGCTGAACATCGAGAACGTATTCATGGTCGCGCCGAGGAATGTCGGTGTCCGCGTGACGGGCACGTGGGACGTGCCGCGGCTGAACAACATCGAGGTCTGGAACGCGGGACCGGTGCCGCGTGGCCTGGATAAGGGTATTGGATTTCTGCTCGGCAAGAACGACCTCATCCGCGTGACCGACTGCTTCGCCTTCGCCATGAGGTATGGGTTCGTGCTAGCTGACGAGATCGAAGGGTGCGAGATCGAAGGCGGCACCTGGGGCATCATGACGGGTTGCTCGACGGATTACTGCGGTACCGGCATCGAGGTGCGTGGCCACAACACGGTGAGTATCTCGGGCGGCACATTCTGGGACCACGCGGAGGGGCTCGTCGTCGATGGCGAGGGCGCTCGCGTGCGGATCACCGGCGCGGAGTTGAAGTCCAACGGGACGAGTTGCGTCGTAGTGCGCGACTGCGACCATACGGTGCTGACGGGCTGCACGCTCGCCCGGCCCATGGAGCAATTCGTGGCGCCAGCGGTGGTGTTTGAGGGCGGGCGTCTCGTAATGACAGGGAATCACATCGACGGCTTTGGCGCAGGCGTCAAGATCGGCCCGAGCATCCGCGGGGGCGTTGTGCAGGGAAACCTGATCGACTCGCGCGGGCACGCGGCCATCGTGGACGAATCCGAGGCCGGCAAGATGCTGATCGAGACGAACCTCGTGCAGACGACGGCCGAGGAGGCCCAGTAGCATGGCCTCGCACTGGAGATACGCGGGATGAGCAATGACCTCTCCATCCCGCACAGGTACAGATGGTTGCTGATTCTGCTCGCCGCCGGCGCGGGAGTCATCGGGCTGATGCTCTTCGTCGACCCAATCACGCTGCCGTGGGTCGTGCGGATTTTCCGCACTCCCACTGTCGAGGCCATCCACTCGGTACTGAAGCACCTCGGGCGGCCGCCGGTGCTTTATGGCGCGCTAGTTATCTGCGGGATCACGGCGCTCGTGAAGCGCTCGCGGGCGTGGGGCCGCGCCACGGGCCTGTTGGCTCTGACGATGGCCGTGGCGCTGATCGCGTGCTACTTGCTGAAGATGGGCGTCGCCAGACCGAGACCGGAATTCGCCTACTTCGCCGTGGGTTGGGGCGATGCCATCGGGCGGCCCGATCTGTTCGGCAATGGGATGTACCACTCATTCCCCTCGGGCGATGTCACGCTGGCGAGCGCCCTGGCAGTGCTGCTGTTCCTGTTCGCCGGGCGCGGCAAGGCCCGCTGGGCGCTGTTCCTCATCCCGGTACTCTCCTCAGTGGGCCGCGTTCTCCACGCCGGCCATTACCCATCTGACTGCCTCGCGGCGATGATGCTGGGCGGCGGAGTCGCGGCCTCGGTGTGGAGGCTCTGGCCCCCACGGCCGGCGCCGGCAGACGTCCAGGGAGGCCCGCGATGACCGAAGGCGGGGCCGCTGACGTCCGCCCGCTCCGTTTCCTCCAGCTCGAGCGCAACTGCCGCGTCTCCGGCGGGTCAACGTTCGCCTTGCTCCTCGCCCAGGCGCTCGTCCAGCATGGACATGCGTTCACATACGCCGCGGGCGGCGGGCCGCTCTGGGCGCGCTTGCAGGAGTGTGGCGCCGTCCACCTGCGCTCGCCCGGATGGCCGCTCAGCATCCCAGTGGTCGCGCGCCACATCAGGCGCCGACGGCCCGATACGCTCATCTGTGCGGGAAGGGGCCGTGCCCGCCTGAGCGCCGCCCACCTCGCCCGGCGCTTCGGCATCCCTCTGGTCTCCGTGTTTCAGGATCCCCTGCTGCCCGAACAGTCACTGAGTGAATTGCTGTGCTCGGACGCCCTCGTCGCCTTGGAGCCGCCGATCCACGCGGCCTTTCTTGAGCGCGGCGTGCCGCCCGAACGGGTTCACCTCTGGCCGCGTCCCATCCGTTGCCGCGACATCGTCGAGCCGCCCACCGACGGCACGCGCATCCTGTACCTCGGTCGGTTGAGCGGGGGAAAATGGCAAGCTGCTGCCTCGCTCGCGCGCATTGCCCCGGAACTCGCGGCGACGGTCCCGGCGCTTCAAGTCAACATCGTCGGCGAGGGCCGGTACCTTTCGGACGTGCGGGCCCTGGCCGCGGAGGCCAACGCCAAGGTCGGCCGCGAGGCGGTGCGCGTGCACGGCGAGACGACCGACCCACTGCTGTGGATTGAGGAAGCCAGCATTGTCGTGGCGGGTGGGTGTGGTTGCTTCGAGGCGCTCTACGCGCATCGGCCGGCGATCGCCGCCTCCAAGGCATGGTACGGGCAGGTCACCCGCTCGAACGCCGCCCATGCCCTTGAGTGTCACTTTGCGGATCGCTGCGAAAGGCCCGTTGACGACACGCTACTGCGCGAAGCTCTGCTGGATCTCGCGCGGGCCTTGGCGGACCCTTGCGCTCGCGAAGACGTCACGCCCCGCCGCGCTTGGTTTGCCGAGGACCACTCCCCCGCCGCCACGGCGACGCGGATGGAGGCCCTCGCCAAGTCGTTGCTTGGCCGGCAGCCCGGCACGACCCGCCCCCGGCGTCACCAACTGGCTTCCCAGACCTTCACCCTCAGTGCGGTCGGATCGTCTATATCCACATCGTACGTTGGCCGCAGCATGAGGTGCGACCCTGGCTTGGTCGGTCTATCATCCGCGAGCAGCCCAAAGAAGAGCCCACCATCGCTCCGGGCCGAAGCGTGCCCGATCGCGTAGCCGAGGGCCGCGCCCGCCGCCACCTGCCACCCCGAGTGCTGGTCCGTCTTCACGCGGCTCCAGCCGACTCCCGCCGCCCACGCATACGCGTACGGGCGCACATCCCGGTCCAGCGCGCTCGCCGATTCCGCCAGCGCAAACGCAATCGCCGCGTGCCCGCTCGGAAATCCGTCCGTGGCTCCCGGGCTCTCCGGCCGGTCCTCGTTGATCATGTACTTGAGTATCCGCGCGCTGCAGAATGTGACGAAATAGGCGTCCGCCATAGTCCGCCCAATGTGTTCCTCGTGTTCGCCCCCTCCAAGCGTCAAGGCAAGCGGGATCGTCGCCAGGTAATCAACCGAATCCCCAACGGCCACCGCGAAGTCATCCGCCGCTCGCGCGGCGGGTACGAACAGATACAGCGCGAGCAATAGTGTCAAGGCTCTTCCCACAGGGCGATCCTCCAGGTGTTAGCCGCGACTCCCGACTTGGCTCGGGCGCTCCGGCAGCGGCCGAACGGTCAGCCGTTCGCCACGGTGTTTCGGCAACTGGACTCCAAGAGCCTGCCCATGCGGCCGTGAAGCCCCAGATTGACGGCGAGATGGGCTACCCCATCTGCCAACGCTTTCCGGTCGGCGCGGCAGGGCGCGAGTCAGAGCAAGAGGAACCCTAGGCCGCAAGCGGCCGTAGCGACACAGACAAGGGGACACGGATCCATGCAATACGTGAAATTCGGCAACACCGGCATCATGGTGTCGCGTCTCTGCCTGGGCGCGATGAACTTCCCGGACGAGTTGGAGGACGCCGAGGCCATTGCGCTGATCGATGAGGCGGTCGATCATGGCATCAACTTCATCGACACGGCAGACGCGTATGGGCGAGGCTCGAGCGAGGAATTCCTCGGCCGGACGTTAACGCCGGCCAAGCGCGACAAGCTCATCGTCGCGACGAAGCTCTGGGTCCAGATGGACCGCAACGACATCAACTCCGGCGGATGCTCGCGCTACCACATCATGCAGGGAGTCGAAGACAGCCTGAGGCGGATGAACACGGACCGCATCGACCTCTACCAGCTCCATCATCCCCACCCGGAGACACCGATCGAGGAGACGCTTTCGGCACTCGACGCGCTCGTCCAACAGGGAAAGGTCCGCTACATCGGGGTCTGCAACCACTTCGCGTGGCAGGTCGCCCACGCGCTAGGCGTCTCGGCCTTGCACAACTGGGAGCCGTTCGCCTCGCTGCAAGTCCGCTACAATATCTTCGACCGCGCGATCGAGCGCGAGACGGTGAAGTTCTGCGAGCGTTTCAACATCGCGATCATGGGCTACGGCCCGCTCGACGGCGGAATCCTGACCGGCAAGTACGAGCGCGGCCAGGAGTACCCCGCGGGCACGCGAGTGGCGAGCAGCAAGATGATGCAGGACCGGCTGACGGATCAGGTCTTCGATATCCTAGACGAGCTGAAGGCGATCGCGGCGAAGTACGAGCTGGCGATCAACCAACTCGCGATGGCCTACAACCTGGCAAAACCGTTCATCACCACCCCCATTGTCGGCGGCAAGAACGCGGACCATTTCCGGCCGATGTATGGGCTGTGCGAGGTGAAGATCGATCCCGCCGACATCGCGCGAATTGATGAGATCTCAGACGACTTCGTGTGGAAGCCATTCCTGAACCAATCCAAGGTCGAAGGGACCGAGTTGGCCCTGAACCGGTGGTAGACGAGGAGACCCACATGAGACCGCGACTCATCGCAATCGCAGCCATTCTGGTCGCGCTGACGGCAACATGCGCAGCGCAAGGCGGGGCGAACATCTCGCCGGTATCGCAGACTGCCGCGACCGATGCCCTGATGGAGAAACTCGGCGAGGTCATTGGCTCGCCCAGCTTTGTCGAGCTTCCGGCGGTCGTCTTGGAGTTGATTCCGTCGGCAACCGACAGCGGCACGCTGTGCGTTCTGGCCGCGAAGTTCCGACCGGCCGACGCGACGGCGCGCGTGACTGGGCGCCTGCTCGCGCTGCTCATCGACACTGAGAACCTCACGCGGGAGAGCATCATCACCGTCCGGCTGGTTCTGCCGGGCGAGGGGCAGAAGGCTTCTGTCGCGTACGCGACACTGGCGTCGGAGGGTGAAGAGCTAGAACTGGCCCACGCCGCCGAGAACGATTGGCGAGCCGCGATCATGACCGTCCCGAGCGCGCCAGACCGGCTCGCTGATGCCATGGCGACCGTCGGCGAAAGCAGGATCGGCGGGGTGAGGGCGCCCAAGGGTCTGCACCTCGTCATGGGCCGGGCCGGGGGCGGACAACTCGCCGCGTTCCAACTCCCAACGCTCGCCGAACTCGCGCAGCGCGAGGTGACGTGGAGCAAGTCGTCGGCCATGCCATAGGGAACGCAGCCCGTGCGATAGCGTTTGTATAGCGAGAAGTGACCGCCCTGTCGTGGAGATGTGGAATGCCCGCATTTGCCGGACGCCCCATCAGCCCCATGGCCGCTCTGCCGCTGCTTGGTCTCCTCGGTCTGCCTCTCGGGCAGCCTGGCCCCGCAGTCCCGGGCGAAGCCAACCCGCCCGAGCGCATTGACGCGCTTCGAGAGCGACTCGAGGCGGGTCCAGGCCCCGTCCGGATCATCGTATTCGGCGATTCGCTGTCGGCGGGGTGGGGTGCCGCCGATGAAGCCACCGAGGGACTGGTGCCGGTCTTCGCCCGCGCGCTCCAAGCGAGATACCCGGCATGTGAGATCGAGATCATTGGCGCCGGGGGGCCTGGCGACACGTCCGAGGTCGGCCTGATACGCGTTGACCGAGAGGTCCTATCGCGCGACCCAGACCTCGTGGTCCTGCAATTCGGCGGCAACGACGAGGGGTTCGACCGGCGGCCGCGCGACCTATACGATGATCTGTCGGAACTCATCCAGACCGTCACCGGCGCGCCGACCAACGCCCTGTGCATCGTCGCCGCGAACCCGTTCAACGACCCCGAGCCCGGCAACGAGTTCGTCGACTCAACCCGCCGCGCAGCCGAGCGCTTCGAAGTTCCTGTCGCGGATTTCGACCAGGCGCTGCACGATGGAGACCGCGATTACCGCGGCCCGTTCGCGTGGGGCAGCCATCCCGATTCCCTCGGTCACCTACTGATGGCCAGGGAGTTGCTCCGAACGTGGGACGAGCTGTTCGGGTACGAGGCCAAGATCGAGGTTGAGATCGAGGGCTACAGCAAGATGCTGTCGGGAGATGAGAGGTCGGACATCCGAACGCTGATCCGCAACGGCGGCGAGGATCCGCTCGACATTGACGTCGAGCATGGTCCGGGGATCACGCCGACCCCAGACTCCGTGCGCATCGGGCCTGGCGAGCAAGCCGAGCTAGCCAACGACATCGCTCTGCCCACGCTCACCCCACTCCGACGGACGCGACGGGCGAAGGTCTGGGCGGTCGCCCGATCCGAGGCCCCGCGTACCAGCTCCATCGATGGGAAATCGCTCGCGATAGCCCCCGTGTTCGTGCCTCAGGAAGTCCGCGCCCTCGACAGGCCAAACGGTCTGGTCTGGCGCCGGTTCGGCTACGACTCGATCGTCAAGGGCGCGCATTCGTGGGAGGGTTATGAGGATCTGGGCGCCCAGTTCGCTCTGATGCAGCGCGACGGCCGCCTTGAGGCGCTTGTTGAGGTGACCGACGACGATGTCGACGCCGCCCCGCCCGGAGACTGGGTCGGCGACTACGATTCAGTCGAGATCTGCCTCGATCTACGGCCGTCAGCCGACCAGGGCAAGCCTGTCTATTCCAAGGACGTGATGCTGCTGCTGTTTCGCGCGAGCACCGACAGCGGGCGGCCAGCGACCTGGCAGCCGCTCGACGGGCTAGCGCCAAGGCTCGTCGGGGTATCGGCCAGGGGCGGCAAGATCGAGGGCGGGTACTCGCTGAGGATTTCGATCCCGCTACGCGTCCTCGAACGCGAAGGCGAGGACGACTACACGGGAATCGGCTTCGATGTCCACGTGAACGACTCCGACTTCGGGCATGGTCGGGACTGCCAGATGGTGTTCGCGGGCAGCGTCAACAACTACCTCGACCCATCCGGACTGGCGGCGCTGGCCGCGCCCGGCGACGAGACCCCGAAGTACCGGGCGACAGTGCGTTAGCGCGCCAAGGCCCTCACTCTTCCTCCCCGTCGTTCCCCTTCTCGAATAGATCAGCGACGAACGCCTGCGAGTTGAACAGCGCAAGGTCGGTCATCTTCTCGCCGAGCCCGATCAGCTTGATGGGAATCCCAAGTTTATAGGCGATGCTCAGGACGATGCCGCCCTTTGCCGTGCCATCGAGCTTCGTGACCATCAGCCCGGTCAGATCCGCCGCGTCATTGAACTGCCTCGCCTGGTTCAGACCGTTCTGCCCCGTGGTCCCGTCGATCACCAGTAGCACTTCATCGGGGGGGCGGCCGATGGCACGTTCGACCACGCGACCGATCTTCTTCAGCTCTTCCATCAGGTTCACTTTGGTGTGCAACCGGCCCGCCGTGTCGATCAGCGCGAGGTTTGTGCCGCGACTCAGCGCGGCCTGGAGGCCGTCGTGAACCACGGCCCCTGGATCGGCACCCGGTTCCTGGCGGACGATGTCAGCGTTGGTGCGCTTGGCCCAGATCTCGAGCTGGTCCGCCGCCGCCGCGCGATAGGTGTCGGCTGCGATGAACATGACCTTGCTCCCGGCTGCCTGGTACCAGTGCCCGATCTTCGCGATGCTAGTGGTCTTGCCCACGCCGTTCACGCCTGTCACGAGCATGACCGTCGGCGCAGTCTCCCCAGTGTTGAGCGGCTGCTCGAGCGGCCGGAGCATGTTCGTTACCATCGTGCGCAGGATGTGCTCCAGCCCGGAGGCCTCCTCGACGTGCTGCTTCTCGCCGCGCTTCTCTAAGTCCTCAACGAGCCGGACGGCCAGCTTCGCGCTGACGTCGGCTTGAATGAGCGCCTCCTCGAGTTCCTCAAGCAGGTCATCATCGACCGGCCTGGTCCCGCGGATGACATGAGTTACTTTACTGAACAGTCCCTTGAGCATGGTCTCCCTCTCACGGCAAAGCGCCGCCGGGGATGACCCCGGAGGCGCTTGGATTCTGGTCCGAATGGGCGCGCGGGTCATTCCGGCGCGGGAGTTGCCTCTTCGCGGCGCTGGGCTCGGAAATCGAGGTCGAGGGCGGTCTGTTCCTCCTCGTCCTCCGACTTCCGCCCGCGGGCTTTGCCCGAGTCCTGCCATTTCTCGGCTTCGGCCTGAGCCTCGGACAGCTCGACCGAGAGCGTCCGCGATACGCCGGGCTCGCTCATTGTGACGCCGTAGAGCGCGTCGGCCGCTTCCATCGTGCGCGGGTTGTGCGTGATGATGATGAACTGGCTCTGTTCGCTGAACTCCTCCAGGAGCTTCACGAAGCGGCCCGTGTTCATCGCATCCAGTGGCGCGTCAATCTCGTCCATGACGCAGAAGGGCGTCGGACGGACGCGCAGCATCGCCAGCAGCAGCGCCAGCGCCGTCATCGCGCGCTCGCCACCAGATAGGAGCAGCAAGTGCTGCTGCTTCTTGCCCGGCGGCTTGACAATCACATCAACGCCGGTCTCAAGCACGTTGTCGGGCTGAGTCAGCGTGAGTTTCGTCTCGCCACCCGCGAACAGGCGCTTGAACAGATCATCGAACTCGACGGCAACGCGATTGAAGGCGTCGAGGAAAACGGACTTGGTCTCCTCGTCAATCTCGGCGATGATCGTCAGCAGGTCCTCGCGAGACTGCTCGAGATCGGCCTTCTGCTCATCCAGAGTGTCTTCGCGGGCCTTGAGCCGCTCGAACTCCTCATCGGCCCCCGGGTTGACGGGCCCGAGCGCGCGGATCTTGCGGCGAAGCTGGTCGGCGCGCTTGGTGATCTCAACCTCGTTGATCGTCTCGGACTGCCTGGCCTCGGCCTCTTCCGGCGTCAGGCCAAACTGCTCCTTCAGCCGCTCGACGATGTGTTCGTGCTCGGCCTCTTCCCGCCCGAGGGCGACCTCCGTGCGGTGGATGACTTGGCGCTTCGTCTCGAGCGTCTCGGTGAGCGCGCGGGATGCCTGGTCAAGCCGCTCGACTTTGGACCGGAGTTGCGCGACCAACTCGCGCTTCTCGCCCGTGCCCTGAGTCTGCGCTTCCGCCTCGCCGTCCTTGTCTTTCGCAAGCGCGGCCTGCTTCTCGATGGCCCCGCGAAGCTCCGTGCCGTTCTTGGCCAGTTGCTCCACTGTCTCGCGCGCGGCCGTTATCTCGCGAGAGGCGGACTCTCGCTGCTCGTCGGCGTGCCTGAACTCGGTCTCCGCCGCTCGGCAGCGGGCCTTCAGGTCAGCGATCTCTACGTCGAGCGCCGCGAGTTCGGCCGATGCTTGCTCGAGGGCCTCATCAGCCTCGGGACCAGAGGTCCCCGAAACCGTGCCGTCGGCTTCCTCCAGCTGCGCGCGAAGCTCGGCCGCGCGAGCCAGACTAGCCGCGCGTCGGTCGCGATTGGCCACGCTCTTCCCGGCGAGCGTTTCGAGTTCTTCGTCGGTCTCAACCTGAGCAGAGGCGGCGGCCTCCGCATGATCGGCGAGGTAATCAACATCCTTGCGAGCTTCAGCCAGCAGGGAGCGAGCCTCCCCAACCTGGCTCTCCAACTCGCCGACCTCACGAGACATGTCCTCGCCCGCGCTCTCGAACTTCTGCCGCACTCGGACCATCGCCGCAAGTGATGTCTTCAGCTTCTCGGCCAGGATCTCCGCGGCCTCGAGTTCGCGTTTGCGGGCAAGCGTCGCGACGCCCGGTCGCGTCCCGCTACCACCCTCCACGGCGCCGCACTTCTCGACGATCTCGCCATCGAGCGTAATGCAGCGGCCCTGAAAGACGAGGCGTCGGTGCAACTCGAGCGCGCCGTCGAGGTCCTTGACCACATAGACGTCGCGCAGCAGGTAGTCGACGGCCTTCTGGAAGTCGCCGTGGCCCTTAACCAATCGCGACGCCCCGCCAAGGCAGTCACCGCTCTTGCCCGCCTGCATGGCGGACGTCACCGGCACGCGAGCCAGAGAGGACAGCGGCAGGAACGTCGCGCGGCCCGCGTCTTTCTCGCGCAGGAACGCGATGGCGCGGCGCGCGTCTTCCTGGGTGTTGACGATCACCCATTGCAGGCGCGTCCCGAGCGCCGCATCAACGGCCGCCTCGTAACGCGCCGGGACCGTGAGAATGTCACCGACAACGCCACAAATGCCCGACAGCTCCCCGGTCTCGCCGGCCTTCAGCGCAACGCGGACGCCATCATCCGTGTCGTGGTAGATGTGCTCGAAATCAGCCAGGACGCGGCAGCGACTCTCGGCTTCCGCAGAGGCAGTCTCGATGATTTTCTGCTTGGCCGCGTGCTCCTGAAGCGTCGCTTTCAGCGTGGCGAGGTCGCGCTTCACCTCCGCGGCGTCCTCACCCAGACTCCCGACCTTCGTCTCTTCCGCCGCGACTTGCGTCTCGGCTCCGGCGAGATTCTCGGCGATCTCGGCGGCACGGCCAGCCAACACATCGCGCTGGCTCTTCAGACGGTCGTGGCGCTCGCGCAGATCGGCTTCCAGACTCTCCAGCGCCTGAGCTTCGTTCTCAAGCCTGGCCGCGTCTTCACCCATCCGAGTCAGTTCGGCGCGACGCGCTTCCACGGCGCGGCGCTCCGCCACTGCTCTCGCGCGGCGCTCCTCATAGGCAGCGCGCTTCTCGGAGACTTCGCCCTCCTTCGAGGACAGCGCCTCGCGCATCTCGACGAGAGATGCCTTGGCAACCTCTGCCCGCTCGGAGTACTCAGCCTGCCGGCCGCCGGCAGCTTCGATGCGTTCGGTCCAGGTCTCGCCGCGGTCGGCGGCTGACTTGAGGCGTTCCTCAGCCAACTTCACTTCGGCGCGGGCTTGGTCGGCCTCGCGCGTCGCACCCGCCGCAGACTCCATGACCTCGGAGAGTTGCGCTTCAGCGGTGCGGAGTTCGGTGCGGATCTTCTCCTGCTCGTGGGTGACGCTTTGGAGTTGCGTCTCCAGCGCGGTAGCGTCGCGCGCCGCCATGTCGCGGTCATGGGCGAGCCCGCCGATACGCCGGCGGCGGCGACGGTGCTGGCAGATGAGAACGTCTAGTTCAAGATCGCCAAGCTCGTTGTTGAGCGCGTTGTATTCTTTGGCCAGCATCGCTGGGCGTTCGAGCGCCTGGCGCTGGCTGCTGAGCTCGTGGATGATGTCGGTGAGGCGCGTGATGTTCGCCTGCGCAGCCGAGAGCTTGCGCGTGCTCTCGTCGCGCCGGGCTCTGTACTGCCCGATCCCGGCGACGCTCTCGAGCATCAGGCGCCGGTCCTCGGAGCGAATACTGAGGATCGTGTCGATCTCGCCCTGGGTGACAATGGAGTAGGCGTTATTGCCCACGCCAGTATCGAGGAAGAGCTGCTGAATGTCCTTCAGCCGACACTTGGAGCGGTTGAGCAGGTACTCAGCCTCACCCGATCGGAACAGCCGACGGGTGATCGTCACCTCGCTGAAGTCGATGGGGAGTCGTCCGTCTGCGTTGTCAATGGTGAGCGAGACTTCGGACAGGCCTTGCGGCGCGCGGTTCCCAGATCCCGCGAAGATGACGTCCTGCGACGCCGCGGACCGGAGGGCTTTCCGGCTCTGTTCGCCGAGACCCCACATGATCGCATCCGCGACGTTGCTCTTGCCGACCCCATTCGGGCCGACAATGCACGTCATACCTGGCGAGAAATGGAGCTCCGTCTTGTCGGCAAATGTCTTGAAGCCGGAGATCTCTACCTTCTTGAGGTACAAATGGCGTGGTTCCTTTCAGCCCCATCGAGTTCGCCCCATGCGAACCCCCAAAACGCGTACGCAAGGCGCCCAAAGAACCTACACGCGAAGACAAGCCAGCCCCCGTGCCCGGGCTTGCCCCGCATCGTAAAGGTCGACGGTAGTGTGAAGAGAGCTGCAGGTGTAGTGCGTGGTGGAGCGGCTGCGATCTGCGACCTATTAGTGTCCCTGATTCTGCGTAAGACTCCCCGAATCCTGCCTGGTCCGGAGAATCTCGACATTTTCTTTGGCTGGGTCTCTCGGCCTACCGCTGCAGGATTCCCGGCCGGTCGATGGTCTCGCCACCATACTCGACTGTCACCTTCGGCCAGTCTCCGGACGGGCTAAGGACCTCGGGCCCGCCAGGAGTGGCCAACACGGTGTCTTCGGACTTCGTTCCGGCGATCGATGGATTCCAGGCGAAGGCCTGCTGATCGAGCACGACCTCGGTGCTCGTCGGGTCGCCTTTGTAGTCGCGAGCCGCGTAGCCCGTGGCTCCGCCCTGGTGATGCAGCTTCCACTCACCCTCGAAGCCTTGGCGGGCGTACTCATCGCAGGCTGAGTTGAAGATATCGCTCACCCGCGCGCCTGGCTTGCTTCCGAGAATGAAACAGGCATCGACCGTGCAAACAGAGAGATGCTTCCGCGCGAGTTCATCCGGAATCGGCCCGAAGTGAACCATGCGGGTCGCGCTGATGCCCAGGCCCCACCGTCGGGCGCCGATGACCAACATGACGTGCTTCTCAAGCTCCCGCTCGGTTGGGATCGGGTGGCGGTACTTGTAGGCGCGCTCGTCGGCGGCGATCAGGCACACATTCGGCAGCAGACCCGCAGCGAAGACCTTGCCCTCCATCAAGCCCGAGATCTGCAGTTCCGTCATCCCGGGCGCTATCTCGCGCGCCACGTCCTGGACTATCCGCGCCGATTCGCGACCGACCGAGCGGTAGCGATCGACCTCTGGCGGCAGAAGCTGCCACCGGAGCCTGGCGATGTCAGGCGCGATATTCTCAGCGCCCGAGAGGCCGTGGTCCGCGCCGATGGGCCCGCCCGCAATGTCAGCGACCAACGCCGGCGCCGCGTCGTCGATCCAGGGGTGCTCGTGGAGAGTGAACCCGAGATCGGCGATCTCCTCGTCGGCCATGCGAGGCGCCTCGATGGCGCTCGCGATGACGTGGATGTCGCTATCGGTGACAACCACCGTCGCCACGCCGCCGTCGCTGGATAGGCCGACGTAGTTGTCGGCACCACCCGTGATCCACGCGAAGTTGGCCTGCGTATTCAGCGCGACGGCTGACAGGTTACGCTCGTCCATCAGCCCGCGAATGCGCGTCGCTTTGGCTGCTATCTCTTCGAGGCGTGTCATGGAATCTCTCCCACTCACAGGGTCGCGACGGATACGCCCTGGCTGGCCGTCACCGGGTATAGCACCGGCTCAAGCGCCGTCAATTCCTCATACTTCGCGGAGGTCTGGGAGGTAAACGCGTCGATGTGGTCGGGATCAACCATCGCGACCGCGCAGCCGCCGAAACCCGCGCCCGTCAGGCGCGCGCCGAAGCATCCGGGAGCCTCGCGGGCCGAGGCGACCATCATGTCCAGCTCGCGGCAACTCACTTCATAGTCGTCGCGGAGGCTCTCGTGCGATTCGTTCATCAGCCGGCCGAACTCATCCAGGCCGCCTACCCGCAGAACCGCGGCGGCCTTCGTGGTGCGCCCGATCTCGGTGAGAATGTGACGGCAGCGCCGCCAGACGACGGTGTCGAGCGAGCCCTTGGCCGCTTCGAGTTGCTCCATCGTCGCGTAGCGGAGGCTCTTCACGCCCAGATGGGCGGCGCCGGCCTCGCACTGACCGCGCCGCTCGTTATAGGCGGAGTCGCCAAGCTCGCGGGTCTTACGCGTGTCGCACACGACGAAGAGGGTGTCTTCGGGGATCGAGACCAATTCGTATTCGAGGCTCTCGCAGTCAAGTAGCATCGCCGAGTTCTTCTGGCCCATGGCGCAGATATACTGATCCATGATCCCGCAACTGACGCCGACGAAGCTGTTCTCGACGCGTTGACAGAGCACCGCGAGATCCTGCAGCGGCATCGAGTGGCCGGCGGCGGCGAGGAAGGCCTGCGAGGCGGCAAGTTCGATCGCGGCGGAACTCGACACTCCCGCGCCAACCGGCACATCGCCGGCGACCGAGATGTCGATGCCCGTCAGGTTGACCCCGGCCTTCGCCAGCTCAACCGCGCACCCACGAATGTAGTTCTGCCAGCGATCCGCATGGGGCTCCGTCTCGGCGAGCGAGAACTCGCAATGGCCCGGCACGTCGCTCGCGACGACGCGGACCGTCTGATCATCGCGCGGGGCGACGGCGGCGTGGATGTGGCGATCGATAGCGATCGGGAACACGAATCCGTCGTTGTAGTCGACGTGCTCGCCGATGAGGTTGACTCGCCCTGGTGCGGAGACGATGTATTGCGGAGCGAACTCGCCGCCGAAGGTATCGGTGAATGAGGCTGAGAGCTTCTCAATGTACTCGGGCGGGCAGAGCGCACCGGACGGTCCAGTGGTCATGAGTCAGGAAACACCATCGGGCGCCGGGCGCGACGGCATGCTCGCCACGCCCGGAGCCGGGATTATCGCAGCAGTTTCACCAACGGCTGGAATCGGGCGCCGGCTACTCGTCCGATGCTTCTTCCTCTGTCTTCTCGGCTTCTTCTTCGACCTCGACCGCGATCCGGCCGCGTCCTCCGCAGATCGAGCAGCGGACCATGGCCCAGTCCTTCGGCTTGCGCCCGGCCGCCAGCATGCACTGGTCGCAGCTCTTGCCGCTGCGGACGTTGCATTGTTTGCTCCCACCACAGTGTTCGCAGTCTACGAGTTTACGCATGGGTGCCCTCCCGTTGACGGCCGGCTATCCGCAGGCCGTTCAGTTCGATGTTGATGACGCTACCGCCCCACAGGGCTGCAGCGACCCGTCGGCGACCTCCGCCCACACGCGCCCCGCCGCGACTGGGACGATGTAGGTCCGGCCCTCGTCAGAAACGACCTCCAGGGCGCGCTGAACAGTGGACTTCCGCGCGCCTGACGGCCAGAACGAAGCGCTCGCAACGCGGGTCGCTCGAGCGATGAGGTCTTGCAGCCGGGCGACCTGAACCGTAGTCGTCTTGGCTGAGTGGATGGTGTCGCGCAGCGCGCTTGAGGCTTCGTCAAGCGCGTCGGGATCGCCTCCATAGGCCAAACACCCCGCCTCCCAGAACCACCCGCCGCGCGAGCCCTCAATCGTGCCCTGACTCACGACACACGTGCCCCGCGCTCCGTTTGCGCCGCCAGCCGGACTGACCTCGATGAGCGCCGACTGCTCGCCCGCGTGGCCCAGAAGCCCGGTGTTGCCCAAACCAACCGGCTCCCCGAGCGTGGACCCCGCGGGCATCGGCACGATTCCATCGGGCAGCAGATACGCGTTCAGCAGATCAGCGCCCGTTCCGCGAGACATCACCATCCTGGCGTCAATCCCGTCGTAGGCGTAATACGGGTCGCCGTTGCGGAAGCCCAACCGGTGCATCGCCTCGGTCAATTCGCGGAGCATGGGACGCACCGGCTGCGACCAGACGAACCACGCCCGTCCATCATCGCGCGTGGCTTTGATCTGGATCGTGGCCGTCTCGTCGAAGGGCTGCACGCCACCCGATAGCCGCCAGCCAACTGGGGCTTGGCACTTCAGCGCGCGTGAGGCATCCCTCCATTCGACTGTGGGGCTGACAGATTCCGCCTGATCGGGCGTGGCGAATCTGGCCTGGAAGGTACTCGTGATCCCCGAGACCATGAGCGGCAGCTCGCGTCCCATGGAGCCCGGCGCGATGCCACCGGCCAGTAACGCTGTCCCGGGTCCTTGGGCGAGCGCAAACAGTCCTTGCGCCTCCCTGCCTGCGATTGAAGCCCGCACGCTCACCCAGACCACGCCTCGCTCGCCCACGCAGGCGTCGCACTCAACCGACCGCACAACCACGTCAGAGGATAGCGCCTGCCGAACGTATGTGATGGCCGTTTCGGAGTCGGCGACCTCAACTGTCCCAACCAGCGGCAGCAGATAGACCCTCATCCCGGTCTGATCAGCCGCGAGAATGGCTCCTTCAGTGACGCTGCACTGCCAACCGCGTGGCAACCTCATCGAGAACCCGAGCGGGTGCGTATACAAGTCCCACTGGTCGGGCGCATACCGGTCCGGGAGTTGCTCCCCTCCGGCGGCAGCGCCGGTCTTGGGGTCGGCATCGTCAGGGGCGACCGCCACGAGTTCAGGGCTCTGGCTCGTCTCGACCTGTGGCCCATTGAGGCCCGGCTCGGTGGAGTACTCGGGCTCGGGATCCGGTTCGATCACGGGCACGGGGTCGACTGGGTCGGGCGTCATCGGCTCGGGCTCGGGATCCGGTTCGACCACGGGCGCGGGCTCGACTGGGTCGGGCGTCACCGGATCGGGCTCGGGATCCGGTTCCACGATGGGCTCCGGAGGCTGAGTGACGGGATCCGGCTCGGGCGCCACAGGCTCAGGCGTTACGGGTTCGGGATCGGGCTCAGGGACGGCAATCGGCGGCCCGGCGAGCCGGCCGGTCAGCGAGAAGCGCGCCAGCACCGGCTCGATCAGTTCCTCGCGCGCGTCCGGCAGGGCGTTCGGCGGGACAAATACGCCGATAACATACCCCACCCCGTCGCGTAGGAACGCCGCGAAGGCCGATCCCACGTCGGTTCCGTCCGCAAGCTTCACAAGCCCGGTGACATAGACGCCCTCGCCGGCGCCGGCCGTCTCCAGCGCCTGCATGTCAGAGCGGGTGTAGGCGACTTTGCCCGCGAGGATGCGCTCGTGCTCGGCTGCAACGCTTTCGGCGTTCGTAACGCCGACGCTGACAGGCCAGAAAGCGAGTTCGACTAGCTCGGCGCGTCCCGGAGAGCGCAAGGAGACGCCGCTGCCCTTGATGTCACGGGCGAGCGTCCAGCCCTCGGGCGCGGAAAGCGCGAACCCGTAGTCGCGCCCCCAGGTCACCGATGCGTCCTGGGCGCGAACAGCTGGGATCATCAGAGCCAGGGCGAGCGACAGTGCCCCAGCGGCGCGTGCTACCATCAACGGACTCCGAAATGATGTTCTCACGTCCGTGTGAACTCGTGCGGCGCGCGAGCGTCTACCAGTGCAAGGTCGGTCGGCGGCGGGCCATTCCTTCTGCATGGGAAGAGGCATGTGGCCGGGCTCGCCGAATAATAGCACAAATCGCATAAGTCCGCACGTGTGAGGATCTCCGCAATGTCGCGCAGGCCACGCCCGCACATATTGACGGTCGCATTACTGCTCTCCGCCCTAGTCGGCGCGGCGTTCTTCGCTGTCGGCTGCAAAGCGAGCGACAAGCCGGGAGCCGCCATCGCCAACGGCGCGCCTGAGGTCGACGACGACCTGGGTGAGCCCGATGCGTATGAGCCGGATCTCCCCGCCGCTGCATCCGCCAACTACGAGACGATCGCGGAGCGAGACGTGTTTCGCCCGCTGGTCGTGAACCGTCGCGAGACGGGCGGCGGAGAATCAGGTGGAGGCGGCGGGACCGCATCGCCGAAGTCAGCCACGCCCGCAGCCACGCCCGAGCCCCCGAAGCCGCCCGACCCAACAGCGGACATCGCGCTGACGGGCATCATCGAGACGACGGACGGGCTTGAGGTGCTGCTTGAGAACATCAAGACCGGCGAAGGCCACTTCGCCGCAGTCGGCGAGACCGTGTTCGGCTTGCAGGTCATCGAGGTCGGGCCCGGCACGGTCGCGCTGAAGCAGGCTGACAAGGATTACGCGCTGAAGCTCGGCGAGAAGGAAATCGCCACGGAGAAGGTGGCTAGCGCCAGTTCGGACGCATCCAGCGAGAGCACTCCATCGACTTCCTCGGCGTCCTCCGGCTCCTCAGCTAGCCCAAGCTCATCCGGCGGCGAGCCCGATTGGCGCGGCATGTCGTCCGAAGCCCGCCGCGCGTACTGGGAGAACATGAGCGAAGCGGACCGCAATGCGATGCGGGAGCGAATGCGCGCTCGCTACGGCGGCGGACGCGGCGGAGGCATGGGCGGCGGCAGCTACCGAGGACGTGGCGGACGATAGGCTCTCAGACAGTCAGGCGAACGACACGGGCCTCCACACCGGGGGCCCGTCTGTTGTTCTACTGGAGGCGCTCCGACAGAGAGCAAGGAACCTCGCCCGCACAGCCCCACAGGAGGCCTAGGTCTATGTCGGCATCCACAACCACGCTCACCGTGCTTTCGCTCGTCTTCATCACCGCCGGCAGCGGCTGCGCCCATGGCGGGGCCGCCGCGGACTTCTATGTCTCGCCCGAAGGCGATGACGAGTGGTCTGGCACGCTTGAGGCCCCAGATGCGCAGAAGACCGATGGGCCCTTCGCCACGCTGGGTCGCGCGCAAGAGGCCATACGCATCGCGCAGGCCGCGACATCTCAAGGCGAGCCTCGCACCGTCTACATGCGCGAGGGAACCTACCGACTGAACCAGCCCGTGCTGTTTGGGCCCGAGAACTCCGGCTCGCCGGAGGCGCCCATCACGATCGCCGCCCAGCCGGGCGAGACGGTCGTCGTCAGCGGCGGATCGCCGATCGCCGGCTGGGAGAAGAGCGAGGGCGACCTCTGGGAAGCTGAGATTCCGGAGGTCTCAGCGGGAGACTGGTACTTCCATCAGCTCTGGGTCAATGGCGAGCGCCGCACGCGCGCGCGCACGCCGAACGAGGGCTACTTGCGCACGGACGGCCCCCTGCCCGAGTTCGCCAATCCACACGAGCACCGCAGCAATGTGGAGGCCTGCAAGGGCTTCAAGTACCTCGAAGGCGACCTCAAGCCCTGGCCCGACATCGACGACGTGAACCTGTATGTCTATCACTCCTGGACCGCCTCAACGCACTGGATTGAGGACCTGAACGAGGCCGACCGCACGGTTCGCTACACGAATCGCTCCGGCTGGCCGGTGGGCTATTGGGAGCGGAAGCAGCGTTACCACATCGAGAACTACCGCGAGGCGCTCGACGCGCCGGGCGAATGGTATCTCGATCGCGCCTCGGGCAAGCTGTTCTATTGGCCGCTGCCTGACGAGGACATGGAAGCGGCGGAGGTCATCGCGCCGAGGCTGCGCAGCCTCGTGGTCTTCCAGGGCCAGCCGGACGTGGGCCTGCCCGTTGAGCACATCACGCTATCAGGCATCAGCTTCCAACACGCGGACTGGGTCGCTGACAAGACCACGACTGTCGACGGCCAGAGCGCCGTGAGTCACACGCAGGCCGCGGTGGTGCTGGATGGCGCCAGCAACATCACAATCGAGAACTGCGAGATCGGGCATGTCGGCGAGTACGGGCTCTGGCTCCGTCATGGGACGAAGGACAACCTCGTGCAGCGGTGCGAGATCCACGACCTCGGCGCAGGCGGCGTCCGCATCGGCGAGACATCGTCGGAGGAGAACGAGTTCGACCAGGCCCGCCGCAACACGATCGACAACTGCTTCATCCACGACGGCGGCCACGTCTTCCCGGCGGGGATCGGTGTCTGGATTGGGCGCACATCCTACCACGACGTTACCCATAACGAGATCTGCGACTTCCGCTACACGGGCGTCTCCGTCGGGTGGAGTTGGGGCTACGCAGCCAGCAGCGCCAACCATAACAACGTCTCATACAACCACATCCACCACATCGGCTATGGCGTCCTCAGCGACATGGGCGCCATCTACTGCCTCGGTCTCTCGCCAGGCACGCAGCTGACCAACAACCTGATGCACGATATCCACTCCTACAACTACGGCGGGTGGGGCCTCTACACTGACGAGGGCAGCACCGAGATCCTGATGGAGAACAACATCGTCTACGATACGAAGACGGGGGGCTTCCATCAGCACTACGGCAAGGAAAACACCCTCCGCAACAACATATTCGCATTCAGCCGCGCGGGGCAGATCATCCGCTCGCGCCAGGAAGAGCATGTCTCGTTCACCTTCGAGGGCAACATCGTCCTGACCGATAACGGGATGCCGCTCGGAAAGGGCTGGACCAACGACCAGTTCCGACTGAAGGGCAACCTGTACTGGGACACGAGTGGGCCTGAGGACATCGAGTTCGCCGGGCATACCTTCGATGAGTGGCAAGCCGCCGGTCACGACGAGGGCTCTCGCGTCGCCGATCCGCTGTTCGTGGACGCGGAGAACTACGACTTCACGCTCAACGAAGGCTCGCCCGCTTTGGAGATGGGCTTCGAACCCATCGACGTGGCGCAGATCGGGCTCTACGGCGACGAGGCATGGACTGCCAAGCCGGCGGCAGTCGTTCGGCCGGAGATCGAGATTCCCCGTCCCCCGCCTCCCGGCCCGATAGTGGACGACTTCGAGGATACGGCGGTCGGCGAGCAACCGAAGGTAGATCGACTGAGTGGCGAGGATGCCGACAAGGACGCGTCGATCCGCGTGACGGACGCAACCTGCGCGTCGGGCACGCGCAGCCTCAAGTTCACAGACGCCCAAGGGTTGGCGCAGATCTGGCAGCCCCACATGTACTACACGCCCAACTGGCGCATGGGCGTGATGCACATGAGCTTCGACGTCCGCGTTGAGACCGGCGCGAAGTTCTGGCACGAGTGGCGCGACACCTCAAGCCCCTATCGTCCCGGGCCATCCGTCAAGATCGAGGGCGAAGAGCTGAAGGCCGGCGGGCAAACGCTTGCCACCATTCCGGTCGGCGAGTGGATCCACATTGACATCACGTGCGCCCTCGGCAGCCGCGCGACAGGCACTTACACGCTCGCCATCACGCTGCCCGATGGCACGGAGACCCAGTGGGATGACCTGCCATGCGCCAACCCGCAGTTCAAGCAGTTGCGATGGCTCGGCTTCATCAGCCTGGCGGACGAGGCCACCGCATTCTACATCGACAACGTGCAGTTGAGTCGGGTGGAGTGAGAGGGAGAATGCCATGCGATACTGGGTAGCCGTGGCGGCAGTGCTCGCGGCGGCAACAGCCGCCGCTCAAGAGCCGATCACGTCGGTGACCATCGGCGAGAACCGCGAATTCCGCGTGAATGGCGAGCCATTCCTGCCGATCATGGGCTGGCTGCAAGGGCCTGAGAACCTCGCGAAGCTCGATGCTGTCGGCATCAACACGATCACCGGCTACTGGTGGAATGATGATGAGGACAACGGCGCCGGAGGCACGACCGACGCCGCGGAATACCGCCGGTTGGCGGAGCAGGCCGGGCTCTACTTCATCCCGCCCTACATGCCCGAGCACGCCGAGGCGATGGATGAGTTGGCGGCATCCGACACGGTGCTCGCGTGGATCCATGATGACGAGCCGGACTTGCCGAGCCGAGTGAGTGATGCTGAGATCACGCCCGGCGATGGGTTGAAGGTCAACAACGGCGCGCCGCTGTGGAAGATCCTCGACGGCACGACGCACACGTGGTCGGTTATCGACCCGCTCGAAGGAGCTGAACTCACAGTCAGGCTGAAGGATCAGGTAACGATCGAGAAGCTCTCCGTCTGGCTGACGGTGTCACCGGGGCTCGCCGTCGCGAAGGACGTGGTGCTTCTCGGTGACGGCGAGGAGATCGTCTCAGCCACGCTCGAGAACCGCAAGGGCGCTCAGGAGATCACGCTCGACGGGGCGGCGAGCTTCCGGGAGTTGACGCTCAAGGTGGTCTCCACCTATCCCGGCGAGCAAGTCTGGGGATCGGTCGGCGAGATCGAGGGCTTCAATGCCGCGGGCGAGAACGTGTTGCTATCGCCTCCCCGGCGCGTGATTCGGCAACAGCCGAATGAGGCGATGGAAGTCTACGAGACAGTCCGGGCGCACGATCCGACGCGTCCGGTCCTCATGACGGTGACATGCTTCTTCATCAACGACGACGGCGCGTTCGACAACTGGTGCACGCACGAGCAAGCGGAGGAGCTATACCCCGAACTACTGAAGGCCGCCGACGTGCCAGGCTTCGATGTCTACCCGATCTACGGGTGGAACCGACCGGAGAAGCTGAACTGGGTCGACCAAGGCGTCCGGGAGTTGCGGGCATATGCGGGCGTGGGCAAGCCGCTCTACGTGTGGACCGAGACGCTCGCAGGTGGCTTCGGCGATAAGGCCAATCCGGTGACCGGGCTCGAGATGCGCAACGAGGTCTACCAGGCGATCATCGGCGGGGCGACGGCCATCGGCTACTTCACCCACCGGTTCAAGCCGACGTTCAGCGAGTTCGGCGTCCCCGAGGAGAACCAGGCGGCGATGCTGGAGATCAACCAGCAACTCGCGCGTCTTGCGCCGGTGATTCTCAACGGAGAGCCCCAACGCAAGGCATCAATCACCATCGCGGGCGATCTCGACTCGCGCATCATGACGCGCGAATACGAAGGGGACACCTACGTCTTCGCGCTGAATCTGGATATGGACCGGCGCGAGGGCGAAGCAACCGTGTCGCTCGAAGGGATCGAGGCCGGCGCGAGCGTTGAGGTCATTGACGAGGATCGAACGATCTCGGCCGGCGAAGGCCAGTTCACCGATGCCTTCGCGCCGCTAGCAGTGCACATCTACCGAATCAGAGGGTAAGCAAACATGAACGGCGACGGCATTGGACATCCGGCAATAACCATCCAGGCGCACGAATTGCTCAGCACAGTCTGCCAGGCGGGTGGCGTGGAGTGCCCGCTGATGTGCGAGCACGAAGCCGAGGCGGTCCTCGAGCGCATCAAGAGCGATCCCACGGTAACGATTCGGCTGGTCTCTCCGGCCGATGAGATCCCGCACTACACCGAGTCCATCGAGGCCTCGGACATCTTCAACCGCAAGCGCGACCTTGACGTCCTTCAGCGGCTCGGGCTCGTTCCCGGATCGATCCGGCGGGCGCGCTATCTCTACACGCTGCTGTTTGAGCGTATCGAGACACCTGACGGCATCTGCGCGTATGACACCCCCGGCTGGGAGGGCTGCCCCCTCGCGAAGTCCGGCGCGTACGAGAGCGTGAGGGAGCGCGGCTGGAGCAGCATCGTCTACGACCGCCCGCAGGAGGAGATCGACGAGTATCGGGCGCGTAGCGAGGCAGAGGCCGAGTCGGGTGAGGGGCTGCATATCCGGCCGCATCACCTGATGTGCATGTCGTGCTGGTACAACGGGGGCGAGGGCAAGGGCCCGCGTCCGAACGACACGTTGTACGAGATCTTCCTGCGCATCCGCGAGCAACCGGACGTGCCGATCACGCTCGTTCAGGGATGCTGCATGGCGTGTGACTGCTGCGAGGGATTCCATCCGCAGACGGGCCGATGCGTCCACGCGGGTGGGCTGATCCGCGACTACAAGAAGGACCTCGACTGCTTCCAGAAGCTCGGCATGAAGCCCGGCGATACGATGCCGGCCAACGAGCTTCTGGCCCTCATCTACGAGCGCATCCCGTCAACGAAGGACCTCTGTGGGTACGGCGACGGCATCGTCCGCTCGGAAGAGTGGTGGATCTGCAGCGACCCCGACGGCAATCCTCAATACGAGGCGACCCGCAAGGCGGGGATCTTCTAACCTTCAACGGCGTCGGATCGGGAGATCCGACCTACGAACGGCGACCGACAACGACAACGGGGCGGCCAATCGGCCGCCCCGTCTTGTTGCTTCCTGACTCCACCATCAATCGCTACTCGTGCGGCACCTCGATAGGAATGCCACACGCCGCGGATTTCTCCGCGTTCTCCAGCACTGCGATGACGCGACGGGCCGACTCGGGAGTTACCGATAGCGGCATGCCGCACAGCAGGTGCTCCGCGACGTTGCGGTAGTAGCCATTCCCCTCCGGCTGCACGTAGGGCACGTCGACACGACGTTCGCTCCCGCAGCAGTGGGTGACAACCTGGATGCAGTCGTGGCCGGACTTCAGGGCGCCCTTGGTGCCCAGAATACGCCAGCGGTCTTTGCCGATCGCGGCGATGGACGAGATCTCAAGCTGCGCCTTCCGATCTCCCTCGAACCTGAGAATCGCCTCGCAGTGGTCCTCGTTGGTCACGTCATGCCAAACGCGCTTCTGGTAGAAGCCGTAGACGCTCTCTATCTTGCCCGGCATGATGTTGAGAATCCAATCCATGAAGTGGGCGCCCCAGTCGTAGATCGCGCCGCCCGAGATCGGCTTGTGGCTGCGCCACCAGTAACCCGGGTGACTGTATCCGCCCGTGCACGCCTCGACGCTGAAGACCTCGCCGATCATCCCGCTGTCGCAGATATGCTTGATCGTCATGAAGTCCGCGTCCCAGCGCCGGTTGTGATACGTCGAGAGCATCACGCCGCTCGCGTTGGCCGCGTCGATCATCTTCGTCGCTTCGTCAGCCGTGATGCAGAACGGCTTCTCGACGATCGCGTGCTTGCCGCGGGTCAGGAATTCAAGCGCGTTGTCGCAGTGGACGTGGTGGGGCGTGATGATGATCCCCATGTCGACCGCGTCCGAGGCCGCGATCTCCTCGATCTTGGTGTAGGTCTCGATGTCCTCGCCAAGCTCCTCTTTGGCGATCTCAAGGCGCGATCCATCGAGGTCGCAGACGGCTGTCACCTCTAGCCCGGCCGCGCGCATCAATCCGGCGTGGTGCTGGCCCATGTTGAACGCGCCACCGTAACCTACGATGCCCGCGCGGACAACCTTGTTCTCGCGTTCCTTCGTCACCCAGCGCACGCCCTTACCGCAGATCCGCTGGAAGAGCGGGTTGCTGAACGTGCGCTCATCGTGCCCCGGCGCGACGTAGCACACCCGGCCCTTGCCATAGCTGCGCACGTAGACCATCGGATGCTTCTCGCCCTGCCAGAGCGCTGTCGCGAGCACCCTGAGCCTCTTCGCGCGCTTCTCGCAGATGTAGAGTTCATCGGTGATCCTGAAACTGTCGATGCGTTTCGTGATGTCGTGGTCCGCCGTGATGTCGACGGTGAACTCCGTGATCGGACCGTGCCCGATGAACTTCGTGCCCACCATCTCGAGGTAGTCCGCGTTGACGTCGTCCATGACGTTTGCGGCGTGGATGGCAAGCAGGCCGCCGCCATCGTTGACGAAGGCGCACAGCGACTTCTCCTGCGCCGGGGTCAGCTTCCCCCCGCAGGTGTAGAGGATGACGAGGTCGTATCCGCCCAGCCTCGTGAGCTTCTTACGGTCGTCGGTTACCGTCGTCTCGCAGAGCCCGGCCCCCGTCAGGTATCCCTCCAGTATCTCCGCGCAAGGTTCAAAGGGGTGAAACGTCCCGCCAATCACGAGCAGTGCCTTTTTCACAGAGCAACGCATCCTTTCTGCGGTCGTGGGTTACCAAAGCGACCGTCGGCGCGGCGCGCCGACGGTCCACCATTACAGGCCACTCAGATAGGTATTCGGCGGGCGGTGGGAGTTTCCTCTCGATGCGAAGCAGGCGCGCGGCATTCGAATGTCGAATTCACCGGCTTGCCACACTGACCGTGGTGCAGACCGAATGTGATCCGAAGGAGCTAGACGATGACGTCCAGCGATACGACGAGTGTATTGATTGAGCCTGCCGAGACCCCGGGAACGACTCGCATCGGGCTCTACCGGTGCGGGGGCAAACCGGTCAGCAGCTTGCTGATCCACAAGCGCCGCATGCGAATCGGAAGCGCGACCGTGATCATGGGCGGCATCGGCGGAGTCGGAACGGACTCCAAGCACCGCAAGAAGGGCTACTCGCGTCAGGTGATGCAACGCTCCGTCGAGTGGATGGACAGGGAGCGGTTCGATGTCTCCGTGCTGTTTGGCATCAGGGATTTCTACCATCGCTGGGGCTTCGTGACCGCCTACGGCGGGTCCTGGCTGACGGTTAGCGCCGCGGAGGCATCTGGGTGCCCTTACGGCCCGGCCGTGCGACCATTTAAGCCGGCCGACATGCCGGCCATCCTGCGCATCTACAACCGCCAGAACCGGTCGCGAACGTGTTCCATCGTCCGGCCGCCGTTCCCGGACGATGGCTTCCCGAAGGGGTCTCAGTTCTTCACCAAGCCCCGCATCATTGTCGTGACCACCCATCGTGGACGCATCATCGGCTACGCGGCGATTGACGACACCCACCAAGGCCCGGGCAGGAAGCGCGCGACCAAGGTCGCCGACCGCCTGGCGCTGTGTGAGGTCGGCGCGTCGGATCCCGCAGCGTACAACACGATCCTTGCTGAAGCCGCGAGACAGGCGACAGAGGCCGAGATCGAGGAGGTGTCCGTTCACCTGCCGCTGGATCACCCATTCGCCGTGTTCTGCAGACAATACGGCACGACGGCATACTCGACATACCCCTCGAGCGGGGCCGCTATGGCCCGCATTATCAACGTGCCTCGGTGCGTGAGGAAGCTGCGACGAGAGCTGGAGTCACGGCTGGCCGCGGCGGGGATTGCGTGCGGGGCGCTATGGCTTGAGACCGACGCCGGGTCAGTGGGGCTGTACCTCTCGCGCGATGGCTTGGCGATCGAGTCAACGCGCCGTCGCGGGACCCCAACGCTGGAGATCCCGCAGCCATTGCTGACGCTCGGCCTGCTGGGCGCGCGCACTCCCGAACTGGTACTGGCCGACCCTCAGGCCCGGGCGACCGGCAAAGTCGAGAAACTGGCGGACGCGCTGTTTCGCCCCGACACGCCGTACATGTGGACGCCGGATCACTTCTAGAGCGCGCGGGGCCCAGGAGTTGTGTAGGCCCGTGGTGAATGGGTTGGCGAGGCGTCACCAAACTCCGAAGCATACGAAAGGCGAGCTGAGAGACATGACCAGATTTCATCTGCCCGCAATCCTGATGGTGCTGACAGTGGCCGCGCTAGCGCTATCCGGATGCCCGGCGAAGCCCACGGATGTACCAGACGCGGGCGCGCCGCCCCCTCACCGGACCCGCCGACCCAGCCGGACCGTCTACCGATGCCGAACCGACCGACGCCGCTCCCGCCGAGACGGCTGATGGGCTCACGAAGGAAACGGCGGAGGCGTTCCTGGCGTGCATGGACGACGATGGTGTAGAAGAGATCATGGATGGGATCGTTGACGGTCTCGGCGTCGAGGACGAGCAATCTCCCGAGGCGATCAAGATGGCGATAGAGAAGGCTGCGGAGAACGACGATCTGTCGGAGATCGTGAAGGGCTATGGCTTCAAGGACGCGGCCGAGTGGGCAGATGCGGCGAAGGTCGTCGTGCCCGCGATGGGAGCCGCCATGCTCACGGTTGCTGCCGAGGCCATGGGGATGGACCCGGAGTCCGATGAGTTCAAGCAGATGGCTGCGGAGAGCGACTCGGATCTGGCCGCAATGGCAGAGGCCTTCGGCACTCCGAGCGAGGCCGATCTGGCCATCGTGACCGAGGTCATGGCGGAGCAAATGGCTGGCGGCATGGAAGACATGGGCGATGCGCCCGCTGACGAGAGCACCGAGTAACAGACGCTGACACTCCGCCGGGGCCGGTCGTTCGACCGGCCCCGGCAGCACCATCCTACCTCCCGCGGCTCAGTTTCTCAATGGCCTCGGCGATCTGCACGCGGTGCTTCAGCAGAGGTTGTGGATCGCGCGTGAAATTGGTCTTATCGACCACGATGGTCTCGGGGACCTCGAGCAGCTTGGCGGCCGGTTTGCCCGCTGACAGTTCGCGCAGAAGATAGAAATACTCGTAGTCCTCGATGCCCTCCCGCAGCAATTCCCAGCGGATGCAGTTCACCGGGCCCTCGATGCGCTTCGCGCCGCCATCCGTCCCATCCTGGTTGGGCGGATAGACCATTCGGCCGTCACCATTGCCCCAGTACCCCACGTGCCCCACCGGCAGTCCATAGCCCGATTGGTAGCTCATCGGGTCATCCCACGGATCCTGCGGGACGCCCTCGGAGTAGACCAGCGGGCTGCTCCAGTAGTTGCTGGCCCATATGAGAACCCCGTCGATGTCCCACTTCCATGTCATCCAGAGCCAGAGGCGCATTTCGATCGCGCTATGGTCGATGAAGAGCGTCGGGTAGGGCGCCTTCGGGCCGGTGCAGACGTACCACCAGATCCGCTCACCCTCCGCTATCCGATCCGCGCAGGATTTCGCGTCCATGCTGCTGAGCACTGGGCACCAGAGATCGACGACGCCGTGCAGAGGCGGAACGGGCTCCTCGGTGAGCATCCGGCGGACGCCGGGGATGTGGCGTTTGAGCAAATCCATGCCCTCGATGACGAAGTCATAGTCCTTCGCCGTCGGCTCGTCGAACCAGTAGAAGTAAGCCTTCTCGAGCCAGCCCTTCTCGCGGAGATGCGCCTCGACTTGGCCGAGATAGTCGCTCATCAGGCTCTCGTAGCCGGGCGATCCCTGCTTGTACGGGCCGATGCTGCCGTAGTGGCGCGAGTGGAACGTCCCGCCACCCATGCCCTCGATGCTGAGCCGGAAGCTGTTGAGCTTCAGTTCGTCGAAAGCGTATGCGGCCGCTCGGTCGAAGTCGGCAAAATCGACGTCAACCTTGACGTCGGAATCCGCGGCCTCGAAACCAGGGCTCGGGATCAAGTTGTCTCCGCCAGGCGCGACCAACTCGATGTCATCAAACCAGGCAGTGCCCAGGGCCTCGCCCGGTTCCGACCACGAGGCGGGGCGCAGAATCACGACGACGGAGCGGACCTCGTCGCCGAAGGTGGCAACCGCGCGCTCCTCGCGTTTCCACTCCCCCGATCCGGTCGCGGAGAAGTCCTTGTTGTTGCCGGAGATCCACTGCCCAACCACATCATACGTCTGCACCGTCACCAGGTACGGCTGGCCGGGCTCGTCGGTCCTGCAGGACCACCGGACGGTGTATGGGCTGCCCGGCTCGATGGCCATCTGCTCGCGCGTGCCAACCTGGACGACGCCGGAGTCGTTCTCGTCGACGATCTTCATGCTCGACACGCCCTCGGCGGCTTCGTCAGAGACGATATCTCCGCCCGTCCAGTCGATCCCGGAGAATGTCACGCGGATCGGATCGAAGGGCGTGGGATTGTACGGGCTGATGCGGTGATCGGCGAAGTTGCGGAGGTAGAGGTCGTAGACCTCGCGGACCTCCTCGTTGGTGTCGAGGTTGTGGTACTGTCTCAGCGGCCCGGACGAGAGACCGAACCCGGACTCCACGTGCGTCTCATCCGGGAGGTCGAAGTCGTACACGCGCAGCCGGAGCGGGACGGTCTCCTCGTAGCCATCGGCAGTGAGTCTGACGTCGCCCTCGTATCGCCCGGCGGGGACGCCTTTGGGTACCTTCACCGTAATCCACAGCGGGTGATTGACGCCCGCTTCCGCGTCGAACGGCTCGGTGAGCGGCGGCAGCGGGTCGGGCCAGAGGCCTTCGCAGCCCGTAGGATCGGTCGGCACCTGCACGTTGACATAGGCGACGCGGTCGATGGTGATGGCGTCAGCCGGTATGGTGCCGCCACGCGGGCCCTCGAGGTCGGTGACGGTGGCCATGAGGTCTGTCAGGTCAGATGCCGGCCGCACGACAAGTTGCACGGGCTCATACTCGTTGCGGGCGGCGGAGAGTTCGACGGCGGGCCTGCGATCGCGGGGCGCCGGCCGCTCGCGACTGATCTTGTAGGGGGATTCGCACCACCAGAGGCCATCGCCGATCGAGTATCCGAAGTCGGCGGCGTATAGATCGGGCACGGTGAACTGCGTCCGAGCCACGAACACGGGCTCTGGCTTCGCTGGATCCGAGATCGAGACGGTGAGAACATGCGCGCCCACGCGCTCGACCGTGTACGGGATCCGCATGTCCTGCCCGTCGACCAGATCCCTGAGAGCACCCGTCGACTCCGCAGGCGGCCCGTTTGCGGGCTCGACCACCACTCGCCAAGCCAGTCGGTCCGGCTCCGCCCCGGCGATCCGAATGCCCATCGCATTCTCGCCCGGACGGGCCTCCGACAGGCTGCTGATGACGTACCCATCGTTCGGCTGGATCAGCTCTATGAACTGCGTGTTGCCCCGGCAGTCATCCACATCGCCGTCGAGCGTCGCGGAGTAGGTGTAGCCGTAGACCTGAAGGCTGCCAGGTGCAGGAGACTCGGTGGCCTCGTCGCGTCCGCTGCAACTGAGGCGGATGTAGATCTCCGAGGCAGGCAGCAGATCCTCGGGGACGGATCCGGTGACGCTACCGACTTGATCGAGTTGGCCGACCTCGGTCCAGTTCTCCGCGTCAGTGCTGGCCTCGACGTGCAGCACGCCGCTCGTGTAATGGCCGACGTTCACGCTCCACTCGGCGGCGTCCTGGAGCATCCCGCCCACGTCGTGGCGGCAGATCACCGACGAGCCGTTCGCGAGGAGCCAACGGTTGGAGTTGAAGCCTGTCCCGTTGCGGAAGAGGCAGCGCGAGTAGTTGGAGCCCTGCCCGTTGAGCCGGCTCTGAAACTCGTATCGGCCGCCCTCGATGGTCTCTCCGGCGCCAAGCTCGATGTCGCCTGTGGTTGCGTGAATCGGCTGGACCTTCGTGAGGCCGATGTCGTCGAAGTAGACCGTGCCGCCCTTCTCCCACTGGCCGAATCGAAGGTAGCCGGAGTTGCCGGGCTCCTCGGGCACGGCGAAGACGAAGCTCTTCTCCTCCCACGTTTCGCCGCAACCGTAATCGCGGTTCGCGAAACTCGGCCCCGTCATGATCGTGCCGCCGCTTGTGCCGAGAGCTACCTTCATCCACAGCGAAATGCGGTATGTCTCGCCGGGCTTAAAGACGAGGTCATCCGTAAGCCAGAAGTTGCTGGCTTCATTGTCACCGCCACCAGTGACGCTGATGCATCGGCCACCGTCACGGCCATCCATCTCCCACGCGCCCGTGCCTTGGTTCAGCGACCACCCGTCCGGATCCCCGGCCGCACCGTCCTCGAAGCCCGGGTTAGGTACGTCCTGTGCGGGTGCGGCGACGACCATCAGGCATAGCGCGACAATCGATGCGATTCGCATGGCAATTCCTCCGCCCTCAGCAGTTTCGAACACTTCGGCGGCGGTTTCAGCCCGACCTCCGCAGGAGGTCAGGCGCGAGGCGGAGCGAACTACCCACGACCGATCTGAGATTCGAGGAGACCAGAGCCACCATGACCATCTGCGACCGAATCGAAGCCGCGCTGCGCCTGCAGCCCGTTGACCGCATCCCGTTCACCTGCTACGAGGGGGTCGTGCCCGCCGGCGCCCTGGATATCATCCCTGATCTCGGCATCGTCCGGCCGTGTGGTCCATATGGCACGTCGACGCCGAACGTGCAATGGTCTTCGGAGCAGATCGACGACGAGACGATGGTCCAGACCATCGAAACGCCCATCGGAAAGCTGACGCAGCGCAGCGTCAAGGAGTCTGGCTACGGAAGCTGGTGGATAACCGAGTACTACGTGAAGACACCCGAGGATTACGGGGTGCTCGAGTACTGGATGAACGATCACGTGCTCACGCCGAACCCGGACATCCAGAAGTCGCAGGCTGATGACGTCGGCGACCGCGGGGTCATAATGGGCAGCTTGCCGAGAGCGCCGCTGCAGAAGCTCTGGATCGAATACGCGGGGATCGAGCGGATGAGCCTGGACCTCTTCGACTGCCGCGACAAAGTGTTGAGCGTCCTTGAGGCGATGGGGCGGATCAACCGCGAGGCGGCCGAGATCAACGCCGAGTCTCCCGCGGAATTCGTCTGGCTGCCCGACAACATGACCGGTGAGGTCGCCGGACCCGCGCTCTTTGGGGAGATTCTGGCGCCGTATTACGCGGAGATGTGCGAGATCCTCCACGCCAAGGGCAAGCGACTGGTCTGTCACATGGACGGGATGATGAAGCGGCTGGTCGACACCGTCGCGGAGACGGACATCGACATCATCGAGGCCTTCACCCCGCCGCCGGATGCGGACCTCCCGCTGGACGAGGCCCGCGCGGCTTGGCAAGGCAAAGCCATCTGGATCAACTTCCCGTCATCGGTGCATCTCAACCCGCCCGAGCGCGTCAAGGAGGTCACCCGCGAACTCGTCGCCCAGGCGGGCGATGAGCCGGGCTTCCTGGTCAGCATCACCGAGAACATTCCCCTCGACATCGGCACGCGAAGCCTGGAGGCGATTGGTGAGGTGCTGAGGGGAGAGTAAGGACGTGCGGGACGACCGACAGCCAAGCGTCATGGGAAGGGAGTGCGGACAGATGCGTTTCGGAATCAGGGATGGCTGCTTGAGAGGGTCGTGGGCGGAGGCGATGCAGATCGCGGCGGATGTCGGGTACGATGGGATTGAGCTGGACATCGGTGCGGACTATAGAGACACGCCGCTGTGGACCGACGGCGTCGACGCCGTTAGGCAGATGGCCGAGAGCGCGGGCTGCGGGGTTCTCGCATTCTGCGCGGGGGCATGCTGGCAGATCAGCCCGGCATCAGGCGACCCGAACGCGCAGGCCGAGATCCGGACGATGCTGACAGACTTGTGCGGACACGCAGCCGAACTTGGCGCGGAGGCCATTCTCGTCCCGGTAACGCCGGGCGGTGAAGGCGTGGCCTATGAGGACGAGCAGCGTCGCTGGATCGAGGAAATGACCAAGCTCGCCCCCGTCGCCGAGGAGACTGGCGTGACGCTTGCGCTGGAGAACGTCGGTCGGGGATGCGGGAAGTCGGCAGATGAGTTGATACACCTCGTCGATGGAGTCAACGCGCCGGGGGTCAAGGTCTACTACGACGTCGGCAACGCAACTGCGTTTGGGAACGACCCCGTCGAGGAGATCAGGCAACTCGGATCACGTATCGCGGTGGTGCACATCAAGGACCGTGACGGCGATCTGCTTGGCGATGGCGTCGTGAGGATCCCCGAGTGCATCGAGGCGCTGAAGGGCATCGGGTACGATGGCGACCTGATCCTGGAAACACCGGCGACGGACGATCCAAGAGCGGCGGCGACGCACAACCTGGCGTACCTGCGCGCGTATGCCTAAGCGCGTGGAGGGCCGTCCTTGAAGCTGAAGCCGTCCGGGTCGTAGTCCTGCTCATATTCCCGATCAAATCCCGGCTCAGGCAACGTGTCGTAGTTGGCCTCTGTCCCGGCATCAAAACCGTGCCGGTAGTCCTCGACCCACTCGACCGTGTCCGGCGTGCTCGCGGGCGGAAGCGCCGTCGGAGGGGTCACATCCGGCACGCTCCAGCTCCGCCCAGGCGGCAGAATCCTCTCGTCGATATCAAGCGCATATGGATCCGGCTCATCGGCGGCTTTCTCGGCCTGATACCTCGCGCTGATGGCGGAGAACACCAGCGACACCTCATCGTCGGGCGCGTTCTCCTCCACCCCGAGCTTCGCCCGAGTGTGACGGGCCGCCAGCTCGAGTTGGGAGGTCAGCTCGCCGGCGGGGTCGATGAACTCCGGGTACGCCAGGGCCACGACATCCCAGCTCCGCCGCATCACGAAACGAATGCGGATCCGTTCGGCGTTCCGCTCGGGCGCCATGGTCAGTTTGCCCGCTTGCGCGGGCTTATTCGGGCCCGAGGCCGACGCCGGCGCCGCCTCGATCGAGTGCGTCTCGTCAGCCGGGCGCCACTGACGCTTGGCGTCGATCCACCCTCGCTCGACATCCACGATCTGGTCAAACAGCACCTTCGACCGCAGGAACGACATCCCGACCCGGATGTACCCGTCGCCGAGCGCGATCCACGCGCACTTGGACGTGCCACCCACCGTCGGGCGCATGCCCTTGAACAGCGAGGCGAGCAGGGGCGCTCCGGCCGCCAATACCATGGGCGCAACTTTCACCAGCACCTCGACCGCGCGGCTATCGCCCTTCATGAGTTCGTAGATGAGCCCGCCGAGCATGGCAATACCGGGCAGCACGGCCGCGAGGACGAATCCCCAGACGCCCTCCGTCAGTTGGTGAAGGAGTGGCGCCTTGAAGACGCGCTCGGGCGCCTGCTCGCGAGTTGCCGGCGCGCCCGGGCCGTATGCTAGTTCTCCAGAATCGCTTCCACGCATGCTGCTGCGTTCTCCGTAGGAACATCCGGCATGATCGGCTTCGTGGGCGAGACGATGAACCCGCCATCCCGGCCCAGTTCAGTCTTCAGCTTCCGCACCTCCGCGCGAACCGCCTCGGGCGTGCCGTGTGGCAGCAGTACTTGCGTGCCGACCCCGCCCTCGAAGGTGATGTAGCGTCCATACTCGCGCTTCATGGCGTAAACATCCTGCGGCTCGGGCTGCAGCGGGTTGTAGATGTCCACGCCAATCTCGATGAGGTCCTCAATGACCTCCGACATATCGCCACAGGCATGGATGTGCACGTATTTCCCGTGCTTGTGGGCATGCTCGTACATGAGCTTCAGGCGGGGCTTCAGCACGCGTCGCCAGTGGGTTACCCCCATTATCATCCCCCGCTGGCCCGCCGTATCGTCGCCGAAACCAATCGCCTCCACTGGGAGCGTCGCGAGCTTCTCGATCATCGGGAAGTGCAACTCCATCAGCCGGTCGAACAGCTCGTCGACGAACTCCGGGTGCGCGGCGAAGTCGAGGAGGATGTTCTCCATCCCGCGCATCGCCCATGCCCTCTCAAAGAACATCAACCCCATGTTGGCGACCTTGAACACATCGGGGTTCGCTTCGGCCCACGTCCGGTGACGCTCAAGCTCGTCGTCCGGGAGCAGTCTTGGCCACTCGTACCCGGCAAGCGAGGGTTCATTCAGGGGGACATCGACCGCGTGGAAGATGTTCCCCTGCTCCCACGACGTCCCGAACAGATCGTAGAAGATCTCGCCATTCTTCCTGTTAGGGCCAGCCCAATCGACGCTGAAACGGGCAATGTGGGTCTCGATTCTGCTTCGCCACTCAGTGCTGCCGTAGTGCTCATCCAGGCGCGCCGCCGGATCGGGGTCGATCGGAATCATGTATGGGACGATATCGGCCTCATGATGCGCCATCGCCATCAACACGCGCTCTTTGCAGGTCAATCCCGGCCTCCTGGACTCGGTCTCGCTTCCCCACTTCCCCGCGCCCTGCATCAGTCCTGCCATCGGCCCACAGTAAGGACGCAGTCACCCGGCGGGGAGCAAATTAATTAGTGTCAGACACTAGTTTACAGGTTGATACAGGTGTCATACCACCGGATATGCCCTTGAATAAACTACTGTCTGACACTAATTAATCGGGCGCCTTGATGGCGGCCCCGCCATGGGGCGGCGGAAGGACGTAGTCGCCGGGCGGGGAATTGGATTCAACAGACTCGCCCCACGCGGAGGTCGCGCCATGGCCCAACGGATCATCGCTGCCACGCTCATGCTGCTCGTCGTCGCCCTTCCTGTCGCCGCTCAGACAGGTCGAGAAACGGCTCTCATCACCACCAACGGCGGCTTTGAGGATGGGCTTGAGGGCTGGGTTGGGTCCCCCGAGTACGAACTCATCGAGGACGCGAACGTGTCCCACACCGGCACGACCTGCGTGACGGGCGAGGTGACGAAGCCCAACACGAACCTCACGCTCGCGCGCACGTTCGACCTGAAGGCCGGCGCGATCTACACGCTCACCGTGTGGGCCAAGGGCACGAACAACACGAAGATCGCCGTGTGGCGCCAGCGTGAGGACGGGACCCGGGTGAACGTCGCCCAGTGGCAAAACCAGAAGCCCCAGTGGCGCCTGAACACGGCCAGCTTCACCGTCGAGACGGACGGCAAGTGGACCGTAGACCTGATCGCGCCATCGTCTCATGGCACTCCCGCCGGGCGCATTTGGGTCGACGATGTCCAACTCACCGGCGTCGAGGTTCCGACGCCGATTGCGGTGTCTGACGGCGTCGGCTTCAACGATTTCACGAGCATGGTCCCGATGGGCGATGGCCTGTGCTTCTCGTGGATTAGCTTCCGTGATGGCAACGACACGCTCCAGGTCGCGACCGCGACGATCGACGGTGAAGTCCGGGAGACGTGGGAGATCGCGGGCGGCGAGGGCACCTACATTCTCAGCCCCTATCTCGTGTCGGCCGGCGACGAGGCGGCGCTCGCGTGGGCGCAGGAGTTCGACGGCGACTGGGAGATCGCAGCGGCGCCCATCACCGCCAGCGGCCCCGGTGACGTGATCCGCCTGACCGAGGAACCGGGCGTCGACACGAATCCCAAAGCGGCGCTCGACGACGGCGCGTTGCATGTTGTCTGGGAGGCATCCCGCAAGGGCCGGCGCGAGATCCGCGCCGCCGTGGTTGATGGGGGCGAAACGGCGGGCTCCAAACGCATCTCAAAGGCCGGTGTTCAGAGCTACGACCCATGCGTCTCGGCGGCGGAGGGTGGCCCGGTCACGGCCGTCTGGACGAGTTGCATCGATGGCAACATGGACCTCACCATCAGCCGCCTGACGGGGAAGAAGTGGAGCAAACCCGCGTTGCTGACGACGGCGCCGACCCTCGACCGCCATGCGGTGCTGCACGTAGCGGGACAAGACCTGTGGCTGGCCTGGGAGAATGCTAACTCCAAGCGCTACAACGTCGGCAACAACACCTCCCGCCGCATTGCGATCGCCAAACTGACGGCCGAGGGGCTGATGTCGCCCGTCGCGCTGAAAACAAGCGCTCTTTGGCAGCGCGCCGAGAGCGCGGCGATCACGGTCGATGACGTGGGTCGTCTGTGGGTCGCGTATCTCAAACCACGCAACCGCAACTCGGGATGGGAGCCGTTCCTGCACGTCATCACGGGCGATCAGGTCTCCCCCGCCTATCGCACCTCGTCGAAAAAGGGCATGGACCGGCCGCTATCGCTGACAACCGCCGGCGAAAACGTGCTGCTCGGGTTCCAGGGGGACAACATCCCCAATGGCTGGGCCGACTACGATGCCGCCGTCGCGCATGCCACCGGCAGCGACGCGAACGTGGCGGTTCTCGATATGTCCGACGCGCCCGGCCCGGCGCCCATCGTGCTCGAGCCGTACGTCGAGCCCGATGACATCTACGAGCCGGCGACTCTTCGCGCGGACCGGGGCGAGGACTTGCCGACGCGGTCCATCACGTACCAGGGGGAGACGCTAAAGCTCCTCTACGGCGACCTGCACGAGCATACAGATGTCTCCGTCTGCAATCGGACGGGCGATCAGTCCGTCAACGAGAGCTACGCGTCGATGCGCGACCTTGCGCAGTACGATTTCGCGTGCGCGACCGACCATGGCTACAACATCAATGCCTACCTCTGGGGCTACACGGCCAAGATGGCCCGCTCAAACGACGATCCGGGCCGCTTCCTGACGTTCCTCGCCGAGGAGTGGACCTCCAGCATTGAGGACTACACGGAGAAGCACCCGCAGGGCTACTACGGCCACCGCAACGTGATCTTCGCCGACAGCTACCAGTCGCGATGGTACAACTCGCGCAGCAGGCAAACGCCCATCGACCTCTGGCGTCAGTTCAGCGAGGAGGGCGTCGACGCGGTCACCATTCCTCACCAGCTTGCCGACACGGGGAACGTGCCGTGTGACTGGGAGCAGGTCGACGAACTCGCGCAGCCTGTGGCGGAGATCTTCCAGACGCGCGGATCGTATGAGTACGAAGACACGCCTCGGATGGCAGGTCGAACGGTGACAGGCAGCTTCATCCATGACGCGTGGGCCAAAGGCGTGGTGATCGGCATCATCGCGGCGCCCGATCACGGCGGCGGATACGGCAAAGCAGCCGTCTTCGCGCCGGATCTGGAGCGCAGCCCGATCCTTGACGCGATCCGCAAGCGGCGGACGTATGGGACGACCGGTGCAAAGATCTTCATGGACATCCGCGTCGACGGGCGCCTCATGGGTGAGAAGTTCGCCCGCGAGGAGACGGGCCCCGTCATCGTCGAGGTCGACGTCGCCTGCCCCATGGACATCCAGCGCATCGACATCTGCCGGAGCAACGAGTTCATCTATACCACGGAGCCTGGAACCGATACGACCAAGTTCACATTCCAGGACACCGACCCGATCGATGGGCCGAGTTACTACTACGCCCGAGTGATCCAGACCGACGAGGAGATTGCATGGTCCTCGCCGGTGTGGCTGGAGTAAATAACTCAAGCCAACGAGGGCTGAAGCATTGATCGATCGACGCCGCTTCCTACAGACCACATCCCGAGCCGCGTTGGCGACGGTTGCCGGCGCGGCCGCGAGCCAAGGAACGCCCATGAGCGGGACGCGCCGACCGAATATCGTGTTTGTCTTCGCCGATCAGATGCGCGCGCAGGACGTGGCGAACTTCACGGGCGATTCGCAAGTCCGGACGCCAAACCTCGACCGCCTGGCCACGCAGGGGACGACGTTCACCCATGCCGTCTCGAGTTGCCCCGTCTGCACGCCGTATCGGGCGAGCCTGCTGACCGGCCGCTACCCGCTAACCAATGGCATGGTGCTCAACGATGTCCGACTGCCCGTCACCGAGAGATCGGTGGCGCATTGCCTCAACGACGCGGGCTACCGGACGGGATATGTCGGCAAGTGGCACCTCGACGGCAGCCGGCGCGGCGGGTTCACTCCGCCGGGGCCACGCCGACAGGGATTCGATGACTACTGGGCCGTGGCCAACTGCACGCACAACTACATGAAGTCGTTCTACTTCGAGGACGATCCCGAGCCGATCCACATCGACGGATACGACGCCGACCACTTCACCGATCTGTCCATCGACTTCGTCAACGATGATTCCGAGGATCCCTTCTGCCTCTTCCTGTCATGGGGGCCGCCCCACGATCCCTACCGGCTGATGCCCGAGGATTACATCATCTACGATCCGGACGAGATCCAGCTGCGCGACAACGCCACCAAGGCCAATCGCGAGCATCTGGCGGGCTACTACTCGCACATCACCGCGCTCGACCGCTGCTTCGGCCGGATCATGGACGCCCTCGACCAGAAGGGCGTCGCCGAGGACACGATCCTCGTGTTTACCTCCGACCACGGCGACATGCTCGGCAGCCAAGGCCTCATCCACAAGCAGAAGCCGTGGGATGAGTCGATCATGGTTCCGTTCGTCATCCGGTACCCCGGCACGGTCCCGGCGGGGCAGAGCACTGACGCGCTCATCAACACGCCTGATCTCATGCCGACGCTCCTGAGCCTATCGGGGCTGCCGACCCCAACCACTGTTGATGGGATCGACTTCGCTCCCGCGACTCGCGGCGAGGAGTGGGATGAGCCCGGCAGCGCCTTCATCTGCAATCCCTGCCCGTTCGGCGAACCCTTCCCCGAGTGGCGCGGCGTGCGCACGAAGACGCACACGTATGTCGAGACGGTCGACGAGCCCTGGCTGCTGTACGATAACGTCGCGGACCCCTTCCAGCAGACGGACCTCCAGGGCCACGCCGACCACGCCGACGTGCAAGGCGAACTGAAGGCCGACCTTCAGGACTGGCTCAAGCGACTCGACGATGACTTCGCGCCTAGCGACGTCATCTGCGAGCGGCTCGAGTACAAGGTTGACAAGGGCTCCCATATGCCGTATGACAATATCGTTGGAAACTTCGAGCCGTAGAGCCAAACAAGCTCCGCCCCGCACCCGGATGGCGCCGAGCCGGACCTTTACCCGGTCCGGCTTTCGCATGCGCGCATCCGGGCGACCGGGCACTGGCACTATCAGGTGAGGTGACGAAGCATGAGTTCGATCCTGCAGATCCTGGCCGAAGACGGCAAGTGCACGACCAAGGAAGTCGCCATCCGCCTCGGTATCGAGGAAGCGGATGCTGATGAGAAGATCAAGCAATATGAGACAGACCATGTAATCCTTGGCTACCACGCCGTCGTAGACTGGACCAAGGCCGGCGCGCAGCACTGCTTCGCCTTCATCGAGGTCTGCGCGACGCCCGAACGCGGACACGGCTTTGACCGTCTGGCCGGTCACATCGCAGCCTTCGATGAGGTGCATTCGATCCATCTGGTGTCTGGCACGCACGACCTGAACGTGGTCGTCGAGGGACAGGACTTCCGCGACGTGGCGCTCTTCGTGGCGGAGAAGCTGGCGCTGCTGGAGGGCGTCCGCAGCACGTCGACGTCGTTCGTGCTCAAGAGCTACAAGCTTGAGGGCCGCATGATCGATGATGGACAAGAGGACCGGAGGCTAGCCGTCGCGCCATGACTCAGACCAAGAGACCTGCGGTCGCCGACCACATCGCCGACCTCCCGCCGTCGGGCATTCGCGAGTTCTTCGACCTCGTCACCACGCTTGAGGATGTGGTCAGCCTCGGCGTCGGCGAGCCGGACTTCCCCACGCCCTGGCACATCTGCGACGAGGTCTACGACTCGTTCCGCCGCGGCTTCACATCGTATACCTCGAACCTGGGCATGATCGAACTGCGCCAGGAGATCAGCAAGTCGCTGTCGCAGAGCTACGGGGCGGACTACAACCCAGACGATGAGATCATTGTCACCGTCGGCGTGAGCGAGGCAATCGACGTTGGCCTCCGCGCGATCCTCAACCCTGGCGACGAGGTCATAGTGCCGGACCCGTGCTTCGTGTCATACGCGCCGACGGTCAAGCTCGCCGGTGGTGTGCCCGTGCTCGCCCCGATGACCGAGGCCGATGCGTTCAAGCTGAATCCCAACGTTGTCCGCGGCTTGCTTACGGAGCGCACGCGCGCCATTCTGATGGGCTTCCCGAACAACCCCACTGGCTCGGTGATGACGCGTGGCGAGCTGGCCGAGATCGCCCAAATCGCCGAGGAGAACGATCTCATCGTGCTATCGGATGAGATCTACGACAAGCTGACCTACGAGGGCGAGCACTGCTGCTTCCCGACGCTCCCGGGGATGGCCGAGCGCACGATCCTGCTGAACGGCTTCAGCAAGAGTTACGCCATGACGGGCTGGCGGATCGGGTATGCTTGCGGCCCGAAAGACATCATCAACGCGATGGTGACGATCCACTCCTACACGATGATGTCGGCGCCTACGCCCGCCCAGGTGGCTGGCCTCGAGGCCCTGAAGAAGGGCGACCCGGACGTCGCCCGCATGAAGGCCGAGTACGATCAGCGCCGCCGGTATCTGCTCCAGGGCCTCCGTGACATCGGCCTGGGCTGCTTCGAGCCGCTCGGCGCGTTTTATGTTTTCCCGAATATCACCTCCACCGGACTGACATCCGACGCCTTTGCCCGGCAGCTTGTCCAGGCCGAACGCGTCGCGGTCGTGCCCGGCCCCGTGTTCGGCCCGTCAGCCGAGGGACACGTCCGCGCAACCTACGCGACGAGCATGGACAACCTCAAGGAAGCCCTAACCCGAACGGAACGCTTCTTGGGGACGCTGAGCTGAGGGCGCCGTGGGAGGACCCGCAACGGAGATGGTCGATGCAGCAACGTGAGAGCCTTGCCGTCGCTGACCTCTCGCCTTGGCGAATCGTCCTCGCCCTAGCGTCTGGCCTGCTGCTCGCGTTCAGCTTCCCCCCGCTTGATCTCGGCTGGCTCGCGTGGCTCGCGATCGCGCCGCTACTCATCGCCATTCGCGGCCTGCGTCCGGCGCAAGGCTTCACGCTTGGGCTCCTCTGCGGCTTCGTCTACTTTGGCATTCTCCTCCACTACATCCACGGTGTCTCGACCACAATCCCATGGATCGCCCTGATCCTGTTCCAGTCGCTGTTTCTCTCCATCTTCGGATTCCTGGCCGCCGTCATGTGGCGCTGCCCTTCGCCGTGGATCCGCATTCCCGCGCTCGGGGCGGCATGGACCGCGCATGAAATCATCCGAGGCAACTTCGGCCCATTAGGCTTCACCTTCGGGCACCTCGGCTACAGCCAACACCGATTACTCTGGGTTCTTCAGTTGGCGAGCCTCGGTGGCCACTATGGCCTCGGCTTCGCCATCGCCACGTTCCAGGCCGCGCTCGTCGAGGCCATCCCCCGCTTCGACTACCGGGGCCGGCCGGCTACAGGCGGGCCGCTTGTGATTCTCACCAGCCTGCTCGTGGCCGCCTGCATCTGGGGCGGGGCGCGCGTGAGCCGCCAGCGGGACCTGGTCCTCAAAGGCTCGCTCGACGTAACTGCGGTTCAGGGGAATATCGACTACAGCGCTGAAGACGGCTACGATCAGCTGGTCGATCTGTCGGCAGCCCGTTACATCGTGCGATCCCAAAACGACGGCGCGGGCTCAGACCTGATCGTCTGGCCCGAGACGGCCATCCCCATCCCACTCGAGAGCTTCCCCGATACGCGCGAGTGGATCGCGTCGACCGCGAAACGCATCAACTCGCACATCTTCGTCGGGGTCGCCGAGACAGCGCCCGGCGGCTCGCGCTACAACAGCATGTGGGTGATCGATCCAAACGGGGACAAGATCGCCACCTATCGGAAGCGATATCTCGTGATATTCGGCGAGTACGTGCCGTTCCGCGAGCAGCTCCCGTGGCTCGCGAAGTTTCCAATCCGCTCCTTCGACTTCCTGCCGGGCAGGGCCGATCTCGTGCTGCCCATTAACGGCATACGGGTCTCGCCGATGATCTGCTTCGAGGGCACGTTCCCCCAGATCTCGCGACGGCTCGTGCAGAAGGGCGCGGAGATCCTCGTCATCATCACCAGCGACGACTGGGTCGGCAACAACCCTAGCGAGTTGGGTCAGCACTCACAGTGCTCCACGCTACGGGCCGTTGAGACCGGGCGGTGGCTCGTTCGCGCCGCGGGAACGGGCGTCACGCGGATTACCGCTCCGGTCGGCCAGATCATCGCGGAGGCTCCCATTCTGGAGCAAGCCTCCGTCCGCGCGCACGTGGGAGCCGATATCCGCCGAACGCTGTTCCAGACAGTGGGACTGTGGCCCATGACGCTGATCATCTGCTTGTTGCTGATTGCGGGCCTGGCAGACCTGTTCTCGGGCGATCCCGTCGAGGAGAATGCGTATTGAGGCCGATCATCGCCGTTATCTGCAGCAGCGCCGAGGCGGACAACAGCCAGCCGCGTGACTGCGTGAACCGCCCGTATAGCGCCGCCATCCGCAAGGCCGGCGGCATCCCAGTTCTCGTCCCGCTGTGTGCCGATGATGGGGCCACCCGCGCGGTTGTTGGACTAAGCCAGGGGTTGCTCATCACGGGAGGCGTCGACATCCACCCGAGAGACTACAGCGAGGACACGCTGCCTGAGTGCGGCACGATCGATGAACTCCGCGACGCGGTCGACCGGGCGGCGATCCAGGCTGCGCTCGACCTGTCGCTCCCAACGTTCGGGATCTGCCGAGGCATCCAGTCCCTCGCCGTGTATCGGGGCGGGTCCCTGTACCAGGATATCCCCTCGCAGTTGGAGGGGCCTCTCCCCCATCGGCAGAAGTCCCCCCGCAGCGAGTCGACGCACGACGTGCAGGTTGCGCCGGACACGCTGCTAGCCGAGATCACCGGACCGGGCACGCTCAGCGTCAATACGTTCCACCACCAATCCATCAAAGACATCCCGCCCGGCTTCCGGGTGACTGCAGCTGCTCCGGACGGGGTCATTGAGGGCATCGAGGCTAATGGCGGCGCTTGGTGCGTGGGCGTCCAATGGCATCCGGAGGAGATGGCCCCCATCGCTGAGGCTCATCAGGCGCTGTTCGATGCGTTTGTCAGGGCCGCCGCGGGATAGATGAAAGGACCGCAATCCATGCTCTACGATTTCCACACGCACACGTTCCTGAGCGACGGCGTTCTGTCGCCGGTCGAGTTGATGCGCCTGGCCATCGTCTCCGGTTACAGCGCGCTGGGAATCGCCGACCACGCGGCTCTCGGCACCGTGAAGCGCGTCATCGAAGAGGTCCGGCGCGACGCCGATCTGGTCGCCGAGCATTGGAACTTCGAGGTCTTTCCCGGAGTCGAACTCACGCACGTTCCAGCATCGTCAGTCGCCGAGCTGGCCGCTGAGGCCCGGCGGCTGGGCGCTTCGCACGTTGTGGTCCACGGCGAATCGCCCGTCGAGCCCGTCGAGCCCGGCACAAACCTCGCGGCGGTGAGTTGTCCGGATGTGGATATCCTGGCCCATCCCGGCTTGCTCACAGCAGAAGAGGCCCGAATCGCCGCCGACACAGGCGTGTTCATCGAGATCACCGCGAAGGATGGGCACTCGCTGGGGAACGGGCGCGTCTACCACCTGGCCAAGCAGGCGGGCGCCGAATGCGTCCTGGACAGCGATACTCACCAGCCGGGGCACCTCCTCACGGAGGAGCGCGCGAGGACGGTGGCGCTAGGCGCCGGCGTTGGCGAAGACGAACTGGATGCCGTGCTGCGCGTCAACCCGGAGAAGCTGATTGCCCGCATCAGGGCCAGACAGGGGAGGTAGCCGGTGCGCTATTGGGCTGCTGTGCTGATTGTATTGATCGTCGTCCCGCTATGCGGTTGTGCCCGTGGCGGCGCCACCGGTGGCGTAACCATCCCCGACCTACTGGCGCGATTCTTCGTGACATTCGCGGGGCCTATTGACGACACGTCCTACTACTTCATCGCCATCGACACGGACGACGACTTTGGCGGTGATGGGCCGCTGCCTGTTGCTGCCGGGCCATTCTGGGGCAACGGCTGGGGCACGGGGTCAATGACCCACTTCATCGCCTACCATCAAGGGCGCTACGACGTGTTCGAGGCGAACCGCGAGGTAGAACTCGAAGCCGCCACGGGCGGTATCACCGCCGCGGTGGGCTCGCCGGTCGAAACGGACACGGGTGATTACGACCTCACAACCACCACCGTCAACCTCGGCGCAGCAACGCCGACAGGCACGGGGCCAGTCACCGCGGTTGCCAACGTCACGGACCAGAACGCCGGCGTGTTCAGCATGGACACTGATGCCGCGGGCGCGACCGTCGCCGGAACGGTCTCGTTCACTCCGGCCGTCGTCGGCGGACGCACTCTCACGGCTCCCGAACAGGCGGGACTTGATGCCCTCAACGCGGGCGGCGTCACGCTCGCTGCGGACTCGTTGGCGGCATTCGGGCTAACGCTGACTGTCGGCCCGCCCGCCACGGGCACGCAAGCGATCACCGTCGATCCAACCGTCGCCGATATCGGCGTAAGGTTCCAGGCCAACTCCGGGGCGACGCAACGGGTGAGCACGGGCACGCTCACGGCTAACACATCGACTCCCACGGCCACGCCTCCGATCCCAGGCGTCAGCATCGCCGCCGGGACGATTCTGCCGGGAGCAACGGCAAGCATCCGCTCGCAGATCTCCCCCACCGCCACCCAAATCGGGCCGCCCTACGACTCCAACCAACCCTTCAACTCCACGAGCCTCGACGTGACCCTCGACTTGGCCCAGATCGGCGCCGGGCTGGATGACCTCAGCGTCAACATCATTGCCACCACGGAGCTGATCTTCGATCCGATCATCACGGACCCGGCCGTGAACGTCTACGACGCTCTCGGCGTGCAGGGGAACGACTACGTGACCTTCGCTACCACGCAGACGCGGACGATCATCAACGGGGATCTCTTCACTCCGGAGGGCAGGGGCGACCCCACGCTTCGGGGACCCGCCACCGACGCTGAGGTCAACGCGGTCGACATCGTGAACTGGTCAGTCACGATCCAGCGGCTGGGGAACTGAGAGCCGCTACAGCTGCAGCGCGTCGGTCAGCTCCACCAGTCGGCTGGCATCGTCCTGCGCGGGCCCACCTGATATGACCAGGTACGGACCCTCTCGCGAAATCACCATCGAGACATCTTCCTCCATGAGGAAGATGCCGTCGCCGCTTGCGGTCTCGGTCGTCTTCGCGCCGCTGCCCTGGAGGATGACTCGGACGAATCCCCAGTTCAGCCACGCCTGGTTGCCCGATGGATACTCGCAGGCCACCGTCCCCCACTCCTCCCCCTCCTCATCGCGATAGCTCGCCACGATGAACCGCCGCGGCAGCAGGCGGGTGAGCTGCGAGAGCACGGCCGCCGCCTGCGGGTCTTGCGGGGCGCCCATCTCAGTCTCGAGACCCGCCGCCGAGATACCGAGGTCGGCTGGCGTCAGCGACACGAGCTCGCCCAGCGTGAGACCCGCGGGCGGCTGCGGCGGAAGCGTCCAGAGCGTGCTTTGGATCTCCAGGTAATCATACAGCCCGCCCCCGTTGCCTACGTTGCCAGCCAGACGTTCGCGGCCGGAATCATCGGCTCGGTCGGCGCGTAGATGCATATTACAACCGGGGCTGTCTGCTTCTCGAGGATGATGACGACCGAATCGCCCGTACTGACCTTCACGCCGACATAAGTCTCGCCAGAGGGATTGACTACCTCCACGCCCGTCGTCTCCCCGCCCGTTGCCGCCGCGACCTCGCCGGCCAACTGGCCTGCCGTTTCGCTCGGATCAGCGGGCGTCTCGAGCACGATGACCACGACTCGATCTCCGCCGGATCCAGGCGACGCGGTTGGCGTAGCGGGCGTGTAGGTCGCGGCCGTCATTGAGGTCGCTCGCCCGGGCAAGGAACTCTCTTCCACGCCCGGTGGGAGCCAATCTTCGGGCACTGAGGCGATCTGGGAGGAGTCGTCAGTCGCGGAGTCGTCGCCGTCGACATCGCCATCGCCGTCCGTGTCGGTACCGATCTTGCCGTCCGCGTAGACCTTGCTGATGACCGACGCAGGACGCAGAGGCGAATCGGGGTCGGTATCAACCGGAAACTCGGTAATCGTCCCCGCGATGCGCTCGGGTAAATCGGGGGCCTGCCGCTGTGGCGCCGTGTAGCGTCCCAGCGCCCCCATCGCGCCCCACCCAACAGCGCCGGCGCCGAGTGTTCCCACGAACATCAGGGCCGCCACGCCAACCGCAACGGGCCACATAACGGGCGCTCGAGGCGCGACAGCCGGCAACGCTCCGCCACAGCGTCCGCAGAACGTGTCAGACGCAGCGGACACGGCGCCGCAGCTCGGGCATACGCGAGTAACGGCGCCGACGTCGGGGTTGTAGTTCGGCCCGAGCGCCAAATAGATCGGTATGAATACGCCAATCCCAGGCAGCAGCGCCAGCGCGCCCGTCCAGGCAGGCTTCCCTCGGCTGGCGGCCATTGACATCCACATCAGGACGCCGATCACGACATTGACGAGCGGCACGAAGAGCAACACGATCCACCACCCGGGTCGGCGTCCTATCATGAACATCAGGACGATGTTGCCGATGGGGACCCATGCCAGCCACGCGCCTTGGGTGTTGCTCTTCTTCGCGATGATCATCAGCGTGATGCCGAAGTAGACGTACATCGCGAGGCTCACGCCGAGCGTAACAGCGAGGGAGCCAAGAATGGCTGGGAGTGGATTGAGGTCAGGAACTAGCGTGGGATCCATGGTGATTGGCCTCCGCCCCGCGGAAAAGGGGCTGTTAAAGGCCAAACGCCAAGAAAGGGGGTCGTGGCTCCCCTGCGTTTCCGCGGGGGAGCAAGTTTAGGAGGACAGCCCTCTAATGACGAACAGCGCCACCATCGCAATAACAACCAACACAGCCACGGCTCCCAGAGCCCGCCACTCGTCGCGTGAGAGCGAGAAAGCTCGCGTGTTGGCCGCGAGGAACCCGGCGCAGATGAATGGCAGTCCCGGGATCCCAATCCACGGAATGACATCAAACACGGCCATCGCCAGAGCCAGGACAACCAACGGGTAAACGAAGACAAAGGTCTTCTTCATTGGCAGGCCGAAGCGAGCCGCCGCGGCAAAGAACAGACCGATGAAGAAGATATCCCCAGCGCCCATCGTCGCGACCAGCGGATACTGCGGGTGTCCGGCTGCCACCGGCGCCAAGGCCATCGTCGGGACCGCAACCGAGAGTTTTGTAACGAGGTCCGGCGCGTGCTCCAGAGCCCGGCCGGTGAACCCCCAACCCACTGAGAGAATGTCGGCGACCGCCGCCACAATGCATGCGGGAACGAGTAGGTTCCGATCGCGAATGACCCGAGACGCGAACATCCCAAAGAACAGACACGCCATCACCAGGGCCAAGCTGCGCGCGGGCGCGAGGAGGGCTGCATCCGCCGCGCGATCGAGGCCTGCCAACGCGAGCCATATGGCGAGAGCAACGGCTCCCGAGAAGACCTGCGTCTTCGCGTCGAGGGGGATTCTGACCCCGTGGTAGACGATGGCGAGCGGCAGGAACACGAACAACAGCAGCGCCCCAACCGTGGCCCATGCCTGATCGGGCGCCGGGAGCCTATGCGCAACCAGCAACAGCAACAGGTAGATGACGCTCAGCGCACACGTGGCCTTCGCGGGAATCGTCTGTGCCGGCGAGGCGCCGGTGAACCTGTCGCCGACGGGCCGTTCGTCCTCGCGGCTGGGAATCTGATCGTGGACAAATCCCATCTCAGCGGGGGCATTAGCCATTGCCGCGTACCGCCTCCATCCAACTCGTCAGCGCGTCCCCCGCGCCGACGCCGCCCGCACCTGGAGACCTTCCCCAGGCGCTGCCCCAACGAAGCAGAAAGTTGGCTTGTGTAGTGTGGTAAAGGCCGTCTCTACTGCTTACCTACCACACTCCCGAGGCAGATTGGACCAGCTAGTTTGGCGCGATAAAGACAACGGTCTGCAACATGCAGGGCCACTACGATCCGGCGACCCGACTGACAAGGCTCTTGCCTCGTCGGGAGGCCTCCGCGATGACCTCGGCCTCGTCTATCAGAGTCAGGCTGCGGCCTTTCATGACCACCACCCCGTCCACAATCGTGTCGCGCACGTCCGATGCCCGCGCGGCATAGACCAGGTCAGAAACCAAGTTGTGCCCGGGCGCGAGATGGGGCGCCGACAGATCAACAACCGCGATATCCGCGCGTTTCCCTACCTCAAGCGAGCCAACCACCTCACCCAGCCCAATCGCCTCGGCGGAGCCGCGCGTCGCCATCGTCAGCGCCTGCTCGGCGTTGATGACCTTCGGATCGAGCTTGTCAACCTTGTGGATGAGCGCCGCAAGGCGGGCTTCCTCCAGCATGTCGAGGTTGTTGTTCGATGCCGTTCCGTCCGTGCCTAGCCCCACATGAACGCCGGCCGCCAGCAGCTTCGGCACGGGCGCGATCCCGGATGCGAGCTTCAGGTTAGACCCCGGACAGTGCACCACTCCCACGGCGTGCTCGGCCAGGATCTCGATGTCACGGTCGGTCAACCAAACGCAATGCGCCGCGCTAACGCGGGGTTCGAACAGCCCGATAGCCGCCAAGTGCTCAACGGGCGTCTGCCCGTGTTGCTCGCGCGAGTCGCTCACCTCTGACTTCGTCTCGGAGACATGCGTGTGGACCGGCACGTCCAGGTCGAGCGCGCCCTCGATGACCTTGCGCAGGAGATGATCCGGACACGTGTAAGACGCGTGTGGCGCCAACATCGGGTGGAGGCGCGGATGGTTCAGAGCTTTGATATCAGCCGTGTAAGCCAACGAATCCGCGAGCATCTGTTCGGCGTTTGGCAGGATCCCCAGCAACACGCCCGACGGGCACGCGCGGATGCCAGAGTCCATCGCACCACGGCAGGCGGATTCGTAGTAGTGGTACATGTCGTTGAAGCACGTCACGCCGGCCCTGAGCATCTCGACGCATCCCAGCATCGTCCCCCAATACACATCGGCGGCCGTGATGTTGGCTTCGGCGGGCCAGATCATCTCCTCGAGCCAGGGCATCAGATCCATGTCATCGGCCCACCCGCGCATGAGCGTCATCGCGCAGTGGGTGTGGGCGTTCACGAAGCCGGGCATGGCCCCGCAGCCGGATGCTTCGACTACTTCATCGGCGCTTACGGACGGAGAGAAGCCGTCGCGCGGACCGACATATGTGAGCACGCCGTCGGTGGCGGCGATGACGCCGTCAGTGATCGGTTGGTCGCCCTCGACCATTGTGAGGACCGTGGCGCCGCGGATTTCGATTGAGGACATGTATCGGCAACCTCCAGGGAGTTACGCAACGGGCCCGGGAGAAATCCCGGGCCCGCATCAGTTCCGTGTGGATGGGCTGAGGCCCTGCAACTCACCAGTCCAGCGCCGGCAGGCAGATCGTCTGCGCCCGGTCCGGGCCAACGCCGACGAGCCCGATCGGAGTGTTGGTCAAGTCCGAGATCGCGTTGATGTAACTCTTGGCGTTCTCGGGCAGATCGTCCCAGCACGTCGCCTCAGCGGTAGAGGCCTTCCAACCCGGAAGCTCCTCGTAGATCGGCTTCGCTCGGGCCAGCGCATCCTGGTCGCTCGGCACGTGCTCCAGCCGCTTGCCGTCGACCTCGTACGCCACGCACACCGGCAGCGTCTCAAACGCATCCAGAACATCAACCAGCGTCAGCGCAATGGCCGTCACGCCGTTGATGCGCGTTGAAGTCCGCAGCACGACCGCGTCCAGCCAGCCGCAGCGACGCGGGCGACCCGTGGTGGTGCCATACTCGCGTCCACGCTCGCGAATCGTGTCACCGGCTTCGTTGTCCTGCTCGGTGATGAATATCCCGGCGCCAACGCGAGTCGTGTAGGCCTTCGCGACGCCGACCACCTGGTGGATGTCTTTCGGGCCAACGCCGATGCCCACGCAGGCGCCGCCCGCGATCGGGTGGCTACTCGTGACGTACGGGAACGTGCCGTGATCGAGATCCAGGAACGTCCCCTGCGCGCCCTCAAACAGGACATTGCAGCCCCGGTCCATGTAGTCATACACCAGCGCGCGTCCGTCGACCACGCGGTCTTTGAACTCGGCCAGCGCGGGCAGGATCGGGTCGATGACCTCCTCGAGCGTCATCGTCTCGACGCCATAGACATGCTCGAACATGGCGTTCTTTTCGGCAAGCTGCGTTTTCACGCGTTGCGCGAGGCGGTCCCTGTTCAGCAGATCCCACACGCGGACAGGCTCGGGCATGCGCTGCGCCTTGTCGCAGTACGCCGGGCCAATGCCTCGCATGGTAGTGCCGATCTTCGCGGCGCCGCGCGCCTGCTCCTGAGCCTCATCCATGCGGATGTGGTACGGCAGGATGACGTGCGCGTTGCCGCTGACGCGAAGGTTCTCGCATGACCAGCCGTTCGACTGGAGGTTCTCGACCTCCCCAGCAAGCACGATCGGGTCGATGACAGTGCCGTCGCCCATGAGGCACGTGACATTCTCGTGCATGATGCCAGACGGAATTAGGTGGAGCTTGAGAGTGATGTCCCCAGAGACGACCGTGTGACCCGCGTTGTTGCCCCCCTGATAGCGGACCACGATGTCGCTCTTGGGTGCAAGGATATCAGTGACTTTACCCTTGCCTTCGTCGCCCCATTGTAGACCTACGACCACAGCGTTGCTCACGGCTACATCCCCTTTCACCAGACACAAAAATGGCCCAAGCGGAGGGGGTCTTCGCTTGAGCCTAACGGACTCAATCGGTGGGGCTGCTAAGGGCAGCTTCCCAACGACACAGTTTACCGGAACGAGCTGAGCATGTCAACTAGATTCGCCAGAGGTCCACGCGGCCTAACCCACCCCGTAGAACTGCGCCGGATTATCATGCAGCCACAGGTTGCAGATCTCCTTCGCGCCCTCGACGTCCAACTTCCCGCTCTCGATCCGATCCGTCAGCGCCTCGGCTATCGTCTCACGCGCCATGATGAGGTGTCCGTAGACGTTCTCCGGTGCCCAGATGTAATCGGCGCCGAAGCCGAAGACCTTGTTGACCGGCACCGCATCGAGCATCTCGCCGATCGAGCGGCGAGTCATCTCCTGACTCACGGCATAGCACCAGCAGAGGTTCAGATAGGCGTTCGGGAAGCTCTTCGCCACGAAGATGCAGTCCCTCGCGAAGGGCATGCCGAGATGGTACAAGTCAAACCGCACCTTCGGGTAGCGCATTACGGTGGTGATGATGTTCTTCGGATCGACAGTGCGAAAGTCGCCCCACACGCCGCAGTGCACCGCCACGGGCCAGTCCCATTCTTCGGCGCGGCGGAGCACGTAATCCAGCGCAACCGACATCAGCTCCGGCGTCGGCGGCGCGCCCTCAAGCCAACTCGCGAAGTCCGCGCGCCCCGCGGCTATGTTCGGCTCAGGCACTTCCATCGCCCGGGTCTTGAACCCGATGGCGCCTTGCTCTCGCGTGAACTCCAGGTATCTGCCGAGACACTCCAAGTAGGTGTCTAGATCCACGATCTCAGTCTCGTACTTCGCCGCCATCTCATCCAGGAACATCCGGTGGTCGAACGTCACGCACGCGGGGTTCGAGAACAGTGGCGAGAACATCTCGCCCGGGTCTTGGTCATTGCCCAAGCGCCCGTTCTGCACCAACATCGTCTTGATCTTGCACTTGCCCCGGAACAGATCTGACCTCCCCCCATTAACGGTACCACTCACAGTCTCATGGATTCGTTGCCTTCAGCCATGTCCGTAAGGCGAGGTATAACCGAGTCTGGAGGACATGGCTGGATCGCTTCAGGATCCGGCGGCCGGTAGCCCAACGAGCTGTGCGGTCGGACCGTGTTGTAGTGCGTTCTCCAGCGCTCCACCAGGATCCTCGCCTCAAGCAGCGTATCTAACAACTCCCCGTTCAGCGACTCGTCCCTCAGCTTGCCGTTGAAAGACT
>PVBE010174018.1_pt1 | contig 120028 bp, 99 predicted proteins | sample 1631181 | NCBI WGS metagenome assembly PVBE01 (sample SAMN08397723, study PRJNA350692) | Marine metagenome, whole genome shotgun sequencing project. | isolation source: water | place: Pacific Ocean | collected 2012-04 | reverse complement strand
CTATGTAGCTCCTTTACTTGCGCCGGTTGATGCCCTTCCGGGCCGAATCTGAATCTTGAAAATCCCAACCAATTCGAAGGCGGCCGCTCTGACCTGGTACCCAGCATCGAGTATCGACGTTACGATCATCCGTTCACCCTGAGCTTGTCGAAGGGCGCCAGGCTAGTGGTTCGACAAGCTCACCACGAACGGCGGCGGCAACGCCGATTATCGCAAGCAAGCCCTACTCGGGGATTACCCCAAGCTGTTGCATCATGCTCATATTATCTTCCATACCCCAGTGTTCCACCACCTTTCCCCCGGAGATGCGGACGATGTGAATCTCCGCCAAGTCGATCTGATTTCCGGTGGGAGCGATACCCATAAGGTCGCCCTGGTGCGTTCCCGTGGTCCTGATGCGTCCTACGACCCTGTCGCCCTCCGCTATCAGGTCTTCGACTTCAACGTGAAGGTCGGGGAAGGCGGCGAAGAACATCCCGAGGGCCTGTTTGAAGCCCTCCATGCCCGGTTCACCGAAGGGCGGCGGATTGTGGTCGAGATAATCGGCCGCGAAGAATTGGTCAACGGCGTCAGTGTTCTTGGCGTTTTCGACCTCCTCGATGAAGCGGCGGAAAAGAGCCTTGTTTTCCTCGAGTGACATGGAGCCTCCTGCTTTTATCGGGTCTATTTCATCGTTTCAAGAATAGGGTGGTGAGCGCCACCTCTCCCAAGGGACGAAGGTAGGGCCCGAGGTGCTCCGCCTCCGGCGCACTTGCCGGTTACTATGAACCAAGGCGCTGGGAGCGATCCGACCTGTTGTACCGTCCTGCAAATCTCTGTACATCGGCTAGGTTGAGCGACCTTTCCTCTCCTGGATCGTCTTTCCGGCGAAGGCCGGAATCCAGAGAAGCGCTAGCTGGATCCCGGCCTTCGCCGGGATGACGGACCGGGCATCAAGCCGTTTACGAGACGCTGGCTGTCAGTCTACCCGATGCAGACATTTGTCGTTTCGGCCGCAGGGAGGAATCTCGTTATTACGCTGAGATTCCTCATTGCTCCGCTCCTCGGAATGACATTCTGCCAAAACCAAGTTGGCTCAGTGCTACACCGGATAATGCCCTCACCTCAGCAGACTATTAAATCTTCCCCAGCGCCTCCTCCAGGCGGCCCACGCCCTCGTCGATCTCCTCACGAGTGATGTTCAGCGGCGGCATTAGCCGGACGGCGTTGGGCTTCACGCCGTTGAGCAAGAGCCCGGCCTCGTTGGCGTGGGTCAAGACCTGGCCGGAGATATCACTTTCGAATTCAACGGCGGCCAGCAACCCCTTGCCTCGCACGTCGGTCACGAAGGAGAAGCGGGATCGCAACTCGTTCAGCCGGCCGAGCAGGTACCCCTCCATGACCTTGACCTGGGCCGGTATGTCGTTGTCGACGAGGAACTTGGTCCCGGCGTAGGCGGCGGCGGTGGTGAGGACGTTGCCTCCGAAGGTGGAGCCGTGGTCGCCGGGGACCAGGGCCATGCAGAACTCTTTGGACATGAATGCGCCGATGGGCACGCCGTGGCCGAGCCCCTTGGCCAAGGTGATCACGTCGGGCTCGATGCCGTACTCCTGGTAGCCGAAGAGGCTGCCCAGCCGGCCAATGCCGGTCTGCACCTCGTCCAGCATGAGCAGAATCCCCTGGCGGTCGCACCACTCGCGGACCCGGATCAAGTAGTCGTCATCGGGTATGTTGACGCCGCCCTCGCCCTGGACCGGCTCCAGGAACACGGCGGCGGTCTTGTCGGTGGTGGCGCTCATGATGCCTTCCACGTCGTTGTAGTCCACGTGGACGAAGCCGGGCAGCAGCGGGGTGAAGTTCGCCTGGTAATGGGGTTGACCGGTGGCTGCCACCGTACCCATCGTCCGGCCATGGAAAGAGTTGTAGGCGGTGATCACCTCGAAGGCGCCGTCCCGGTGCAGCTTGCCGTACCGGCGGGCCAGCTTCAACGCCCCCTCGTTGGCCTCGGCGCCGCTATTGCCGAAAAACACCCGGTCCAGGCAACTGTTATCGATGAGAATCTGGGCCAGGTGAAGCTGGGGCACGGTGAAGAACTGGTTGGAGGTCTGCACCAGCGTGCCGGCCTGGGCGACGATGGCCTCCGTCACCGCGGGATGGCAATGGCCGAGGTTGTTCACGGCCCAGCCGGCCACGAAATCCAGGTACTCTTTACCGTCGGCGTCCCAGACCCGGGTCCCCTCGCCCTTGACGATGACCACCGGCTGCCGCCGCACCGTTTGGGCGTAGTATTTGGTTTCGATGTCGATCCACTCGCTGCTCTTGCTCACTTCGTAGTACCTCCCAAAGACTCGCGCAGGCTCTCCAGTGCTTCCTCCAGTTCATCTACCGCGGCGTCCAAACCGGACACCGCTTCGCCAATCCGGTCCAGTTCTTCCAGGCCCGGCGGCGTTTCACCGTCGACGGCCGGTGTTGAATCCGAAGATTCCGGCGGGGCCGGCTTGTCGCCTACCAGCATGGCCAGCCCCTGCTCGATATCGTCGGCCATGACCACGTTGCCGGCGTCGGCCAGTATCACCTTCTTCAGTTCCGGGAAGGCCAGCCCCTCCGACTGGAGGTAGAGAGGCTCCACGTAGATTATCGCGCCGGCCACCGGAATGACCAGCAGTTGGCCCCGGATGATCTGCGAGCCGGCCCCTTCCCAGAGGGTGAACTGCTGGGAAATCCGCTGGTCGTTCTCGATCCGGGCCTCCACCTGGCTGGGCCCGTCAATCTGCGGGTCGCTGGGCACCTGGAAACCGAGGAGCCGCCCGTAATGGGGCGGGTCGCTGCGGGCTACCATCCAGCCTACCAGGTTCTTCTTCTCCCCCGCCGGGCTGAAAGGGACCATCAGCACGAACTCTTCTTTTTCCTCTTCGGGCATCTGCAGCACCAGGTAGGAAGGGGTCACCTCCACTCCCCGTTTGCCGAAACGGGTCTCCAAAGGAATGGCCCACTGCTCCGCCTGGTTGAAGAACACCTGGGGGTCGGTTACATGGTACCGCAAATAGGTGCGGGCCTGGGCCGAGAAAAGGCGCACCGGGTAGCGCATATGGTCTTGCAGGTCCTGTGGCATCGCCTCCAAGTCTTCGAACAGGTCTGGGAACGCCTTTCGATACATCCGAAGCAACGGGTCTTCCGGGTCGAGAACGTAAAAATGAACCTCCCCATTATAGGCGTCGACGGCCACTTTGACACTGTTGCGAATGTAATTAAGCTCGCCGTCCAGTCTGGCGGAATAGGGATAGCGGTCGGTGGCGGTGTAGGTATCTTGCAACCACCAGATGCGCCCTTCGCCGTCCAGCACCGGGTAGGGGTCGGCGTCGAGTTCGAGAAACGGCGCGATGGCTCCCACGCGCTCCCGGATCTGGCGGCGGTACTGGATGCGGCTGTCCGAGGTTACCTGGTCGGTGAGCAGGATGTTGATGTCGGAGAACTGCCAGGCGTAGGCGAGGCGTCGTAGCGCTGAGTCCAGGGATATCCCGCCGGCGCCATCGTAGTGCTGAAAGCCGGCGCTGGGGTTGACTTCCGGCATGGTGCTGTTGACGATGGTGAAGTTTGCGGGGCTTTCACTGTAATACAGCTCGGGCCGCGACACCGGGAACTCACCCCGAATGGGGATGTCCTGGAGGAAGTACTGGGGGCGGCCCTCGCCGGGGCTGAACCCGGTGGTGGGGCTCATGGATACGCCGTAGCCGTGGGTGTACTGCAGTTTTCGGTTTACCCAATTCTGCGCGTCCGGCGGCAGGTTCTGCGAGTCCAGTTCCCTGGCCCCCACCAGCACCTGGCGCAGCCGGCCGTCCACCACGTAGCGGTCCGAGTCCAGGTCGAGAAACCGGTAGTACAGCTCCATGAACTGGAGCTGATTGTAGGCGTCCAGCAATGGCTGAGGGTCCCACAACCGAATGTTGTCCAGGGTGGCCCGGTTGTCCCGTAACGCCAGGGCGTCCAGCGTGCCGGTTGCCGGGTAGGGGACCGGGTCAACCAACTCCAACTGATAGGCGGCACGGGTCGCTTCCAGGTTGCGGAGGATGTAGGGAAGCTCCCGTGTGAACTCGTCGGGCTCCACCTGGAATCGCTGGAACAGGGCCGGGTAGGCCAAGTCCGCCAGCAGCACCACGATAACCCACAGGCTGAAGGCGCCGGCCATCAAACGGAGGCCGCCGAAGTAGTTGCTGACGCCGAAGCCGACTGCCCCCAGGATGCCGACGCTGGTCAAGAGCCACAGGACGGGGATGCGGGCGTGGACATCGGTGTAGGTGGCGCCGAAAACCACCCCTTTGCCCGAGAGCACCAGCTCGTACACGTCCAGCGCGTGGCCGGCGGCGATACTCAGCATCAGCAGCAAACCCATAACCGCCGCATGCTTCATCATCCGGGGAGCCAGGACCAACCCGAGGCCGCGCAGGCCGTATCGCGAGCTATACAGGGCCAGGCAGGTCACGATGGTGACGATGAGCAGCCCCATGGTCCAGCCCTGGATGAAGTTAAGCAGGCGGAGCGTCACCACGTAGAAGGAGATGTCCAGGCCAAACTGGGGATCGGTGGCGTTGAAGGGCGCCCTGTTGAAGTAAAGTAGGAAAGTCTCCCAGCGCCCGGACGCAACCGCGCCGAATATGGGAGCGGCGATCAACACGGTGAGACCGGCGGTTCCGAATATCAGCGCCCGTAGCGACCGGACCACATCGTCTTTCAAGATGCGTGTCGAGGGCCCCCGGGAGAAGCGGACCGCCAGATACATGTTCCCGGAAAGGAAGGCCGCAGCCGCCAGGGCGCCGCCCAGGAAGAGCCACGCCTTCAGGATCAGGAGCTTGGTGTAGACGCTGAGAAGACCCAGCCGGTCGAACCACAGCCAGTCGGTGTATACGGCGCGGACCCACCACAGGCTTAAGACCAGCAAGACCAGGGCGACGAGGGCCAGAGCCCAGCGGCGAGCCAGGCGGAGCTGGGCCGCGGAAATACCGGGAACCCCTGGACTTGGGGTTATTTCAGCGTCGTCGGTGAGATCGTAGCTCATGGCCGATCGCCACCGTCGCCCCCAAAGTTACCGGACTCGACGGCCAAGCTCCGCGAGGCGTAAATCCCCCTTGGTCCTCCTTTTGGAAAGGAGGATATCGAAGGGTTTGAATCGACCGGGCAGCCGTCAAGCATGCTTGGCCCCTCTGAATAAAGGGTGGGTTCGGGGTGTCACCCACCCTTTCTATCCTATCTCGCCTGGGGGACACGAAGAGGTGTAGGGGCGGGTTTCAACCCCCTCGAACGGCGGCATTCAAGCCCTCGTGCGCGATGGCAGAACGCATCTCCTGAGCCAGCGCTAGGCGGTAATGGTGGTGCCGGAGGCAACCCCCCGGACGCATTCCAGCAACGCCTCCGGCCTCCGGCCGTCGATGATGTCGGCTACAGGCGAACGCTCCAGGGCCCGAAGGCAAGCGGCTAGCTTGGGAATCATGCCGCTGCCAACCACCCCGGATCGGGCAAGGATGCTGGCCCGGCGCCGGTCCAGCCGTCGGATCACCCGGTTGTTGCCGTCCAGGATTCCTTCCACGTCCGTCAGGAAGATCAGGCGTTCCGCGCCCAGGGCATGGGCCAACTCCCCGGCCACGGTGTCGCCGTTGATGTTGAGGGGCGCCCCGGAATGCTCCGACCCGTCCTGGCGATGGCCGGCCAGGGGGGCCACCAGGGGGATGTACCCGCTGTCCAGGATCGCCTGCAACGGCTCGCCGTCGACCTTGGAAATCTCGCCAACGAACCCCAATTCGGGATTGGCGATGTGGGCCTCCAGCATGCCGCCGTCGATGCCGCTGATGCCGATGGCGCGGCCGCCCAGATGATGGACCCGCGCGACCAGCTCCTTGTTGATCAATCCGGTCAGCACCGCCACGACTATTTCCAGGCTCGGCTCGTCGGTGACCCGCAGGCCGCCAACGAAGCGCGGCCGTAGACCCTGGCGCTGCATCCACTGGGAGATTACCGGGCCCCCGCCGTGGACCACCACCAGGGCAACTCCCTCCTGCTGAAGGGTTACCAGGTCCTTCAGGCTGGTGTCTTGATTGCTCAGGGTGCTGCCCCCGATTTTCACGACTATCGGTGGGCCAGGCATTCCACCTCCCAATTAGCGAAGGTGAAATGTGCGGTCAAATGTTGCCCAGGTGAATAAAGCATAGTCGCGGAATGAGCCAAGGGAATAGACAGCAGGTTAGCTGTGCAATGGAGAGTAGCGGCCGGCACTGCCTTCCGGAAGGCCAAGGTGCACCCGGCTCAGGTGGAATACGCGCTGTTGATGATCACGTACTGCTCGGTGAGATCACATCCCCAGGCGGTGGCCTGGCCGTCTCCCAGGTTGAGGTTCAGCTTGAAGGTCACCTCGGACCCGCGCATCAACACCACCACCGCGTCCCGGTGGAAGGGGATCTGCTTGCCCTCCTGCATGATGCAGACCCCGTTGATGTACAGATCGATCTTATCCTCGGTGACGGCGGCGGCGCTTCGGCCCAGGGCGGCCAGCACCCTTCCCCAGTTGGGGTCGGCCCCAAAGACCGCCGATTTTACCAGGCTGGAAGAGGCGATGGTGCGGGCCGCTTTGCGGGCGTCCGGTATATCCTTGGCCCCCGTCACTTCGACCACGATGAGCCGGGTCGCTCCCTCGCCGTCGCGGGCCATCTCCCTTGTTAAGTGAACACAGACCTCCGTCAGGGCGCCCTTGAAGGTCGCCGCGTCGGGTGAACCCGCGGTAATCGGCCGGTTGGCCGCCAGCCCGTTGGCCAGTACCAGCAGGGTGTCATTGGTGCTGGTGTCACCATCTATGGTCAGCATGTTGAACGAGGCGTCGGCCACCTCGCGTAGCGTGTCCTGCAAGAAATCCCTATCAACGGCAGCATCGGTGGTTATGAAGGCCAGCATGGTGGCCATGTTGGGATGGATCATCCCGGAGCCCTTGGTGACTCCGCCCATGCGGACCTGCTTGCCGTCGAGTGTGAAGGTAACCGCCACTTCTTTGGGCCGGGTATCGGTGGTCATCATGGCCCGAGCCAACTGCGAACCACCGTGCTGGGAAAGCTCGATGGTTTGGATGCCGTCGCGAATCAGGGACATGGGGAGTTCCACGCCGATGATGCCGGTGCTGCAGACCAACACCTCTCTCCGCTGTACCCCAAGCCGCTCGGCGGCCAGGCCTGTCATCTCCTCGGCGTCTTTGTAACCCTGCTCACCGACGCAGGTGTTGGCGATGCCCGCGTTGACCACCAGCCCCCGTACCGGCCCCTTGACAAGGTGATCTTGGGTCACGTTGACCGACGGCGACTTTATGGTGCTGGTGGTGAAAACACCGGCGGCGACGCAGGGGGCTTCGGAGAGAAGCAGGCTCAGGTCCAGCTTGTCTTCAGCGTAGGTCTTCAGCCCGGCGTAGGTGGCCCCGGCGAGGAAGCCCTGGACGCTGGTTACCGTCCCGCCCTCCAGGAAGTCGATCGCACCTGCCATGGGAACCTTTCCTTACTGGTCACGCTAGTCACGAATTCTGGAATCGCGCCGGCTAGGAGTATATCACAGCGGCCAGCCGCCTTAAAGCGACGCCGGACCCTGGCCGTGGCTCAACGACGGCGGGTCCCCGGAGGCAACCACGGTGGACTTGCTCATTCCGCTCACCCTATAATCGTTACGAGAGATCGTTGTTATTGGAGATTGTTGATCCCATGGTTGATTTAAGGCCCTTCCGTGGCTGGAGATATGACCCGGACGTCGTTGGGGACCCGGCTTCGGTCCTCAGCCCGCCCTACGACATGGTAACTCCGGAGCTTCAAGATTCGCTGCGCCGGCGCAGCCCCTACAACGTGGTGCACCTGGAAGCGGGAGAAGGACTGGATTGGGCCTCCCCGGCCGAGGGCCAGTACTCGAGTGCCGCCGCCCTGTTCGAACAGTGGACCGGGCAGGGGGTGTTGCGGCGGGACCAGGAGCCGGGCTTTTACCTGCAAAGGCACCGGTTTCAGGACCAGGGGCGGCAACGGACCCGCCTGGGATTGACCGCCTGTGTCCGGCTGGAAGGGTACGAGAGCAGGCAGGTGCTGCCCCACGAGTACACCGAGGAGCTGCCGATTCAAGACCGTGTGTCGCTAATGGAAAAATGCGACGCCAATTTCAGCCCCATCATGAGCCTGTACCGCGACACCGCGGCGGAGCTGGCCCCGGTGTTCCAGGAGGTCATGTCCGGCGCCCCGGTTCTGGACGCGCGGGACGAGTCGGAGCAGGAGTTCGCGCTCTGGCGAATCGCCGGCCCCGAGATCAAGGCGTCCATCAGCCGGTTCTTCTCGGACCGGCCCGTGTTTCTCGCCGATGGGCACCACCGGTACGAGGCGGCCCTGAAGTTCGCGCAGCTGCACCGGGAGCGGGAAAAGGGCCCGGCCCAGCCCGGCGCGGCCTACAACTTCATCATGATGACCCTGATCGGCTTCGACGATCCGGGCCTGTCGGTGCTGCCGTATCACCGCCTGGTCGGGGGACTTCCCCCGGACCGGTTGAAACAGGTCCAAGAAAGGCTCCACCGGACGTTCGAGTTCCAGCCCCTCGCTTTGGCCGGGGACCAGCGGGCCGATAGGCTGGCGGAAGAGGTGGCTCAGCACGGCCGCGACCGGCACGCAGTGGGACTGGTGGGGCCGGAGGCCGAAGGCCCGTTCCTCCTGACCTTGCGGGAGGGCGTCAACTGGACTCAGTGGGGGCCACAGGCCGTGTCTGAAGCCTGGATTCTGGAGGAGCATGTGCTGAGGCCGGTCCTTGGCGACGCCACCCTGGACCACCTGGGCTACATCCACGACCCCGCCGATGCGCTGGAGCAGGTCGCCTCCGGCGCCCGGCAGATGGCCTTCTTGCTCAAGCCGTTTCCGATGGACCAGTTCGAGGCGATCGTTGGCGAAGGCCACCGGCTGCCGCGGAAGTCCACGTTCTTCTACCCTAAGTTACCAACGGGGCTGGTGATCAACCAGCTTCGGGGCACTTTGTTCTGAGTTCCGCTTGGAGGACCTTTTTGCAAGAACCCGGATTCAGGGACAGCGAAGGGGCCTCAGCCTAGCGGGCGCTGAAACCGACCTTGGGCAGCACCACCTTGAGGGCCTTCAGCACCTCTTCGATATCCTCGCGAGATACGGACCCCAGGTGCCCGATGCGGAAGATGTGCCCGGTGAGTTTACCCTGCCCGCCGGCCAACACGACATTTTCCTCGGTTCGCATCATGCCCATGAATTTGGAGCTGTCCACGCTCTCGGGAATCTTGATGGCGGTAACCGTGTTGGAGGCGTAGGCTTCGTCCCGGGCCAGTAGCTCCAGCCCCAGGTCCTTGACCCCGTCCCGGGTGAACTGGCCGATGTCAGCGTGGCGCTGGAACACGTTTTCCATCCCCTCGGCCAGCAGCTTATCCAGGGCGAGGGACAGGCCATACAGGGTGGACAGGTTGGGGGTCCACGGTGTCTGGCCCCTTTCCAGGTAGCTCTGGGCCGCCTTGAGGTCGAAGTAAAACCGGGGCATGGCGGCCGTCTCCTGGGCCTTCCAGCCGGCAGCGCTGACGCTGATGAAGGACAAGCCCGGCGGGATCATGAATCCCTTCTGAGACGCGGTCCCGACCATGTCGCAGTTCCAGCCATCCACCAGCACGGGAACGCAGCCCAGACTGCTGACTGCATCCACCAGCAGCAGCTTATCGAACTCGCCTTTGACCACCTGGGCTATGGCGTCCAGCGGGTGGGTTACCCCGGTGGAGGTCTCGTTGTGGGTTATGATCACGGCCTTGATGTCCGGGCTGGCGCGCAAAGCCTGGCGGACTGAGTCCGGGTCGACGGCGGCGCCCCATTCAAAATCCAGGTGCTGCACCTCGGCTCCGTAGGCCCGGGCTAGATCGGTGTAACGGTTTCCGAAGGCCCCGGCGGTGGCTGAGAGCACCTTGTCACCCGGGGAGAGGGTGTTGACGATCGAGGCCTCCAACGCCCCGGTCCCCGACGCGGTCAGAATGTACAGGTCGTTCTTGGTCAGGAACACCTGCTTGAGTTGCTCCGTGGCCCGGGTGATCAGGTCCAAGAACTCGGGGCCTCGGTGGTTGATCATGGGATTGGTCATCGCTTCCATTATGTCGTCCGGCACGGGTGTGGGTCCTGGGGTCCTGAGGTTTTGCCTGGAAAGTCTTAGCATGCCTTCTCCGCTCCTCCGCTGATGCCATTCCCTGCCACTTGTTCAATTGGCCCATGGGGTCCAGTGAGATACTTCCCAGTCTGCCCGCCGCCATTTTGAACCTAAGCCGGTCCTGGGGGGACCCGGTCCGGTTCTGGCCAAGGGAAGGGGTTCGCCACCGGTACCAGGCAAGAAAATTATAGCATCTGGCCCTACTGCCCGCCATGGAGAGAACCGCCCTCACCCAGCCTCAGACTGCTTCAGAGGCATCCCTCTCCCATTGGGAGAGGGAACGAGGGTGAGGGCGTAGGCTGCGCTGAAATGCGCGGCCTCGCCGGCGCCGAGGGTCGCTATCATCCGGCAAGGATGGTATGGGACGGATAGCATGGGGATGTTATAATGTGCCCGCTATGGCCGATGCAGAGTTTTTGACCACAGTTCCCATCTTCTCAAACCTGAATCCGGAACAGCTTCTGCCCCTGATCGGCAAATTGCACCGGCGCCGCTACCAGCGGGGCGAGGTCATCTTCCATCAGGACGACCCGGCAGACCGGTTACACATAATTGTCCAAGGCAAGGTGCGGATATCAATCGCCTCCGAAGACGGCCGGGAGAAGGACATCGCACTGCTTCAGCAGGGAGAGTGCTTCGGCGAAATGGCGCTGCTGGACGGGTCGCCGCGCTCGGCGACGGCCTCGGCGATGGAGGCCTTGGAGACCCTGACTCTATTCCGGGAAGACTTCCTGGAGTTCCTCGACAAGCACCCTGAGGTGGCCGTTGATACCACCGGCTTGCTGACCCGCCGGCTGCGCAGCGTGAACCAGATGCTGGGTGACCTCGCTTTCCTGGACGTGCCCACCCGGGTCGCCAAACAGCTTCTGGAGATGGCGGAGACCTCCGCCGGTGACGCCGAGTGGCAGGGTCCCATCGAGTTGACCCTGGGCCAGGAAGAGCTGGCCCGGCTGGTTGGGGCCAGCCGGGAGACCGTCAGCCGGGTGCTCAACGGCTACCGCCGCCAGGGCATCCTGCTAACCTCCCATCGCCGCATCACCATCAAAGACCGGCCTGCCCTGGAGCGGATGGCGTACGTCTAGGAGGATGGCCCGCTGGCCCGGAAAGTCTCGATAAGAAGAACAGGAGGCCACCAATGACTCTCTCCATCGACAGAGAACATACAGCACTGCTGGCCATGGATTTCGAGAACGACATCGTACACGAGAACGGGGCCTTCAAGGATTTAGGCTTCGCCCAGATGGTGAAGCAGAACGACGTGCTGGGCAAGACCGCCCGGTTGCTAGACGCCGCCCGCGGAGCCGGCGTGAAGGTGATCTACGCCTCGGTAAAGTTCCGCTCGGGCTACCCGGAGAGACCCCAGAACGCGGGTATGTTCCAGGCGGTGGTCGGGGCCAACGCCCTGGTGGAGGGCACCTGGGGCTCGACGATTCATGAGGCGGTAACTCCCAAAGAGGGTGAGCCGGTGGTGAGCAAGCGGGGCATTAGCGCCTTTACTGGTTCGGACCTTGCCGCCTTGCTGACCACCGGGGGCATCACCACCCTGCTGCTCACCGGGGTGGCCACCAACTTCGTGGTGGAGGGTACCGCCCGGGAGGCGGTGGACCGGGGCTACAACGTGGTGATCGTCGGGGATTGCTGCGCCTCGGCATCCCAGGAGGTCCACGATTCGGCCTTGACCTCGACGCTTCCGTTTCTGACCACCATTTCCAACTCGGAAGAGGTGTTGGCGGCCCTGAACTAGCCGCTCCAAAGGGCGGCGCGTGGCCCGCCCCATGCTATAATTTCGCCATGACTACAGGCACCGATCTCCTCGATGGACTGAACCCCGCCCAGAAAGAAGCCGTCCAGACCACCGAAGGCCCCCTGCTGATCGTGGCCGGGCCGGGCAGCGGCAAAACCCGGGTAATCACCCACCGCATCGCTTACCTGGTGCGGGTCTGCGGTGTCAGCCCCTACCGTATCGCGGCGGTAACCTTCACCAACAAAGCGGCCCGGGCGATGAAGGACCGCCTGCATCGATTGGTGGGCCCCGGCGGTGACGGGCTCAGCGTGGGCACCTTTCACGCATTTTGCGCCCAAATGCTCCGCCGGGACGGCGCCTACTTGGGCATCTCGCCCAGTTACAGCATCTACGACGCCGAAGATCAGCTTTCGGTTATCAAGCAGTCGATGGAACTGGCCGAACTCGACCCCAAAAGGTATCCTCCTCAGGCGGTCCGGAGCGTCATCTCCCGGGCCAAGAGTATCCTCCTTGACTCCCAAGGACTCGCCCGGCGTAGCCAAGACTACTTCGAGGAGTGTTGCGCCCGGGTCTACCATTACTACGAAGAGCTACTGACCCGGAACAACGGCCTCGACTTCGACGACCTGCTCATGCGGGCGGTCCAGTTGCTCCAAAACCACCAGGAGGTGCGGGAAAACTACCAGCGCCGTTACCTCCACCTGATGGTGGACGAGTTCCAGGACACCAACGTGGCCCAATACCAGCTGGCCCGGCTGCTGGCTGGTGAGCATCGGAACATCTGCGTGGTGGGCGATCCCGACCAGTCCATCTACTCCTGGCGCAGCGCCGACATCCGCAACATCCTCAGCTTTCAGCAGGACTACCCCGACGCCATCACCATCGCCCTGGAGCAGAACTACCGCTCGACTAGCACCATTCTGGACGCGGCCAAGCACTTGATCTCGGCCAACGGGATGCGGCTGCATAAAGACCTGTTCACCGATAATCAGCAAGGGGTGCCGGTGGACGTGCAGGAGGCCTACGACGAGAACGAAGAGGCCTCCCGGGTCGTCGGCGAGGTGATCCGCCTGGTCCGCGAAGAGAAGTTTCAGCCTGGCGACTGCGCGGTCATGTACCGGGTCAATGCCCAGTCCCGCGCCCTTGAGGAGGCCTGTCTCCAGCGGGGGATGAAGTACCGGCTGGTGGGCGGCGTCCGTTTCTACCACCGGCGTGAGGTCAAGGACCTGATAACCTACCTTCGCGTGCTCTACAACCCCGCGGATGAGGTCAGCCTGGCCCGGGTGACCGGGGTGCCGCCTCGCGGCATCGGCGCCAAGACGCTGCAGACCCTGTCCCACTGGTCGCAGCGGGAAGGCATCTCCCTGTTCGCCGCCATGCAGAGGGTTGCCGCACCCCGGCCGGCGGGGGAGCCGCCCCCCGTCTCCATGACGCCTCGGGCCGTCAACGCCATCACCGGCTTCGTCACCTTGATCGAAGGCCTGGTAACCCAGACCACTAAACTCCCGATAGTGGACCTCATCGACCGGGTCCTGGAGGATAGCGGTCTGCGCCGGTTCATCCAGAACGGCGAAGACCGGTCCGACGAGCGCTGGGAGAACATCCAGGAGTTTCGAAGGACCGCCCAGGAACTCAACGCCGAAACACCACCCGACGGCCTGGGCAGCCTCCTGGAGCGGGTCTCCCTCGTAGCCGACGTGGACAGCTATGAAGAATCCGAAGAATCGATGACGCTGATTACCCTGCATCAGGCCAAAGGGCTGGAGTTCCCGGTGGTGTTCATCGTCGGGATGGAGGAAGGGCTTCTGCCCCACAGCCGGTCGATGGACAACGAGCAGCAGCTTGAGGAGGAGCGCCGCCTGTGCTACGTGGGCATCACCCGCGCCGAGCGTCGCCTCTACCTGCTGCGAGCTTTCCGCCGGGGATTCATGGGCGGCAGGCCCACCATCGCTTCCCGGTTCCTGCGCGACATTCCCGAGTACCTGCTGGCCGCAGGCCGGGCGCCGGCCGCCCCCGCCTCGACCCCGGCGCCGAGACGGTCTGCCTGGAGTGATTGGGGATCGGAATCCGCCGCTCCGCCCGCCACCGCACCGGCTCGGCTCAGGCTTCAGGTCGGCGATCTGGTCCGCCATACCGCCTTCGGCGAAGGGGTGGTTATGGGCTGTGACCTGGTGGCGGGTGACTACGAAATCACCGTGGAGTTCAGCGACGGCGTCGGCGTGAAACGGCTACTGCTCAGCTTTGCCCCCCTGGAAAAGATTGAGGGGTAGCGTGCCAGCTATCGGCGGTAGCTCACACCCCATGGGTGGCCACCCCTCCATTGACAGAAACCGCCCTGGGCGAGATGATGGCCCCGATTTCCATGTAGGAGGCACTATTGTGAAGGCTGCTGTCCTCTACGAGGCAGGTCAACCCCTGGTGATCGAAGATGTGGAACTGGAAGACCCCAAGGCAGAGGAGGTGATGGTCAAGATCGGGGCGGCGGGCATCTGCCGCAGCGACCGCCACTTCATGCACGGCGACGCCAAGATCCCGTTGCCGGTGGTGTTGGGCCATGAAGGAGCCGGCACGGTGGAAAAGGTGGGGCCGGGGGTCACCTCGCTCACGCCGGGCCAGCAGGTAATCCTTTCTTTCGTCCCTGCCTGTGGACGGTGCAAGTCCTGCCGGGAGGGCAACGCCAACCTCTGCGACACCCACATGGCCACCGGCGCCTTTATGTATGATGGCACCTGCCGTCTGCACAAGGGAGGACAGGACATCCACCATATGGGCAAGGTCGCCTGCTTCGCCGAATACGCGGTGCTTCCCGAGACCGGCTGCGTTCCGATGTCCGCTACGATTCCCATGGACATCGCCGCGATGATCGGTTGCTGCGTCCCCACCGGGGTCGGCGCCGTCCTGTACTCCGCCGACGTCAAGCCCGGCAGCACCGTGGCGGTGGTGGGCTGCGGCGGAGTTGGCCTCAACGTAATCATGGGGGCGAAGCTGGTCAACGCCGCCAAGATCATCGCCGTGGACATTCGGGAGAGCCAGCTTGAGTTCGCCATGAAGTTCGGCGCAACCCACTCGGTGAACGCCTCCGACCGGGACCCGGTGGCCCAGGTGAAGGAGATTACCGGCGGGAAGGGCGCCGACTACACCTTCGAGGTCTTCGGCTCCGCCGACACCACCAAGGCCGCCTATGACATGTGCGGCAAGCGGGGCACCGTGACGGTGGTGGGTCTCGCCCCCGCAGGCGCCGAGGCCCCTATCAACGCCGTGGACCTGGTGCGTATGGAAAAGACGCTGCGGGGCACCTATTACGGCTCCGCCCGCTCCCAGGTAGACATGCCCAAGATGGTGGAACTGTACCTCTCCGGCAGGCTGCCCCTAGACGATCTGGTCGTCCGTCACTACACCCTGGACCAGATCAACCAGGCCTATGGCGACATGGACCAAGGTGAGGTGGGCCGGGGCGCGATAATGTTTTCTTAGCCCTCAGCTTTCAGCTGTCAGCTTTTTTGTAGCCGTCCCAGAGGAGATAGAGATATGGAAACTGAGTTTGTCGTGGCGAGGCTGCTGCGCATTGTATTCGGCGGGTTCTGGGCGGGGTCCGCGATGTTCATGGCTGTGATTCTGGAGCCTCGGCTCCGGGCCTTGGGGCCCGCGATTCAAGGACCAGTCATGGCGGCCCTGACCCCGGTTCTAATTCCGGTGATGCTAATCAGCGCCACCATCACATTGGTTAGCGGCGGGTACCTAACGGAAAAGCTTTGGGTGGACACGGACTACTTCTTCGATAGTGGCTGGGGCCGGGCCATGTTAATCGGCATAATCGCGACGGTATTGGCGTATGCCTCAGGGGTCACAACGTCGTTCCAGAGTAAGAAGATGCTCCGCATGGGCGCCGCCATTCAGGGCCGGCCTCCAGCTCCCAAAGAGATAGCTGCTTTGACCAAACAGGGTGCGCTTCTCAGGCTTCTGGGGCGCACCACCGCCGTTCTCACTCTCATCGCGGTGGGGACCATGGCCTCCGCCCGGTTTCTGCACTGAGCGAGTATTCAAGCCCGCAGAGGGCGCGGAGCCGCGACCGGCTCTGAACCGATTTCCCGATGTTCTCCGCGATCGCTGATACCAGGTTTGGGGCTCTGGCCACGGAACGGTTATGGACCCATGATAAGCGCGGGCTGCCGCCGGATCCCAGAGGCACAACAATAACCGGTCCGCCGGAGGCGGACCACCACTCGCCCCACTTTTGTTTCCTGGGGAGGGGCCCTTGAGGGCTAGTTCGCGCCACGGGTAATCACGGGCTGCCGGAACAAGAAGGACGATTAACGTCAGGGAGTGAGTTGGAAGAGCTTGTAATCAAACTGGCGGAAAGAGAAGAGGACCTGGCGGCGGCCATCGCGCTGCGTTTCCGGGTCTTCGTGGGCGAGCAGGCGATAGCGCCCGAGGAAGAGCTTGACGAGGCTGACGCCACCGCCACCCACGCGGTGGCCCTGCATCACGGGCAGGTGGTTGGCACCGGGCGATTCGTCGGCGTGGATACCACCACGGTCAGGATTGGCCGCATGGCGGTGGATGCGGCATGGCGTCGCCAGGGGATCGGCGGGCGCATTCTGGAGTTCCTGGAAGGGACCGCCCGGGCCCAGGGCGCGCACCTCGGCGTACTCCACGCCCAAGAGTACGTAAAAGAGTTCTACGCGGGCCGCGGCTACCGGGAGCACGGCGAGACCTTCCTGGAGGTCAACATCCCCCACGTGGAGATGCGGAAAACGTTGTAGCGAAGAACGACTAACCGCGGAGACGCGGAGGCCATAGTGTTCTCTATCTCTCCGCGCCTCAGCGGTGATTCACCCGCCCGGCTCAGCTCCCCGGTACCGCCTCGACTACCCGTACCTCGATCTTGGCGATGTGGGTCTGGGGCAGGTCGCCAATGGCTTTGCGCTCGGCCGAGGCGAAGTAGGCGGCCTCTTTTTCCGGTATCTCTTCGGCGCTGTTGAAGCGGCGCGTCCAGATGAACTCGGTCCGCGCGGCGTTGACCCAGGTGTGTTCCACCGGTATCCCGAGATTGGCGTGCAGGGGCCGGAGCTTCTCCTCGAACACCTTGAGCCAGGAGTCCATCATTCCCCGGTTGATCGTGTAGATGCGCAACTGAGAGACCATGTGGAGCCACCTCCGTACTAGAATGAGTTGTCAGCAATCAGCTGACAGCTTTACGTCACTTCGTACTGCTTGATCGCGTCTTGGCTGAACTTCAGTCCGAGGCCCGGTTTGTTCGGTACCACGAGCTGTCCGTCAACCAGGGCAGGGGTCTCTTCGAACAGCTTCAGGGTCCAGGGCATGTACTCCACAGTCAGGCCGTTTGGTATGGCCGCCACCAGTTGGACGTGGATTTCAGGAATCAGGTGGCTGACCACCGGCATGTTGAAGGCCTCGGCCATCGCCGCCACCTTCTGCCATTGGGTGATGCCTCCCACCCGCAACAGGTCGATCATCACGATATCGATGGACCGGGCCTCGAGCATGTGGCGGAACGGGATGATGCCGTAGTGGTACTCTCCGGCGGCGAGGGGAGTGGCCAGGGCGTCGGCAACCCGGGCCTGCCCCGCGAAATCGTCGTGGGCCACCACATCCTCCAGCCAGAACAGGTGGTACTCCTCCAGCCTGCTTCCAATCGAGATGGCCTGGCGCACGTCCCAAAGCTGGTTGATGTCGCACATCAGGTCGATGTCCTCGCCGATGCCCTCGCGCAGCACCCTGATCCGCTCCAACTCTTTTTCCACCGTCGGCTCGGCCCCCAGTTGGGTCTTCATCTGCTTGAAGCCCATCTCCACCATCCGGGGTCCCGCATCCTTCAGGTACTCCGTGTTGTGGGTGCGCATTAACGCGCCGCTGGCGTAGGTAGGCGCCCGGTCCCGATAGCCTCCAAGGAGAGAGCAGACCGACTGTCCCATGGCTTTGCCTTTGATATCCCAAAGGGCCATGTCGATGGCCGACAGGGCCAGGGTGAATATGCCCCCCGGCCCGGCGGCGCCGGCCACCCCTCGAAGCTTGCTGACGACGGCCTCCACCCGCATCGGGTCCTCGCCTACGACCACCTGGCAGAGGGCATCCACCGTTGCTTTCAGGGCTGGAGTCAGCGGGTTTTCGCTGAGACCCGGAGCGAAGGTGAGGCCGATGCCCTGAACGCCCTCATCGGTGTCCATCTCCAAGGTAACGAAAGCCCTTTTGGCGTTGCCCTGGGGAATCCCGACCACCAACGGGTGATCCGCCGGCGTGCGAAGCACCCGCGTCGTTGCTTGTGTTACTTTCATAGATCCGGTCCTTCGATGGTGGTGGCGCCAGGCGGAATCACCCGCCGGGCGGCCCGGTTGTATAGGTGAGGGCGAGGTGACCCCCTCTAATCTCCCCCTTCGCAAGGGGGAGAGAACTGTTCCTTCCCCTTCACGAAGGGGAAGGTCAGGATGGGGTTCCTCGCGGTCCGTCAAAACCAAGCTGGTGGTCCCTATTTGCCGGTGCCGAATTCCCGCATCAAGTCGATGATGGCCTCGGGAGTCCGCCGGGCCGGAGCGCCCTGGCTCGCCGCTCTCTCTTCCGCACCCCGGATGTTGGGAACGGCCTTGACGCACACGAACACCGGCCCTTCCTGGCTCAGAATCTGCTCTGCCTGGGTGGCGAAGTCTTCCAGGTCGTCGAAGGTGTAGGTGTGCGCGTAGCCCGCGGCCCTCGCCACTTCGGCGTAGTCCGTGGTCCCGGCGCCGGGCACATCCTGGCCGCCGGTGGTCGCGTAGACCCCGTTTTCCATGAGGAAGTGGTACATGTTCTTGGGCGCTTTGTTGCCGATGGTCACCAGGGTGCCCAAATTCATCACCAGGCTGCCGTCGCCGTCGTAGACGATGACCTTGGTCTCGGGCTGGGCCAGACAGAAGCCCAGGGCGAAAGACGAGGTCTTGCTCATGGCGCCGCTGACGGGAATGTCCCGGTTGACGTTGTTGGACACGCTCGTCCAGGCCACGTTGGCCCGCATCGCCGGGACCACCACGGCGTCGCCTCGCAACTTTTCGATAACTCGCATCATCTCCACCGGCTCGATCATTACTCTCGCCTCCGCTCAAACAAATTGGCACATAATATGGCAAACAAAGTGGGACGTGTGACGTCAACCATTTGGTTCTTGCCCTACGTTATTCCTGGCCAGGCTCCCAGGCACAGGCCATTCTAACATACATCGGCTCGCCGAACCCCGGCGCCGTCCAATTGCATGGCGATCGCGTCGAATCCCTTATCTTGGGGATAATGCATGGCCCAAAGATGGTGTAGCATGAGTTGTACCGGCGAAAGCCGGAACACAGAGACAGGAGCTTCTCCGCGGCGGTTGCCCTTGTCACGGATGGGGCGCCTGGATTCCCCTTCCGCGGAAGGGCCGGAATGACGAGGGTGACGCCGGAATGACGAGGGTGCGCAAGTAGGATATAAGTAGGATATAGGGAGATCAGGTCCAGCAACCAAGGTCTCGATCAAGCATAGCCGTAGATTCAAAGGCTGGCTAGGACGCGGTTGCCCTGTTGGATAAGGGCGGCCGGTTGACATCCGCGCTTCCCCACTTCTATAATTCCCTCACTTAACAATCGAATAGGCTGAGGCACGTAGGGGAGCTCGGTTGAGCCGGGCTGAGAGGGCGACCCTCAATGTCACCGACCCTTGCGAACCTGATCTGGGTAATGCCAGCGGAGGGAATCGGGCTATGATATTGGTGTCAACGTTAGGCCGCTGGGCGAATTAACCCGGCGGCCTATTTCTTTTGCCGTGGGCAGGGTCGCGGAGCGTATGGACAATCGAGCCACACCTGATCCAAGTGATAGGGCAAAGGTCAGGGCGGATTCCATTGACAAGTCCTTCGCCGTGGACGGGCGCCGGGAGCCGGTCCTGGCCGGGGTCAGCCTTGACGTGAGTCCCGGCCAGTTCGTCGCCATCATCGGCCCCAGCGGCTGCGGCAAGAGCACCTTGCTCAACATCATCGCCGGCCTGGACCAGCCCGACGCCGGGACAGTGGAGATCGACGGAGACCCGGCCGGTCAGAGATTGGGCCGCATCGGATACATGCAGCAGAAGGACCTCCTGCTGCCATGGCGAACGGTGGTAGACAACGCCGCCTTGGGCCTTGAACTCCGGGGAACCCCCCGTCGCCAGGCTCGCCGCCGGGCACTGGAGCTGACCGAGCTGTTCGGCCTCAAAGGGTTCGAGCATCAATACCCCTTCGCTCTGTCGGGGGGCATGCGCCAGCGTGCCGCTTTTCTCCGGACCATGCTGCTGGACCAGGAAGTGGTGCTGCTGGACGAGCCCTTCGGGGCCCTGGACGCCCTTACCCGCGTCCAGATGCAGGAGTGGCTGCTGGACCTTTGGGGCACTCTGGGAAAGACGATCATCTTGATCACCCACGACGTGGACGAGGCGATCTTGATGTCCGATCGGGTCTACGTGATGACCGCCCGTCCGGGGCGGATAACCATGGTCCTGGATATATCCCTGCCCAGGCCTCGACATTTCATGGAGGTCACCCAGCCGGCATTCGTTGAACTCAAAGCTCGCCTGCTGGCGCCGCTGCACGACGAGAGTTCCAAGCAGGATATTTTGCAGCCTGGGAAGCGGAGCTGATGGGCGTTAACCCGGTGAGAGCAGGGCAACACATCGAACGGGAGGAACCCGAGGCCCACCCGTCTCCGGCGCCCGGTCCCTTTACGGCGATACCGGGAAGCCGGCCCGGCGGCGCCCTGAGCCGCGTCCTCTTGTGGGCGATTCCCCTGCTGATTCTGGCCACGCTGGTGGGCGCCTGGGAACTCTGGGTTCAAGTGAGGGACGTGCCCAAATGGCAACTGCCTGCACCATCGGCCATCGGGCGGGAGCTGGCCGACAGCCGGGCGCTGCTTTGGGACAACACTCTGATCACCCTGGAAGAGGTCGTGATCGGGTTCATGGTCGCCCTGGCCGCCGGCGTGGCGCTGGCGGCCCTGATCGCCTACTCGAGGATACTTGAAAGGTCCATCTACCCCATAGTCATCGCCTCCCAGACCATACCGATTATCGCCGTCGCGCCGTTGCTGCTGATCTGGGTGGGCTACGGGATGACCCCGAAAATCATCGTAGTGGCGCTGATCGCTTTCTATCCCATCGCGGTCAACACCGTGGACGGCCTCAAAGCCATCGATCCGGATATGGTCAATATGATGCGCACCCTGGGCGCGTCCCGCTGGCAGGTGTTCACCAAGCTGCAGGTGCCAACGTCACTGCCGTTCATGTTTTCCGGGATCAAGATCGGCATCTCGGTGAGCGTCATCGCGGCGGTAATCGGCGAATGGGTTGGCGCCAGCGCCGGGCTGGGATACCTCATAACCTACTCCCAGCCGCTGTTCCTGACCGCCCGGGTGTTCGCCGCCATCGTGGTGCTGTCGGTCATGGGCATGACCCTCTTCGCTTTAGCCGGCCTGGCGGAACGGTTGCTGCTGCCCTGGTACCACACCGAAAAACAAGCCAAGGCCCTCGGGCGGGAATGACCCGGCACGTCCTGCCTGGAAGAAGCTATCTGGCGCATCGCCCACCAGCGCCGGTCCGCAAATAGTCTGGTTGGTAATCTTGGAGAGTGAGGAGCGAAGCTCTATGAAAAGAATGGCTGGTCTGATTGTGATCACCCTCGTCCTGATGCTGGCGGCGGTCGCTTGTGGCTCTAGCGCGACGCCGACGCCGGCCCCTCAGCCGACGGCGACGCCCGTGCCCTTGACCAAAGTGTCGGTATCCCTGGACTGGTTCCCCTGGTCCAACCACTCCGGGTTGTACATCGCCCTGGACAAAGGCTATTTCGCCGAGGAAGGGCTGGAGGTGGACATCCACCCGCCGGCGGACCCTTCGGCCGTCCTGCAAACTGTGGCCGCCGGGCGGGACGACTTCGGCATCAACTACCAGACCGGAGTGATGATTGCCCGGGAGCAGGATATCCCCGTGGTCTCGATCATGGCCCTGGTGCAGCACCCCCTGAATTCCGTGATGACGTTGAAAGAATCGGGCATCGCCGAGCCCAAAGACCTGGCGGGCAAAACCGTCGGGTGGCCCGGCATTCCGGACAACGAGCCGCTGCTGGACACCATGCTGAAGAGCCAGGGGTTGACCCTGGATGACGTGGAGCTGGTCAACGTGGGCTTCGACTTGGTCACCGCCCTGATCGGCAAGAAGGTCGACGCCATCGTGGGGGCCTACTGGGTCCACGAGTCCATCTCCGCCACCAACCAGGGGTTCGAACTGAACATAATGCGCATGGAGCAGCACGGTGTCCCGGACTTCTACGAGTTGGTTATGGTGGCCAACGAGGAAAAGATCGCCAAGGAGCCCGACCAGGTCCGGGGCTTCGTCCGGGCGTCCATACGGGGCTACCAGGACGCCATCGCGGACCCCCAGGGAGCGGTGGAGTTGCTCAAACGGCTCAGGCCGGAGGTGGACCTGGACATCGAAAAACCGGGAGTGGACCTGCTGGCCCCGCTCTGGTCATCCAGCGCCGGTGTATTTGGCTGGCAGGAGGAAGAACGTTGGGTGAGCTTCGCCAAGTGGATGCAGGAAAACGGGCTGCTTACCTCTAAAGGCGACGCCCTGGCGGCCTTCGACAACAGCTTCGTGTCCGGCGCTCAGTAGTGTCGAGTATTGGCGCCGGCGCGGCCATCTCATGAGGTTATGAGAGCGTCGGCGACCCGGTCCTGGTGGTATACTTGGCCCAGTCGGCGTCACCGGAATACCGGTTAGAGGTTGATAATGTCGCTCTATTTTCTGCCGGGAACCCTCACCTACGCGGGCCAGAAGATGGTCCGCGAAAACCCGGATCTGATAGTGAACGCCACCCGCGCTATCCAGGTCGAGGGCGCCGAGTTTCTCGGGCAGTATGGCGTGCTGGGGAAATACGATTACCTCATGATGGTCGAGGCCAACGACAACGACTCCGTGGCCCGGCTCTCCCTTGCATTGGGCGTTCGGACCGGTCTGCACATCGAGACCCTCCCGGCCATCGCCATCGGCTCTCTCACCGATAGGTCGCAAGACGAGCCTGCCTCGCAGTCCACGTCGGTCCACCAGCCCCCGGGCGAATAGGGCGCGAATCAGATTGCGAAGAAGTCCCACGGACCCCGATTGCAACGGGGCGCCACGATGCTTGAAGACTGCCTTGCACAGTTTACCAAGTCCGTCGCTGAATAAAGAGGGAAGGGGGCCTGTGCCGCTCCGCCTTCGGTGGAGAGGAACAGGCCGTTCTCTACATCCAGTGGCATGGCCGCGCGCGAACCCAATTGGCTCGCAAACGTGGCGCCGGGCGGGACAGGCGCGCGAACCGTCTTTCAGGAGGCCCTGCGCGGTATGGGCTTGAGCGACGAATTACGGGCCGGAGTCCAAGCCGTTTGGGAGCGGGTGGTTAACCATACCTTCGTGACCGGGTTGGGCGACAACACGCTGCCCCAAGAGACTTTCAATATCTACTTCGACCAGGACTATCTGTTTCTGAGAGACTGGTCCATCCTGCTCAGCATGGCCACGGCCAAAGCGCCTGACTTCGACGCGGCCCGCCAACTGGTCGGCTTCCTCCACCTGGGGCTCGGCGGTGAAGAGGGCTTGTTCCAGCGGGCCTTCCGGGAACGGGGCCTGTCCCCCCAAGAAGTAGCCGACCTGGAGTACCGGCCCACCACCCTGCACTACAGCGGCTATCTGCGCAAGATCGCCCACGAAGGCAGCTTTCTGGACCTGGCGGCCACCCTGCTGGTGGTGGAGTGGCCCTACTTGGACTGGGCCCAGTGGCTCGAATCCGAGGGCAAGCGGCCCGACAACTACTACTATCAGACCTGGATCGACATCCACGCCGGCGAGGGCATGATCGGCTTCGTGGGTTGGCTGCGCCAAACGCTCGACGCCGCCCCGGCCACGCCGGCGGACCGCGCCCGCTGGCAAGAAATCTTCCGGGACGTGCTCCGCTACGAGCTTCTCTTCTGGGAGATGGCCTGCCAGGACGAGCGGTGGCCGGAATGACCTCCATCCCCAAAGCCTTGACCATCGCCGGGTCCGACTCCGGCGGCGGCGCGGGTATCCAGGCCGACCTCAAGACCTTCGCCGCGTTGGGGGTGTACGGCGCCTCCGCGCTGACCGCCATCACCGCCCAGAACACCGTGGGCGTAACCGCCGTCCACGAGATTCCCACCGAAATAATCACCTCCCAGATCGATGCCGTGCTCGACGACATCGGGGCCGATTCCGTCAAGACGGGCATGCTGGCTAACGGCCCCATCATCGGGTGCGTCGCCGACGCGCTGCAGCGGCATGGGGTCCCTTGGCTGGTGGTGGACCCGGTCATGGTGGCCAAGAGCGGCGACCCATTGCTTCGGGAAGATGCCGTCGAGGCCCTGCGCAACCGGCTCTTGCCTCTGGCCTCGGTGGTCACGCCCAATATTCCCGAGGCTGAGACCCTGACCGGGATGAAGATATCCTCCGACGCCGAGGTGCGGCGCGCCGCCGAACTGATCGTCGAGATGGGCGCTAATAGCGTGGTGGTCAAGGGTGGCCACCGAGAGGGCCCGGCCGCCGATCTGTTCTACGACGGCGCCCGCTTCCAGGAGTTTTCCGCCCCTCGCATCGATACCCGCAACACCCACGGCACTGGGTGCACCTTCGCCTCGGCCGTCGCCGCCGGACTGGCTCGAGGGATGAGCGTAGCCGAGGCGGTCGCGCTGGCGAAGAACTACGTGACCGAGGCCATCCGCCGCTCCTTTCCCCTGGGCCGGGGTCACGGCCCCCTCAACCATTTCTATAAGCTGTGGAAGTAGGTTAGGGGACGAAGGCCTCTGGTGGGGGCACAAGCCGGGTATGAAGCGTTACCTATGCGCCCGGTTTGTATCGTTTGACCCCCTCTCTTATCTCCCCCTTCGCAAGGGGGAGAGGACGGTTCCTTCCCCTTACGAAGGGGGAGGTTAGGATGGGGTTTCCAGGCCGGGCGTCAAGTTGCACGTGCTCCGTAAACACCACCCCACACTCCCCCAACACGAGGTGAGAGCGGCGCACGGGCCTACGGTTACGGTATAATGGCCGTCTGTGAGCCAAACGCACTCCGCGACTGTCTGAGGACTCGCCAAGATCAGAGGTAAACTGTCCATGCTCAAATCGGTCTCCAGCCGCGTCAGCTTTTCGGAGTTGGACGTCGGCATCATCCAGCTTTGGAAACAGAAGGACGTGTTCCACCGCACCGAAACCGAGCGGCAGGACGCCCCCTTATTCATGCTCTTCGAGGGGCCGCCGACTGCCAACGGTAGTCCCGGCATCCATCACGTGCTGGCCCGGGTATTCAAGGATGTCATCTGCCGCCACCGGACGATGAAGGGGTACCGCTGCCTGCGCAAAGGCGGCTGGGACACCCACGGGCTGCCGGTGGAGTTGGAGGTGGAGAAGGGCCTGGGCCTCACCAGCAAGTGGGACATCGAAGAGTACGGCATCGAGAAATTCAACCAGAAGTGCCGGGAGAGCGTCTTCCACTACCTTAAGGAGTGGGAAACCCTGACCGACCGCATCGGCTACTGGGTGGACATGGACCACCCTTACGTGACCCTGGATAACGATTACATCGAGTCCGGCTGGTGGATACTCAAAACCCTCTGGGACCAGGGCCTGCTCAGCCAGAACATGCGGGGCACCCCCCACTGCCCCCGATGCGTCACCAGCCTCAGCTCCCATGAAGTGGCCCTGGGCTACAAAGAGAACACGCCGGACCCCTCGGTGTTCGTGAAATTCCGGGTGGAAATCCCCCCCAACCCCCCTTTGTTAAAGGGGGGAGAAAGGGGGATTTTGAATTCACAAGTCCCCACCTACCTGCTGGCCTGGACCACTACGCCGTGGACGCTGCCCGGCAATACGGCCTTGGCCGTGGACGAGGCGTCCGACTATTCGGTGGTGGAGCTGGAGCAGGATGAAACCGTGCAGCGGCTGGTGCTGGCCACCCCGCTGCTGGAAGCCAACCTCCGCCAGGACTACAGGGTAGTCGCTACCCTGAAGGGGTCCGACCTGGTGGGCGTCGGGTACCAGCCTTTGTTCCCTCCAGAGGAATACGGCGTGGAGTTCCGGCGGTTCGTCCGGCGGGAGGCCCGCGGCGGCGGCACCGTCGTGGACCTGGAACCGGCCACCGGGCTGGCGCCCCAAGTCGTGGGCGCGGGCTTCGTCTCCATGGACGACGGCACCGGCATCGTCCACATCGCCCCGGCCTTCGGAGATGAGGACCTGAACTTGGGCCGGGAAAAGGAGCTGGCCTTCGTCCAGCCGGTGGACCTGCTGGGCAAGGTTACGGGCAACTACCCGTTCGCCGGCAAGTTCGTCAAAGACGCCGACAAAGACATCATGGCCGGCCTCAAGGAACGGGGGCTGCTGTTCCACCGGGACATCTACAAGCACACCTACCCTTTCTGCTGGCGATGCGACACTCCCCTGCTCTACTACGCCAAGAGTTCGTGGTACATCCGCACGACAGCCTTCAAAGATAAGCTGGTCAACGGCAACGGCAAGATCAACTGGTATCCGGACTACATTAAAGACGGCCGCTTCGGCGAGTGGCTGCGCAACAACGTGGACTGGGCCATCTCCAGAGAGCGGTACTGGGGCACCCCGATACCCATCTGGCAATGTCCGAGTTGCCGTCACCAGCTTTGCGTGGGCAGCGTCGACGAGTTGAAGCAGCACGCGGCGCCGGAGCACCGGGACCGGCTGGACGGACTGGACCTCCACCGGCCCTTCGTGGATGAAATCGAGTTAGATTGCGCCGCCGGCGGGTGCAATGGCCGGATGCGCCGCATCCCCGAGGTGATGGACGCCTGGTTCGACTCGGGTGCCATGCCCTTCGCCCAGTGGCACGTTCTCAGAAATGACGATGTGGATAAACTCAAGGAGGTGGGGAAATTCCCCGCCGATTACATCTGCGAGGCGGTGGACCAGACCCGGGGCTGGTTCTACAGCCTGCACGCTCTGTCCACGCTGCTGACCGGGGAGCCATCCTACAAGAACGTCATCTGCCTGGGCCTGGTCCTAGACGAGAAGGGCCGCAAGATGAGCAAGCGGGTGGGCAACGTCGTGGAGCCGATTGGCGTGCTCGACGAGCACGGCGCCGACGCCCTGCGCTGGTACCTGTTCACCGCGTCCCACCCCGGCGAGCCCCGGCGGTTCTCCGCCCGGCTGGTGAAAGAGACGCTGCGGCGGGTCCTGCTGACACTGTGGAACGTCTACTCGTTCTTCACCAACTACGCGTCCATCGACAAGTTTCATCCCGAGCAAACACCCGAGGGCTGGCGGCCGGAGGGCGAGCTGGACCGCTGGATCCTTTCCGAGTTGAACACCCTGGTGTCCCAGGTGGACGCCCACCTGGACGGCTACGACCCCACCAACGCGGGTCGCCGGATTCAGGAGTTCATCGACCAGCTCTCCAACTGGTACGTGCGCCGCAGCCGCCGCCGGTTCTGGCGGAGCGAGAACGACGGCGACAAGCTCTCGGGCTACATCACCCTGTACACCTGCCTGGTCACCCTGGCCAAGCTGATGGCGCCGCTGGCCCCCTTCGTGGCCGAGGAAATCTACCAGGGACTGGTCTGCTCGGTGGACCCCGAAGCTCCCGACAGCGTGCACCTGGCGGAATTCCCGGCGGCCGACCCGTTGCTGGTCGACCGCCTCTTGATGGAAGCCACCCGGCTGGCCATGCGGATCGCCAGCATGGGCCGGGGCGTCCGGTCGCGGGCCGGGCTAAAGGTGCGTCAGCCTCTGGCGAACGTTCTAGTCAAACCGAGATCCCAGGAAGAAGACAAATATCTCGCGTGGATCAGCCCTCAAATTCTGGACGAACTCAACGTCAAAGAGCTTGTCCCCCTGGACGAATCCTCAGACCTGTACCGGCGGGCGTTGGAATCTGCCGGAGACCAAACCGAGTGCGTGGTTGAAGTGAGCTGGACTCCCCCGGAAGGGGTCGAGCGACATTATTGGGTAGCCCTCGAGGGTGGCTACATGGTTGGCCTCGACGTGATCATCACGGCGGAGCTGAAAGACGAGGGGACCGCCCGGGAGCTGACGCATCACATCCAAAACTACCGGCGGGCCGAAGAGTTCGAGATTACCGACCGGGTGGTCACCTACTACCAGGCGCCCGCATCCATCCGCCGGGTGCTGGAGGCGGCAAGCACCGGCGAGTACATCCGGAAAGAAACGCTTAGCGAAGACCTGCGGGACGAGCCTCCGCCGGAAGGGGTCAGGGCGCAAGTCGTGAAGGTGAACGGCGAAGAGGTGACGCTGGGGGTCCGGCGGGTCTGAAACGGCGATGCCTGAGCTACCCGAGGTCGAAAACGCCAGGTGCTATCTCGTTCAGGCGGGGCTGCCCGGACGCACCTTCACCGGCGCCAATATCGGCTGGGCCAAGACCGTCCGGACGCCCTCCCTGGAAGATTTTGTCCTGGGGCTCACCGGCGGCGCGGTGCAGGCCGTCAACCGGCGGGGCAAGTACCTGCTCCTGCCCTTGCGTAGGGGCGACTCGCGAACCCCCCCCCTCACCCTCATCATCCACCTCGGCATGACCGGCGGCTTGCAGGTCCACCCAAGGTCCGAGCCCGAACCCCGGATGCTTCGCCACACCTTCTACCTGGACGACGGCCGCGAGCTGCGGTTCGTGGACGGGCGTAAGTTCGGCAAGTTGTGGTTGGCATCCGACTCCGACGATGTCTTGCCCGTCCTCGGCCCGGACCCGCTGGGCGACGACTTCACCGCGGACACCCTGGCCCGGAGCCTTGACGGGAGAATCGCTCCAATCAAGGCCCTGATACTGGAGCAGTCTATCGCGGCGGGGATCGGCAACCTGTACGCCGACGAGTTCCTGTTCCTGGCGGGCATTCACCCCTTGCGCCCCGCCTCGGACCTGTCCGGCGATGAAATCTCCCGGCTCCGGGACGGCATCGTGGCCGCCCTCAGCGCCGCCGTGGCCCTATACGACAAAAGCCGGGCCAACGGCCAGCCCGACCCTCCCACGGAACTGAACGCCTGGACCATTCCCCGCAAACCCGGCGACCCCTGCCCCCGTTGTGGATGCCCCATCGACGCCATCCGCGTCCGCGGCACCTGCTTCTGCCCAGGGTGTCAGGGGTAGTGCCCATGGCAAGGGCGACTAACAGGAGCTGGTCATGAGTCTAAGGGCTCATCACCACAGTTTGGTCCCCGCCGTTATAGCGATCTACAAAGTGTCGGTAGATAGCACGTGCATGCGTTTCTGAATTCCCGCCGTCCGATTTGCGGTTCACCTGGAGCCCCAGCTGACCCTCCACCAGGTCCATCGGGAGTCGTCTATAATCCGTTCCGTCTATCATGGTCCTGAAATTGCGGCCGGGAAACTGCGAAACTGAAACCTGGTGACCTCTGATGGAGCCAGATAACTCTCCTGGAGTGTCGTAAACGATCCGCCGATTTGACCTGATGGGGGTAGCTGGATAACTAGGCGGAAGAGTTGCGTCTTCCGATCCATCCATTAAGATTTCTGAAAATTTGTGGACGAAGACTCGTCGTGCGGCTGGTTCATCAAAGAGAAGCGCCGCCACGTCTTGCTGATCTTTTTCCGGCAGCGACCTGTAAGCAAGCAAGAAAACTTTGGCAGGTTCAGGCACACAGCACCTCCTTAGTAGACTGTAGATACTGTAATATACTCCGGAGTTACTGTCAACCGGCAGTATGCACTGAGTTTCTAGTTATTCTTCTACACGCTGGTCCCATGGATATGCCTCGGCGCCACGATAATGACGGAACACTTGTCGTCCACCACGGCTTGGTCGTACTCTTCCCAGTCGGGGTGATCCTGACCGGCGGCCGCCACGTATACCTCTTGCAACGCCAGCCGCAGTTCCCCGGCGTCGGTGTTGGCGGGGGTAGGTATCAGGTGCCCGACGGCGACAACCTACGAAATTATCTAGTTAGGCATGAAATCACCTTCCGGATATGGCCACGATAGTGAAGGCTGACTCCTACTCTTAGCATTCCGGGTTTCCTCCTCAGATTTCACCCCAGCCCTAAGCACGCACCCCATGAAGGGGACAGTTCAGAGTCAGCCTATATGCATATATTACGGTATGCTGCCCATGTCAGTGTGTCAATGCGCGTAATCGGACGTGTTCTGGCGCGGCAGCCTGCCCCCCCCCCTACATCCTCAACCCATAAACATGCTCGGGCACCACTATCACCACCGAACGCTGGTCGTCGCGAACGGCCTGGTCGTACTCCTCCCAGTTGGGGTGCTCCTGGCCGGCGGCCGCTACATATACATCCCGTAGCGCCAGCCGCAGCTCCTCGGCGTCGGTGTTGCCGGGGGTGAGTAGCTCGGCGTGCCCTTCCAGCACGAAGAAGCTCCGCCAGTTGTCCGTGGAGACGAGCAGGGAGCAGCGCGGGTCCCGTTTCAAGTTTCGCAGCTTGGCTCGGTCCTCGGTGGTGGTGAAGCCGACCCCATCTCTGGTTGGACCGCAGGTGATGATGCTCATCTGAGCCGCTCCATTCCGGCGAAAGGTGGTGAGCACGCCGCGGTGGTGCTCGGCGACGAACTGCCGTACCTTGTCTTGCATCTGACCTCCTCCTGTGTTCTACCGCTCCAGCACGAAGTCGATTTCCAACATGTCGTAGTGGGCGTTTTGCATTCCCAGGCTGTCGTACACCTGCCGGGCCACGTGGTTGTCCCGGTCAACGTAGAGCCGCAGGCCGCACACATTGTCTTGACGCCGGGCCTCTGCCTGAACGTGGCGGTGCAGCGTGCTGTACACCCCCAGCCGGCGGTGGCCGGCCTCGACATATACGCTCTGTATCCACCAGAAGAGGCCGTTGCGCCAATCGCTCCACTCGGTGGTAACGAGCAACTGGCCCACAACCCGTCCCGACAGCTCCGCCACGAGGTAAAAGCCCAAGGCGTCCTGTTCGAGCACGGCGGTGACGCCGTCCCGCAGCCGCGCCAAGTCCAGGGTCTTCCCCTCGGTCTCCCAGGCCATGGCCGCGTTGAACTCCACCAGGGTATTCAGGTCACCCGAAACGGCCCGCCTCACACATACTTCTGGGTGCTGGTCTTTCGCCATTCCTTCTCCGAAAGCAGATTGCTCACCTTGGGCCTCGCCATTGCAAGGCAGAGGTTAACCGGGGCCCGCTCTGAGACCTAAAGGTGGACGCCCGGTCACAGTGCCGCGATCAAATTGGCAAAGCCGACGAAGAGTTGGTCCCGTTCAAGTCCCCCTTTATAAAAGGGGGACTTGGGGGGATTTCCTCCCCCAATCAAGTCTAGCCATCCACCCAAAGGCCGGTATATAGCACACCCGGCTAGCTTAACCAGAATGTGGAGCCGGAGTCCCCTTTCTGGACCTCGATGGTGACCGGGAACATCTCCTTCAAATCCTCCAGGTGGGTGATGACGATGATCTTTTCGAAGTCGCTCTGGATCGCGCCGATCACATCCAGGACCCGCTCCCGACCGGCCGTGTCCTGGGTGCCGAACCCCTCGTCGATAAACAGGGTGGGCATGGGCGCGCCCATCCGTTGGGCCAGCACCTTGGACAGCGCGATGCGCAGGGCCAAGTTGACGCGGAAGGCCTCGCCGCCGCTGTACATCTCGTAGCTGCGGGGGCCCAGCTCGTCGCTCACCTGAATCTCCAGGGTCTCGATGGGGTCGCCGCGCCCGGTGCGCCGTTCCCGCTGGGTCTCGAGCTTCACCTGCATCCGGTTGTCCGTCATGCGTCCCAGCAGCCCGTTGGCCTCCTCCTCCAGCCGGGGGACCACCGTCTCGATGAGCATGGCCTGGACACCCTGGCGGCCGAAGGCGGTGACCAGCTCCTGGTAGATGCCCTGGTCTTCTTGCGAGCCGGACAGGCGGGCCGAGATGCCGGCCATCTCCAGTTCGAGACCTTCCAGCCGCTCCACCTGGCCCCGCAGGTAACCCCGGCGGTCGATGGCGTGCTGTCTTTGCCCCTCCAACTCTTTCTGAGCTGCCTCGGCCTCCTTACGTCTGGCCTCCCACTGGGGCAGCGCGGCTGTTGCCGCTTCGTCGCTTCGGTGTTGCTCTTGAAGCTGCTCTGCCTCGCTCTTTCGACGCCGCAGCATCTCCTCGGTCCCGGTGACCGACGCCTGCTCTTGGGGCAGGTTGGTTTCCGCATCCGAGAGTTGGCGGAGTTTTGCGGCATAGGGCTCCAGCTCCTGAATCTGCGTGTAGGTCTGCCGGCGAGCCGCTTCGTCGTAGCCGAGGGTGTTGATTCGGAGGTCCAGCGCCGCGAGCCGGCCCTGCTCATCGGCGGCGAAATCCCCGGAGGCCAGGGATGCCGAGGTGGTAGATAGCTGAGTCTTGGCCTGGTCCAACTCCTCCCGGGCCGCCCGCGACTCTTGGATGGCCCGCTCCAGGTCGTTGATCTTGACCCCGGCTTCCCGTTGAGCCTGGGCCAAGGCCCGTTCCCGGCCGGGCAGGTCCCGCTCCAGGGCGGCGCGCTCGGCCTCAAGCTCTCGCAGCTTGGAGGCGTTCTGGCGGTACAGATCGCGCTTGGCTTCGATGTCTACTCGGTAGGTTTCCGACAGGCGTCCGCAGCCGTCTTCACCCAGGGGAGACTGGCACAGAGGGCACATCGCATCCTGGTGGCCGGTGCGTTGAAGCAACTCCAGCTTGGCGCGAAGCTCCCTCCCTTCCGCCTCGTAACGCTCGGCGACGCTCTGGGCCTCACCGGCGCGGGTGGCCAGGGTTTGCTGGTCATCCCGACGGGTGCGAAGAGCCTGTTCTTCCACTTCCAGCGCCGGCAGCCGGAGCCGGGTCTTATCCAGCTCTTTGACCAGGTCCGCTTCCGCCCGCGCCTTATCGGGCAGCTCCACCTCCACTCGGCGCCGAAGCTGTTCCCCCTGGGCTTCCAGGCGGGCGCGGGCGCCGTCGATGGCCCTCGTCAGAGTTTGCCGGGCCTCAACGAGCGTATCGAAGGCCTGGCGGGCCTCTTCCAGGGCAATGAAGCGGCGCCGGGCCTCGTCCAGCCGGACGGCCCCCTGCCGGACTGAATCCGCCTGTAGAAGCAGGTCCTGATACTGGTCGACCCGGGCCCGGCCGGCCGCCACGGCGGATTCGAGGTGGACTGCCTCCCGGCGGATGCCCTCCATCTGCCGTTGCAGCTCGTCCAGCTGAGCACCTTTTCGTTCGAGATCGGCCACCGTCCGCACCAGCTCCTCCACTTCGCGGCGGCGCTCCTCCAGTTGCGGGTCGACCTGCTGCAAACGTAACTCGATCCCGGCCAGCTCTTCGGAGGGGTCCCCAATCTCCTCGACCTGGCGGCGCATCTGGCCCAAGGCCCCTTCCGTCTCGGCGGAGGCGTTCCGGCTCTCGTCCAGCCACTCCCTGGCGCGGGCCTGCAGCCGGTCGTAGGCGGCCAACCCGAGGATCTTGGCCAGCACTGCCTTGCGGTCCGCGGGGGTCTTGTTGCTGAACTCGTCGGCCCGCCCTTGAAGCAGGAAGGCGGAGTTGATGAACGTGTCGTAGTCCATGCCGACGATCTGGTCGATCCGGGCCTGGGTCTCCCGGATCTGATTGCCGGTGATGGGCTTGGACTCACCGGCGCTCAGGACCTGAAGCTGCAGGTCGGTGACCCCCTGGCGGCGCCGGCCCCCGCCCCGGGCGTGGGCCCGCACGGCGCGGTATGGGGTGTCCCGGGCCTGGAACTCCAACTCGACGCGGCACTCGTCGGCGCCGTAGGAGATCAGGTCGTCGTGGGTCTTGCCCCGGGCCCGGCCCCACAGGCACCAGGTGATGGCATCGAGCAAAGCCGATTTGCCGTGTCCGTTGGGACCGCAGAGGCAGGCCACGTGAATCCCGGTGAAGTCGAGGCTCGGTACGTCCTCCCGGTAGCAGAGGAAGTTCTTCAAACTCAGGCGCAGGGGTATCATGGCGCCGCCTCGGCGGCAGTGTATGGAGGGCGGCCAGCCCCATCCCGGTTTCGAGCCACAAGCCCGTCAAACACGATGATTCCTCACCCCCCGGCTAGCCGCGTCCATTCTAGCACAGGCCGCCTGGTGCATCCGCCGGGCATCGAGCCGAGTAAGGTCGACGCCCTTCGAACCCAAGGCGAGGGCGTCTATTTCTCCGCCCTAAGAACAGGGCGCTCCACGAAGCTGGCGCCCCCGCTCCGTCATTCCGGCGAAAGCCGGAATCCAGCCGACCAGGTCTGTCTGCGACACTCGCACAGGTGATTGGAGACGCGTCTGGATTCCGGCCTTCGCCGGAATGACGGGGGTGAGTGGGCGGGCGACAACAGAAAAGTCAGCTAAGGAATGAGGCACGAGGGCTGATGAGGGTTTATGCTAGTAGTCTACGATCTTCGCGTACGTCGCGGTGAATTTCCGGGCGGCGGCACGGTATGCCAAGAGAAACCGGCAATAACGACAATCTGGTTGAAGTACACGAGCTTTGCAAGCGCTACGGCTCGCTGCAGGCGGTGGACGGCGTCTCGTTTTCCGTGAAGAGCGGGGAGGTTTTCGGCATCCTCGGCCCCAACGGCGCCGGCAAGACCACCACGGTGGAGATACTGGAAGGAATGCGCTTTCCCGACAGCGGGTTCGCCCGGATCAACGGGATCGACATCCAAAAGGACCCCAGGTCGGTGAAGGCCTTGATCGGCATCCAACTCCAGTCCTCCTCCTTCTTCGAAAAGCTCAATCTGGCTGAGTTGCTGGAGGTGTTCGGCAGCCTCTACCACCGGCGAGTGGACGCCAAAGCCCTGCTCCGCGAAGTCGAGCTGGAGGACAAGGCCAAATCCGATTTCAAGGAACTCTCGGGCGGGCAGAAGCAGCGGTTCTCCATCGCCACCACGCTGGTCAACGACCCGTTGCTGCTGTTCCTGGACGAGCCGACCACCGGCCTCGACCCCCAGGCGCGCCGCCACCTGTGGGAGCTGGTCAAGAGGTTCAAGACGGAGGGGCGCACCGTCCTGATGACCACTCACTACATGGAGGAAGCGGAGGAGTTGTGCGACCGGGTGGCGATCATGGACCGGGGACGCATCGTGGCGATGGACCCCCCGGACAGCCTGATCGACAATCTGCTGGCTAAAGGGTTCGAGAAGGAGCGAGTGGAGAAGCAGGCCAACCTGGAAGACGTCTTTCTGGACTTGACCGGCCGCGCTCTACGGGACGAATAATGTGGAGGACTAACCCCACCCTGGCGCTGACCGTGGCCTCGCTGAAGATGTGGTTTCGCAACCGGCAGGCCATCTTCTGGACCTTCTTCCTCCCCCTGGTGATCATGGTGATATTCGGCATGCTCAATTTCGGCGCCCTGGGGGCGGTGGACCTGGGTGTAATCGACCTGGCCGACAGCGAGGCGTCGCGCAGCTTCGTCAACAACCTGTCGAACATCGAATCCTTTGACGTATCCCTGCACGGTACCGAGGAGGAAGAGCGGCAGGCCTTGGCCGATGGCGACCGGGCCCTGGTGCTGATCATTCCCGAGGAGTTCGGGCACTCCAGCGTCCCGGCGACCGTGCAACTTTATTACAACGATGGCCAGCCCGGGGAGACCCAGGTTGGCCGGACCATCGTGCGCCAGCTTCTGGACGAGATGACCTTCGCCATGGCCGGCGCGCCTCGCCGCTTCCCCATCGACGCCCAGCCGGTGAACAGCCGCAACCTCCGATTCATCGACTTCCTGATGCCGGGCATCGTCGCCATGTCCTTGATGCAGATGGGGCTGTTCAGCGTGGCCTTCGCCTTCGTGCAACTGAAAAGCCGGGGCATCTTGCGCCGCCTGCTGGCCACGCCGGTCCACCCGGCCAGCTTCCTCTTCGCCCAGGTGTTCACCCGGTTGACCGTCTCCATCATCCAGGCCCTGGTGCTTGTCGGTGTGGCGGTGATCTTCTTCAACGTACATCTGGCGGGCAGCCTGAGCGCCATTCTGCTGCTGGCCGTGCTTGGTGGCGGGGTGTTCGTGAGCATGGGTTTCGCCGTTTCGGGCTGGGCGAAGAGTGAGGAGGTGGCCGCGCCCATCGCCAACGTCATCGCCCTGCCCATGATGTTTCTTTCCGGCATCTTCTTCCCCAGGAGCGCCATGCCGGAGATACTGCAAGAAATCACCGACTTCTTGCCCCTTACTTACTTGGCCGACGCCATGCGGAACATAGCAATCGACGGCGAGGCACTCTGGTCCCAGGGGTGGAACGTTCTCGGACTGACGGTATGGCTGGCCCTCAGCTTCGCGATCGCGGTGCGGCTGTTCAAGTGGGAATAGGTGGGACCCGGCGCCGCAAGTAATCTTCGGCAAGAACTTGTGGCATCCGCAACGCCGGGCCGATTTCTTGACCCGCTCGTGTCACGAGCCTACAATCAAACCAGACTCGCGAGATAGACTGGCGAAATAGACTCGAATCGAGTGACAAGCAATCAGCGTCACGCCCGGCCCGCAATCATCCCCGTCTTCAGGGTGAATAATGTTTGATAACTTGACCGATAAGCTCACCGGTATCCTCCAGAAGCTAACCAGCAAGGGCCGCTTGACCGAAAAGGACATCGACGAGGCCCTGAGCCTGGTCCGGCGTTCTCTTTTGGAGGCCGACGTCAACTTCCGGGTGGCCCGTGACTTTGTCGCCTCAGTCAAGGAGCGGACCATGGGGTCCGATGTGATGGAGAGCTTGACCCCCGGCCAGCAGGTGGTCAAGGTGGTCCACGAGGAGTTGACGTCTCTGCTCAGCGGCGGCGACCACCGGATGACCCCGGCCAGCCGGCCGCCATCGGTGGTGATGCTGGTGGGACTCCAGGGCTCCGGCAAGACCACCAGCGCCGCCAAGCTGGCCTTGAACATGCGCCGCCAGGGGCACCGGGCGCTGATGGTGGCCGCCGACCTCCGCCGTCCGGCGGCCATCCTGCAGTTGGAAACCCTGGGCAAGCAGCTAGACATCCCGGTCTATTCGGAAGACCCGGCGGACTCCTCGGCCGTTAAGGTCGCCCGCGCCGGGGTGAAGCGCGCGGAGCAGTTGGGCCTCACCTGGGCCATCGTCGACACCGGCGGCCGCCTGCACATCGACGACGAGCTGATGAAGGAGATAGAAGAGGTCAAGGCTGCGGTGTCGCCCCACGAGGTCCTGCTGGTGGTGGACGCCATGACCGGCCAGGACGCGGTGAACGCGGCCAAGGAGTTCCACGAGCGGGTTTCCCTGACCGGGCTGATCTTGACCAAGATGGACGGCGACGCCAGGGGTGGCGCCGCCCTGTCGGTTACGCGGGTAACCGGTGTTCCGATCAAGTACGTGGGCGTCGGAGAACGCCCCGACGCTCTGGAGGCGTTCCACCCCGACCGGATGGCCTCGCGAATCCTGGCCATGGGCGACGTGCTGACCCTCATCGAGAAGGCCCAGGACGCGATGGACGAGAAGCAGGCCAAGGAGATGGAGCGCAAGTTTCGCCAGGCCACCTTCGACCTTGAAGACTTTCTGCAGCAGATTCAGAGCGTCAAGAAAATGGGCTCCTTGAGCCAGATCATGGAAATGATCCCCGGAATGGGCCAGTTGAGCAAGCGGCTCCCCGCCGGCGCATTGGATGAGGGGCAGATCAAACGGGTGGAGGCCATAATCCGCTCCATGACCTCGGCGGAACGGCACCGGCCGGAGATCCTCGACGGCAGCCGCAAGCGCCGCATCGCCAAGGGCAGCGGCACCACGCCCCAGGACATCAACCAGCTACTGAACCAGTTCCGCCAGGCCCAAAAGATGGTCCGCCAGCTGTCCCGGTCCCGGGACCCCCGCAACCTGCTGAAAATGTTTCAGTAGGTGGAGAACCAAGGAGCAACAGGCACAAATCATCGTAAGAATTTAGCCGCTGAATGATCATCGGTAAACATCGCGCCTATGGCCAATGTGGAGCACGGTCACGTGTTCTTGGGTGTCGTCTATCTAGTAGATCACCCGGTAGACGCCCACTCGGATGCGCCACCCGTCTCGGCCTGTCAATCTAAGACAACTCGAGGGCCTGGGGTCTTGGCCAAGACCACCAATCGCATCACGAACCCTCTCGTAGTCCGATCCTGGCAACCGGGCTAACTCCCGTTGTGCTCGTCGAAGAAGGGAAACCGCATAACTCATGAGCGCTTCTGATCAATCTCCTTAACTGCCTCCTCGAATGGGATGGCCTCATCGCCAGAAGCTTTGGCATCGTCATATGCGCGAATGCAATCCAATTCCTCAAGAGCCTCAAGGAGCTTGTGGTAGTCCTCTATTTCTAGAAGCACCCCAACTCGCGCTCCCTGTTCATCCACGACATAGCGTTCTTTGAATGCGGGCATAATAACTCCGTGTTCTAGGTGGACTCGCTTCAGAACATTGTAGCAAGATAGCCAAGGGCTACCAAGCCTGCCGCTCGGACTCGCCTGGCCTACCCCATCCCCTGCCTCATGGCGGTGAACAGGTAAACCGTGGCGTAGGTGCGCCAGGGGGACCACCGCGCGGCGAACTCCTCCACCTGCGCGTCGTTCTGGTCTGCTCCATCAAAAAACACCTTGGAGACCACCCGCCGTAGCGCCAGGTCGCCAAGGGGCAGGGCGTCGGGACGCCCCAGCGCCCGGATCAGCACCCATTGGGCCGTCCAGCGCCCAACCCCGCGTATCGCCACAACGCTTTGGACCACCGCTTCATCGGACATCTGGTGGAGATACTCGAAGCCCCGAGGTGAGGAGTTCAGCGCCTCACGGGCGATGCCCTGGACGTACTCCGCCTTGTGCTGGCTCAGCTTCAAGGTGCGCAGTTCCTCCAATGGGGCGTCGCCCAGCGTCTCGGGGAGCGGGAAGGCGTAGTAGGTCTGGCCGTCGAAGGTCTGGCGCGGGCCGTAGGTCTCGATCAACAGAGTGCGGATGATCCGGGCCACGGTGGTGGCGATCTGCTGCCCGAGGATGGCCAGCACCATAGCCTCGAACACCGAGGCAGTGTGGGGCAGGTGCAGACCGTAGAACCGGTCGACGATGCCCGACAGGGCCGGGTCTCCCTGGGCCAGGGCATAGAATGGGGCCAGGTCCTGGCCGGTGCCCAGGAGCCATGCTACCTGTTTTCGCGCCAGCGCCACATCGGCAGCAGACAGGCCGTCGCCCTGGAGTTCCACTGCCAGCTCCGGTTCCAGGACGCTGCCCTCCGACCGCACCGACGCCAGCACCAGTTTTCCGCCCAGGTCCAACAGCCTTCGGTACACTCCGCCGGTCAGGGAATCGGTCCCATAGTGGCCCTGGAAGTAGGTGTGGTAGCCGGCGGTTAATTCGAAGTCGAAGGGCGCGGTAGGCTTGATTTTGATAGTTGTATTGTCCATCACGTGCTCCGTGCACCTCCGATTATTCGCCGGTCTTCCCGGCACTCCCCAACGGGACCGAGGCCAGCGCCGAGTACTTTGCCCCGCCCGGCGTCAGGATACTGCGCATCAGGTGCACCGAGTCCACCAGCCAGGGTTCGGTGGGCTCTAGGGAGGTGGATGTTACGGCGGCGCTGATCCGCTGCACCAAGCCGCTGGAAACCGGTTCCCGCACCCGGCCCAGCGTCAGGTGGGGGCTGAAGGGACGTTGCTCCCGAGGGAAGCCCAGCGGGGACACGGTCTCCTCGATTTGCTCCCGCAGCCGCTGGAGGGGGTGCAAACCGCCCTGCACCCCGGCCCAAAGGACCCTGGGCCTTCTTTCATTCGGGAACATTCCCAATCCGGACAGGTGAATGGAGAAGGGAGACGCCTCTGCCGCCGGCCGGGCCATCCCCTCGATAATGCCGTCCACCAAACCAGGCTCCACATTTCCCAAGAACTTCAGCGTAAGGTGCATGCCCGCCGGGTTCACCCACCGGACCCCGGCGGGTGCCTGAACGGCTAGGCGCTGTATGACATCGGCCAGCGCCGACTTCGCCGTGGCTGAGATGGCCAGGGCAATGAAGGCTCGTATGGGTTCTCCCGTTTTGGTCAACGGTCCAGCCCCTCACGCAACTCCCGGAGCTTATCGAGCCACCCGGCAAGATCATCCAACGAGAAGCGGGCGTTGGCCGGACTGGGGTTAGGCACGACGAACACCCGGGTCTGTCCGATTTCGAGCTGTTGCAGACCCAGCTCCGGCTTGTCCTTGATCGCTTCGGCGTGCCTGAGGTACTCTGCATAGGCGGTCACCCCCTGGAAGCAGGCGATGCGCGGCTGGTATTTGAGCAGCTTCTCCCGGAGCACCGGCGCCCAGCGGCGATAGTCGGCGGCCCGCAGCCCGGATGCCTGCCGGGTAGGCCTCTTCACAACGTCGGTGAAGCCGATGCCGTGCTGGAGCAGTTCCCCGTCCCGTTGGGGCGACATCTCCCGGCCGGCCAACCCGGACCGGTTCAGGGCCGCCCAGAAGCGGTTGCGAGGGTTGGCGAAGTAGTGGCCCGCCTTGACCGAGGGCTCGGAGGGGTTCAACCCCACGAACACGATGTCCAGGCCCTCTTCCAGGTAGTCCGGCAGGGTATGAAGGCTTTCATCTTGGGGGAGGCCGCACGGCACGGCCCGGTCCTGCGCGTCGCCGCCGGAAGGAGACAACTCCTACAACCCGAGGAGGCGGGCGGCGTTGCCCCAGAGGATGGCCTCCTGGGCCGCCGAATCCAGGCCCGACTCCTCCACCTGCCGCATCATCCGCCGGTGTTCAATAAGCGGATAGTCCGTGGCGAATAGGACCTTGTCCGCGCCGACCAGACCGGCCACGGTGGCGACAACCCGGGGCTGGTACAGGAAGGGCGACGCGGCCATGTCGAAGTAGACGTTCCGGATAACCTCCGGTACCTCCGGCATCATCGCGTAGAAGGGAAGTCCGCCTCCCCAATGGGCGCAGATGATCGGATTTTCCGGGAAGTTCTCGATGAAACGGTAGAGCTTGCCGGGCGTGGTCCGGCCCTTTCCGGGATACTGGTGGCCCGCCGGCTCCGAAGAGTGCACCAGGACGGGCAGGCCAAGCCTCCGGGCCGCATCCATAAGGGGAGCCAGGCCGGGCCTATCGGTGATGTCAAAGCCCTGGGTGTCCGGGTGCAGCTCGCCGACCCCCCGCAGTCCGGCCACGGCGCAACGCTCCAATTCAGCCGCGACCCCGTCTCCCCAAGCCGGGTTGACCGAGCAGAAGCCGCTCAGCCGGTCCGGGAACCGGGCCACCGATTCGGCGATGTAGTCGTTGACTTCCTCGGCCAGCGTCCGGTCGCACCAACCCATTCCCATGACCACGGCTCGGGAGACCCGGGCCCGGTCCATGGCGTCGATCAACGCTTCGGCGGTGGCCATGGTTGCGCCCGCTTCAGGGAAGAGGGTGGCAAAGGTTGCATCGCGCGCCAGCAGTTCGGCGCGCCGGTGCGCAAAGCCGGGCGGAAGAATGTGGCAATGGCTGTCGATTACCTTTTCGTTTATCATGGGATCTTCCACAAGATTATAATAGATGTGTCGTTCGCCGTCCGCCAGTGGGTGTTCTTGACATCCGGCAAGAGCAGGCTGGAATTTGCCCGCCCTCGAATGAGTGGACCGGTGGACCTCTAGATTTCGAAAAGGGGTATTGGGTTTGGGAGCAACCACCATAGGCAGCAACAGGAGAGCGGGTCAGATAATCCCTCGTCCCACGAGGGCTCGGCGCGGCATCCAGGGACTGGAGGCATTGGCACGGTTCCTGGGGCGCAACCGGGCCTAGCCCGGAATCCCTGGCGTGGTCAAGCAGCCTGCTGGCAAAGCCGGTCTCTTGCTGGGCGATGTCGCGCCCGATTTCACCTTGCCAACGGCCGACGGCCGGTTCCTGTCCCTTCAGGACTTTCGAGGCGGCAAGGTGCTCCTGGTGTTCCTTCGCCACTACGCTTGACTGCCTTGACGGGATCACCTGTCGCAGTTGCGGCGGCACCACCCTGAGATCGAAGCGCGCAATGGCGCCGTACTGGCGGTTTCATTCGAGCCTCGGGACCGGCTCTTTCAGTTGTCCCGCCAGATGGGGTTGCCCTTCCCCGTGTTGTCCGATCCGGAGCGGGACGTATACCGGGCCTACCGGCTGGGAAGAAGGAGCCTGAGACAGGTGTTCGGCTTGGGGACCATCTGGACCTACATCAAGCTTGTGGGCCGGGGACGGCGGTATCGATTCCAGCGGAGCGACCTGCGGCAAGGGGGCGGTGACTTTGTCGTCGATGAGCAGGGCGTCGTCCGGTTTGAGCACCGGGGCCCCGCACCCCACGACCGCCCGACGATGGAGAAGTTGCTGGAAATTCTGGATACGATCTGAGGCAGTATTTGCCCCTGTTCCGATTCCTCGGGCGCCGGCCGCCAGGTTCCGGCGATAGCGGCCGTGGCAAGATTGCGCTAGACTGGGGCGGGGGTATCGGGTATGGCACGCTTGAGATTCGTACACGCCGCCGATCTGCATCTGGACAGTCCCTTTACCGGCCTGCGAACGGTTGAACCCGCCATCGCCGGCGCCTTGCAAGAGGCGACGTTCGACGCCTTCAGCAACATCATCGAGTTGTGCGTCTCGGAGCGGGTCGACGCCCTACTAATAGCCGGCGACATTTTCGATGGGGCGGACCGGAGCCTCAGAGCCCAACTGAAATTCGTTGACGGATTGAACCGCCTTAGCAATGCCGGCATCAGATCGTTCGTCTGCCACGGCAATCACGACCCGCTCAACGGATGGGAGGCACGGCTTGCTTTCCCGGAGGGGTCCCACCGGTTCGCTGCCGAGGTGGAAGGGTTTCCCGTTTTCGCGGATGATCCGGGTCGATCTATGGTCTACGGAATCAGCTACCCACGGCGGGAGGTCCGGGAGAATCTGGTGCCGCGATTCGGCGGCGTGGAGCGCGGGCCGTTCAATATAGCCCTGCTCCACGCCAACGTGGACAGCGACCCGGCCCACGAGGCCTACGCCCCCTGTAGCCTGGGCGATCTGGAGCGGACGGCCGCTATCGACTACTGGGCACTGGGTCACGTACACACCCGCCGGGTCCTCCGCGAGACCGGCCCCTCGATCGTGTACCCCGGCAATCCCCAGGGCCGGCATCCCAACGAGCGCGGCCCCCGCGGCGTGTACCTCGTCGAGGTGAGCGATTCCGGGCAGGTGCATCTCGACTTTCGCCCCGTCGACGTGGTCCGCTGGGCGAGACTGGAACTTGACATAAGTGGACTGGAAGCCGAGCAATCGCTCTTTGACCGGCTGGAGCAGGAGCTTGCCACCCGCCGGGACCAAGCCGATGGCCGGAGCACGCTCTTCAGGCTGGTGTTGGGCGGCCGGGGCCCTCTTCATCATTCGCTGATCCGCCCAGGGTTTGTCGACGATCTGCTGGAGAGGATCAACGAAACCGGGTCTCAGGAGCGTCCCTTTTTCTGGTGCGAGCGAATACAGGTATCCACGGCCTCTCTCATCGATCGTGAACAAGAACGCCATCGAGGCGACTTCGTGGGAGATCTGGTCCGGCTTCGTGATGAGTGGCAGAAGACTCCGAATTGCCTCGGCGAAATCCGTGAAAACCTGCAGGAGCTATACGGAAGGGGCAACGCGGGCCGTTTCTTGCGGGAGCATTTGCCTACCGATGAGGAATTGCTGGAGTTGATGGCCGGCGCCGAGGCGGCTTGCCTCGCGGAGTTGTTGGAGGAGGACAACGCGTGAGGGTCGAAGATCTGCATATAGAGGGATTCGGTCCTTTCGCCGCCAAACAGGTCGGGCCCTTTACGGGGTCCATCGTCGTTATCCACGGAGTCAACGAGGCCGGAAAGAGCACCCTTCTCGCGTTCATTCGGATGGTCCTCTTTGGGTTCCCCCGATTACCGGATAGGCATTACCCTCCACTGGCCGGCGGTCAGCATGGCGGCCGCTTGACGCTAGTGGATAGCAGCGGGCGCCGGTTCATCGTTGAAAGATTCCGTGGTACCCATGGCGGACCGGTCAGCATCAAGACCGGGGATGGCGCCCCGGCTGACGAGGCGAACCTTCGCCGGCTTCTCAGCGATACCTCATCGGATGTCTTCAAGAATGTGTTCGCTTTTAGCCTCGACGAACTCCAGGAGGACAAATCACTACAGAATGCCGATGTAGATAACCAGATATACAGCGCCGGGATGGGAGCAGCCAGATTGCCGGGGGCGCTCAATGCAATCAGAAACAAGAAGAACGAAATCTTCCGCAGGCAAGGAAGGAGAAACGCCATAGCAGGGTTGATCGCAGAACTGGAAGTGGTCGGCAGCCGTCTGGATGAGGCGCAGGGGAACGCCGCCAAGTATGGCAGTCTCGTCGCCCGGCTGTCGGAGATCGGCCAGGAAATAGAGTCCGGGGGATCCGATCGCGCCAAGTTGCAGCAGCAATCCGGGGAAGTGGCCCGCTTGCAGGAGGGCTGGGACGACTGGGTTGCCCTCATTGAGGTTGACGATCAATTGAACGAGCTTCCCAGCTTCGACGGTTTCCCGGAAAATGCCGTCGGCCGGCTTGAAGCCGCCCAGGAGCGGGCGGGCAACGGGAAACGGGATTTGGAAGAGGACGCCGAAAAACTCAAACTGGCCGAGAAATCAGCCGAGGAATCGATCGCCGATGAAAGCCTGCTGGAGCATCGGGAAAACGTCGAGCGTATTCGCCGAGGGCGGGCCAGCTTCGACGCATCGGTGCGGGACCTGCCCGACCGCAAGGGAGAGCTACAAAGTTTGGAAGCCGCCCTCGGTGAACGGCTCCGGGACCTCGGCCCTGATTGGGTTGAGGAACGCCTCGATTCCTTTGATACGTCGATAGGCACCCGAGACCACATCGAGGTTTCGCGGCAGACGCTGGCCGGGAGTCATGCCGATCTGCGAGAACGCACCAGCCGTCTGGAACAGTTTCAGGGCCTCCTGAAGGAACACCGGGAAGTCGAGCTTCGAGCCCGAAACGCGGTCGAAGAGAAGGAAGGCCCGTCCCTCGATGCCGCGGCGGTTGAACAAAAACGAACGGCATTGCGGGCCACCCGAACTCGACTGGATGAATACGCCAGGCAACGCCAGCGCCACACGGATTTCCGGGGTCAACTCGAATCCTCCGCGGGCCCGGCGGAAGTCGGGCGGCAGAGCAGCGGATTGCAAAGGATGGGCTTGCCGCTGCTGCTGGCTCTCGCGGCGGTCGTGCTGATGGCGGCCGGAGCGTTCCTGGGGCAGGAGGCGTTGATTATCAGCGGTTTCGCGGGCTTCGTGCTGCTCGGCGTAATTGGATACATCCTCATAAGAGGCGAGCGGACACCTTCGGGCGCTGGTGGCCCGGTCAATCAGGCATTGGCGGGCCTGGTTCGGGATGCCGAGATTGCTGAAACCAAGGCGGAGGCAGAGCTTCAAGAGGCCGCGGCGCCCCTTGGTCTCATTCTGCCTGACGCCGTTGCCCTGGATGTCGTTGAAGGGGAGTTGGACTCTGTCAGCGAGGCCCTTCGCGCCTGGGAGGCCCTGCGGCAGCGGCTCGCCGACGCCACCCAGGCGGTGCGGCAGCAACAAGGCCGCGCGGATGACGCGGCTCAAGCGCGGGAATCGGCGCGGGAAGCGCTGGAGGCGGTGCAGGGGGAATGGCGGACCTGGCTGGTGGACCGTGGCCTAGCCGAGACGCTTACCCCGGAGACGATGGTCGAATTCCGGGGCAGCGTGGAGACGGCGCGGTTCGCTCTGGGGGAAGTCCGGACCATGCGGAGCCGGATCAAGGCCATCGAAAAGGATATTGACGAGTACAAGGAGTTGATTGTTCCTCTCGCGGGCACCTTTGGCATACCGATTGGCGGCACACCGATTGAGACCGGGGTGTCCCGCGAGCTTGCCTCGGCGGCGGACGCTCTGATAGCGCGGTACGTTGCCGTGGGTGATTCAGTAAACCGGCGGGATGTCGCCCGAGAAGAGGCCGAGAATGTCGGTCAACGAGTCCGGCGGCTTGAGAAGCGGCTCGAAGAGTACCAGGAGGTTGTGGTGAAACTCCTCGGCGCCGGCGGCACCGATGACCCCGAGGAATTCCGGCGACGGGCCGCGCAGCACGACGAACGTCGCGACTTGGAGCGAAAGCGCGGTGGATACCAGACAAACCTCCAACGATTGACCGGCCCCGGTGAGCAGTTCGAGCGGTTCAAGGAAGAACTGGCCCAGGCGAGCCCGCAGGCTCTGGAAGAAACCTCTCGCGAGCTTGCCGAGCAAATCGAAGCAAATGAGGAAATCGGAGACACCTTGTTGCGTGAGCAAGGAGAAAAGAGGACCCTCCTGGGCCAGCTAACCAGCGAAGCAGAGTCGTCGGCGCTGCGGGTGAAGAGGAACGCGCTCATGGAGGAGCTACGGGAGCAAGCACGGGAGTGGACGAAACTAACCATAGCTGAGGATTTACTGCTGCGGACCCGCACGAAATTCGAGGAGGAACGCCAGCCGGGAGTGATTCTGCACGCTCAAAAGTTCTTCGGCGCCATCACCGGCCAGCGGTACCCCCGGCTTTACGCTCCAATTGGGGAGCAGACCGTTACGGTGATCGACGAGAACGGCGTCAGCAAACAACCTTCCGAACTCAGCCGCGGCACCAGAGAGCAGCTCTACCTGGCATTGCGCTTCGGCCTGATCCGAGAGTTTGGGGAGCGGACCGAGTGTCTGCCGGTGGTGGTGGACGAGGTGCTGGTGAACTTTGACCCAGACCGGGCCCGGCGCGCCGCCGAAGCCTTCGTGGAGCTTTCGAGAACCAACCAGGTCCTGGTGTTCACCTGTCACCCGGAGATGGTCGACCTCTTCACCGGTGTTGCTCCGGACACCCAGGTTATCGAGCTGTAGCCCGCCCGGTACCTGGCCCAGGGTCTCGCAAATAGGTTGATCCCAGGTCCGTCATCCCGGCGAAGGCCGGGATCCAGCCAGCCCCGCTCTGGATTCCGGCCTTCGCCGGAAAGACGGGTGTAGGGGCGGTCTGTCACACAGTTTCGCCCATGGGAAGCTACTTGCAAGACAGTGCGTTAGTTCTCGCTGCCGTCTTCGGTGAACCCGTCATCGCTGAACACGCCCGTTTCCCGGCCTTGGAACACGTGCACCACGAACCCTTCGCGGTCGATGCCCACGGCGTCCACCATGTCCTCGTCCACCGTGTCGATTATCTCCTGAATGGCGTCTTGAGTCAGGCTCTCGTCCACCGCGACGGAAAGGTGGACCACTCCGTTTGCGAAATGGATATCCACCCGCCCCACGGGGCGGTCGTCCTCACGGATGGTATAAGCCTCGGAATAAGGGGTCCGGACCTCGCGCTCGAAGCTAAAGTCCCCCACAGCCCACCTCCCGGTCTAGTATCTGACCTGGCCGTTGCCCAGGATTACCCACTTGTATGAGGTGAGTTCCCGAAGGCCCATGGGTCCTCTGGCGTGTAACTTTTGAGTACTGATGCCCACCTCGGCGCCCAGTCCGAACTGCGCGCCGTCGGTGAACCTGGTGCTCGCGTTGACGAACACCGCCGCGGCGTCCACCTCTTCGAGGAACCGCATCGCCGCCGAATAATCTTCGGTAATGATGGCCTCCGAATGGCCGGAGCCGTAGGTTTCGATATGTTGCAGAGCCTCTTCCAGAGAGTCTACCACCTTGACGGCCGCGGTCAACGACAGGAACTCCTGTCCCCAGTCGTCTTCGACGGCGGGCAGCACCTTGCCCATCGGCAATTCTCCCTCACCGAGGGGGCTCGGCCCCAGGATGCTCAGGGCCCGGTGGTCGCAGTGCAGCTCCACCCCGGCCGCCGCCAGCTCCCGGGCGATGCGGGGCAGACACCGGGGCGCAACGTCGGAGTGGACCAGCACCGTGTCCAGGGCGTTGCACACTGTGGGGCGCTGGACCTTGGCGTTGAAGATTATATCCGCCGCCATCCCCACGTCTGCACCCCGATCCACGTAGGTATGGCACACGCCGATGCCCCCGGTGACGGCAGGCATGGCGGCGTTGTTCGCCACGAAACGGACCAACTCCGCGCCGCCCCGGGGCACCAACAGGTCGATATGCTCTTTCATTCGCAGCATGGCGTCCACCAGGGCCCGGTCCGGGTTGTCGATGAATTGGACGGCCTCCGGCGGCACCCCAGCCTCGGCGATGGCCTCGCGCACCAGTTTGACCAGGGCGGTGTTGGAGTGGAGGCTCTCCTTGCCGCCCCGCAGCAGGCAGGCGTTGCCCGATTTGAGGCACAGGACGGCGATGTCGATGGTGACGTTGGGACGGCTCTCGTAGATGCTGCCCACCACGCCCAGGGGGACTCGGCGTTTGCCCACCCGCAGGCCGTTGGGCAAGGTGGTCATGTCCATGGTCTCGCCTATTGGGTCGGGCAAGGCCGCCACGGCGCGCACGTCACGGGCGATGTCCTGGAGCCGCTCCGGAGTCAGGAGCAGCCGGTCCAGCATCGCCTCGTCGAGGCCGTTACTTCGGGCAGCCTCGTGGTCCCGCCGGTTGGCCGCCAGAACGGGAGACTGGCCGGTTTCAAGCGCCTCCGCGATGTTGAGCAGCGCCCGGTCCTTGATCCGCGTGGACAGACGGGCCACCTGCCGGCTGGCCGCCCGGGCCGCCCGGCCCTTCGCCACAAGCGCGTCAACGGTCTCGATGGTCATGGTTTCTCCGCCGTGAATCCCAGCAGGTTGAAGACAACGGGCACCAGGGTGTGGTTGACTGGGTCAACGCCCAGGCCGAACTCCTCTAGGGCGGTCGCCCCTAACAAGGCTTCAGTCCCGGCATTGCCAAAAACGCAAGATACAATAGCAGTTTCCTGGCCGATACGCACCGGCGCCTGGCACAAGCCCATTTGCACGACACTGCCATCCGCTAGCCGGAAAGGGCGGTGATGCGTAGGCGAGTGTCCTAACTGTTCCATCACGGGCCGAGGCACCAACGTATAGCTGGCGCCCGTATCGACCCGGGCACCCACACTCTCGAAGTGCTGCCCGGCCGCGTCGCCGATCTCTATCGAGTAACGAAAGGTGGTCATCCTGCTACCCTCTTGGGTTTATGACTCTGTTGCCCGCTTCTTCTGACCTGGTTTGTCCTCGCAACCATCGGTGGCGGCATCCGGAACTTGCAGCAATGAGTTGGGCCATGCGCGCCCAAGCTCACCTTAGCCAGGCCCAAACGCCCTGTCCGGGCCGACGCGCCTCATAGCAGCACCAGGTTGTTGCGGTGCACCACTTCCTCGCCGTAGTGGTAGCCGAGGATGCCCTGGATGTGGTCGGAGCGGACCCCTCGAATTCGTCTTACATCCTCTGACTTGTAATTGGCGATGCCGCAGGCGACGCGGCGGCCCCCTTGCTCCAGAACATAAACGATGTCGCCACGGCGGAAATCCCCGTTTGCGCCCGTGATTCCGGCGGGCAGGAGGCTCCCATTGCTCTCCACGAGGGCCCGAACAGCCCCGGCGTCAACCACAATGTCGCCCCGGAGGGAGATCTCGCCTAGCATCCACCTCTTGCGGGCCTCCAGCTTCTCGGCGCCGGGCCGAAAGAGGGTGCCGATGGCCTCTCCCCGTGCCGCCCTTTTCACGGCGTCTTCAGCCAAACCGTGGCACATGACCATGGTAATGCCGGAGGTGGTCACCAGCCGGGCTGCATCCAGTTTGGTGGCCATGCCGCCTCGAGCCCAAGGGTTGCGGTCCCTGCCGGCCAGGGCCTCCACCGCGGCGTCGACCTGGTCCACCACGGGAATCAGGCGTGCCTCGGAGTCCGTGTGGGGGTCGGCGGTATAGAGCCCATCGGTATCGGTCAGTATCACCAGCAGGTCGGCGTCCACCAGGTTGGCCACCAGGGCAGAAAGGCGATCGTTGTCTCCGAACACCTCCCCGATCTCGTCCACCGCCACCACGTCGTTCTCGTTGAGAATGGGCACCACCCCCAGGTCGAGCAAACCCCGGAGGGTATTACGAACGTTCAAGTAGGACTGGCGGTCCGAAAGGTCGTCGACGGTGAGCAGCGTCTGGGCTACCTGGGACCCGTGGGAGGCGAACATTTCCTGGTAGGTGTGCATCAGCCGGCTCTGGCCCACGGCGGCCAGGACTTGCCGGGTTGGGATGTCCCGATCCCCGTTGTCCTGGTCAGGTTCCAACAACTCCCGGCCCGCGGCGATGGCGCCAGAGGTCACCAACAGCACCTCCGCGTTCAACCCCTTCAGCTGGGAGATCTGTCGCGCCAGGTCGCCCATTACCTTCAGGTCAAGGCATCGATGCTCCGGGGCCTCGGTCAGCACGCTGGTACCGGCTTTGACCACGATTCTCCGGTGGCGCAGGCCTTCCGACGCGGTAGAGTCCATAGACGAATCAGTGAGCTGACCGGTGCTGGGCATTGGGGCGAGTCCTTATCGTGGATAGCCAGAGGCGGTGGAGGAGGTTCGGAACTCCTCGTCAGTCGTTTATTATAACATGGCACTTTTGCCGGGCCACCGGCTTCTTGTGCGGGCGGCCCGAATTCAATAGAATGGTTTGATCGGGGCTGGCACTTTGGGTCAGCCCCTTCTGGACGTTTTGCGGGGCTGGGAGCCCTTTCGGGGCTGTTCGAGCAGCGCCTGAGGGCTCAACCGGCCAGGACTTGAATACATGTCTTTGAATGGTGTCCTTTCCGTAATCAGCGGTCACCCGGAGTACCTGCGCCATATGGCGACGGCCCCCACTCCGGAGGCGCCGCCCCGCGTCGCGGTGCGCCAGGGAGCGCGTCCGGGGTATATCGCGGCCCTGTGGCGTCACCAGCCGGGACCGTTACTGGTCATCACCCCTCGCTCGGAGGATGCCCGGCGGCTCCACGACCAGCTCCTCACCTACTTGGGAGAGGGCGAGCAGGTTTACCTGCTTCCGGAGCCGGAGGTGCTTCCCTTCGAACGGCTCTCCGTGGATGCCAACACCAGCAACCAGCGGCTGGCCGCTCTGGCCGCCCTGGCTTCGTCATCGGCAAACCGCGACAGTGAGGACTCCTCACACCCGCTGGTCGTCGCCTCCGTGGGCGCCGTGCTGATCAAAACATTGCCCTTCGAGGTCATGGTTGGCCCCGGCGCCGGGGGCGGAGAGAGCGGTCTCTGGCGGGTCGGCGTGGGCGAGAAGGTGCGGCTCAACCAGCTCTTGGCCCACTGGGTGGACCTGGGCTACCGCAACGAGCCGGTAGTGGAAGCGCCCGGCTGCTTCAGCCATCGGGGCGGCATCATCGACGTCTATCCGGCCCATGCCGACCTGCCCTATCGCATCGAACTCTGGGACGACGAAATCGACACTATCCGGCAATTCGATCCCTACAGCCAGCGCTCGGTTCGCGGCGTGGAGGAGGTGCGCCTCATCCCCGCCAGGGAGCAACTACCGAACCTGACCAGCCCGGTGCGGGTTCGAGAGCTTGTCTCGGGGATCGACTTCACCCGCTGCAATAAGGACATCCAGGAACGGATGGAAGAGGAGATCGCGGCCCTGTTCACCGGGCCGAACATCGAGACCATCTCCTTCTACAACGGCCTGCTGAATTCGGCTAACCTGCTCGAATACCTGCCGAAGCATGGGCGGATAGTCCTGGAGCGGGCCAGCCAGATCGAAGCCGAAGCCCTGGAGCTACAGGAGCGGTTCGACCGGATGCGGTCCAACCGGGAGGATCGCGGCGAGCTTCCCGCCGGCTTTCCGACCCCATACCTGCCCTGGCCGGAGTTCACCGCGGAGCTGGAGCAGCGTCCCCGGTTGCTGCTCCAGACCTGGGTCAATGACGAGGACGACCGCATCTTCCAGCCGGTGGCCCCCTACTACGGGCGGTTGGAGGAACTGGCCGGCGATGTCCTGCGTCACCAACAGGAAGGCCGGGCCGTGGTGGCGGTGACGCAGCACGCCCGCCGCCTGGCCGAAATTCTGGAGCAGGCCGGCGCCGGGGTTACCCTATCCACGACGCTAGAAGAACCGCCCCAACCCGGCCGCGTCTACCTGGTGTCCGGGTCGCTGCGGGAAGGCTGGACCATCGACGCCCCAACATCCGGCGCTGCCAGGGACAACGGCGATGGTCCCCATTCAGAAAGTGGGTTGGAAAACCGGGAAGGTGCGCCCTGCTCCCTCACTTTGTTGACCGACGCCGAGCTGTTCGGCACGGTCAAAGAGCGGCGCTACCGCCGGGTCCAGAGGGCGGAGCACGGCCCGGCGGTGGTCCTCTCCGACCTGGTCCCCGGCAGCTACGTGGTCCATATCGACCACGGCGTGGCCCGTTTCGCCGGGACCACCAAGATCGGAGAGGACGGCGAGGAAAAGGAATACCTGGTCCTGGAATACGCCGAGCAGGACAAGCTCTACGTGCCCACCGACAACCTGGACCGGGTAAGCGCCTACGTTGGGGCCATGGACCGCCCGCCCAACCTGACCCGCCTCAGCGCCGCCGATTGGGCCAGGGTCAAGGAACGGGTCAAAGGGGCCACCAGAGAGATGGCCATGGAGCTGCTGAAGCTCCACGCCTCTCGCCAGGCCGCCCAGGGCCACGAATTCGGCCCGGACACGGTCTGGCAGCAGGAGTTGGAAGACTCGTTTCCCTTCGAGGAAACCCCCGACCAGGCCAACGCCATCAACGAAGTGAAAGCGGATATGGAGCGGACCAAGCCCATGGACCGGCTGATCTGCGGAGACGTCGGTTACGGCAAGACCGAGGTCGCGCTGCGGGCCGCCTTCAAGACGGTGAACGACGGTATGCAGGTCGGGCTCCTGGTCCCTACCACCGTGCTGGCCCAACAGCACTACGCCACCTTCAGCGAGCGCCTGAGCCCCTTTCCGGTGCGGGTCGAGGTCCTCAGCCGGTTCCGCACCCGCAAGGAGCAGCAAGAGGTTATCCAAGGGCTGAAAGACGGCACGGTCGACATCGTAGTCGGCACCCACCGCCTGCTGCAGAAGGACATCCATTTCAAGAATCTGGGCCTGGCGGTGGTCGATGAAGAGCACCGGTTCGGGGTCTCCCATAAGGAGCGGCTGAAGAGGCTCCGGCGGGAGGTGGATGTCCTGACCCTGAGCGCCACTCCAATTCCCCGCACCCTGAACCAGGCCCTCTCCGGCATCCGGGACCTGAGCACCATGGACACTCCCCCTGAGGCGCGCCTGCCGGTGAAGACCTTTGTCTCCGAGTACAGCGAGGAGGTCATCAAGGAGGCCATCCTCCGGGAGCTGGAACGCAACGGCCAGGTCTTCTTCCTGCACAACCGGGTCAGGACCATCCAGCAGAAGGCGGCTGAGATTCTTGAGCTGGCGCCCCAGGCCCGTATCCTGGTTGCTCACGGCCAGATGGTCGAGGGGGACCTGGAAGACGTGATGATGGCTTTTTCCAGAGGCGAGGCCGACGTGCTGATGTGCACGACCATCATCGAGTCCGGACTGGACATGCCCAACGTGAACACGTTGATCGTGGACCGGGCCGACCGGTTCGGCCTCTCCCAGCTGTACCAACTCCGGGGAAGAGTGGGCCGGGGCGACCACCGGGCTTACGCTTACCTGCTGATCCCCCGGGGGCGGCGAATTACCGAGGCGGCGGAACGGAGGGTCCAGGCCATCCTGGAAGCGTCCGATCTGGGCTCCGGCTTCCGCATAGCCATGCGTGACCTGGAGATACGCGGCGCGGGCAACCTGCTGGGCGCGGCGCAGAGCGGCCACATCCAGGAGGTCGGGCTGGACCTCTACAGCCAGCTGCTCCAGGAGGCGGTCCGCGAGCTGTCCGAGGAAACGGGCCTGGAAGTCCCGGCGCCCAAACAAGACACCACCGAGCTGCCACGGCTGGAGCTGCCCATCCAAGCCCGCATCCCCGAGAGCTACATCGCGCACCTGCCCACCCGGCTGTCCGTATACCAGCAGATTGCCCGCGTCGCCCAGCGGCGGGGCGTGCCGCTGCTTCGGGACGAGCTACTCGACCGGTTCGGACCCGTGCCCCCGGAGGTGGAGAGCCTGCTGCTGCTGGCCGACCTTCGGGCCCTGGGCGCCCACGTCGGCGTTGAGTCCATGCAGCACAATGGAGAATCGGTTGTGCTGACGCTACGTTCTTCGGTGGGTGGGGCCAGGACCCCCCTGCAGCGGGCCATGGGCCCATTGGTTAACGTCGGCCACAAGCAGATCAGCATGTCCGTGCGGCGCTTGGGAGACCAGTGGCTGTCCCGGCTCACCAAGGTGCTGGAGCGGTTTCAAGTGTTCCAGGCGAAGCTTCAAGCCATGGCGCGGGAGGAAGCCACCGGCGCCGCGGGTGACCCGTCCGGCGATGGAAGGGAGCCCACCGATGCCGCCCGTTTGCCTTTCGGCGGTGCTTAAATGAAGCGCCCGCCGGGGTAGGCAAGGGGATTGAAATCGCGGCACGAGGACCCATTCCCGGCGGCTCCGATGAGCAAAAGGAGATAAGCCATCTCAGCTACTGAAACGACACTCTCCGCCCTGGAGCGCAACTGGCAGATGGTCCATTGGGCGCTGGAGGGCATGACCGAGGCGACCATGGCCGGCCGCCCCAACGATCAATCCAACTCCATTAGCTGGCTGCTGTGGCACATGACCAGGGTGGCTGACCGCTTCATCCATACCCGGTTGAAGGGTGCGCCGCAACTGTGGATCGAGGACGGTTGGCACGGGAAGTTCGGGATGCCCGCCGACCCTCACGACTTCGGCATGGGCTGGAGCCTGGAGGAGGTGGCTGCCTGGCAGCCGCCGGGTAGGGAGGTGCTGGTGGAGTACTTCGAAGCCGCGAACTCCGCAACCCGGGACTATCTCCGGCCTCTCACGGCGTCCGGCCTGGAGCGGAAGATATACTTTCCCGCTCCCCCCGACACGATTTCCGTTGGCGACGCCCTGGGCATCCTGGTCTGGGACAACATCGCCCACGGCGGCCAGATTGCCTACCTGCGGGGCTACTATCAGGGTATAGGCTGGCAGCGGGAGAGACAGAACCCTCGCTTGATCTAGCCTCAAAATGCCTGTGAGCAAACCTAGCGGGTAGCCGTCTCTGCTCTTAATGGCAGATTGCCGCCCGCCAAGCGCCGTGAAACGGACCCCGGCGTTGACTGGCGCGAAGAGCTGGATGTACACTCCCGCCGCGGGCCGTCGTTTCCAATAGGCCGTGCTCGGGGCCGTCGAAGGGCAAGAAGCCGGACGAGCAACCCATTAAGCCGGAATCTGTCCGCAACCCAGGCGCCCATTTCAACCGGGAGCACGGTAGGCTCGGGCCTCCCATACACTCAGACCGGTGGCCGGCCTCTTTACCTCACCCCTGACAACTTTCGGGAGACGATTATGGCACGGCAGGCCAAGGGCAAACCACGCCCCGGCGGCAAAAGAGAAGGCTCGGCCCTTGACCCGGCGGCCAAACGGCAGTGGGAGCAAACGGTACTCAAGGCGGAGTTGAAGGGGAAGCCGGAGAGGCAAGAGGAGTTCCGCACCCTGGGCGGGGAGTACCCGGTGGAGCGGCTGTACGCCCCGGCCGGCGCCGAGCACGCGGATTATCTGCGGGACGTCGGTTTTCCGGGTCAGTACCCCTTCACCCGGGGCCGGTATGCCGCGGGCTACCGCAACTTCGAGTGGCCCCACGACTTCTATACCGGCTATGGCGGCGGCGAGGACGCCAACCAGCGGTACCGTCAACTGGTCGCCCACGGCGCAACCTCGCTGACCATGGCCATGGACCTGCCAACCCAGCTAGGATACGACCCGGACCACCCCATGGCGGCCGGGGAACCGGGAAGGGTGGGGGTGGCCGTCGGCTCCCTCCGGGACGCAGAGGACCTGCTGGAGGGCGTTCCGCTGGACCGGGTGGGCATCAGCACCGTGGGTAACTGCATCGGACCCTACGTCTTGGCCCTGTTCCGGTCGGTCGGCCAGGTGAAGGGCTACGACCCGCGGCGGATGCGGGTGCGTCTTCAGAACGATCCGATAAAGGAGTACACGGGGCGAGGCACCTACATCTTCCCCATCCGCATGGCCCTCGAGTTGTCCATGGACGTGGTGGAGTACGTCATCGAGAACCTGCCCGGCTGGGTCCCTCAGTACGTGTGCAGCACCCAGGTACGATGGGGCGGTGTGGGTCCCGCCGAGGAGACGGCTTTTGGCATCGCCAACTTTCTCACCTACGTGGAGGCGGGCCTGGCGCGTGGGCTGAAGCTGGAACAGTTGGTGCCCACCATGGACCTTCACATGTCCACCGAAGGGGACATCTTCGAAGAGGTAGCCAAGTTCCGCGCCACCAGGCGGCTCTTTGCCAAGCTCATCAACGAGCGGTACAACGTTGACGACCCGGGAATCGCCGGGCTGCGTCTTTCCACCTACACCTCTGGACACCGTTTGACGGCCCAGCAGCCCCTCAACAATGTGGTTCGCAGCACCCTGCACGTGCTGGCGGCCATGCTGGGCGGCGTGGAGCATATCTGGGCGCCCGCCTACGACGAAGCTCTGGCCCTGCCGACCTACGAGTCCACCCGGGTTGCCCAGCTCACCAAGCAAATCATCCACCACGAAAGCGGTGTCACCAACACGGTGGACCCCCTGGCCGGCTCCTACTTCATGGAGGACCTGACGGCCAAGCTGGAGGAGGAGGCTCGCCTCATCCTCGACCAGGTTGACGGCATGGGCGGGGCCATCCCGGCCATCGAGGCAGGGTTCTACGACCGGAAAATGGTGGAGGGGACGGTGCGGTACCAGCGGCAGGTGGACAGTGGGGAACGGGTTGTCATCGGAGTCAACAAGTTCCAGGAGCAGGAGGAGCAGCCCGTGACCATCTTCCAGGTCCATCCGGAGACGGAGCAGCGCCTGGTCCAGCGCGTTGTGCGGCTCCGCCAGGAGCGGGACGGCGCCCGGGCGAAGGAGACTCTGGCGCGGTTAGAGGACGCTTGCCAGCGGAAGGTGGAGAACCCCCATTACAACACCGTTCCCGCCATGCTGGAAGCGGTCCAGGCGTCCTGCACCGTCGGCGAGATCTTCGGCGTGATGCGGGATGCCTTCGGCGAGCACGTTCATTCGGGAACCTTCTAGCAGGAGGTCTCAGGGACCATGACCACCCCATTGCAACCGAAGCGGGCGCAACCGGTTCGGGTCCTGGTGGCCAAGCCCGGCCTGGACGGCCATGAAATGGGCGCCAAGCTGGTGGCCCGCATCCTGCGGGACGCGGCCATGGAGGTGGTGTACACCGGGCCTCGCCAGTCCCCGGAGATGGTGGTTGCGGCCGCCCTCCAGGAGGATGTCGACATCATCGGCTTGAGCTTCCTCTCCGGCTCACATGAAGGGCATTGCCGCCGGATTCTGGGGCTTCTTAAAGAACAGGGACTTGGCGATATCACCGTGATTGTCGGGGGCATCATTCCCCAGCAGGACATCCCGGCGCTGAAGTCCATGGGTGTAGCCGCGGTGTTTGGCCCGGGCACCGACCACCGGGACATCATCCGAACGGTGCAGGACTTGGCGAAGGGCTGCGGGGGGTAACTCGCGGAGGCCAGGCCGGCTCCAGGCCGGTTGACGGCGTTGGTGAGAGATACTACCATGGCCCTCGTCGGAGATGGCGCCTTGGCCGTGCCCCAGCGCGTCGTTTTGCGACACTTCGAGCCGCGAATGTCCGTCCCGCAACCATTCCGTGGTTGCGCTCTATTCCTCCGGCAGGAGGGCCGCCGTGGACTTCAAGTTCAGCCCGGAAGACGACACCTTTCGCAACGACCTCCGAGGTTTCCTCGAAACGGAGCTTCCTCCCGATTGGGAGGGCCAAGGCCGGCGGCCCGAGGTTCAAAATTGGGACTTTGCCAGGCAAGTGCGCAAGAAGCTGGCGGCCAGGGGCTGGTTGACCATGCACTGGCCGGAGGAGTACGGCGGTCAGAACGTTTCGCACGTGCGCACGGCCATCTTCAACGAGGAAATGACCTACCTGCGGGCTCCGGGGCGGGACCATGCCGGGGTCCGGATGCTGGCCCCCACCTTGATGATTCACGGCTCCGAGGAGCAGAAGCAGACCCACCTCCCTCCGGTCGCCCGAGGTGAGGTCCAGTGGTGCCAGGGGTACAGCGAGCCGGAGACGGGGTCGGACCTCGGCTCTCTCAGCATCCGCGCCGTCCGGGATGGCGACGACTTCGTCATCAACGGCAGGAAAATATGGACCAGCCTGGCCCACCTGGCGGATTGGATAATGCTGTTGACCCGATCCGACCCCGACGCCCCCAAGCACCGGGGTATCAGCTTCATCCTGGTGGATATGAAGACCCCGGGAATCGAGGTGCGGCCCATCGACAACATCGCCGGGGGCCGGGAGTTCAACCAGGTAATCTTCGATAACGTCCGGGTCCCCCGCAAGAACGTGGTCGGGGAGGAGGACCGGGGTTGGTATGTGGCCGTGACCCTGCTGGACTTCGAGCGGTCCGGCATCGACTTTTCGGCCGCGGCCCGCCGCTTGCTGGACGACGTGCGGGGGTACGCCGCCGAGACCACCCGCCAGGGCCGGGCCTTGATCGACACCCCCTGGGTGCGCAGCCTGTTGGCCGACCGGTACATCGAATGCGAAGCGGCCCGCCTGATGGCCTATCACGTGGCCTACATGCAGAGTCAGGGGCTGGTGCCCAACAAAGAGGCATCCACGAGCAAGGTATTCGGGACCGAGACACTCCACCGGGCGACGGTGGCGGGGATGCAGGTTCTGGGCCCTTATGGAGCGCTGGGCCGTGGGGAAAAATGGGCGCCCCTCCGGGGCCGGGTTCAGGAAAACTGGATGATCAGCTTTTCCAACACGATCGCCGGGGGGACCTCCGAGATCCAGCGGAACATCATCGCCAGCAGAGGCCTGGGCCTTCCCCGAGGCTGAGGTCCGGGCGGGCCGCTGGCCGCGGAGCGGGAAAGGACCGCGCCCAAAGGCCCGTCGTCATGCGACTATTGAGTAGTCGAACCCTATTTATCGAACAGGAGAGTCAGCGTGGATTTCAAGTTCAGCACGGAAGACGACACCTTTCGCCGGGAACTCCGAGAGTTTGTACAAGCGGAGCTTCCATCCGATTGGGAGGGCCCCGGCCGGTGGCCCGATGATTACGATTGGGACCTTACCCGGCGGATGCGCAAGAAGATGGCGGCCAGGGGCTGGCTGACCATGCACTGGCCGGAGTCGTTTGGCGGCCAGGACGCGTCGCCGGTGCGCAATGCCATTCTCAACGAGGAAATGACCTACATGCGGGCTCCGGGCCGGGACATATTCGGGGTCCGGATGCTGGCTCCCACGTTGATGATCAACGGCACCGAAGAGCAGCGGCAGGCCCATCTTCCCGGGGTTGCCAAGGGTGAGGTCAATTGGTGCCAGGGGTTCAGCGAGCCGGAATCTGGGTCGGACCTGGCTTCCCTCAGCACCCGCGCCATCCGGGATGGCGACGACTTCGTCATCAACGGCAGCAAGATTTGGACCACACTGGCCCACCGGGCGGATTGGATGATGCTGTTGACCCGCACCGAACCCGACGCCCCAAAACACCGGGGCATCAGCTTTATTCTGGTGGATATGAAAACCCCGGGCATCGAGGTGCGGCCCATCACCAACATTACCGGGACTCAGGAATTCAACCAGGTAATCTTCGATAACGTCCGGGTGCCCCGCCGGAACGTGGTCGGAGAGGAGGACCGGGGCTGGTACGTGGCCGTGACTCTGTTGGACTTCGAACGGTCCGCCGTCGATTACTCGGCCTGGGCCCACCGGTTGTTGGACGATGTTCGGGGGTACGCCGTGGAGACCACCCGCAACGGCCGGCCCCTGATCGGGACCCCCTGGGTGCGGAACCTGCTGGCCAACGGGTTCATCGAAACCGAGGTGGCCCGCCTGATGGCCTACAACGTGGCCTACATGCAGGGCAAGGGACTGGTGCCCAACCGGGAGGCGTCCATGAGCAAGCTGTTCGGGAGCGAGACCCTCCACCGGGCGACAGTGGCCGGGATGGAGATCCTGGGCCTGTACGGAACACTGGGTCGCGGCGAGAAGTGGGCGCCCCTCCGGGGCCGGATCCAGGAAAACTGGCTGATGAGCTTCTCCCACACGGTCGGCGGCGGGACCTCCGAAGTCCAGCGAAACATCATCGCCAGCCGGGGTCTGGGCCTTCCCCGAGGTTGAGGTCCGGGCGGGCATTGAAGCCGAACGCAGAAAAGGGGGCCGCTACGGCCCCCTTTCTAGTCTCGGAGTTCCCCGGCATGAGACCCCGGGGCGCCCAGCCTAGGTCATCGCGGAGAAGCCCTGCAACCTTTGCAACACCTCAAGAGCGCCCAAGACCAGGTCATCCATTATCCTGGCGGCGGGTTTAGATTCCTTGAGCAGACCGCCGATCTGCCCCGCCGGGTTGTTTATCAAATCCTGGCGTCCCGCTTGGTGCGCCGCGTCCACCAGGTCTTCCATCAGGGCCCCCTGCAAGGGCATGGGCAACGGGTCCAGGTCCGAGTTCTCCCACGCATCCATGACCACGTTCTTGTATTGGCGGACAGGCTTCCCGGTGGAGGACCGGCTGGTCGGGAAGTCCTCGGAGGCTCCCCGGAGGATGTCCTCCTTATGGAGGTCTGGAATCTCGCACTCCTCGGCTACCAGGAAGGCGGTGCCGACCCAAGCTCCCACGGCGCCCAGGGCCAGGGCGGCGGCAACTCCTCGCCCGTCTCCGATGCCTCCCGCCGCGATTACCGGGGTGGGCGCGACGACATCTACGACCTGGGGGATCAAAGGGAAGTTCGCGATTCTGCCGGTATGCCCACCGGCCTCGAATCCCTGGGCCACGACGATGTCCACGCCGGCCTCCATCTGCCGCCGGGCATGGCGCACCGAGCCCGCCATGCCGAAGACGGTGATGCCTTGCTCGTGGGCCATCGGGACCATCCAAGATGGGTCGCCCAGAGCCGCCGCGAACACCGGGACCTTCTCCTCCAGCACCACCTCCACCGCCTCCTGAACGTTCTTGCGGGTAACCAGCCTCTTCCTCTCCGCATAGGCGTCCGGAAGGTTGAATTCTCGCATCAAGCTCTGGACGAACGCCACGTGTTTGGGGTATTCACGCCGGAGCTGTTCCCGGACGGCCGAGCGGGTGTCTCCGGTTTCGGCCAGGCTGACGGGCAGGAGCAAGTCCACCCCGAAGGGCTTGTCCGTCAGTAGCCGGACCTCCTGAATGCAAGCGCGGAGATCCGCGAGGTCCAGTCCGGTACCCCCAATGACACCCAGGCCGCCGGCGTTGGAGACCGCCGCGACGAGGCTGGGCGGCGTGACCTGGCCCCTCCCGCCCATGCCTGCCAAGCAGATGGGGTACTCGATCCCAAGACGGTCGCAGAGTGGGGTCCGCAAAGCCGGTCTTTCCATCTTGATGCCTCCTTGCCCAGTCCCGGTTTGTCATTTTGATGCGAGGTGTTTCCCGGATGCCAATCCGCCGGTTGGGCCGTGGCAGACACCTCCGGCTCAGACCCCGAAGCCGGAAGCCGGGCGCCGGACGAGCCCGCGGGGGTCTGGGTTTTCCCCGAGGCTGAGCCCCGGCCGGTGCATTGGTCGTGGAGCAATAAGGGACCGCGGAGAGCCTTGCCTAGGTCACCGCAACGAAGCCCCGCAACCGTTGCAGCACCTCCGCGGCGCCCTGGACCAGCTCATCCATTATCCTGGCGGCGGGCTTGGATTCCTTGAGCATCCCACCGATCTGTCCCGCCGGGCTGTTTATCAGATCGTGGCGTCCCGCTTGTTCCGCCGCGTCCACCAGGTCTTCCATCAGGGCGCCCTGCAATGGCATGGGCAACGGTTCCAGGTCCGAGTTCTCCCACGCATCCATGACCACGTTCCTGAATTGCCGGACCGTCTTCCCGGTGTAGGTTCGGCTGATGGCGAAGTCTTCGGTGACTCCCTGGAGGATGTCCTCCTTGTGGCGGTCCGGTATCTGGCACTCCTCGGCCACCAGGAAGGCGGAGCCAACCCAAGCTCCCACGGCGCCCAGGGCCAGGGCGGCGGCGACTCCTCGCCCGTCTCCGATGCCCCCCGCCGCGATCACCGGCATGGGCGCGACGATGTCCACGACCTGGGGAATCAAGGGGAAGTTCGCGATTCTGCCGGTATGGCCGCCGGCCTCGTGTCCCTGGGCCACGACGATGTCCACTCCGGCCTCCATCTGCCGCCGGGCATGGCGCACCGAGCCCGCCATGCCGAAGACGGTGATGCCTTGCTCGCGGGCCAGAGGGACCACCCAGGACGGGTCGCCCAGGGCCGCCGCGAACACCGGTACCTTCTCCTCCAGCACCACCTCCACCAGCTCCTTGACGTTCTTGCGGGTGACAAGCCGCTTCCTCTCGGTATAGGCGTCCGGAAGGTTGAATTCCCGCATCAAGCTCTGGACGAACGCCACGTGTTTGGGGTATTCACGCCGGAGTTGTTCACGGACGGCCGAGCGGGTGTCCGCCGTTTCGGCCAGGCTGACGGGCAGGAGCAAATCCACCCCGAAGGGCCTATCCGTCAGGGACCGGACCTCCTGAATGCAAGCGCGGAGATGCTCGGGGCTGAGTCCCGAACCCCCGATGACGCCCAGACCGCCGGCATTGGAGACCGCCGACACGAGCTTGGGCGGTGTGGCTCTGCCCCGGCTTCCCATGCCTGCCAAGCAGATGGGGTACTCGATCCCCAGACGGTCGCAGAGCGGGGTACGCAAGGCCTGCCTTTCCATATCCATGCCTCCTTGCCCAATGCCACCTTGTCACTCGGAGTTGGGTGTCCCGGATGCCATTCCGCGGGTTGGGTCTTTCAAGACGCCTCCCGCTCAGACCCCGAAGCCGGAAGCTGGGCGCCGGCGAAGCCCCCGGTGTCTTCCGCCGGGTTTCCCCATACTCAAATGCCTGAACGCAACCAAGGTACCGATCTTGACGAGGGGTATGGTAGTATCATTCACGAATGCCGTCAATCGCTTCAGAATCGATGATTCCCGCTTTCGTGGTCCGCCTCCGGCAGGCGCGGTCACCCGGCACCAGGGTCGTTGGCGGATTCCGGTACAGGAGGTTCTAGTGAAACGTTCGCCCGACGTGATCGTGGTTGGAGGCGGTGTGGTGGGCGCCGCGGTTGCCTACTACCTGAGCCGGGAAGGAACACGAGTCCAGGTCCTTGAACGGCAGGCCCTGGGCAGCGGGTGCTCTTTCCACGGGACCGGGATGGCTATCTCGAACCTGAGGGAGACGCAGAGAAAGGGTGCGGCCTTTGCTATCAACCGCGCCAGCCGGCTCCTTCTCAGCGACATCTGCGGCCAGCTCGCCGAGGAGACGGGGACCGACACCCTGTTTCAGGAGCGGGACATGCTTCTGGTGGCCATGAACGAGCAAGAACTGGCGCAGCGGACAGCGGACATGGAATGGGTTTCTCAGAGGGGGGTACGGGTCCGCTGGCTCGAGAGAGATGAGGCCTTGGCTCTGGAGCCTCGCATCAGCCCGGCGGTCCTGGGAGCGGTCTACGAAGAAGGGACAGCGCAGGTGGACGGATACCGCTTCACCCTGGCGTTCGCCGCGGCGTCGGAAAAGCGGGGCGCTACCGTGCGTCAGCGGGAAGTCGTGGGTCTGGAGTGGGAGGGCAGCCGCGTTACCGGGGTAAGAACGCCCACTGAAACCATTCCCTGTGACGCGGTGGTCCTGGCCATGGGTGCGGAAACCGGCGCCGCTTCCGAGTGGATTGGTTTTCCGATCCCGGTCCGGCCCCTCAAAGGGCAGATTCTCCGGTTGCGCCTACCGGGGAAACCCCTCGACTACTTCGTTAACATCCTCGAGCTGGGTACCATCGTTCCCCGGCGGGACGGGCTTACGAGCATTGGGACCTCATACGAGGATACCGGCGATCCCCAACCTACCGAGGACTTCAAGCTTAGAATTCTCTCCCGGGGGATGGAAATCCTACCCTACATTGAAGAGGCGGAGGTGGTAGAGCACCTGGCAGGCTTTCGGCCCCTCTCTGCCGACATATGCCCCATTATAGGTCCGGTGCCCGGCTGTGAGGGGTTGCACCTGGCTACCGGCCATGGACCTTGGGGAATTCAACTGGCCCCGATAACCGGCAAGCTTATCGCCGACCTCATACTTCGGGGTGAAACCTCGGAAGACCTGGCCATGGAGCATTACTTGCCGGCGCGTTTCGAGGGATTCACACCGGGACCGGACAGCTTCCGGCACCTGGGGACGATCGACTAGATGCTTCCTTCCCTCTCTAAGCATTGATCGACGGGCGAAATCCTCCTCTGTGCCTCTTTTCTAGAGAGGGTTAAAGGGGGATTTCCTCGCCGCAAGTTTTGGCGGCTCGTTCGAAGGCCGGTGGGACGACGGTCGAGGGTGTTCGGTTTGATGTTAATATACTCAACAAAACGCCGCCGCCTCTCCATGGGATGTCGGATTGATCGATCTGGTTGTGGCCGCCTGACGGACCGAGCCGGGTTTTGACGGCGGTACGAAAGCGGCCTATGCGGGCCTGGGTAATCGAGTCCATAATGCCGGGAGGCGAGGTTCAGACTAGCTGAAGGAGAGTTTCATGGGCGATCTAGATGGAAAAGTGGTGATCGTTACCGGTGCGAGCCGGGGTATCGGCAAGGGCATCGCCAAGACCTGTGGGGTGGAGGGCGCCACGGTGGTGGTGGTGGCGCGCACGGAACAGGAGGGCGGCAGGTTGCCCGGCACTATCCACCAGACGGTCCAGGATATCAAGGACGCCGGCGGCCAGGCGCTGGCAGTCAAGTGCGACGTGACCGACGAGGAACAGGTACAGGCGTTGGCCAATCTTATGGTCGATACCTACGGCCGCATCGACGCGGTGGTGAATAACGCGGGAGTCCAGGTCAACACAGAACTCCTGGACCTGCAAACGCGCCACTGGGACCTGACGATGCGGGTCAACCTGCGCGGCCCGTTCCTGTGCTGCAAGTACCTGACGCCGGTGATGATCCAACAGAAATCTGGCAGCATCGTCAACATTACGTCCAGCGCCGGAGAGCGGGTGAGGCCCAAGGGCATCAGCTACTCTGTAACCAAGGCGGGGTTGAACATGATCACCCTCGGGCTGGCCCAGGAGCTGGAGGAGCACGGCATCGCGGTCAACGCCCTGAGCCCGGGACCGATAATGACCGAGGGGGCGGTGTTGGTGCGCCCCGCTGACTTCGACTGGACGGGTTGGGAACCGCCGGAGGTGGTGGGACTCGCGGCGGTGTGGCTGGCGCGGCAAACAGCTAAAAGTTTCACCGGCCAGGTGGTGAACCGCTCAGACTTCGGCAAGACCTGGGGGACTTAAGGCCCGCTGCCCCCCTCTGCAAACTGAATAACGCGAAAGCTAAGTTTCCCGTCATGCAGCCCAATTTCGTGCCATCCGGAACCCCTGTCGGTCACCCTGAGCCCTGGTCGGTCACCCCGAGCCCCTGTCTGTCACCCCGAGCGGAGCGAGGGGTCTCAGGGTTTGTCCGGCGCCGGGGTCAGAGGCGCGGCCTCCCCTCCGTGCGCACCCGGCTGGCCGGCGGAACCGCCGGACATGATGGCAGAGTCGTTGAGAAACCGAACACTAGGAGGTAAAGAATGTTCAAGGGAATAGACCACATGGTCATCGCGGTCAATGACCTGGAGCAGGCGGTCAAACACTACGAGTCGAAGCTGGGTCTCAAGGCCAACGAAGGAGGCGGAGAGCACCCGGAACTGGGTTTGCGAAATGCCTATCTTCCCCTGGGTGATGGGGGGGCGTTCATTGAGTTGGCGCAACCCCTGGGACCCGAAACTCCTCTGGGACGCACCATCGCGCGCAAAGGCGAGGGTATCCATCTGCTGGCGATGGCGGTGGACGACCTCCAAAAGGCGGTGGCCCAATTGAAGGAGAACGGCGCCCAGATAATCGAGGCGGGCTCCATGGTCTTTATTCACCCCAGGGACGCCCATGGCATCATGTTCCAGCTTGTGGAGCGCAAATAAGAGCCAAGTGCCCTTCGTGTAGCCGGGCACGACACCAGGGGGAGCCGCTGCGGCGGGCGTCAGCGTCAGGCAAGCAATCGCGGGCCCAGCCGGCTCCTCCATAATTTTGCCTGGCTCTCTGGTAACACCCTCTGCTGTAGTGCCCCACCACGCTATCCGACGGTTCTCGACGCGGATAGCGTTGGGGTGGCCCTGCCGACCCGGGAGGTCATTTGATGTCACGGCGTCCTCTGGAAGGAATACGAGTCCTGGACCTGGGCCAGGAGATCTCCGGCCCTTTCTGCGCAAAAATGTTGGGGGCCCTCGGCGCCCAGGTAATCAAGGTGGAACCGGAGCAGGGTGATGCCGCCCGCCGTCTCGGCCCTTTCCCCGGAGACGTGCCCCATCCGGAGCGGAGCGGGCTGTTTCTCTATCTCAACACCGGTAAGCAGGGGGTCACCCTGGACCTCGGCACCGCCGGGGGCCGGGAGCTGTTCCTGCGCCTGGTAGCCTGGGCCGACGTGGCCGTGGAGAACTCCGGGCCCCGGGTGCTATCTTCCCTGGACCTCAGCTACGAGGTGCTGCGGCAGGTCAACCCGCGCCTGATCCTCACCTCCATCACCCCCTTCGGCCAGAGCGGCCCCTACCGTGACTACCGGACCTCGGAGATAGGCCTCCACGCCATCAGTGGCGAGATGTCGGTGGCGGGCCTGCCGGGCCGGCCTCTAAAGAAAGGTGGGGAACTCGCCCATTACCTGGGCAGCCTCAACGGCTTCCTTGGCACCATGGGCGCCCTTTTCCTGCGGGAAGATACCGGCTGCGGGCGGCATGTGGACGTGTCTCTATCCGAGGGCTTCAGCGCCATCTTGGGGGGCGCCATTATGGAGCATTCTTTCCTGGGCCATCCACCCATGCGCCGGGAGGGGATGCCCTGGCCTCAGGGTGTCTATCAGTGCAGAGACGGCTACATGATGAACATGGTCCGCGGGGGCTCCAAATGGCGGCCAGACTTCGCCGCTCTGATTGGCGACCCCGCGCTGGCTCGGGAGCCGGCGCCGCCCGCCGCCTCAACGTCTTCTGATGACCAGGCCCCGGAGCCGGACGAACTGGTCGCTCCCTACGTAGCCTGGCTCAAAGCCAATACCAAGGAGCATATCTACCACATTGCCCAGAAGGTCCGATTGCCCTTCAGCTACGTGTGTACCGCGCCGGACATATTGGCCTCGCCCCAGTTGGCCCACCGGGGCTTTCTGGAGCAGGTGGAGCACCCGGTAGCGGGGACCCTCACGCTCATGGGCATGCCCTTTCTCCTGGACGGCGAGCGCTGGTCCCTGGGCCGGGCGCCGCTTCTGGGAGAGCACGACGAGGCTGTATTCCACGGGATACTGGGGCTGAGCAAGCAGGAGGTGCTGCGGCTCGGGAAATCCGGAATCGATCGCCCGGCTGACGAAGGCCCCCGGATAATCCCCGGCAGCTCCGGGCCTGATACCCCTGAGCCGGCTACCCTCGAAAACCAACCATCTCAGCCACTTCCGGCCGCCCCGGAGGAGGGCGTGACGGCCTCGCCATCGGAACGCCTCCCGCTGGAGGGAGTCCGGGTGTTGGACTTCACCCAGGTCTGGGCCGGCCCGATGTGCACCATGCTCCTCGGCGATCTGGGCGCCGAGGTGATCAAGCTGGAGTCCACGGTCCGCGCCGACCCTGAGCGAGGCCCGTTGAAGCCACCGCCGGAGCGGTTGCGCCGCTATCCCGGCGGCGACCCGGGAGAGCAGCCCTTCAACCGGTCCGGCCGTTTCAATATGTACTCCCGCAACAAGCTGGGTGTCACCCTGGACCTGAAGGACGCCGATTGCTTGGCCATGGCGCGAGATATGGTGCGCGTCAGCGACATCGTGGTGGAAAACTTCGCCGCCGGCGTCCTGGAGCGTCTGGGCTTGGGCTATGAGGAACTCAAACGTCTCCGGCCGGACATCATCCTGCTCGCCCTCCCCGGCTGGGGCGGCACCGGCCCCGAGGCCCACTACGTGGCCTATGGCCCAAACCAGGAAGCCATGTCCGGCCTCTCCAGCATCACCGGGTACCTCGACGGGCCGCCCCTGCTGACCGGTACCTACTACGGCGATCCCACCGGCGGCACCACCAGCGCGGTGGCCGCCATGGCGGCCCTCTGGCACCGGCGCCAGACGGGCCGGGGCATGAAAATCGACCTGTCGCAGCGCGAGGCCGTTTCTTCCGTACTGCCCGAGGTGCTTTTGGAGTACCAGTTCAACGGACGCATCCTGGCTCCACAGGGGAACCGCCATCGCTCCATGGCGCCCCACGGTTGTTATCCCTGCAAGGGCGAGGACTCCTGGATAGTCATCGCGGTCGACTCGGACCAGGGCTTCCACCGGCTGTGCCGGGCGATGGGCTATCCCGAGACGGCCAACGATCCTCGCTTCTCAACCCTGTTGACGCGGCTTCAGCACAACGATGAACTGGACGAGTTAGTGTCCGGCTGGACCCAAGACCAGGATCACCACATCCTGATGCACACGCTCCAGAGATCGGGAGTCGCGGCTCAGGCCGTGTTGAACACGGCGGAGCTTCTGGACGACCCGCACTACAGGGCCCGCGGCTACTTCCAGACCGTCGCGCATACCCAGGCCGGGACCCATCCTCACGTCAGCAGCGCCGCGCGTCTATCGGCGTCCCCGCTGCCTGTCCGGCGTCCCGCGCCCTGCCTGGGCGAGCACAACGGTTGGGTATTGGGCGAGCTGCTGGCCGCGCCAAAGGCGAAGTTGCAGAGGCTAGAGGAAGAGGGGAAGATAGGCACGTCACTCGTTCCAGCCGCCCCCGGCTGAGGCTCTTGCCCTAAGACCATCAGCCTGCCTTAGGATTGTCATTCCGAAGAGGGAAGATACTTCGTCATTGCTCCGAAAGTGTCAAGCTGAGCCAGCCGCCGCGGCGAAGCATCTGGGCAGAGATTCTCCACCACCTCCACAGATCCCTCGTCCTTCCCGCGAAGGACTCGGGATGACAGGGCAGTGCCCATCTTCGTGGCCCGTGGTGCGCCATGCAACCGGGGCATGAAAGATTCCGAGGAGGGGAGCTACTTTGTCATTCCGAGGAGCGCAGCGACGAGGAATCTGGTGCGGGGCCCATTCATCGCAGCCTCGACCCGCCACTCCAAACTCCTCGCTTCACGCGGGGTTGACGCCGGAGACTGAGGAGCATACATTACCGGCACCGCGTTGGTACCGACTGGGGTGCCACCTGGTCTGTTAACCCCGACCTAATCGGGCAACCTTTCTGTGAGGGAAGTTGTATGGCTACTACGGTCGATCGAGACAGTAAGAGTCCGGGGAAGTACCGGGTCTTGGGCACCAGGCCTGACCGCCATGACGCCGTGGACAAGGTGACCGGCGGCGCCAAATTCGGGGCGGACATTCACCCGGCCGGGTTGCTGCATGGCAAGATTCTCCGAAGCCCCCATGCCCACGCCCGGATCCGGTCCATCGATACCTCCAAGGCCGAGGCGCTGCCCGGAGTTACCGCCGTCGCCACCTCCAAGGACTTTCCGATCATCGCGGACAAGAGCATCGATTTCTCGGATATTCGCGGGAATGCCCGAATAGCGGCGGAGAACGTGCTGGCCAATGACCGGGTATTCTACGTCGGGCACGCGGTGGCGGCAGTCGCGGCCACCAACGCCCATATCGCCGAACAGGCCTTGAAGCTTATCGACGTCGACTTCGAGGTGCTGCCCGCGATCCTCACCCTGCACGATGCTTTGAAAAAGGACGCGCCCCTCCTCCACGATGACATGACCACCAGGTTTCGCGTTGAGCGGTTCGCCGCCGGCGATGACACCGGAGAGAAGAGCAACGTGGCCGGCCACATTCAGCACAAACTGGGCGATGTGGAGAAAGGGTTCCGGGAGGCCGACGTCGTCATAGAGCGCGAGTTTCACACTCAAACCGTCCACCAGGGGTATATCGAGCCCCAGGCCTCCACGGCGTCTTGGGGCGCCGATGGCCGGGTCACCATCTGGACCAGCACCCAGGGCGTCTTCGCCATCCGGACGTCGACCGCCGCCATCCTCGGCCTTCCCGAGTCCATGGTAACGGTTGTCCCCATGGAGGTTGGCGGGGGTTTTGGCGCCAAATCCGTCACCTACCTGGACGCGGTTGCCGCCGTTCTCTCCAGGAAGAGCAACCGTCCGGTCAAAATGGTGATGAGCCGTGAGGAGGTGTTCAAGGGCGGCGGCCCCGCCTCCGGCACACATATGCGGGTCAAGATAGGCGCCAAAAAGGACGGGCGCATCAACGCGGGCTATCACTACCTGGCCTATGAGGCGGGACCCTACCCCGGCTCTCCCGTGGGTGGGGGCGCGATGACCAGCTTGGCCCCATACAACATAGAGAACTTGCTGGTGGATGGCTATGACGTGGTCTGCAACAAGCAAAAGGTGTCGGGCTACCGGGCTCCGGGGCAGCCTCAGGCTACCTTCGCCGTTGAATCGGTCATCGACGAATTGGCGGCAACGCTGGGGATGGACCCTATCGACCTGCGGCTGAAGAACGCCGTCAAAGAGGGCGATAGAATGCCCAATGGGGTGCCGCACTCGCGGTTTGGCTGCCGGGAGCTGGAGGAAGCCATGAAGGCCCATCCTCACTACAGTGCTCCCCTTGAAGGTCCCAACCGCGGCCGGGGAGTGGCCGTGGCATTCCGCTGGCAAGGGGGCCAGGCATCGTCGGCCACCATTAACGTCAACAGCAACGGCACCATCAGCCTCACCACCGGATCCGTTGATCTGTCCGGCACCCGCACCACCGTGGCAATGCAGGCCGCCGAGGTGTTGGGCCTCGATGTCGAGGACGTAACGTCAAACGTTGGAGATACTGACGCCGTCGGCCACACCGGGAACAGCGGCGGCAGCCGGACCACCTTTGATACCGGCTTGGCGGCCATTGCGGTGGCCGAGGAGATAAAGCGGCAGATGGGCGCCAGGGCGGCTCTGCTGTGGGAGGTGCAAGCGGAGGATGTCGAGTTCCGGGACGCCACATTCATCTGCACCAAGAACCCGGCGGACCGGATAACCTTCAAAGACCTGGCCCGCCGGCTCATGCGGACCGGCGGCCCCATAACCTGTTCGGCCTCGGCCAACTCAACCGGGGTTGGGCCGTCCTTCGCCGGCAATATCGTCGACGTGGAGGTGGACCCCGAGACGGGGAAGGTGGACATTCTGCGTTTTACCGCGTTCTTGGATGCCGGCCTGGCGATACACCCGGGCTTCGTGGAAGGGCAAATGCAGGGCGGTACCGTCCAGGGCATCGGCTGGGCACTGAACGAGGAGTACTTTTACACCGGGGACGGCACCATGGCCAACTCGAGCTTCCTCGACTATCGTATGCCCACCTGCCTGGACGTCCCCGAGATCGAAACGGTCATAATCGAGGTCTCGAACCCGCGCCACCCCTTCGGGCTGCGTGGGGTGGGCGAGGTCACCATCATCCCGGTGCTGGGGGCTGTTGCCAACGCCGTTTACCATGCCGTTGGTGTCCGGATGCCCGGACTGCCCATGTCCCCCGGGTCAATCCTGAAGGCGCTTCAGGCGAAGGACCTCCAGCAGTAGAAGCCGATTCAGGCGGATATTTTGCAACCGCGCATCAAGACACCTAACCGTAGGGGCGGGTTTCATACCCGCCCCTACGGTTAGGTGTCTTGATAGTGCACTAGAAGCGGTACTAGTCTACGCCGAACTCCTTGCGTAGGCCGTGCATGGCCTCGGCGTTATTGCGGCGGCGGTGCCGCTGGCCGCCCTCCTGGTCGCGCTGGCCCCGGCCGCGAGGGTTGGGCACCGTTTTGACGCAGACAAACACCGGGCCGGTCTCGCCCAGCACCTTTCCGATCTGGGTGGCAAAGTCTTCCAGGTCGTCGAACTCGTAGGCCGCGGCGTACCCTGCCGCGCGGGCCATGTCGCGGAAGGACACGATGTCTTTTCCGGGAGTGGGCTGTCCCCCGGTGGTGGCGTACATCCCGTTCTCAAGTACAAAGTGGTACAGGTTCTTGGGACCCTTGTTGGCGATCGTCACCATGCTGCCAAGGTTCATCCGGAGGCTGCCGTCGCCGTCCATGATGATGACCTTGGTGCCGGGCTGCGCGAGGGACACCCCGAGGCCCAGGGAAGAGCACTTGCTCATGGCAGCGGAGGAAATGTCCCGCTCCTGATTGTCGCTGAACTCGGGCCAGGCCACGCCGGCGCGGTGTGCCGGCACCACCACGGCATCGCCCCGGTGTTTCTGGATCACTGACATCATGTCGGCCATGTCTATCATGCTGCACTCCTTGCTGTATCCCCGGCTCTCAAAACCGGCTCAAACCCAAATGCCCGGACCGGCCGGGCGGCCGCCACAGAGCATGATATGTCAGAGCGGCGTCCTTGGCAAATCCGTTCTAGCTGCCATCTTGGACGGCAGGCCACCGGCCGAGGCTGGGGGATATGGCTTCATAAGCCAGGGCTGCCTGAAACAGGGTGCCTTCATCAAAGGGACGGCCAATAAACTGCACCCCGATGGGGAGGCCCGTCTGGGTAAACCCGCAGGGCACCGAAATGGCCGGGAGTCCGGTGCCGTTCATGGGAGCGGTGCACCTGGAAATTATGCCCGACCCCGGCCCGCGGATGAGGTACTCGGCGCCGTTCAGGGTGAGGGACCTGGCGCCGATGGGCGGGGCAGCCACCGGCGCCGTGGGTGTCACCAGAAAATCCACCTCTTGGAGGATGTGGGCGTGCTCCTCTTTGATGATCCGTTGCACCTTCAAGGCTTTGGAGTAGTCCCGGCCCAGGACGAACTGGCCGGCCAGGGTGCGGTACAAAGTGTCGGGGCTGTAGTCCTGGCGGCTGGACCTGATGTACGGCTCGTGGGCCACCACGCTGTCGGCCATGCCGGCGATGCGCATGGCCCCAGCATACTTCATGCTGGGCAGGCTGATTTCTCTCGATTCGACTCCCAGCTCCTCCAGGGCGGCGATGGCCTGCCGGACGGCCCTTTCCACCTCCTCGTCCACCAGGTCGAAGTAGTAGTTGGAGGGAATGCCCATCTTCATCCCTCGCGGGCCTCCATCCAGGCCGGCTGAGTAATCGGCCACCGGCACCGGCACCGTGCTGGGGTCCAGCGGATCGTAGCCGGCGATGGCCTGGAGCATCAGGGCGCTGTCCCGTACCGACCGGGTCATCGGGCCAATATGGTCGCCGTTGAAGCTGGTTACCAGCAGGCCTCGCTGGCTCACCCGGCCGTAGGTCTGCTTGAGGCCAACCACACCGCAGAAAGTCCCCGGCAGGCGCACCGAGCCGCCGAGGTCCGTGCCCAATGAAGCGAAGGTGACTCCCGCCGCCACGTTGGCCCCGCCTCCCCCGCTGGACCCTCCGGGGACATGGTCCAGGTTCCATGGGTTGTGCACCGCGCCGTAATGGGGATTGTTCGAGGTGACTCCGGCGGCGAATTCCTCCAAGTTCTCTTTGCCCAGGATGATGGCGCCGGCCTCTTTGCAACGCCGGACCACCTCGGCGTCTTCCTCTGGAACGTTATCCGCGAGCACTTTGGAGCCCACCGTGGTGCGAGTACCCCCGGTGGCGATGTTGTCCTTTATACCGATGGGGATACCTTGTAGCGGTCCCCGGTACTCGCCTCGGGCCAGCGCCGCTTCCTGATCCTTCGCCTGGCTCCTCGCCTGGTCGTGCATCAGGGTGATGAAGGAGTTCAGGGTGGGCTGGAGCCGGTCCGCCTGGGCCAGGGCCGCCTCGGTGAGTTCCACCGGAGACACCTCACGGGCCCGGATTTTCGGCGCCATCTCCGAAATGGTCAGCCTGAGCAGTCCAAGGTCAGCCATCAGCCTCGCCTCCTTCATCGACGTTCAGGAGGCGGCCGGACACTACGCCGGATAGGTCCAGGTCTCGAAGCTTTTCCACCTCCGCGAGGTAGCTATCGAGTTCGAGTCCGACCAGCTCCATCTCCGCGTCTGAAAGGTCGAAGCCGTGAAAGTCACGGATCATCCGGGCCAGGGTCTCTTTTTGAACGGCCATTGCCTTCACCCCCTACGAGAGGCCATCGTGGGGCCGAGTGTACATGGGGGACGCGGAAGAGGCAACTGCCCGGCCCATTTTCCCGGCATCCGGCCGCTCTCGGTGCTCCCACTTCGCAAAGGTGTGCTACTGGCGTTGCCGGGCGGGGATCCCGGAGTTTCAGGCGGACCGGGGTTCGGCACGTTCCGAGAGACCGGGCTTTTCCCCCGTTCGTGGTGAGCTTGTCGAACCACCGCGGCTGCTTATTGGATTCGGATCAGGCCCGCCGAAGCTTGGGTGCGAAGAAGGCCAGCGTGCCTATCAGGGTGATTCCGACCACGGCGTTGATGCGAGCGGCTTGGGGCGCACCCCAGGCCTCGGCAGTGGCGCCGGAGAGCAGGCTCCCGAAGAAGTGGGCGTAGATAGCCAGGACCCGCAGGCCCATGATGCGCCCTCGAAATTCGGGTGGCGCCGTCCGCAGAATAACGGTCAGGATCAGCACCAGGGTCGATGCGAATGCCATCCCCGTGACCAACAGAATGGCCAGGGAAAGAGGGAAGAAGGTCGATTGAGCGAACGCCACCATGGACGCGTGCCAGACTACAACAGCCACCCCCAGCAGCTTGCCGGCGTGTTTCAGGTCTTGGACCGAAGCCAGGACCAGGGACCCGACAAGGGCGCCGATGCCGAAGGCCGACATCAACATCCCCAGCTCCGTCGGCCCTTTGCCCAGAACATCCCGGGCGAAGATGGGCATGAGGCTGATATGGAAGGGGAATCCGGTGAGATTGATTATGACGGCGGCCAGCAGGGCAGCCCAGATCACCTGCTGCCCTTTCACATACTTCAACCCCTGGAGCACCGTACTGAATACCGACTCCGCCTGCCGGGAAATAGCTGACCGGGTGGTCCTGACCATCAGAGCGGCGATCCCACCCGAGAAGTACAGAATAACGATCAAGGCGTAGGCTGCCTCTGGGCCGCGTGCTTCAAACAGCCGGCCACCGACAATCGGCCCGATGATGAGGGTGATGTTCATCCCCATGTTGGTCAAGGCCACGGCGTTGGAGATGCGGTTCTCCGGAACGCTGTCGGCCGTCAGAGAGTGAGCGGCAGGCATGAGAAATATCCGGCCCAGCCCCCCCACGAGGGTTATGGCGAAGATGTGCCACGTTTCGAGAGAATCGGTCGCTATCAGAACTAGCATCACCAGGGCCAGGGAGGCCATGAGGAACGCCGCTGACGCCATGAGCAGCTGCCGGGGCACCCGGTCGGCGACGGCCCCGGCGAACAGGGCCAGGAAATTGAAGCTGATCCGGGCCGACGCGGCCAGCCCCAGCAAGAAGGGGGAGTCGGTCAGCTTGAGCACGAACCAAGCCAGTACCAGCGTCTCCATCTGCTGGCCCATCCCCGTCAGCATGATAGCCGACCAGACCAGGCCGAAATTGCGCTGGCGCAGGATCGCGAGAGGATGTGCTGCCGAATGTAATCTAGCGGTCAGTTTCAATTGAATCTAAGTGGCTGCATCAGCCTTCGGGCGAAAAGCTCCGGCTTCTCCGGCGGAATGGGGTCCGGGGCCGTGAGGCAGAAATAGGTGGCATCGCCGCTTCTACTGGGCTCATTGCCGCGACGTATCCGGGAACAAGGTATCACGGGTCGCTCGGCTGAGGACCGGCTTCTACTCAATTTCGGGGCCGGGCCATCTGTCGCCGGAGTCCGCGCTTGTTGTCACTGGGGAATGGTAACGTTGAAGGAGACCACTTGTCCACTGGGAGATTCGCGGGGACGTGCCGGCAGTCTTGTTGAGGTGGCAGCTTGACCAGCGGCGGGCTGCCGAATACACTCGACACCGCCGACGGTGTGCCGCGTCCTGTCTCGCGATCGTTGACCGGTGGCGATGGCCGCGACCGGGACCGGCCAAATGGGGATAAACTTCATGAAACGGCCGATTTCTATTCGGCCGGGAGGTGTGCCTTGGAAAAGAGTGAACTCGTAGCGATCCTCCGCAGCGACAAGGCGGAGTTCCAGCGCCTGCGGGACCGGGACCCCAGAGCCGAGGTGGACCTGTCCGGCGCCGATCTTTCCGGATGCGACCTGTCCGAAGCGCCCCTCGCCGGGGTCAAGCTCAGCAACGCCTCCCTTCGCGGCGCCGACTGCACCAAGGCCCAGTTCCGGTTTGCCGACCTCTGCTGCGCCGACCTTAGCGGCGCCAAACTGGAGGGCACCAACTTTCACCAGGCGCAGCTGGAAGGCGCCAACCTGGAAAACGCCACGCTGGGGACCTTCGAGAGCCCGCCACGGATGTGCCTGCACGCGGACAGCTTCCGCAAGGTGCGGTGGAGCCGGGAGCAGATGGAGATGATGCTGGAAATTCTCAATCAGAACGCGAATTGGGAGATTCAGTATCAATTGTTGCCCAAGGATGCGCCTCAGGCCTAGCACCTAGCCAGCTTAACGCGGATAATTCTCATTCTGGCCGATGCTTGCCATCGGGTCGAAAATGCCCTCCGGGGCCGCTCTTCCTCCCTCTGTCTCCGGGGACCAGGTGAAAGGCGCCGGACGGTCTTCATATTTCGTGGCGCCGGTCGCAAGCGGCATGGGGGATAGCTCCTGAAATGTCATGCCGAGCCAGCCGCAGCGGCGAGGCATCTGGGGTGGGGATTCTCCTCCGCCTCCCCAGATCCCTCGTCCTTCCCGCGAAGGACTCGGGATGACGCGGCGGCGTCCATTTTCGTCGGCCGTGGTGCCCCGATTCAATCGGGGCATGAGTGATTCCTCGCTTCGCTCGGAATGACATCCTGTGATTACCAAATTGGCTAAACGCTAACGTTCTGTTATGTGGATAGCATTACATCGGCGAAATTGGGCATCATCCACGCCGGCCACCGTCTTTCCGGCGAAGGCCGGAATCCAGAGCAGGGCCGGCTGGGTCCCGGCCTTCGCCGGGATGACGGACCGGGAATCGATCCGTTTACGAAAAACCGGGCTGGTGCGGCCAACGGCACGCCGGACGGAGCCGGGCCGGCCTCACGTCCGAGGAGGGCTCCACCAGACCAGGGCGGAGCGCATGCCATCCGGCCATACCCATTGCCCGTCGCGAGCCGTGAGCCGCTGGTTTAGCACGGAGCGGATGGTATCGTCGTAGGCCGTGGACTCCCCCAGGCGAAGGTGCCGCTTGGCCCGGCCCATCGCGCCGTCGAACGTCTCGTCGGTCCAGTAGCGCACTTCCGGTTCCATCGAGACGTTGGGGCAGATGCCCGCGTCGAGAAGGATATTGTAGGCCAGGATGAAGTTGGGACTGTCGTGCCACCGCCCGTGAACGCGCTGGGCCAGCTCGCCGATAATCCCGTCGTGGCTCGGCACCCTCAGGGCCAACGCGCAGAGCCTTCGCGCCACCCGCTCCATCTTGGAAACGAAGGCCATCAGGTCGGGGTTCGAGTACATGGCATGGGAGCACAGGGCCACATCGTGGGGCCCGACCTCCGCATCTTCCCAAGAGGACTCCACCACAGTGATGTTGGTGAGGAGGGACGCGTTCTCCCTCAGCCGGGCGAGCATGGCCGGGGACGGCTCCAGGGCGGTTACTTTTTTGACCAGCCGGGCCAGGGGAACGGTCCACCGGCCGATGCCTGCGCCGATGTCGACGAGGGAATCGCCCGGACGAAGCAAATCCGCCAGCGCGTCCACCAGAACATCCGGCTCATCGCTCCGGCGCCTCTTCGCCGAGGCTTCGAACCTCGCGGCCTGCTTCCGTCCTGGGTCATCTCCCCGGTGTCCTCGCCCTGCCGGCTTGCGCACCCGGAGGCTCAGCTCCCGCCACAGCGATATGCGGTCACTACGCGGGTCCGTCACTCAGTTACCCTTATCCGGCCGCCGCGTCGAGGGCGCTCACGGCCTGCCGTTTCCATCTGCTCGACTACCGGCACCGAGACCCTAGCACGGGCCCCGATTTTGGGGATCGGGCTTATGAGGACCCGCCAATATGAGGCGCCTGCCTGGCGCTCTGTGAATCATTCAGGATGGGCTTAATAAACCATTTCCCCGTGCACGAAGGCCCGAGTTCGATGGTCTTCAGCAAGTGCAAAGATACTTTCCGCTGGGCCAACCTCTATCAACTTCCCATCCAGCATAAAGGCCGCGTCGTTGGCCAACCGCTCGGCCTGAAAGACATTCTGTGTTACCAGGACAACGGTGGTTCCGCGCTCGTTCACAGCCTGGGCAATCAAGGCCTCCACCAACGCCACATTCTGGGGATCGAGGTTGGCCGTGGGCTCGTCTAACAATACAACGCTTGGGTCAAAGATCAGCGCCCGTGCGATGGCAACCCTCTGGGCCTCCCCTGCAGACAATGAACCCACCCTAGCTTTAGCCAAGTGAGAAAGGTTCAGGGCTTCAAGGATCTGCTGAACCCTGGGTTTGATGTTCTCCCCGCCCCGGAGCTTCAAACCATAGGCCACGTTTTGCTCCACCGAACCCCTAAAGAACACCGGCGTCTGGAAGACCATGGTCACCCTTCGGCGGACCTCCAAGGGGGGCAGCTTCCCGTCAAGAAACGTGGTGTCACCGAAGATCACCTTACCCGCGGTTGGTGACTCAAGAAAGCCCATCAATCTTAAGAGCGTGCTCTTTCCGGCACCGTTCGGCCCCATCAGCACCGTGATCGAGCCACGTGGAACCTCTAGGTACTCGACGTGGCAAACCTCCCGTTTGCCATAGGCCTTGCTAAGCATTTCCAGGCGATACTCCGTGCCGTTCATGGGTCGACCAAACTGCGCCCCTGTAGGGCTATCCAGGCAAGGCTCACCAGGAAGGAAAGGCCAAGCAGGATGGCTCCCAGAGCGATTGCCTGCTCGAAGAGACCCATTCGGGTTGATTGAACAATGGCGGTCGTGAGCACCTGGGTTGAGCCTTTGAGGTTGCCTCCCACCATCATCACGGCCCCCACCTCGGAAACGATGCTGCCAAGACCTGCGAGAAGCGCCACCAGGACCCCCACTCGCGCCTCGCGTAAGACCACGAGGGTGGTCTGGAAGCTATTCGCACCGAGTGTGGTAGCCTGTCGCCGAACGGCTTCGCCCACGCCCATGACTGCCGCCATAGTAAAAACGGCGATAATTGGAAACGCGATGATTACCTGGGCGAAGACCATCGCCTTGGCGGTGTACAGCCAGCCCAACCCGCCCAAGGGGCCGCTGCGGGATAGCAGAAGATATACCAGCAGGCCGACAACCACAGGGGGGAACCCCATTCCCGCATACACAAATGCGATGGCCAGCCGTCTCGCTAAGAACCTGCGAAACCCCAGCCAGACCCCGACTGGTATCCCTATGGCGCTGCTTATCAAGAGCGCGCTGCCAGAGACCCCCAGCGAAAGCAGCACAATGTGCAGGATGTCTGTCAGATCAAATGAATTCAAACGGGTTTGCCTGAGCTGGCGCTATCAATTGGCGGTGAGCCATTATCCGTGTTCGCTTGATCGGCCCATTGCCTCATAAAGCGCTATCGCTGGGATTTCCATTCCACGCTATTGGGGTAGAACAGGGGTTGACCGTAGGTGTCCAGACCGAAGCTGGCGATGCGTTCCTGAGTCTCGTACTTGGTAAGGTACTCCACGAACGCCAGGGCCAGAACATGGTTTACCCTGGCGTGGCGCTCGGGGTTCACGGGTATTACCGCGTACGGGTTGAGCAACGAGGAGTCTCCCTCTATTAAGATATCAAGATCCAGCCTATCTTGCCGCGCCAGGTACGTCGCCCGGTCGGAAAACGTGTAGGCCTGGAACTCATTTGCTACGGTCAGGGTGTCACCCATTCCCTGGCCGGTGGGCTGGTACCAACTCCCATTGGGCTCGATACCAGCCAACTGCCAAACCAGAAGCTCTTTCGAGTGAGTTCCGGACTGGTCGCCGCGCGAAACAAAGATCGCCCGGTCGTTCGCTCCCGCCTGGGAAATCCGAGCGAATGCTTGCGCAGCGCTGGCCGCGCCGGAAACACCGGCAGGGTCGAGGACGGGCCCGACGACGACGAAGTCATTATACATCACATCCTTTCGCTGCGTGCCCCAACCTTCAGCGACGAAGCGTTCTTCCCGGTCCCTCTCATGAATCAGGATGATGTCCGCATCGCCACGTTCGCCCAAGGCGATGGCCTGGCCGGTGCCTACCGCCAGGACTCGTACAGTTGCTTTCGCCTCGTCTTCGAACGGTGGCAGGATATCGTCAAGAAGGCCGGAATCGGCGGTACTGGTGGTCGTGGCCACTATGAGGATTTGCGGGGAAGTGTTGCAAGCCCAGAGGGCGGCCAGCACGGCAAGAGTGGTGAACAGTCTGAGGAGAGCTTTCCCTTGTGAGATCGTCTGCATCCGAATGGTTGGTGCGTTGGTGATGGGCTGAACCTTAACACCCTCTACCGAGGCAGTCAACCTTCATCCATTGGGCCGAGAACCACGCCTGCCCTGGTCCGCTAGATCCATGTCGATTGAAGAGAGTGGGCGCCGGTGATTTCGCTCAGATATGATCCCCTGTAGCCCCCGCCGATCTTGATCAGCCTGGTTCGCAGACCCTGAGTGGGTTCGCGAATCCGCAGCCGCAGGCTGGGAAGCCGTTTGACCGGGCCGTGGGATGGTACTTGACCCATGGCCCATTTAGGTTAAGAATGTGATTTAGTAGATCGGCAACTGTATTCCCGCAACCGGCTCATGTACCATTTGGCAGTATGCCAGCTATCGTCCACCCACAGATTCACTTGTTTCCGAAACATTGCGCACTCGCTCAGGATGCACCCGATGGTTGACAGCGAAAAGGCCTATCCGAATTCAGGCCAACCCAGGATCAGGATTGCCAGCATTGGACACCCACATATTGTCCGGAGAATGCCGGGGCGGGCTCTTGCTTCGGCGGCCTGAGCGTCGATGCGCCGGCCGGCGGCATGTGGCACCTTGGAATGACTTAGAGGGAGGTACACCGTGGCGAAAATAATACGGGTCAACATGGCAAAACGAACGGTGACAGAGCAGGCAGTCCCCGCCAAATGGGGGACTCTGGGAGGCCGCGGCCTCACCGCTCAGGTGGTCATGGACGAGATTCCACCAGGCTGCCATCCCCTGGGCCCCAATAACAAGCTGATCTTTTCGCCGGGGATCGTTACCGGGACCGTGGCATCCAGCTCCGGGCGCATTTCCGCCGGCGCCAAGTCGCCTCTGACCGGAGGGACCAAAGAGAGCAACGCGGGCACCCCGGTTTCTCAGATGCTGGGCCGGTTGCGGATAAGGGCGATCATCATCGAGGACCAGCCCGCGGAGGGTTGGTGGCTGCTCCGGGTGAGCACAGCCGGCGCCGAGCTGCTGCCGGCGGACGACCTGGAGGGGAAAATCACCTCGGAGGTCAACGAAACCCTCTTCAAGCGGTACGGGGATAGTGTCGGCATCGCTACCATTGGGCCCACCGGAGAGAACCGGATGACGATGGCCGGGATTTGCTTCAGCGATGCCGAGGGCCGGGCCAGCCGTTATTCCGGGCGGGGCGGGCTGGGGGCAGTCATGGGGAGCAAGAGACTGAAGGCCATCGTGGTGGACCCGGCAGGTGCTCCCGGAGTAGAGATCAAAGACCAGGACCTCCTCCGGCAGGGCGAGCGCAAGCTGTTGGAGGCGCTACGCAACCACGCCATAACCAAGCCCGGCGGCGGATTGAACACCCTCGGTACCGATGTGCTCATAAACGTGATGAGTGAGGCCGGCGGGCTGCCCACCCGTAACTTCAGCAGCGGTTCTTTCGCGGGGGCCAACAAGGTCGGCGGCGAGACCCTGGCAGAGGCCATAGCCAGCCGGGGCGGGGTGGGTAAGACGGGACACTCCTGTCACCCGGGCTGCGTAATCCAATGCTCCAACATCTACCCCAATGCCGATGGAACCGAGCGCGTTTCCGTGATGGAGTACGAGTCGGTCTGGGCCCTTGGACCCAACCTTGAAGTCGACGACATGGACGATATCGCCGAGATGGTCCGGCTCTGCAACGACTATGGGGTGGACACCATCGAGGCCGGGGTCACGCTGGGGGTCGCCATGGAGGCAGGCCTGGCGTCTTTTGGCGACAGCAAGGCGGCGATCCAGCTTCTCCACGAGGTGGGCCTGGCTTCGCCGGTGGGACGCATCCTTGGCAATGGGGCCGCTTTTACCGGGCGCGCCTATGGGGTCACTCGAGTGCCCGTGGTCAAAGGCCAGGGAATGCCGGCCTACGAGCCCAGGGTGGTGAAAGGGCTGGGGGTTACCTACGCCACTAGCCCCCAGGGCGCGGACCACACGGCGGGATACACCAACGCCCAGGAGATCTTGGGTGTCGGCGGGAAAGTGGACCCGGTCACCGTTGAAGGTAAAGCGGAGCTTTCGCGCATGATGCAGGCAGCCACGGCGTTCATCGATACCTACGGCTACTGCCTTTTCATCACCTTCGCCATCCTGGACACTCCCAGCGGCATGGAGGGGATGGTGGAGACGGTAAACGGCGTACTGGGCACCAACTGGACGGTGGCGGACATCGACAGGGTCGGGATGGAAATCCTCCGGCAGGAGCGCCAGTTCAATGAAATGGCCGGGTTTACCAACGCCCATGACCGTCTTCCCGAGTTCATGTCCGACGAGCCGCTCCCTCCGCTCAATGAGGTGAACAACATCCCGGAGACGATGCTAGATAGCGTGTTTAGCTAGCGAGCGAGGCTCCGGAACGGCGAGGAAAGCCGGGTTGATATCGATCGAGGTGGCCCTTTTTGCGACCCTTCGGAAGTACCGTCTCGGCGGGGGCGGAAGCAGCGCCTTCTGGCTGGACGTACCCGATGGGACCACCGTTGACACGCTCTTGGAGTTGCTGGGCATACCGGCAACCGAGGCTCAACAGACGTTTGTAAATCGCCGTCACCAAGAGGGCGATTACGTGTTGCAGGACCAGGAAAGGGCGGCCATCTTCCCCCCGATTGCCGGAGGATAGGCTGCGAGCTCGGAAGCGGGTATACAAGATTGATCCTAGGAACCGATAATGAGAGTCGGGTCCTTCCTGCCTCCGGCTGGTCCAGCGTCGAGCCCGGAGTCGATTGTTCAAGCGGCCAAACGCGCCGAGCCAAATTCAACGTGACCGGGCCAGCCCCTGGGGGACGGGCGCGGGATTTTCTATGGCTCGCTGGGCGAGATGAAGTCGGATATCCAAGCCACCAGGGCCCTCGGCGCGGACGAGTTGTGTTTCGACCCAACGTTCTCGCCCGACGGCGTCTCGCTGGAGGGCTTCCTGAAGACCATGGATCAGATGAAGAAGCTGGCATCCTAGGCACGGCAAGGCCCGGGGCCGAGCGGGCGGAGGTATCCTTTCTTGTTCCAGGTAAGTTTCGATTCCATCGAGAGTCTCGACGAAGCCGCACCCGTAGACCTTGGGCAGTAGGCTGATGGACCAGCCCGACGACCCGGGCAGACAGCCCGTTTTCGAGGCCACGAACGTCGATTTCAGCTACGGCTCGCTGAAGGTCCTTGACGGCCTATCGTTGCAGGTCACCAGGGGTGAGATATTCGGAGTCCTGGGCGCCAACGGCGCTGGGAAGACGACGCTGATGCGGCTACTGGTGGGCCTGCTGAAGCCGCAGTCCGGCGAGGTCCGCGTGTTCGGTGAGCATCCCTCGCCGAAGGGTGCGCGGGGCATCGGCTACATGCCCCAGTTGAGTGCGCTCTACCTGGAACTCTCCGCCGAGCAGAATATCGATTTCTTCGCCCGCATGTACGGGCTGTCCGATGCGGCGGAGAGACGGGAGGCGGTTCAGAGGGCGATAGACTGGGTAGCGTTGTCGGAGAGGCGTAAGGAGCCGCTCCTTCGCCTCAGTGGCGGCATGCGGCAGCGGGTCAGCCTCGCCGTCGCCCTGGTGCACAGTCCACCGCTCCTGGTCCTGGACGAGCCCACGGTGGGCCTGGACCCGGAACTTCGCGCCGGCTTCTGGGACCGTTTCCGCGATATGGCGGCTTCCGCCACAACCTTGATCATCTCCAGTCACACCATGGACGATGCCGCCCACTGTCACCGGCTGGCGTTCATCCAGGAAGGGCGGGTCATCGCCCAGGGGAGCCCTGGGGAGCTGCGAGCCTCCACCGGAGTTCCAAACGCCAGCCTGGAAGATGCTTTCCTGCACTTTGTGAGAGGCGGGGTGGCGCCGTGAACGCGGACCGCACCATCGCCATCGCGCTGAGGATCGTGAACCAGATCGTGCGCGACCGCCGGTCCATCGCCCTGATAATCGTCGCCCCGATCGTCGTGATGTCCCTGGTGGGATTCAGCTTTGCCGACCAGCGTGGCGTCCTAGACCGGGTCGCGCCCGCCCTCATCGGCGTCTTCGCGATGTTCTTCACCTTCATCCTGACCGGTGTGAGCTTCCTTCGGGAGCGGGCCCAGGGCACCCTGGAGCGGCTGCTGACCACCCCGGTGAGCCGGGCGGACATCCTGGTGGGCTACATGATCGGTTTTCTGCTGTTTGCGTCCCTGCAATCGCTGGTCATACTCCTGTTCACCATATTCGCACTGCAGATCGAATACCAAGGCGCGCTTTGGCAGATATTCGTGCTGCTCATGGTGCTCACCGTCGTCGCCGTGAGCCTGGGTATATTCATCTCGACCTTCGCCAGGAACGAGTTCCAGGTGGTGCAGTTCATTCCCATTGTGCTGTCGCCCCAGATATTTCTCTCCGGAGTCATCCTGCCCGTCGAGGAACTCCCCGGCTACTTCCAGGCCGTATCCAAGGTGCTGCCGCTGACCTACGCCGTGGAAGGCCTCAGGGAGATCATGCTGACGGGGGAGACCCTCGCCGGGGTGTGGCGGGAGATGGCGGTGTTGGGGGGCTACGCCGTGGCGCTACTGGCACTGGCGGCGGCAACGGTCCGGCGGACCTAGGCGGGAAGAACCCCCGCGAAGGCTGAGGCGCGGACGAGCCGTGTTTCCGTCAGACGTTCTCACTCGACCGCATCTCGCTGGAGGTGGGCCATCGACAGCGAGAATCCAGCTTCACCCCCCTTTCTAAAAGGGGGGTTGGGGGGATTTCGCCACCCCAGAAAATGGTTCGACAGGCTCACCACGAACGGAGGGGCTCGCCACGAACGGAGGCGGGAGCGCCCTATACGTCCGTCATGAGCCTGTCGAAAGATAGTCCTCTCCGGGCCGCGTTGCCGTGGGTGGATTATCGCGCCGTGGCAACTTGGGAGGAAACCCAGCCGATGCCGAGTTCCACCAGCTTCTCCTCGGTTGGCGCTCCGGTCTCCGGGTCCCAGCCCATCATTTCGTAGAAGGTGTGGATGGCCCGTTCCATCTCCCCCGGGTCGATGGCGGTGTTCTTGAGGGCGCCCCGGGGTGTGGGGGAGAAGAACCGCTTGGGGAGGGCGTCGTCGGCCGCGGTGAGCCCTTCGCGCAGGTTGAAGGCCCGGCCCATGGTCGCCACGCGCTCACCCACCTTGAGCGCTTCGACTGCCGAGAACTCCCAGCCGGTCATCGCCCGCAGCATATCCACCTGCTGGTGGAGGGTCCAGGGCACGAAGTGACACATCACCAGGGAGTCCCCGAACATCCGCCACAGGTGTTGGCTCTTCACCATGGCCACTTTGGCCACGCTGAGGTCGGTCGCCGGCAGGGGATCCATGACGCCTAGCTGGCGCACCAGGTCCATCCCGGGGCCCTCTTTGGTGAACATTGTATCGTGGAGGCCCGCCATGTGGTCGGCGCCGTGGGCAGCCACCGAATAGATGAGGCCGAGGCCCTGTTTCAACCGGGGCTCGTGCATCCCGAATTCGAGGCCCTTGACTTGCATCGCGTACTCTTCGGCGCCGCGGCCGATGCGTTGGGCGGCCTTCTTGCTCCCATCGGCCAGAAGGTCACCGATGCCCTCCCGGGTGTTGATCAGGTCGAGCACCTGAAGCATGGCCTCGGCGTTGCCGAAGCGGAGATCGATCCCGCCGGTGTCTTCGAGGGTGAGAATCTCCTTCTCGAAGCACTCCATGGCGAAGGCGATGGCGCCGCCGGCGGAGATGGTGTCCAGCGAGTACAGGCTGCAGAGTTCGTTGCCCCGGCAGATGGCGTCCAGGTCGTCGATCCCCAGGAACGAGCCCAGGGCGGCCAGCGTCTCGTATTCCGGGCCGCCGTTCCGGCGGTCGACCTTGTAGGACGCGTTCTCCAGCTCCACTACCTTCTTGCAGCGGATCTGGCAGGCGGGGCACGCGTCCATGCCGACCCTCACCGTTTCCTTGATGGTGTCCGCGGTGATCTTCTCGACTTCATCGAAGGAGCCATCGCCCCAGTTGCGCACCGGGAGGTTGCCGATCGAGTTTCCGCCCACCATGTTCGCGGCCGACCCGGTGCCCAGCTCGTGAAAGGCGCCCGCCCCGCCGATGTTCATATAGTTGTGGTTCATGTACAGGGCTTTCTCTCGGAGTTCGCCGGGGTTGGCCGGCTTCGGTGCGTTCCGTCCCTTCACGGCCACCAGTTTCAGGTTCTTGGACCCCATCACCGCTCCCAGGCCGCCCCGTCCCGCCGCGTTGCGCAGGTCGGTGATGATGCATGAGACGGCGGCCATCTTCTCCCCGGCCTGCCCGATGGTCGCGGTACGGACATTTCGCTCGCCCAACTCCGCTTCGAGGGCATCCTGAGCGTCCATGACGGTCATTCCCCAGAGGGCGGAGGCGTCCCTGATCTCCACCTCTCCGCCGTGGAGCCAGAGGTACACCGGAGAGTCGGCCCGGCCCTCGACGATGAGGGAGTCGTAACCGGCGCGTTTCAGCTCGAAGCCAAAAAAGCCTCCGACCTCGCTCTTGGCCATCCCGCCGGTCAACGGTGACTTTGCTCCGATACAGTTGCGCGCCCCTCCGGGCACCGGCGCACCGGTCATGGGGCCGAGGGCGAAGATGAGGATGTTACCCGGCGAGAGTGCGTCGGTGCCGGGCTCCATCTCATTCAACAGGTAGTAGCCCACAAACCCGGCGCCGCCGAGATACCTTCGGTAGAAAAGCTCGTCCGGTTCATCCACGGAAACCCGGCGGTCGGTCAGGTTGACCCTCAATATCTTGCCGGTGATGCCCTGTACCATTGCGTACCCTCCTCTGGCTAGCTAGCGGATGGTCTAACTCCCCCCCGAGATGGGAGGGAAGACGAGAATCAGAGACCCCTCGGACACCTGGTCGGAGGGATCGGCAAGCGTTCCGTTCAGGCTGGCATTCCAGGGCTGGTCCACCTGGACGCCCACTTTGCGCAGCACCTCTAGGACCGTGGCGTTTTGCTCGATATCCACGTCTACCTTACGTCGCTCGTCCGCGACCAGACCCTTCTTCAATCCGTACGTCTCTACGGTTACCCGCATTCTAGAACACCAGTCCAAGAATTTGCGTCAGCCTCAATTATCGAGACCGGCGTTGATTGTGTCAAATATCCGTTTACGATCCCGCATCTAGGACATCGATGCCTGGCCGCGGCGCGGTGGATTCCGGAGTAGCGAAAGTATATGATTACCTGGCGGAGGCCCTCTTCTCGTTGCCCGTCGATCGACCTCGGTCCCGTTGGATCACGGGCGGCCGGAGACCCGAGGGGCGATGCCACTGCCCGCTATCTGGCCGGAGGATAAACCTTGCCGGAGCTATTTAACGTCGTTACGCCGGAAGAAGCGAGACGGATCTTCTTTGGCCACCTCAGCCCCAACGCCACGCTGGAGAGGGTGGCCGTGGCCGATGCCCTGGACCGGATCACCCGCCGGGACGTGCATTCGCCCTCGGACCTGCCCGCTTTTTCCCGCTCCACCATGGACGGGTACGCCGTCCGGGCGGCGGATACCTACGGCGCGACGGAGGGGATCCCCGCCTATCTCGACGTGATCGGCGAGGTACTCATGGGACGGCAGGCGGAGGTCACCGTATCCGCCGGCCAGGCCGCCATCGAGCACACGGGGGGCATGCTGCCCGCCGGGGCCGATGCGGTCGTCATGGTGGAGAACACCCAGCAGGTAGACGCCGCGACCATCGAGGTTGTCCGGCCCGTGGCCCCGGGAGAAAACGTCATTCAGGTGGGGGAAGACCTGCGGCGGGGAGACCTGCTGGTGCCGGCGGGCCGCTGGCTGCGGCCCCAAGACCTGGGCGGCCTGATGGGCGCCGGTGTAACCGAGATCGACGTGGCGCCCCGTCCGTTGGTGGCGGTCATCTCCACCGGAGATGAGATCGTGCCACCGGAAGAAGAGATCGGTCCGGGCCAGGTCCGGGACATCAACACCCACACCCTCTCGGCGCAGATCAGGCAGGCGGGCGGTGTTCCCTGGTCACTGGGCATTATCCCCGACAACCGGAAGGCGCTGACGGAAGCAGCCGAGCGGGCGCTGCAGGGCGCGGACGTGGTGATAGTCACCGCCGGCAGCTCGGTGAGCGTCCGGGACCTTACCGCCGGGGTCATCGCCGGCCTGGGTGAGCCGGGCATCCTGGTCCACGGCGTGGCCACCCGGCCGGGCAAGCCGACGATTCTGGCGGTCGCGGCGGGGAAACCCGTGATCGGCCTGCCGGGCAACCCGGTTTCCGCGATGGTGATCTTCGACTTGCTGGTCGCACCGGCCCTGTATCTGCTCGCCGGGTCCTCCAATCCTCCGGCCCGGCCCACCGTGGAAGCCTTTCTGGCGCGGAACGTGGCATCCACCACCGGCCGCGAAGATTACGTGCAGGTGAGGGTTGAAGAGCGCGACGGACAGCGGTGGGCGGTGCCGGTTTTCGGGGAGTCGAACTTGATAATGACGATGATCAAGGCGGACGGCACGGTGCAGGTCCCCCTGGACAAACATGGATTGCCGGAGGGGGAACGGGTTACCGTCACCCTTTTCTGAGCCACGGCTTTTGGACCGCTGTTCCTGGCGCGGGCGGCTTAACATAACAGAGGGCTCCACCGGGGGATGAATCCCCCTTTTCCTAAGGTGGACTATCCCGGCGGCCTATTCCCCGCACAGCTTGGCAGCAGATTAATGGACCGGTAGGACGTGATGCAACGCAGGGTCTACTTGGAAGACATCCCATTGGACGAGGCACTGTCCAGGCTTTTCGGCGCACTGGAAGGGACGGGGTCCGCGCGTCCCCTTCCGGCGGAGGAAGTCTCGATAGAGGAGTCGGCGGGGAGGGTTACCGGCGGGCCGGTTATCGCCAGGACCTCTTCGCCTTTCTATCACTCGGCGGCCATGGACGGGGCCGCGGTACGGGCGGCGGACACCACCGGCGCCACCAAGACCTCACCGGTCCGGCTGGCGCTGGGCGGGCAAGCGTCTTGGATCGACACGGGGAATCCCCTTCCCTCCCAATTCAACGCCGTCATCATGATCGAGGACATCCAGAAGGTTGGCGATGACCAGATTGAAATCATCAACCCGGTAGCCCCGTGGCAGCACGTGCGCCCGCTGGGAGAAGACCTGGTGGCCACCGAGCTGGTGCTGCCGGAGAACCACGTGGTCCGCGCCACGGACCTGGGCGCCATGGCCTCGGCCGGCCTGAGCGCCGTGCCGGTCCGCCGCCGGCCCTGGGTGGCCATCATTCCAACCGGCTCGGAGCTGGTGGCGGTTGGCGAGCCGTTCAAGTCCGGCGACATCATCGAGTCCAACTCCCTGGTCATGGCCCGCCTGGTGACCGAATGGGGCGGGGCCGCCTACCGGGTTCCCATCGTCCGTGACGAGTTCGAGGCCATCCAGAGCGCGGTCAATGAGGCCCTGGAAACCCACGACGTGGTGGTCTTGAATGCCGGGTCATCGGCGGGCTCCCACGACTACACCGCGTCCGTGATCGAGTCCGTTGGCGAGCTGCTGGTCCACGGCATCGCCATCAGGCCGGGGCATCCGGTGGTCCTGGGCGTGGCGGAAGGCAAGCCGGTAATCGGTATTCCGGGATACCCGGTCTCCTGCGTGCTCACCATGGAGCTGTTGGTCAAGCCCCTCGTGGAGCGGATGCTGGGAGTGCCCGGCCTGCCGAGGCCCAGCCTATCGGCGGCGATCACTCGCAAGGTGTTCTCGGCGCTCGGACAGGACGAGTTCCTGCGGGTCACCGTGGGCAAAGTTGGGGGCCGCTACGTGGCGACGCCGCTTACCCGGGGAGCCGGCGTCATGATGTCCATGGTGCGGGCCGATGGCATCGTACGGGTCCCCCGGTTTTCGGAGGGTATCGCCGCCGGAGGACAGGTGGATGTTGAACTCTTTCGCCATCCGCTGCAAATCGACAACACCATCGTGGCCATCGGCAGTCACGACCTGACCCTGGACCTGCTGGCCAGCGAGTTGCACCGCGTCGACCCTCGGGCCAACCTCTCTTCGTCCAACGTGGGCAGCCTCGGCGGGTTGATGGCGCTCCAGCGCGGAGAGGCCCATCTGGCGGGCTCGCACCTGCTGGATGAGGAGACGGGGGAATACAACGTATCGTATATCCGGAGGGTGTTGTCCGCCGTGCCGGTTGTGTTGGTCAACCTGGTCTACCGTCAGCAGGGGCTCCTGGTGGCCGAAGGAAACCCGAAGGGCATCACGAGCCTGAGCGACCTGGCGCGCGGCGGCGTCTCTTTCATCAATCGCCAACGGGGCTCCGGCACTCGGGTGCTGCTGGACTATGAGTTGCGTCGTGGCGGCATCGACCCCTCATCCATCAACGGCTACGAGCGCGAGGAGTACACCCACACCGGCGTGGCGGCCGCGGTGGCCAGCGGGACGGCCGACACGGGCCTGGGGATTCTGGCGGCGGCTCGGGCCCTGGATCTCGACTTCGTGCCCCTTTTGAAGGAGCGCTACGACCTGGTTATTCCCCGGGATCAATACGAATCTCCCCTGCTTCAGCCGCTGCTGGAGATCATACGCGGCGACGGGTTCAAGACGCTGGTCGAGGGGCTCGGCGGCTATGACGCCTCGGAGATGGGCCGGACCATGGCCGAGCTGAATCCCTAGATACCGGCGCCGGCGATCCCAGCCCCCGGCCACGCGGGGCTAAAGCTCAATTCCCTGCTGTTTCGCCCAATCGTACACCTTGGGGAGGTCCGGATCGATGGGCCGCTGTCGATAGTACGGCAGCAGAGGGTGGAACTTGTCGAATATCCGGCGCAGGTCCGCCACCGGTTCTGGGTGGTCATCGACCCGCAAAGACATCAGCGGATAGGACTCGGTCTCATACACGATCAACGCCGCGCTACGTTGGCCCCCGTGCTGTCCTCCGGCGGCGGTGCCCGCCTCGAGTCCATGAAGCAGACGCACCTCCAGGTCTAGGTCGAAGGAATCCTCCAACGCGGCGGCCATCGCTTTGGCGACGTGCTCGCCCTGCAGGTTGTTGCCCATCGCGATATATCCGTCGCCGATGATGTGTCCGGCCCAGTCACTGTTGTAACTGCCGGTCCGCGCCAACGCGGTACCCCAACTGTCGATGATGCCCAGCTGCCGCCGCTCGATATGGGGATCGTTGGCCTCCAGTTCGGACATGACCCGGGTGGCGGTGAATCCCAATCCAAGCAGTTGCAAGCCCAAGGGCCCCAGCCGTGGATCGGAACTCGCTTGGGTCGCGATAGCTCCGACGTGGGCCTTCACGTTGGGCACTCGGGAGCCCACCGCCATCTCACGGGTGGTCGTCGCGATGCCGAGCCGGCCGGTCCGGCGGCAACGTCCCAGGACAGTGAACGTGTTGATCGGGAAACCGGGGTCGAACATATGTAACCTCCGTCGGTCGGAAGACTCCCATCCCCAAGGCTGCACCTACCCAACGCACCCGGCTACTTTACCATCCCGAACAGCCCCGTCACAGCCTCACCCGCCTCAGGGTAGCTCACCCAAAGTCTCCCTTTATTAAAGGGAGACTTAGAGGGATTTCGCCCGTCAACCAATTCTCACATTCCCTCCAAGAACCGGTGACACCCATCCCCGGCGGCAAACTCACCGGCCGCCGGAGGCGTCTACCGTCACGGGGCCTGCCTCCCGGCTGGGAGTCCGGGGCCGGGGAAGGTTCCAGAAGATGAGAGTCGCCGCCAGATACATGGCGACTATGGGGATGAGGGCCCAGTAATAGCTGCCGGAAGTGTCGAATACCCAGCCGGCAAACACCGGCACGCCCATGGACATGAAGCTATAAACGGTGGTGATCCCGCCCCGGAGGGTGCCGAAGTAGCGGCGGCCAAAGAAGTCCCCGATCAGGGACCAGGCCAGGCCGCTGACCGCCTCGGGAACAGAGAAGAGCAGGGCGAAGACGGCCAGTTGCCACAGCGACCCTCCGGGTATCAGGAGAATTCCCAGACTGACAGCTCCCAGGGCCATGGTGATGCCAACCATTTTCTGCTTGGCCCACTTGTCGCCAAACCAGCCGAGGAGGACCCTGAGGGGGATCGTGATGAAGGCTACGGAGGCCACGATGAGGGCTCCGGTGGCCTCGGACTGTCCCTTCCACACCATCAAGGGCACCAGGTGCACGAACACCCCGGTGTGGGCGGAAATCCGAAGGCCCATGGCCAACGCCAGGAGCCAGTAGGCCCGCGTCTTGATCGCCTCTCTCGCGGTGAAATCCACGGTGGTGTAATGGCGGCGGAACACCGACGACCGGGTGACTGGGACGCCCTCAACGGGGATAGCCTGCGGCTGATCTCCATCCGGCAGCAAGCCCATGCTTTCCGGCGAGTTGCGTATCACAAAAGCCATGGGAGCCACCAAAGTTAGCAGGGCCACGCCTGAGATCAGGGCGCCGGTCCTCCATCCCAGATTCAGCACTATCAAGGCGACCGCCGGCGTGATAACAGCGCCGCCTATGGACATGCCCATGGTCGATATGGACATGGCAAGGCCGCTACGTCGAATGAACCACTGGTTGACCGCGGCGAAGATGCCGTGGTTGAAACCCACGTTCACGCCCAGGGTCACGGCGGCAACGTACACAATCATGAACGTGGTGAAGCTGTGGGTAAAAGACAGCAAAATGAAGCCGACGCCGGCCAGAGCGCCGCCGGCGGCTATCATCGTTCGGGGTCCCAGGCGGTCCACCAGATAGCCCGCCAGAGGCCCTTCAATCCCGCCCTCCATCCGGCCCAGGCCGTAGGCCAAAGAGGTGGCCGCCCGGCTCAGGCCCAGGTCACGGGTCACGGGCAGGAAGTAGATCGAGAAACCGGTCCAGTAGAGGCCTCCCGCCAGGACATTGAGGGCGCTGCCCGCCGCCACAACCCACCAGCCGTAGAAAATCTTACGTTGTCCCCTGGTGCCGCTGGTGGGTGGCCGGTCCCTCATGCAATCTCCATCATTACTGGTGCCGGAAAGCCAACGCCATTATAGCGGTATTCGTCGCGGGCCGCAGGGAACGTGACCGGTGAAAACGATAATCCGGCCCGGTGCTCGTGGCGCTGAGCGCCGGTAAGAAGCCTGAGCGGCTGGGCGCATCGGCCTTTTGCATCGGCCTTTTGAATGAGCAAATATCGGTAATAATCCCGAGTTGCACCGGAGAAAACGTGGAGTATAATGGCTCGGTGCCTGCACTTCTTGAAGCCAAAGGGCTAACGAAACACTACGGAAAAACCATCGCGTTGGAGTCCGTAAATTTCGAAGTCCACGAGGGGATAACCGGCCTGCTGGGGCCCAACGGCGCCGGCAAGAGCACGGCGATCAAGCTGTTCCTGGGCCTCCTCAAGCCGACCGCCGGCTCCGCCGAGGTGATGGGCGAGAAGCCCTACGACTCCGTGGGAGTCCGAGGGCGTCTCGGCTACATGCCGGAACACGACTGTCTGCCCTCCGCCATAACGGCGTCTGAGTTCCTGGCTCACATGGCGGAGGTCAGCGGTATACCGCCGGTCTACGCCCGGACCCGCGCCGCCGACATCATGCGGCACGTAGGGCTCGAGGAGGAGCGCTACCGCTCCATCGGCGAGTACTCCACCGGAATGAAGCAGCGGGTCAAACTGGCCCAGGCCCTGGCCCATGACCCGGCCATCGTCCTACTGGACGAGCCCACCGCGGGCCTCGACCCGGGCGGCCGGGAGGATATGTTGCGCCTGATCCGCCGCACCGGGCGGGAGTTCGGCATCAGCATCATTCTCTCGTCGCATCTGATGGGGGACATCGAGACCACCTGCGACCGGATAATCGTTCTTGAAGGCGGCCACGTGGTGGAGGACGGGGCCGTGTCCCGCCTCACCCAGGAGACCGAAACCATCTACATCGATGTCGACGGCCGTCGGGACGAACTGGTCGCGGCCCTTACGAAACGGAGAGTCGAGGCCACGGTCGACGGGCCCTCGTTGGCGGTTGAGCTGAAGAACGAATCGCAGTACGACGACATCCGCGACGCCCTTGTCGAGGTTGACGCCCGGTTGCGACGGTTAGCGCCTCGCCGCCACCAGCTGACCGACATTTTCCGGAGCGCCGGGAAATGACCCAGTCGAGCGGTGAGCTGTTCGACCTGGGCTACCAGCACTACTAGGGTCCGCGCGAGGGAAGGATGCGCGCCCGCAAGGCCGTGTTCGCCAACGGCTTTCGCACCACCCTTGGTCTTGGGCGCGGCTCTCTGGCCAAGGTCCTCCCCATCCTGCTCTTCGCCGCCGTCATGGCCCCGGCCGTGATCATTGCCCTAGTCGTCTCCCAACTCGAACCCCTGGCCGACTCTGTCCCCGACCACTCCAATTATTACCAAATCGTATCGACAATCTTGATTCTTTTCTCCGCCATCATCGCCCCCGAGTTGCTCTGCCCAGACCGGCGCAATGGCGTCATCAGCCTGTACCTCGCGAGACCGTTGACGGCCACCGACTACGTCGCCGGGCGCTGGCTGGCGTTCTTCTCAATCACCCTCCTGCTGGTCTACTCCGGACAGATTGTCCTCTTCATTGGACTGGTCCTCTCCGCGGTAGAGCCGTGGGACTACCTCCGCGACAACTGGCTGGATATCCCCCGCTTCCTTGGGGCCGGCCTCGTGGTAGCGGCCTTCATCACCACGATACCGCTGGCCGTGGCCTCGTTCACCAACCGCCGCGCCTATGCTGCCGCGTTTGTAATCGGGTTCTTCATCATCTCCCACGCGGCCGGCAACATATTGACCGCATGCGAGGAGAATGGCGAACTGCGCCGGGACGTTCCCGCCGAGGCGCAGTGCGAACCCCTGACGGGAGACGCCGCCAAGTGGTTTAGCCTTGTTGCCATGTTCGCGGTGCCGATGCACGTGAGCGACATGATCTTCGGTGTTGAGGACGAAGAAGGGGACTCGGACCGGGTGGCGGAGTTGCCCAGCATTGTCCCCATCGGCTGGTACCTGCTGCTGACGGCGGGTCCGGGCTATGCCCTCTGGTGGCGCTATCGGAGGATATCGGCATGAGGACGACCGGGCCCTCCAGCGGTGCGTCCGCCACGGACCCCGTCATCGACGTGCGCGGCGTCTCAAAATGGTTCGGCAACGTCGTGGCCGTCAACGAGGTCTCGCTGCAGGTCTATCCCGGCATAACGGGTCTGCTGGGGCCCAACGGCGCGGGCAAGACCACCCTGCTTCATCTCGTCGCGGGCCTGGCGAAATGCTCGGAAGGAGAAGTGAAGCTGCTCGGCGAACCGGTGCGTGATAATCACCGGTTGTATCGACGGATCGGCGTCATGTCGGAGCACGAGGCGGTCTACGGCTTCTTCACCGGGCGGCAGTTCGTGGAGTTCGCCGCCCGGCTGCACGGTCTGAGTCCGTTGGGACCGCCGGTGGACCGGGCCGTCGCGCTGGTGGGACTGACCGAGGCCCAGGGCCGCCCGCTGAGCACCTATTCGCGAGGGATGCGGCAGCAGATGCGGCTGGCCGCCACGCTGGTCCACGACCCCGAAATCCTGATATTGGACGAACCGCTCAACGGGACCGACCCTCGCCAACGCATCGAGTTCCATGAAGCCATGCTCCGCCTCGCCAGCGATGGCCGGACCATCCTCATCTCGTCCCATATCCTGGAAGAGGTTGAGACGCTGGCCACGCGCATCCTCTTGATGGTCAGCAGTAAGCTGGCGGCGGCGGGCGATTTCCGGGCCATCCGCGCCAAGCTGGACGAGCAGGCCTACAAGGTCCGGGTGGTGACCGACTCCCCACGGGCCATGGCGGCGGCGTTGGTCCGAATGGACGAGGTGGACTCGGTCAGCATGGGCGACGAAGGTGACCTGGTGGTCCTCAGCCGAAACGTTACCGCGCTCCAGAGGTCCATCCCCCGGCCCGCCCAGGAGCAGGGTCTGCGGCTGTTGCGCGTCGAGCCCGTGGATGACTCGCTGGAGAGCATTTTCAGCTACGTGGTGGAGCGCTAGATGGGCACCGTGTTCTGGTTGTCGTTGCGCCAATCGACAGGGCGGTGGCGCCTCGCGCTGGTCTTCTTCCTGGCGGCGCTGCCGGTCGGCCTGGCCATACTACTGTCTCTGTTCGCCGACGAAGACTCTGGGTACAGAGAGGGCTTCATCAACGTCCTGATCGACGGATTGACCGTCGGCGGTATCCTGCCCATCGTCACCATGGCGTTTTCAACGGCGGCATTTGGCAACGAGCTGGAAGACCGAACCCTGAGCTACCTGGTGCTAAAGCCCATACCCCGGTGGCAGATCGTGCTGCCGAAAATGCTCGCATCCGTGGCCATCAGCGGCCCGCTGCTGATCGTGAGCGGAGTCGTGGCGATGGTGGTGGGGCTCGACGCCGAACCTCGGGCCGCGGCGGCCGTCGGTCTGGCCCTGCTCGCGGGTGTCGCGGCCTACGCGGCCATCTTCACCTGGGCCGGGCTCGTCACCAGCCGGGCCCTCCCCTTCGCCCTCGTATACGTTTTCCTGTGGGAAGGGCTGATCGGCTCGTTCATCAATGGCGTCGGCTACCTCAGCGTGCGGGGCTACACCCTGGCTGTCATGCACGGGATCGATGAGCCGGGATTCGAGACATTGAGTTCGAGGGTGATCGAGTTTCCCGCTGCCCTCGTGGGTGCGGCCGGCGTGACCGTGGTGTTCTTCTGGCTGACGGTACGCCAGATGCGGCGGATGGACGTGCCCTAGCGGCCCGTTGCCGCCTCATTAGCCCAATTCGCCTCCTGGCTGCATCACCGCCCGGCGTTGGCTGGGCGGTTCCTCTTGCCGAAACCGCGGACCGCTCCGGGCCAAGCTGGTGGTAAGATGACGCCGTACCCCGCTGATTCGCCCGCTTTGCAGGGTATGATTCTTGCCCGGGCGGACGGTCACAGGTGCGGGTCCGCCCGCGGATTTCTGGCGCCGAGGACTTCAACCTAATGCTACAATCAGGACCGGCCCGGTATACGCCAGACGGAGGCCGCCGTCCGGAGGCATTCCCCCCAGCTTTGGCGAGCGCGCCCGCGTGCTCCCCGTGGGTTCAATGAATATGTGGGGCAGGCGCGACGCTGCCCCCGCCGGCTTGACGGGCCGGCTTTCTTCGCCGGCCGCGATGAGGCCGGATGAGTAGTATTGCTTCAACTCTCCGCCACCCGCGAAGAATAGCCCTCGGATGGAGACTGCTCGGACTGGTCAGCGTTATCGTGGCGCTGAACAGCAGCTTCTTCGAAAGAGGCGCCACCATCTACCTGATTCCGGTGCAGGCCAGCTTGAACCTCAGCCGGGCCAGAGCTTCGCTCATCTTCTCGCTGGCCCGTTCCGAAGGGGCCATGGGGGGGCCACTGGTGGGTTACGCGGTCGACCGGTTCGGCACCAAGAAGACGATGACCGTCGGCGCGATACTCGCGGGAATCGGGTTCATTATCTTCGGCACCGCTTCCAGCTTCTGGGCCTTCGCCGTGGCCTACATGCTGTTCATTTCCTTTGGGGCCACGATGGCTTTCCAAGACGCCACGTCTGCCTGGGTCAACACCTGGTTCAACCGGTTCCGGGTGCGGGCCATGGCGGTTCGTGAGGTTTCGGGGAACCTGGGCTCATCCATCATGATACCCATCATGGTCATGTTGATCGCGGCGTACTCCTGGCGGACCGTCGCGATAATGGCTGCGGTGGCCTACCTGGCCATCATCTTGCCGCTCACCCAGATGCTGAAAGACTCTCCGGAAAGCGTTGGTCTGCTGCCCGATGGAGTGACCCCGGAAGAAGAGTCCATCGCTCGAGAGGCCGCGGTGCAGAGACAGTCTGCCGCCGCCCGGCGGGGAGCCAGTTACCAACGCCAGGTCGATTTTACCGTTAAGGAGGCCTTGGGGACCTCCTCCTTCTGGTTTCTGCTGGGCGGCACCACGCTCCGGCACGTGGCCAAGGCGGGGGTAGAGGTACACTTGATCGCCATTTTCCAGTGGCGGGGGCTGGATGCGGCTACCGCCGGCTTGATCTTCACTCTGTGGGTGGCGATGAATATTCCGGCCAAGCTGGTCCTCGGATACTTCGCGCACCGGGCTCCAAGACGGACAACCCTGGCCGTGGGTGTACTGCTCTACGTCGTGGCCTTCATGCTGCTGCTGAATGCCCATGAGGTTTGGCTCATCGCTCTCGCGGCGGCCATCGGCGGGACCTCCGAGGCGATCACTCCCCTGAATTGGGGGACTCTGGGCGATTACTTTGGGCGGCGGTATTACGCCACTCTGAGGGGGGTTATCAACCTTAGCTACAGCTGGGCCTGGCTGGTCATGCCCGTCGCCGCGGGCTGGTGGTTCGATCACCACGCGAACTACTCGGTCCCCTTGGTGGTAGCCTCCATCGCCGCCATTCTTTCGGCGGTTGCCTATGCTCTGATCCGGCGCCCACCTCTGCCGGCGCGGCTGGCTGCCCTAAGCAAGGTGGTCGAAAGCTAGGAGCCTTCTCCCTCCGCTGCCTTGGAAATTCAAATCGCTAGGCGGGCTGAGGGAAACCCTTGAGGAGGTACGGTCCATCTGAGGAATCGCTTCAGAGTTGGTGGCTGGGAGCCGGCATTCAAATTCCCACCCAACCGCCCAGAAAAGAGTTTGAGGAGCATTGCAACCGCCGTGCCGATCGTCAATCCAAGGGTAAGCCCAGCGGGCTTGCCGGGCACCCGCCTGCCAGCGGGGTGCGGGAATAGAGGCCCTCGTCCACGTCTCCGGAAACGTGAGGAAGTCCGGTAGCCGGACCCAGGGCGGGCGGCTCAGCCGTGGTTGTTTTCATGGGTACCGCCGACTCGCGTCCAGTGGTGTCCGGTCTGGGCCAACAGCCGGTCGGCGGCCTCGGGACCCCACGAGCCGGGCTCGTAGACTTGCCGTGTGGGCGTGTCCCGGCCGTCTTGTTCCACCAGCAGCGGTTCGACGATCCGCCACGCCTCTTCGATATGGTCACTCCGGATAAATAGCGAGGCGTCCCCCTCCAGGGAATCCTGCAGCAACCGTTCGTAGGCCTCGGGGATGGCCTGCTCGGTGAAAGCCGACTCGTAGTGGAACTCCATGTCCTCCGTACGCGTCAGCATGCCCTGGTCGGGGACCTTGACGCCGAACTGGAGGTGCACCCCCTCGTCGGGTTGGAGGCGCATGGAGAGAAGGTTCGGACTCAGGGCCTCTCCAGGACTCGCCGAAAACATCATGTGCGGCGGACGGCGAAACTGGATCGCGATCTCGGTTATCTTGTCGTTCATCGCTTTTCCGGTGCGCAGGTAGAAGGGCACTCCGTGCCAGCGCCAGTTGTCGACATAGAGGCGCAATGCCGTGTAGGTGGCGGTGCTCGACCCAGAGGCCACGCCCGGTTCGTCGAGGTAACCCCGGTACTGGCCGAGGACGGTGCTCCGTGCCGCCTCCTCGGGGGTCCAGCGCCGGATTGCTCTCAGCACCTCGACCTTATGATTGCGCAGGGAGTCGGCGTCCATGGCGCTGGGCGGCTCCATGGCCACCATGGTGAGTAGTTGGAGCAGATGGTTCTGCACCATGTCACGGACCACTCCGGACTGGTCGTAGTAGCCCGCCCGGTCACCCACCGGGACCGTCTCCGCCGCGGTAATCTGAACGCTGTCCACGTAGGTGCGGTTCCACAGCGGCTCGAAGATGGTGTTGGCGAAACGGAAGACCAGGATGTTCTGCACCGTCTCTTTGCCCAGGTAATGGTCGATGCGGTATACCTGGCGCTCGTCGAAGACCCGGTGCACCAGGTCGTTCAGGGACCGGGCGGATTCCAGGTCCTTGCCAAAGGGCTTCTCGATCACCACCCGGCGCCAGCCGGCTCCGGTAGCAGAGAGCGCGGACCCTCCCAGGTTCTTCACCGCGGTCCCGAAGAAGCGCGGGGCGATGGACAGGTAGAACAGCCGGTTACCGGCGCCGTCACCGCCCTCCAGTTCCTCCAGCCGCTGCCGCAGTCCGACGTAGTCTTCGGGCTCGTCGAGGTCGCCACGGACGTAGAAGATGTTCTGGGCGAACATGCTCCACTCATCCCGGCGCAGTGCCAGATCGCCGAACTGGCGGACGCTGTCTCCCATGAGGTCGCGGAACCGGTCGTCGGAGTACTCCTGGCGGGAGAAGCCCACGATGCGCAGATTCTCGGGGAGGCGGCCCTTGCACCCGAGCTGAAACAGGGCCGGCAGCAGCTTGCGCCGGGCCAGGTCGCCGGTACCGCCCATAATAACGATGGTGGTGGTCTCGCCGGCCATGACTATGACCTCCCTTCGGCCTCGCTCTGGGCAGGCTTCACCGCGTGGCCCCCGAACCGGTTGCGCAGGGCAGCCAGCATTTTGACTCCGAAAGGCCCATCCTGACGGGAGCGGAAGCGTTGTTGCAACGAGAGGGTGATGACCGGCGCGGGCACCGCCAGGTCAATCGATTCCTGCACCGTCCAGCGGCCCTCCCCCGAATCGTCGACGTAGGCTTCCAGGCTGTCGAGTTTGGGGTCCTCTTCCAACGCGGTGGCGGCCAAGTCCAGCAGCCAGGAGCGTACCACGCTGCCGTAGCGCCAGCCCTCGGCGATCTGGCCCAAATCCAGACCGAACTCCTTCTTGGCTTCCATGATCTCGAAGCCCTCGGCGTAGGCCTGCATCATGCCATACTCGATGCCGTTGTGCACCATCTTCACGAAATGGCCCGCGCCGGCGGGTCCCACATGGCTGAGGCCCTGGTTTTCGCCGGGAGCCAGGGTCTGGAAGATGGGCTCCAGGCGCTGATATACCTGCTTCTTCCCGCCGATCATCAGGGCGTAGCCTTCGGCCAGCCCCCAGATGCCGCCGCTGGTGCCCACGTCCATGAAATCGATGTCGTGCCCCGCCAGTTTTTCGGCCCGGCGCATGCCGTCTTTGTAGTTGGAATTGCCGCCATCGAGAACGGTGTCCCCGGCCGACAACAGGGGTATCAGGCTGTCGATGGTGTCTTCAGTGGGCTGCCCAGCTGGAACCATAACCCATACGGCACGGGGTTGGGATATCTGGCCGGCCAGGTCCTCCAGGGAGGACGAACCCACCGCTCCCTGGGCCTGGCTGGCAGCCACCGCTTCGGGGCTCCGATCGTAGGTCACCACCCGGTGCCCGCCCTTCAACAAACGCTGCACCATATTCCCGCCCATGCGGCCCAGGCCGACTATGCCTATTTCCATGATGGACTCCCTCCGTGTTTGACGGTGTTGGGTGTTGGTAGGGTTTGGTCTTTGTTGAATGATAGCTGGTGGGGGGCGAAATCCCCCTAATCTCCCTTTACGAAAGGGGGACTTTTGGAGTTTGTTCAGTAGCCGGCGGGGTGGTTCGACCGGCTCATCACGAACGGGGGACGGGGGAAGGTCCCCGTTCGGTCTGAGCTTGTCGAAGGACTGGGAGTGGCCCCCATTTACGCTGCTGGATAGGCTCTGAAGGCAATTTGCTCCTTGTGGGGCTCGGCATTGGGCCCGCGGCCTAGCGGGCGGCCGCCTTGGCGCGGGCGTCGATGAACAGCCGGTAGAGCCGCCCGTAGGTGCCCGCGATACGGCTGACCGCTTCGGCTCGGGATATGCCTCCGTCCTTGTACTCCACCAGGGGCGCCCAGAATACGGTCCTGCCCACGGCAAAGCCGATGACACCCTCGGTCTGGGCGCCGATGGTCAGCCAGTCTTGGACCCGCTGTTCGTTCTCTCCGCGCCCCAGGACGATCACGCCAACGTTGTCCCGGCCGCCGGCGCGGGCCTGGGCCACCACGTTGCCCGCCGCTTGCCGGTCGTCCACCCCCTCCAATTTCCAGACGTCCGGCTCGATTCCCGCCTCTTGAAGCTCCTTGATGGACCGCACCACCAGGTCCGGGCGAACGTCCCGGTCGTAGACATGGCTGTCCTGCCCCGCCGCTTCCAGCTGGCTTTCGGTGGCGGGCGCCAGCAGCTCGAACATGAACTTGAGCCCCGCCGAGTGGGTGTGGTCGGAGAGCACCTTCAGCCGGCGGCGCTGGTTCGCGTTTCCAGCTCCGTCTCCATCGGGGTTGTACCGCACCAGTGCCTTGGCGAAGGTTGGCGCCGCGTCCCGCAGGCGCTTTCCGAAGTCGTCTCCGTACTCGAAATCGAATTCGGCCTGGCCGCTCTTCTCCACCGAGGTGCAGGTCGTGATGCCCCGCCGGTTCGCGTCGGCGAGGATTGCTTCGCCGTACTTCTGGTCCACCAGGATTGCGGCGATGTCGCCGGGCACCCCCTGTTCGAGAGCTTCCAGGAAGCCTTCGAAGATGACCCGTTTGTACGCCGAAAGCTGCTCCACCTCGTCGGGGCTGGCCGGCCGGCCGCGGATCCCTAGCAGGCCGGCTTCGAATGAGCTTCGGTGGTCGAAAGGCAGAATGAAAAGGTTCTTGCCGTAGCCCAGAGTTGAGACGTCCATTAGTGTGCCTCCTTTCGATTCGTTAATTGCACGCCGGGCACGGAGCGGGTCAGTGCGCCGTCCGGTCATGTTCGGCAATCCGCTCCTTCACCACGTCGAGCAGCTTCTCGTGGTCGTGGACGACCCAAGCGTGGTCCAACACCTGGCTGGCCTGGCTTGAATGAAGCCCCGCGATGGTGAAGGGTGTGGCCACGGCTACCACGTTGGCGCCGGCGGCGACGGCCGCCCGCACGCCGTTCGGCGAGTCTTCCAGCACCAGGCAGTCCTGGGGTTCAACCCCCAGCTTCCGGGCTGCCAGCAGGTAGATTTCCGGGTCCGGTTTGGCCTGCTTCACGTCCTCGCGGGTCAGGATCACGTCCAACGCCTGCTCAAGGTCGAGGACCCGCAGGATATGCAGCGCCTCTTTGCGGTACGACATGGTCGCCAGGGCGGTCCGGCAATGGGTGTCCTTGGCAATACGCAGCAGGCCGACGGTGTGAGGCCATTGGTTGTCCCGGATGACCTGAGGGTCGGCGACGATCTCATCGTAGATCTTGGTCCGCATGGCGGTGAGCACTTCCCAGGGCTCGGCCACGCCGTACTCGGCCAGCAGCGGACGGGTCTCGGTTTCGAGCCCGAGGCTGTCCAGGATATGCTTGGAGGCGACATCCCGGGCGGCGCCCACTATCTCCCGGTAGGCCTCGATGGCCTGGGGATCGGGTTCGGCCAGCCCCCGCAGCCGCTGGGCGGCCACCCCGTAAGAAAATGCTTTAAGTTTTTCGGTCTGCACCAGCGTACCGTCCAGATCGAACACGATCGCACTGATCAACGTGCACCTCTTCAGGCCGGACTCGAAACACCCTCTTCACCGGACGCCAATCGCGCGAAGGAAGGGCGTTTCAGCTTACATCCCGTCCGGGTTAGGCTCCTCAAATAGCCCCGGCGATAGGGCCGGGAGCCAGGGCAAAATGCGCCCTGGATGCGGGCGCCGGTTCCCGTTCATTCGGAGAGCTTCTAAAATAGCTGGTGACGCGGCCTCCTTGCTCACCTTGGTCCTACCGCCTGCCCGCCGTTCCCCGGCCTGACCGCCTTCATCGATCCGGCCCACCCTCGTCGTTCTGGCCCACCCTCGTCATTCCGGCGTAGGCCGGAATCCACGTGCACCTTTCGTGACAAGAGCAAACGTTGCAGTGTAGTTTACGCCCCTGGGTTCCGGCTTTCGCCGGAACGACGAAGGTGGGGCATATTATTAGTATGCCCAGCCCAATAACTAAAAACTAGTCGCCACGTCCTTGAACCCCTGCGGAGAGCGTGTGTACGGTCTTTCAGAACATGGCCGGGGATGCGTCATGGGTACTGCAGCTCTCCAAAGGCCCGCTGGACCACCTCCGGCAGGGCCGGATGCACGTAGATCGACTGGGTGATCGCGTCGGTGGTGAGGCCTAATCGCATGGCGTTGGCCACTTCCTGGATCAACACAGACGCGTCGGTGCCCACGATGTGGCTCCCCAATATCACTCCGGTATCCGGTCTGGCCAGCACCTTGACGAAGCCGTCCCGGTCATTGATGGATGAGCCGTAGGCGGTATCGAAGTAGTTGTAGGTGGCGGCGGCGTAGGGGATGCCCGAATCCCTGGCTTCCCGCTCGGTCAGGCCGACGCTGCCGACCTGGGGCGAGGCGAAGATCGCGTGGGGCATGGCGCGGTAGTCGACGGGCACCTTTTGGTCCGGATTGAAGATGTTGTTGGCCGCGTAGGCTGCCTCCAGGTTGGCGCTGTGCTTCAAGAGGTATTTGCCCACGATATCGCCCAGCGCCCAGACGCCGGGTACGCCGGTTTCGAGGTACTGGTCGGTTTGTACAAAGCCACGCCCGTCGATCTCCACGCCGGTTTCGGCCACGGCCAGGTTGTCGGTGTTGGGCACCCGGCCCGTCGCCAGCAAGAACGCGTCGGTGGCCACCTTCACGGTGTTTCCGCCCATCGACACTTCCAGGGCGATCTCGTCTCCCTGCCGGTACGCCCGGGTGACCTGGGCGTTCAGCAGCAGGTTGAACTTTCGCTGGTACACCTCGGTGAAGCGCCGGGCCACGTCCTCGTCCTCGGCCCGGAGCATCGTGGCCCCCCGGTGGATGAGGGTCACCTCGGTTCCCAGGGCGCCGAAGAAGTGGGCCAGCTCCGCGGCGATGTACCCACCGCCCAGGATGGCCAGGCGGCGTGGCTGCTCCGGCAGCCTCAAGGCCTGGTCCGAGGTGATGTAGGGGACGTCGCTCAGGCCGGGAATGCCGGGCACCCAGGGCCGCGTCCCGGCGGCGATAACCACGGTCTCCGCGCTGATTCGCTCCCCGTTGACCTCCAGGGCCTTCTTCCCCACGAAGCGGCCGGTGCCCTTGAACACGGTGATGTTGGAAGCTTGCCGGTTCCCCCTTTCTATCGCCGCGGCATCCGCATCGACTTCTTCAAACGCCCGCCGGATGATGAAATCCCAGTCAATCGACTCCACGGTAGCCTTGATGCCAAAGAGTTCAGCCCGTTGGATGGTCTCCATCACATCGGCGCAGTGGATCAACATCTTGGAAGGGATGCAGCCGCGGTTCAAACAGGTGCCGCCAAAGGGTCCTTCTTCGACCACGGCCACCGAGAGGCCCCGGTCCGAGGCTTCCGCGGATATCTCCAGGCCTGAGCCCGAACCGATTACCATGATGTCGAAGCTGTTCACACGACTGTCTCCTGGTTTCGGCAATAGCCGTTAACGATCATCCGTTCTTCCGAAGCCTGTCGAAAGGCCCGCGGCTGGTGGTTCGACAATCTCACCACGAACGGTGTTGGTAGCGCCCATATTCTAAACGGTGTTGGTAACGCCCATCATCTCTACGGTGTTGGCAACGTCCACATTCTAAACGGTGTTGGTAATGCCCACCATCTAAACGGTGCTGGTAACGCCGATTATCGAAGGGAGATACTAATCCAACTCGGCGGCCAGCCCGAGGATGCCCGCCTCGCCGCGGGAACCCAGGTGGACCCGGGCGACGCTCCGTCCCGCCGCCTGCAATGCTTCCAGGTCACCCACTGCCTGGGCGTCGGCCAAAACGCCGAAGGTATACGGCTCGCCGGGGATCGGGATATCCACCTGGTGGTCCGCCGTGAGCTGCAGGAACATCCCAGAGCCGGGGCCTCCCTTGTGCAGTTGCCCCGTGGAGTGGAGAAAGCGGGGGCCGTATCCAAAGGTCGTGGCGACACCGTACCGTTCCATCACCTTGAGGCGCAGGGAGTCCAGGGCGGCATTCACCTCCGGTGTCTGACGGATGTAGGCCATGATGGCCAGGTAGCGGCCCGGCCCGGCGCCGGCCACCAGGCTCTTGAATGATGACGGGGGCTCCGAGGGGGGGAGATTGCCGGAGGCCCGGTATTGCTGCAGCACGCTCTCGGTCATCTCCTTGGCCGCCTGGACGTTGGGCTGGTCGAAGGGGTGGATGCCCAGAACGGCGCCGGCCACGACGGTGGCGAACTCCCATCGGAAGAACTCGGCGCCCAGGTCGTACCGGTCCGCGAGGGTCAGGCGCACCACGGGTTGCCCGGAGGCCTGGATTGCGTCGATGGCGGCGTCGGTAGGGGAGTTGTCGTCATCCTCCAGCCGGAGGTACACGAAGAGGCGGTCGTTGCCGTAGTGGCCGGGGGCCGATAGGGGTTCGCCCGCTATCGGGACTATACCCGTGCCCTCCTTGCCGGTGCTCTCGGCGATGAGTTGCTCGACCCACAGCCCAAAGCCGCTGATGCCGGGAGAGGTGACCAGCGTGAGTTTGTCGCGGCCTTGACGGGCCAGCGTGCCCATGGCCGTCCCCAGCCAGGCGCCGGGGTTATCGTGGGCGGGAACACATGAGGCGCAGCCCTCACGCATCCGTTCTGCCCGGTCGAGCAATTTCCCGATGTCGATCCCGGAGAGGGCCGCGGGCACCAGCCCAAAGTAGGACAGCACCGAGTAGCGGCCGCCGATGTCCGGAGGGTTCAGGAAGACTCGCCGGAATCCCTTTTCCCGGGCCAGCTTCTCAAGCGGCGTTCCAGGATCGGTGACGGCGACGAAGTTCCCCCCGGCCTGCTCCGGCCCGGAAGCCTTCTCCACCAAGCCCCTGAAATGGGCGTAAAAGGTGTTGGGCTCGGTGGTGGAGCCGGACTTGGATGAGACCAGGAAAAGGGTGCGCGCCGGGTCGATGGCCTCGGTCACGTCCCGCACCCAACCCGGCACGGTGGAGTCGAGGACGATGAGTTCAGGGTAGCCCGGGGCGCCTCCGAACGCCTGGCGCAGGACTTCGGGACCCAGGCTGCTGCCTCCCATGCCCAACAGCACCACGTGCCGGAAACCGGCGTCGCGCACCTCGCGGGCGAAGGCGTCCAGCGCGGAGGCCTGCTCGCCCATGGCGTCGGTGACGGTGAGCCAGCCGAGGCGGTTGGTGATCTCGGTGGGGTCCGGCTTCCAAACTGTATGGTCCCCGCGCCAGAGGCGGCCCATTATATCGAGCCGCTGGTATTCGGCCAACGACGCTTCCACGTCGGGCAAGTAGCTCCCGAGGCTGACGCCGGGGTGAGCGTGGGGCCGGGCCAGCAGCCGGGTCTTCTTGTCCTCAATGTTCGCCAGCAGCGTCCGGAAGGACTCGGCAAAGGACGCCAAGCCGTCGGCCAGCAGCTTCGCCGTGACTCGCTCCATGTCGATGCCGGCGGCGGCCAGGCTCTGGGTCAGCCGCGCTGCCTCGTCCACCTCCTGCTCCAGCGTGCCGGCGGAGCTGCCGTGGTCCAGGAAGGCGCTGAGGGTCGCCGGCGGTACGGTATTCACGGTGTCGGGGCCGATCAGTGACTCCACATACAGGATGTCGCTGTAGGCCGGGCTCTTGGTGCCGGTGCTGGCCCATAGGGGACGCTGCACCCGGGCCCCTCTTCCTCGCAGCGCGGCGAAGCGCTCATCACCGAACAGCACCTTGAAATCCCGGTAAGCCAACCTGGCGTTGGCGATGGCCGCCTTTCCCAGCAGGCCCTTCAACTCCTCCCGGCCCTCGCGGATGCCGTCCTCCAACTGTCCGTCGACCGCGGTGTCCACCCGGCTGACGAAGAAGGACGCCACCGAGGCGACCCGGCTCAGGTCTCCACCGGACTGGGCCAGGTCCTCCAGCCCGGCAATGTAGGCCTCGGCCACCTGCTTGTAGGCGTCCAGGGAGAAGATCAGCGTCACGTTGATGTTGATCCCATGGCCGATGAGGTGACGGATGGCGGGTATTCCCTCAGGGGTGGCCGGCACCTTCACCATCACGTTGGGGCGGCCCAAGGCGGCGAAGAGCCGCTTGGCCTCAGAGATGGTTTCCCCGGTGTCGTGGGCCAGCTCCGGGCTCACTTCCAGGGAGGCGTAGCCGTCGGCGCCGCCGGTCCGGTCGTACACGGGCTTCAGCAGGTCCGCGGCGGCCTGGATGTCTTCAATGGCCAGCGCTTCGAAAAGCTCCTGGGTGCTCTTGGCGTCTTGGGCCAGCCCCAGCAGCGCCTCATCGTAGTCGGTGCTGCCGGCAATGGCCTTCTCGAATATGGTGGGGTTGGAGGTCACACCGCTCACCCCGACGTCGATCAGCTGCTGGAGTTCGCCGGACCGGATCAGGCCCCGCCGGATGTTGTCGTACCAGACTGATTGGCCAAGGAGTTGGACTTCCTGGAGGGGATTGGTCATGGGCTAACTCCTCTTCACCAGGCTCGCCGCCTCTCGAGCCATCCGCTCGGCGGTGAGGTCGAATTTCTCGTAAAGCACCCCGATCGGGGCCGAGGCGCCGAAGTGGGGGAGACCGAGGGCGACACCGTCCAGCCCAACGTACCGCTCCCACCCCAGGGGTGTGGCCGCTTCGATGGAAACTCGCGCTCGCACGTTGGGCGTTAAAACGCTGTCCCGGTACTCCGCCGGCTGGGCGTCGAACAGCTCCCAGGAAGGCAACGAGACCACCCGGGCCATCACGCCCCGGTCTCGCAACAACTGCCCCGCCTCGAGGGCGATGTGGACCTCGGAGCCGGTGCCGATGAGAATGGCGTCCGGCTTGTCCGACGCCTCCCAGATTACGTAGCCACCTCGTTGGACGCCTTCGGCCTTGGGGTAGGCGCCCCGGTCCAGCACCGGAAGGTTCTGGCGGCTCATCACCAGGGCGGTCGGGCCGCTTCGGCGCTGGACGGCCGCTTTCCACGCCTCAACCGCCTCGGTGGCGTCGGCGGGGCGGAGCACCACCAGGTTGGGGATGGCCCGCAGGGCCAAGAGTTGCTCGATGGGCTGGTGGGTTGGCCCGTCCTCTCCCAGGCCGATGGAGTCGTGGGTGAAGACGTAGGCCACCCGCAGGTCCATCAGGGCGGCCAGCCGCATGGGCGGCCGCATATAGTCGGAGAAGATCAGGAAAGTGGCGGTGTACGGGATGGCGCCTCCATGCAGCGCCATTCCGTTGGCGATGGAGCCCATGGCGTGCTCCCGGACGCCGAAGTGCAGGTTATGGCCGGAGTGATCCTCGGCCCCATAGTGGCCCCGGCCGTCGAGGATGGTCTTGGTCGAAGGGGCCAGGTCCGCCGAGCCGCCGGTGAAGGAGTGCACCGTCTTGGCAAGGGCGTTCATCACCCGGCCCGAAGCCTCCCGGGTCGACACCTTGTCCCCGGCGTGGAACAGCCCGTCCAGGCCCCAGGCCCAACCCTCCGGCAGGTCCCCTTGCAGCGCTTCCTCAAGCTGCGCGGCCTCGGCCGGGTGGGCCTGGCGGTAGGCCTCCATGCGGACCTGCCATTCCTCCTGGCAGTGGCGGCCTCTGTCCTGGGCTTGGCGGAAGTGTTCCAGGGCCTCCTCGGGGACGGTGAAGGGTTCTGGTGAAGACCAGCCCAACTGGGCCTTGGTCAGCTGAATCTCCTCTTCACCCAGCGGCTCGCCGTGGGCCGCAGCGGTGCCCGCCTTGTTGGGGCTGCCGTAGCCGATGACGGTGTGGCAGACAATCAGGCTCGGCTTGGTGGTCTCCGCCTGCGCCGAGCGGATCCCCGAATCCACGCTGCCCGGGTCCATCCCGTCTATCGGGCCGGCGACGTGCCAGCCGTAGGCCCGGAACCGCTGCGCCACGTCTTCGGTGAAGGAGATGTCGGTGCTGCCCTCTATCGAAATGTCGTTGTCGTCGTAGAGGTAGATCAGCTTTCCCAGGCGCAGCGTTCCCGCCAGGGAGGCTGCCTCGGAGGCGACTCCTTCCTGCAGGTCGCCGTCGGAGACGATGGCGTAGGTGTAATGGCTGACGATATCGTGACCGGGCCGGTTATAGTGCTCGGCCAGCCACCGCTCGGCCATGGCCATCCCGACTCCGTGGGCAAATCCCTGGCCCAGGGGACCCGTGGTCATCTCGACGCCGGGGGTCAGGCCGTACTCCGGGTGTCCCGGTGTCTTGCTGCCCCACTGCCGGAACTGCTTCAGCTCGTCCATTGGCAAGTCGTAGCCGGTGAGGTGCAGGAGCGCATAGAGCATGGCCGAGGCGTGACCCGGTGAAAGGAGGAACCGGTCCCGGTCCGGCCATTGGGGGTCCCCCGGGTTGTGCTTGAGGAACCGGTCCCACAACACGTAAGCCAGGGGAGCCGCCCCCATGGGCGCCCCGGGGTGTCCGGACTTGGCCTGCTGCACGGCGTCCACCGCCAGGAACCGCATTGTGTTGATACAGAGCTCGTCAAGCTTGGGGTCGGTCATGCTCAGCTCCTCGGGATGATTTTGGCCGGTAGGCCTCGGTCTCCCGACCGGGTCTAACCTATATCATCCGGCAGATTTCTGCATTGATCAACCATCCGCCAAAGTTGATCGGCCCCGTGGAAAAGCATTCCTCGCAACCCTCGCGACGGCCGGTTTCATTTTGGAGCGCGGGCCTGCGCGTTTCACGAATGCCGGGGACCGGGAATTCTGCTGCTATTAGGCCCCACCACCGACGAATACCGGGTGTGCTCCCCGATAGCTGGAGAGAGTTATAGCGCTGCGTCAAACTAGATGCTGACTATCGCCATTCCGAGCGAGGCGAGGAATCTCAGCGTAACTATGAGGTTCATGGCTCCGTTCGGAACGACATCATCCAACAGCTAAGCTGACTGAGTGCTAGTCTCCTTTGTACCCGCGGCTTCCCTCGGTCTTCTCCAGGTATTGCCGGATCATCAGGGCGGCGGTGGCCCCCTCTCCCACGGCGGCGGCGACCTGTTTCGTGCTGCCGGCCCGTACATCTCCGGCGGCGAAGACGCCCTCGATGTTGGTCTCCAGGCTCATGCTGGTCTGGATGAACCCCCATTTGTCCAGGTCAACGGCGCCGCGAACGAAGTCGACGTTCGGGTCCAGGCCGATGAAAACAAAGACCGCTCCCGGCGTCAGTTCTTCGATCTCACCGGTATCCCCGGACTTGACCAGCACCGAGCTGAGCTTGCCGTTGCCTTGGAAACCCTCGACCGTGGTGTTCAGCCTGATCTCCATCTGCGGATGGCTGGCCGCTTTCTCCTGAAGTATCTGGCTCGCGCCAAGGCGGTCCCGCACCTCCAGCACGGTAACTTTCGTGGCGAATTTGGTGAGGAACAAACCCTCTTCGACGCCGCTGTTGCCGCCGCCGACCACCACCATCTCCTGGCCTTTGTAGAACGGGCCATCGCAGGTGGCGCAGAAGTGGATGCCCGCTCCAATGAAGTCCTCTTCGCCCGGCACGCCCAGCCGGCGGTACCGGCTGCCGGTGGCCAGCAAGATGGCGCGGGAACAGTACTCGTCCCCGCCATCGGTGCGGACCATCCCGTATTCCCCCTCAGACCCGATGCCGGTCACTCCCCGAGCCGGGAGTATCTCGACGCCGAAGCGCTCCGCCTGGGTCTTCATTTCGTCGGCCAACTCCGCTCCGTGCACGCCCTTGGAGAACCCCGGATAGTTCTCGATCTGCTCGGTGGACCCCGCCTGCCCGCCCACGGCGCTACGTTCGATGATGAGCGTGTCCATTCCCTCGCGGGCGGCGTAAATGGCCGCCGTCAACCCGGCCGGGCCCCCACCCACGACGATCAGGTCGTAGAACTCTCGCTTGGCCCTTGGGCTGATCCCCAGTTTGGCGGCTATCTCTGAGTTGGTAGGCTCAACTAGAATCGAGCCATCCTCGAATATGATGGTGGGGATGATCTGCTTGCCGTTGTTGGCCTGCTGGACGTACCGCCTGCCCTCCTCGTCAAAATCGATGTCGACCCAGTTGTAGGGAACGCGCTGCTCCCCCAGAAACTGTTTGGACTTCTTGCAATCGGGGCACCAGGGCGCCCCGTACACTGTAATTTTAGCATCAGGCATGGGTCTACCTCCAACGACTGGCGATCTGGGCGCTAATAATACTTGCTTCCGCCTCAAACTCGGAAAACAATCGGCGCAGGCGAGAGTCTATCCGGAAATCACTTCCTCTCGAGCTGATGGTCGCGCCCTCCCGCTATACCGGTTCTTGGAATCTCTTCATCGCTTCCCCACGGCCGTGAAGCGTTACGAGTGTCCGCTTTAGGAAGCTTTATTCTAGCAGAATGGCTGAGTCGTAGGCAATCGAGCGTCATTTCAGGGCTACGCAATCGACTTGCCGTGGCGGTTTCAGTCAATTGATCCTTCGGCATACCGGGAGCGATTTCGGAGGGCGCGCTGACGCCGTCCCGGAACGTTTCGCGGCTCGGTGTTCGCTTCGCGCCCGGTGGCGGTGAACTGCCGGGACGCACGTGGCCCTGCTTGGGAGACCGGGTGGAGATAGCAGCCACAGCTTCGCGGGCCTGGCCGCTAGGAAGCGCCGGGAATACGCCACATCACAGTGTGATCAGACAACCATTATGATGCCGGGCGGAAGCCACTCGATTCGAAGGTTCGACCAAGCACCTTCCCGGCGAAGGCCGGTACGGCGCGGGGGGTTCTAGGCCACGGGAACACTGCCTCGCCAGAGAGACTCTGTGTCCCAGCGGGTCCGGCGCGCGGTGCATGTCGGGCAGAGGCAGCCCCGCTTATCTTCAAAGACCGGGTGGAGCACAGCCCTGATTACATCGGCCGTGGTGAGGCCGTGGGCGGCGGCCTGTTCGCACATGCCCTGGAGAGCCCCGCGCGCGGTTTCAACACTCTCGAATGACGTCGCTTCCCCGCGCAGCAGCCCATTGACCACACCGCGCACCTGAGAGACCTCCATTCGTTCGCTCTGGCCCATCACCTGTTCCCTCCTCCCCCGTGTTGTCATAATGCAGGGCAAGCCGGCTCTTCTCGGGTCTCGCCCCTTGATTTTCGATTCAGTCCCCGAGTCCGGCCCTAGGCGGCTACCGCTTCCTCCCGGCCGACAGCGACGGCTTGGGTGCCGGAACCTGAACTCGCTCCCCTGATAAGGGTGTCTTCGGGCTCAGTCAGATAACGGCTGCACTGCAAGCAGGCGACGTACGCCCCGTAAACATCTTTGCTTTCATAGAGATCACCTTGACACTTGGGGCATGCCTTCAACCAGAACATGTGCTCAACACTCCGTATTTGTGGTTCCGGTGGGTCATTGCCTACCGTCCAATTCATCCGATTGAACTTATAGTAAACCCCTGAAACCGGGCGGACATCGCCCAATTAACCTATTTCAGATAGCAAAAAGGTTGATGCCTCGATCAACCTTTTGCGGGAACGGGGAGGCGGATGCCGGTGTCCGCCTCTTGGATGACAGGCCTTCCTCCAGACGATGGAGCGCGAGCCGGCCGTGGGACGCGTGACGGCCCGCCGGCTTCGCTCCACCTGTTCCGGGACCACGACAACGGCGAAGGCCGTGTGAAGCGGTCCCGGACCAGGTGGCTAACGCCTCCCGCTGCCCTGGCCTCTGTTGTTGCCTGGACCGGCGCTCTGGCCCCGGCCTCGGCCCGGGGGAGGTCCTGCCTTGGTTCGGGCCTCGGCCGCCCTGGATCGAGCCTGACCCCGGTCACCCTCGTTTCTCTCGAGCGCCCTTCGCATGCCCTCGACGGCCCGCGGCGGCAAATTCCTTCTGATCAGCTTTTCGAGTATGTCCACGCGTTGGTCGGCATGGTTCTCCAGTATCAGCGCAACATCATCAACAAGCTGGGCGCGGTGGCCGTCCGCTTCCTCGGGCATGCTTCCGTCCTCGGTCGTCAGGTTCCGAAGGAAGCGCTCCAGCCGTTCGCGCACCTTGGCAGCCTTCACCAGACCCTTGGTCACCGGAGGGCCCTCGGCATCTTGGGCCTCGCCGTCACCCGCCGGGCCCGCGAAACCGGTCACCACCTCTCCAACCTCAGGCGGGGCAACTCCCCGGCCGAGCTTGATGGACTTGGTGGTCCCGTCGCGGCGCATGATGGTGAGGACCCCGTCCTCGACGCCGACGACGGCGCCGGTCACCGGCTGAGCCCTCGGCCCCGTCGGCTTTACCAAAACCCACAATGCGGTCCACTCGTCGCCATCCCTCCGGGCCAGGATCACCACCTTGGCGCCGGCGGTGAAGGAACCGGCCACCGGCCCGCCCGGAGTCCGGAGTTTGTAGCTGTCCAGACGCACCGTAACTCGCTCCGCGGTTGCCTTACGAATGAGGGTCACGGTGGCGCCCGGCTCGACATCCACCACGCCCACGAAGGCCCTTCTCCGTTTACCGGCACCGGCGCCCTCATCATCCTGGCTGGGCTCGCCGGCGCCGGTGGCATCGGGTTCCTGGCTGGGCTCTCCCGCACCGGCATCCGTACTCGGTTCAGGAGTTTGGGCAATCGAAGAGGTCAGGTTCAGCGCGGTCGCTCCACCCTGCTCCCAAGGGGCCGTCTCGTTGGTCGCCGCGTCGCCAATCTTGAACGAGACGGTCATTCCCGCGTAAGAAGTGTTCTCCGGCTGTTCCACCAGGAGCATATATTGGCCATCTGAAACCGCCGTCGATGTTGCCTGGGCATCATCGACCCAGGCGGTCACCATCGTCCCGTCGGCGACCGGCGCGTCGCCCTCGGTGACACTCCCGAGAAACACATGGGGTGGCATCGCCTGCGCCAGTACGCTCGCCGGGAGCGCAATCAAGAACGCCATGGCGGCCAACAGGGCCGTGACTCTAGCTATAACCATTGCGTATCACTCATCATTATTCAGGATTTACCGGGCTCACCTCGAGCCCTAGCACCACCCTCACGGGTGAGCGGTTATCTCAATTGTACCGAGGATATTGTGGTTGTCCGTGATCAACGTCACATCCGAGCCGAGCAGGGCCATCCTGCTTGATCCGGCTGCCTCCGGCCGGACCGGCGACGAACGGGCGGCCATCATCGAAAAAGCAGGCCGTCCCCGATCAGCGCCGAACGAGATACCCTATGGAACAAGAAACCTCAGTGACCGGCCGCCAAACACCCCGGCCAACCTCACGGCAGGTAGAATACCACCAGGGCTTCGAAGCGGACATCTTCCTGAACATCGGCGGATAACACCTCGATCAGGTTGGCGCCCTGCTCCAGGGTAACAGTCGAGGAAAAGAGTCCCAGAACATTCACCTCGACCGGGGACCCGTTGACCGCCACCGCCGCGTCGGCCCTGGTGCCCCCGATTACCGTGAGGTTCGGCTGGTCAACCTCCAACCTGTCGGGTGGGTAGAACACGGTGAAAGGCAAACCGTCGGCGGGAGGCGAGTAGAGGACCATCACCGGCTGAAGCTCGGCCTCGCCGGAGAGGCTTTCAACCGTCACCTCAAACTCGTTCTCCCCCTCTCCCAGCACCATGTCGCGCTGGAAGCTCCCGTCGGCAGCGACTTCCACGGAGACTCCATTGATTTCAACCACCGCATCGGACCTGGTTTTGCCCAGAATGGTGACCGCCGGAATCTCCGAGCTGGCGCCGTTGACGGGATACATAAGCTCCAGCGTTAACGGTCCGGGCATGGAAGCCGGCGTGGGAGCGACCGTCGGCGCCGGTGTTGCGGTTGGTGGAGCCATAATGCTTGGCGTAAACGTGGGTATCAGTGTGGGTACCGGTACTGTTGCCGGGATGGTGGCCGGCGGCGCCGGCACGGGTGTGGCAGGGGCCGGACTGGTGGGCGTCGCCGCCGCCACGGGTGGCGCCGGTGTGGGCGCCGGGGTTGGATCTTGCCCACAGGCAACCAACGCGAGGCTGAAGAGCACTACCCCCGCGAGGGGAAAAGTCCCAAAACGCTTTGGAAACACGCGCTTCTGTTCCCTCCTTTCCAAACATCTCATTTATTGAGTCTATACCGCAGTGATAGTAATGGCTAGCCGCACGAAAACGCGCAGCAGTCATGCCCGTCATTACGCGAAAGGAGGGGGCGCCCGCGCCGGAATCACACGGGCGGGCGAGGGTACGCCAAAAGCAAATGTTGCAGAGGGCGCTAGTTCAGTGTCTCGTAAACGGCATGATTCCCAATCCGTCACCCGGGCGAAGGCCGGGGTCCAGCCGACGCTTCTCTGGATTCCAGCCTTCGCCGGAAAGACGAACATGGGGGGATGCGGGAAATCATCGAGGCTAGTGTCTCGTAACTGGCCCGGTACCCAATCCGTCACCCGGGCGAAGGCCGGGGTCCAGTCCACGCTTCTCTGGGTTCCGGCCTTCGCCGGAAAGACGAGCATGTGCTTGGATTCCGGGCTTCGCTGAAAAGACGATCGTGGGGGGAAGATGCCGCGCGGTTCACCGAGGTGCGGCTACCCACAGACGGTAGCTAGGGTAACCCCTCGGGGTCCTCCGGCGCCCGATGGGCGTAGACGAATTCCGCGATGTCCGGGATGCGGGACCCGGGGCCGAAAACGCCGAGCACCCCTAGCTCCTCCAGGGCCGGGACGGCTTCTTTGAGGACGACGCCCCCCACGATGATTGGGATGTGGGAGATGCCCCGTTCCTTCATGGCCGACCGAAGGGCGGCCACCAGGGCTACCGGGTCCCGGTCGGTGATCCGGTAGCCGACGAAGTCGACATCCTCTTGCAACGCGGCGTCGGCGACCTCCGCCGGCTCGGCATGGCCCAGGGAAATGACCTCCATGCCGGCGTCTTGAAGCCCCCGGGCCACCACGTGGTAGCCGGCCGTGTGGCCGGGGGTATCGCTGCTGAGTAGAAAGCGCGTTTGTTCTTGTTTCATATCTCTCTACCCCCGGAGGTCCGCGCCGTAGGCCCGGTAGATGAATCCGCCTCGCTGCAGTAGCTCGGCGGGGTCCCCGGCTTCAGACAGGGCGCCGACGATCTCGCCAATGCTGAGGTAGGACCGGACGGCCTCGAAGGTGGGCTCCACGATGTTCTCTTTGGCCAGGTAAGCCTTTACCAGTCGCCGCTTCGCCTCTTGCGCTCGGGCCTGGTCCCGGCGCTGCTTGACCTGCTCCAGCCGCCGGACCTGCTCGTGGCGCCAGGCGGGGTCCGCCTTCAGCACCTCCACCTGCGGCTCCGGATAACCCGAGTCGGCATCCGTCCGGAAGCGGTTGATCCCCACCACAACCTGCCGGCCGGAGTCGATGGCGTTCTGACGCCGGTAGGCCGCTTCGTTGGACTGTCCCGCCATGTAATCGAGGGCTTGCGGGAGGTCCATCTCCTCCAGGGTTTCCAGGATGCGGGCGGCACTCTGCTCAAGCTCGCCGGTAATGGCCTCCACGCAGTAGGAACCACCCAAGGGGTCCACCACGGAGGTGACGCCCGTTTCGCAGGCGATGATCTGCTGGGTGCGCATCGACAGCGTCTGGCTGAACTGGGTTGGGGTGGCCAACGCCTCATCGAAGGCGTTGATCGACATGGACTGGGCGCCGCCGAGCGCGGCGGCCAGGGCGTGCATGGTCGCGCGCACCACGTTGTTCATGGGCTGCTGGGCCGTCAGGCTGACCCCCGAGGTCTGGACGTGGAAGCGCAGTCGCCAGGAGCGGGGGTCCTTGGCGCCGAACCGCTCCCGCAGCAGCCGGGCCCACATCCGGCGCATGGCCCGGAACTTGGCCACCTCCTCCAGGAACTGGCTCTCGGCGCTGAGATAGAAGGAGATGCGGGGGGCAAAGGCGTCGATGTCCACTCCCCGGGCCAGAAGGGAGTTGATAACGCAGATGCCCTCGAAGATGCCGAAGGCCATCTCCTGGGCGGCGGAGATACCCGTTTCCCGCGTATTTCGCACCGAGATACTGGTGTGGTTCCAGAGTGGGAGGTGGCGGGAACAGTACTCGATGATGTCGACGCAGTGGTTGCCGCGCCGGGTAGGCCCTTCGCCCCAGGGCGGCACGGTGTTTTGGATGGTGCCACGAAGCCGGGAGGGCGGGACGCCTCGCATCTCCGCGACTGACATGATCATGCAGAAGGCTGGAATGGAGTTGGCCGTCTGGGTAATGCTGATGCTGCCCAGGTCGACGCCGTCCAGCACCGTCTCCATGTCGGCCAGCGTGTCGATCCAAACGCCGTTGACCCCCACCAACCCCTCGGCCCGGGGGTCGGCCGACTCGAAGGGGAAGTAACCCATCCCCGTCAGACTGACGCCGGTCTGCCCCTGTGAGATCAGGTACTTGAGACGCAGGTTGGTCTCCTCAGCGGTGCCGACGCCCATCACCTGCCGCACCGTCCAGGCCCGGGATCGGTGGCCCAGGGGTGTCACGCCTCGGGTGAAGGGGTAGTCGCCGGGGAAGCCCAAGTCTCGCAGGTAGTCCAACCCCGCCACGTCAGCCGGGGTGTAGAGTGGCTTCAAAGGGATGCCCGAGGTGGTGTGAGGGGGCTCCGGGGAATCACCGTTACGGTCCAGGACCTCGGCCACCTTCTCCTCGTACTCCTGCCGGGCTTTCTCTAGTGCCTCCCTGACTTTAGCGTTCAACAAGGTCTCGCCTCCTGTTCGCAGGGGTGCGATAGGCAAATCCCTCCTCCCGGCACTCTCCCAAGTTTATCCTCAAGGCCAAGACCGTCGCGAGCAAGGTCGCGCCGCGGAAGGCGGCCGGCGCGTCGGGCCGCCTTATGCAATTGCAAAAAAATAAGGCGCCGGTTCCCTAAAACCAGATGCAGGGCCTGGACCGGGCGCCTCGTTCATTCACTATAGCACACCGGCACTATAGCACACCGGGGAACGAAGCCGGGCAACGGAGCGTAAGGGGGTGATTGAAGGTGCAGAACTTGGTATCATTGCCAGCGCTTGAACGCGACAACCTTTGGCTCAAAAAGCCACCCAACTTTGCGGCCCGTAAGGAGGCAATCATGGCGAAGCCACCCATCATCACCGGTATCGAGGTGCACGAGTTTCGGTTTGAAGTGAAGAATATGACGCGTGACCGGGTGGGGGCCCTTCAGTACGCCCGCGGCGAGACCACCCATACGACCAACGTGGCGCTGAAGGTCCACACCGACTCAGGGATAACCGGCGAGTACATCAACTCCCGGACGGTGGACGCGGCCGCCATCCGCCTGCTGGCCCAATTGCTCATCGGCTCGAACGCCCTGGAACGGGAGCGGCTGTACGTCGACATGAAAAGGGCCGGGCAGCAGGTGAGCCGCCTGGGAATGGGGTTGATCGATATCGCGCTGTGGGATATCGCGGGCAAGTTCCACAACGCACCCGTCTACCAGCTGCTGGGCGGCTATCGCACGCGCCTCCCCACCTACGCCAGCACCTACTCGGGCGACGAGGGCAAGGGCGGCCTCGACACCCCGGAGGCCTACGCCGATTTTGCCGAGCGGTGCCTGGAGATGGGCTACCCTGCCTACAAGATCCATCCCTGGAGGCAGGGCCCGGTGTCAAGAGACATCAAGATGATCGAACGGGTGGCCGAGCGAGTTGGCGACAAGATGGTCCTGATGTGGGACGGGGCGTGCAAATACGAAACCCTGGCCGATGCCGTCAGGGTGGGCCGGGCCCTGGACGACGCCAACTTCTTCTGGTACGAGGACCCCTACAAGGACACCGGAATTTCGGCCTTCGGCCACAAGAAACTGCGGCACCTGGTCCGGACGCCCCTCCTCATGACGGAGTTCAACCGTATGCTGGAACCCCACGTGGACTTTGCCCTGGCCGGAGGCACCGACTTCCTGAGGGCCGACCCGGACTTCGATGGCGGCATCACCGGGGTGATGAAGATCGCCCACGCGGGCGAGGGCCTGGGGCTCGACGTGGAGCTGCATGCCTCCAATCCCCCCCGAAGGCATTGCATGGCCGCGATGCGTAACAGCAACTATTACGAGCTGGCCCTGGTGCACCCGGACGCGGGGCCCTACAATCCCCCGGTGTACAAACACGGCTACTCCGAGTCGCTGGAGAGCATCGACAGCGAGGGCTACGTGACGGTCCCGGATGGCCCGGGCCTCGGCGTCGAGCACGATTGGGACTACATCATGAAGCACCGGACCACCGGCGCGGAATACAAGTAGCTTACGAAGGGGGTAGCTAAGGGGATGCACCGGGGGCCGCAAAGGAAGACACCCACGACCCTCATCCAACACCGTTCATCTCGGAGCCTATCCAGCAACTCCAAAGAAGGCTCTTCTTGGTCCTTCGACAGGCTCAGGACGAACGGGGAAGTGGCCATGCCCGCGAATGTTCTCCCTGCCGTGGCGATTCTCCCTGCCGTGGGGGTCCCCCGTTTGGGAGGATTTCCCAGTTCTCAGGGGTTTTCCCCGTTCGTGGTGAGCCTGTCGAACCACG
>PVBE010400444.1_pt1 | contig 120333 bp, 99 predicted proteins | sample 1631181 | NCBI WGS metagenome assembly PVBE01 (sample SAMN08397723, study PRJNA350692) | Marine metagenome, whole genome shotgun sequencing project. | isolation source: water | place: Pacific Ocean | collected 2012-04 | reverse complement strand
CGGGCGGGCTCACCCTTGGCCGGGCAGGTTTCGCACCTGCGGGACGACAAACGAAATTTCATGGAGTCATCGCAATTCCTCCAATCCCAATCGACCAGCAGTGCCTGGTCGCATCTATATGTCCTATGCTCCGCCCATGGGTCCCGGCGGTCCTGTAGGCCCCGGTGGTCCAACGGGCCCGGGTGGTCCAACGGGCCCGATTGGACCGTCGGCCCCGACGGGTCCCTCGGGCCCAGGCGGTCCAGCGGCTCCCTGCGGTCCCTCGGGTCCCGGCGGCGGGTCGCCGCAGGTCCAGCTGCCCGTCGTCTGGACGAGTACCTGGCCGTCGGCGCAGAGGGCTGCGAGACGATTCGGAAGCAGCGCGCCCGGGGGCACGTCCTCCGCCAGGGCCGCGCGCAGCGCGTAGGCGTCACTGGCGAGCCGAACACGAGGTGCGAGAGTCACGCCATCGACCGCGACCTCGAGCCAGCGTTCAGCGCCGTCGAGCAGCCCGGGACCGAGAGACGACAGTTGCCCGAGCGAGACGGAGACCAGCCCACCCGTCACGGCGACACCGGAATGGGTCTCCTCCCAGAGTAGAGCCGGCCCGGTCTCGGAGTCATGCAGGCGAAACCGAAGCTCGAAGGTGCCGGACAGGAGGGCACCGCTCGCATCGCGCAGCACCGCCTGGTAGTGGACGAGACCCGGCGTCGCGGCCACCGCCGGCGGCCCCGATGCGACAGCCACGGCGGCCGAGACCAGCAGCAGCAGCGCGCGCATCCGGGCCGCGCGCCGGCGAGCACCGAAGGCCACGAGCGCGGCCAACCCGCTCACGAGAAGCAGCGGGGTCGCGGGCTCGGGGACGGAAATGAGGCCGCTGGCGAAGCCGCCGATCAGGCGGGCGCTGCCCGGCCCGGCGCTCAGCTCCGGGCCGGCGACACTCTCTCCGAGCGACCATTGCAGCTGCCCTCCGCCCGGCAGCGCAGCCGCGCCGCCTCCGGCCGCGAGCCCCGGGCTGGTGGGCTCGGCGCTCTGGGCGACTGCGGCGGTCGGGAGCGCGGCCGCCAGCGTGAGGGCGACGATGGTGAAGGAGAGAACGACCAGGCTGCTTGCGGCGAACAGCGAGCCAACCCGGTGGATCGAAGCTTGAGTAGGCATATAGCCACCCTATCACACGAACCCGACGGTGGGACATTTCGATCGACGCCCGCTCTGGCGCTGTAGCGGACTACGCGAACCGAAACGGGCCGGCCTGTAGAGTGTGTCGCCTTCGAACGCCCCGGCACCCGGGGGCTGCAAGAGCCCGGCCCCTCTGCTTTGAATTCTCAGCGCCCGTGGGCCTTCAGGATTTCAGCGACTCGCGAACCCGGTCTGTCCGGAGGCGACGCCGAACCACCCGATAGATAGCCAGGTTGACGGCGACCATTACGAATCCGAGCAGCACCTGAAGCTCGCGGGTGAGCTCTGCCGGATACAGGATGGGAAGGATGTAGTGCTCGATGAAGCCGCCCGAATAGTCGGCCGAGCCGCTTGCACGACGCAGCGTGTTCTCGAGCGGAGTCAAGGGACAGAACCATCCGAGGAATCCGACGGCTGCGCCCCAAGCTGCAGCGGGAAGATGAACCCATGGCATCCAGCGCCAGCGAAGCGCCAGCAGCCCGCCGAGAAGCGCGAAGACGACAAACGCCAGATGCGTGAGTACGACGAAATCAGCGAGGGCTCGGTAGAACATTGGAAATGCCGGCGCGCCACCGGAAGACTCCACTGAACGCATGACGTGTTCGCCGCACAACGGCAGTCTTCGGCTAGAGAATCTACCTTCACGGTATCAGAGGTTGGTGCCGGGACGCTTGAACTACTTCACCAGCACCGACAGAAGCGCTCCAACATTTTTCTTGGAGCGTTCCCGAGCGCCGCTGTTCTACGCGCACGGCCATGGGTCTCCCTCAGGCGCTTTGCGAGGAGGGGGCCGGCCACCACCTGTCCAGTCCCCGCCCGACGACCTCCTCCATTTCCCACGGCTCGACCACCCGCCGAGGGGAGTGCGCTTCTCAAGCCCCAGATGCCTTCGGTCCTCGTGGTCGTAGTCGACATGGGATCGGGCCGCGCGCCGAAGCTGTCGCTCACTGATCGCGATCAAATGCTGGATGTAGTGGATCCTCTGGGCGTTTTCGAAGAGGATCAGCGGCGTTGTGCCGGCGGCCGTCGGCATACCGGACGAGGCGCTCAAGCTGTCGGAACCGACTCTTCGGTCCTGTGGTATCAGTATCGAGGAGCGGTTTCGCACGTCGATGGGGAGTGACGATCCGCGAGCTCTGGGAGGGGCCCGATGACAAACGTATTCGAAGGGGTCCGAATCCTGGAGCTCGCCCAGTGGGTCTTCGTCCCGTCCGCCACGGCACTGCTCGCCGACCTCGGCGCGGATGTCGTCAAGGTCGAGGATCCCAGGACCGGAGACCCCGCCCGAGGGCTGCATACCCAGGGCTTCGGGATCAACCTCGGGACCGTGGACCCGCGCATCGAGCAGAACAACCGCGGCAAGCGCAGCGTGGGGATCGACATCAAGCAGCTCTCGGGGCGCGAGACCCTGCTTCGCCTCGTCGAAGGCGCCGACGTCTTCGCGACGAGCTTCCGCCCGGCGTCCCTCGACCGGCTCGGGCTATCGGTGGAGGCGCTGCGCGAGCGCAATCCCGCGCTCATCTACGCGCGCGGCCACGGCGTGGGGGTGCGCGGGCCCCAGGCAAACCGGCCCAGCTACGACGCGACGGCCTTCTGGGCACGCGGCGGCATCGGCCACACCGTGGCGCCGCCCGACTTCGACCGGGCGCTGACCCAGCGGCCCGCGTTCGGCGATCACACCTCGGCGATGAACCTGGCGTTCGGAATCGCGTCGGCGCTGTTCCGCCGAGCCGCCACCGGCGAGCCCTCGGTCGTGGACGTCTCGCTGCTCGCCACGGCGATGTGGGTACTCTCCGCCGACATCGTCTCGTGCGGCAACCGCGACTACGACCCCCACGCGGCGTACCGAGGCCCGGCGAACCCCCTCGTAGGCGGCTACGAGACGAGTGACGGGCGCCACCTTTCCTTCGTGATGCTCCAGCCGGACCGCTACTGGGTGCCCTTCTGCCAGGGCATCGGCCGCACCGACCTGCTCGACGATCCGCGCTTCGCCGACGCCGGGAAGCGCCGGCAGAACGCCGCGGCGCTGGTCGAGATCCTGCGCGGGGAGTTCGCTGCGCGGCCCTACGCCGAGTGGTGCGAGCGGCTCGCGAACCTCGACATTCCGTGGGCACCGGTGCAGAGCGCGCGCGAGGTGCGCGACGACCCCCAGGTGCGCGCCAACGGCTACCTGGCGACCCTGGACGGAGACGACGGCTCCCGCTACGAGCTGGTGAGCAACCCCTGCCAGTTCGACGAGCGCACGCCATCGCTCTCGCCGGCCCCCGAAGTGGGCGCCCATACCGAAGAGGTGTTGCTCGAGCTGGGAATGAGCTGGGAAGCGATCGCCGATCTCAAGAAGAGCGGCGGCATAACGTGAGCGGGGGATCCTCGATTCCGTAGAGCGCCACCCTGCTCTCCCCAGCTTCCCGCCGCATCAGCGGTTTCGTTCATCATTCATTGAACGAAGGGTCATTGGACGAAGGGTCGATTCCCCTCATCGTGCTAGGGGGTGACGGGCTCTTGGCGCAGCAACCAACCAACTAGATGTGGTAGAGCTTCTGGGCGTTCTCGAAGACGATCTTGCGGTAATCCTCCTCCGGGTAGCCCGCCATCCACTCGTCGGTGAGCTTCTTGCTGTCCGGCCAGGTCGTCTCCGAGTGCGGATAGTCGCTCGACCACATGATGTTCTCGACGCCGATGGCTTCGCGCTGGCCCAGACCGACCGGGTCCTCCATGAACGTCGCGTAGACCTGCCTGCGGAAGTAGGTACTCGGGGGCTCGGGAAGCTGGCTCTTCGTCCAGTGGCGGTGCTTCTCCCAGATGTGATCGAGGTAGTAGTGCACGAAGGGAATCCACCCGAGCTGCCCCTCCACGGCGACCAGCTTCAGATCGGGATGGCGGGCGAGGACGCCGGACACGACGAGCCTCGTGCAGGCCTCGGCCATGGCAAACTTGCTCATCATGACGCCCGTCATGAAGCCCGTCGGATCGGTCTCCGGGGCCTCCGCCTTGCGCCCGGTGCCTCCCACGTGGATGCCGCCCGGCCAGCCCAGCTCGATGAAGACATTCCAGATGGGGTCCCACCGTTCGTCGTGCCACTGTCCGTCGCCTTCGGGGAAGCGCGGCAGCACGCAGCCCCGCAGCCCCTTGCCGGCGCAGCGCCGCATCTCGGCGATGGCGCCCTCCGGCGTCTCCCAGGGGATGTACGCCATGCCGATCAGGCGCGACGGAGCGGCGGAGCAGAAGTCCGCCAGCCAGTCGTTGTAGGCGGAGGTGCTCGCCCGGCACAGCTCGGGATCCTGGCTGCGCAGGGGACCGCCTCCGTAGAGCACCTCGGCCTCGATGTGGTCCAGGTCCATGTCCTCGAGACGCGCCGTCGGGTCGTACCCGCCCGCGCGCTGGTCTTCGAGGCGCCGGATGTTCCAGCTGAAGTCTTCGGGCTTCTTCCCCGCCATCGCGGCGATGCCCAGGATCGGCGAGCGTCGGCCCTCGAATATCTGGAAGTCCCCCTCCTCGGTCGACTCGACGCGGGGCGCCCGATCGCGCAAACGGGCCGGCAGGTAGTCGGCCCACATACTGGGAAGCGGGTTGACGTGGGAATCCGCACAGATGAGTTCGAGTGCCATGGACTACTCCCTTTCTCTTCGCTATCGCGCCACGTACCCGCCATCGACGGGCAGCGCGACTCCGGTGATGTTAGAGGAGAGATCGGAGGCGAGGAAGAGCGCCGCGCGCGCACAGTCCTCCGCCTCGATGGGCCGTCCGAGGGGATGGCAATCCCCGATCGCCTTCAGGTACTCGGCCGGCTTCGGCTGGAATGCGGCTTCGGGGGGCATCGCAAAGTTCGTATCGATCGCCCCCGGACAGATGCAGTTGACGCGAATCCCCAGCTCGGCGACCTCAATCGCCAGGCCGCGCGTCAGCTGGATCACACCCGCCTTGCTCGCACCGTAGAGGACACCGCCCCAGCCGACCAGGCCGGCCGCTGAGCCGGTGTTGACGATCACGCCGCCGCCACCCTGTGCCTTGAACTGCAGCACGGCGTGCTTGCAGCCGTAGAAGACCCCGCGCAGGTTGATGGAGATGAGCCGCTCCCAGTCAGCGTCGTCGTGCTCGTCGAGCTTCCTGCCCCCGCTCGCGACACCGGCGTTGTTGAACATCACGTCGAGCCGGCCGTGCGCCTCCAGCGCGCCGCCAACCAGCCCTGCCACGTCCTCTTCCTTCGTCACGTCGCAGTGGACGAAGTGGGCGGAGCTACCCGCACGCTCGATCAGCCGCAGCGTCTCGGCGCCCCACTCGTCCTGGATGTCGCCGCAGAGCACCTTCGCGCCCTCCCGCGCGAAGAGCAGTGCCGAGGCCCGCCCCACGCCCGAGCCCGCACCCGTGATCGCCACGACCTTGTCTTGGAGCCACCCGGAGATCTCACCCATTTTCATCACCTGCGCCTAACTCGATCGCCCGGGTCGGACAGTACCGAGCCGCTGTGCATGAGCCTCGGCTCGCAAAGCCGCTCGTAGACGGGGAAGGGATCCCCGAGAGTCCGGCGCCCAGCAGCCAGTTCCGCTCGATATCCGCTCGATGTCCGATCGATTCGCTCCGACCTCGATCTCGCGCAGCTCGGCCATCCCCGTTCCCTCTTCGTGAACTCGGCATTCTCCTGCGCCGCGCCGCGCTTGTCAAGATTCCGATCGGGTCGGGGGATATCCATGCGGGGCGAGAAAACGAGGCGTTGGTGCATGAATCGCAGGCTAGGCGATCAACGGCTCAGACCCTGGCCCTGTTGGGGAGCGCTGGGCCAGGATCTCCGTATGATCTCGAGAATGCACCCCGAGTACGAGAGGGGGAAGCGAAGCTTCTCGGTCTAGGTCTACCAAGTCAGATGGGATGAGAAGACCAGTCTTCCCAACGCAGTATCGTGAGATCTCCACAAACACAGCGGGCTCGCTAGGCATGATCAAGACGGAGATAAGAGGCTGGCATGGACAAATGGGCCGAGTGCGACCGCGCACTCGCACAGCGGGTCGACATCGCGTCATGGATCTCCATGAAAGCGGCATCGTCCGGCAGGATTGCCTCGTTCGGAGCCTGCTTAACGGAATGAATGTATCAGCGGTGGAGAAGACAGGACAAAGAAGCCGCGCCCGGATGCGGCTCGAAATGAAATCTCGGTTCACTGAACCGTGTGGATGCTCTGGCCCCGCAGGAAGTGTCGTTTTAGGAAGCAAGGGGTGGGGGTCGGAGTCGACCTCAGGCGCTTGCGAGCACTCGGAAGTTGGCAAAGCCTGGCAAAGCGTGGTCGTAGAAGGCCGTCGAGAAGCACCAAGAGAAGTACCCGAAGAAGCACCAAATTGAAGCGTGCTCTTTGAGGTGCTTCGTCTAGCGGCAAATGCATCGGTTCCTCTCGCCACTCCGATTTCGATCCGGCACGAATGAAAGGCTCAATCGGACCCGCGATGTATCCGAATTCTCCGAGAAGTTGCAATCCGAGGCTCTAGTCGGCGTCTGATGCGAAAGGCCAGGCTGTGCTGCGGATCTCCCAGTTCGGCGATGGCCATGTCGAAGAGTTCACGATTCTCGTGATCCTTCACGATCCGAAAAACGTGCCCCTGTTTGCGCATGAAGCCCACGCCCCAGATAACTACTGATCCGAGGACGTCGGCCTCTTTGACATCTGTCGCGCTTCTTCGTTTCCAGCGGCGGCAGCAAGCTCTACATCTCTTGTGGTCGGATGGAGAAGACCAAGAATATTCGTCCCGCAGGCGCCGGCTGGGCAACTGAGTTCAGTGAGCCCTTCAAAACAGTCCATCGATAGCTCCGAACCGGGCCCCATCCAGCCGCACTCCGTACATTCGAACTGATCGCTTCGCCACGAGGTGAAGTAATCTTGAATCTTCATAGCCGTTCACACTCCGGGACAAGCATTGGTAATTTTCGAACTGCCGCACAGCAAGGCTCGATAGCACATCGGATAAGCGAGCAGGTCATTCATCGTCTATCTCGCCGCCAATTCGCTTCCAGGCATCTAGCAAGCGGGCGGCCCCTTCGAACGCGGTTGCCACGGCCTGGCGCTGAGTCTGAAAATCTCCAGTCACATCAACCGGCTCTACTTCGACCCGCAACGAGGCTGATCTTCCAGTCGAAACCGCTCTGACCTCGCCATCAAGATGGTCGAGGCAGAGGGCGTCGATCCGGTCGATCTGATCTACTGCTCCATCAATCTGCAGATCCACGATGCCGAGAAGTAGCTTGAACCCGATCCAGTGGTTCCCACCCAGCTCGGGTGGTCTTACCCAGATCCATCCAGCGCCGGCCGGCTTTGATGCAGGCTGCGTCATTCCGAGCCTCGGGCAGAGCTCGAGCGACATCCGCCAGAAGTCGAGCCAGAATTTGGTGACGTCGTTGTCAATCACTGGGGAATAGCCACGACGATGCCGTCCGATGGCAGACAGAAGGACGGAGGCCCGATATCTCGACCGTGCATTATCCCGGCTGTCATGTAGCAGGAACTCGCGGATCGATTCGTAGCTGATGGTCGTTCCGTACTCCTTTGCGTCGGTCGACGAATCGAGATATCGAGCGGGGGCAATCATGCAAGTATCAAAGAGATCCCAATCGCCCGAATCGATACCTGCCTCGCCCCTCTGCCAATATCGCTGTCCCTGCGTGGGCTGTGCGCAAGCGTCGATCTTGTCTTCGATCAGTAGCGCGATACGATGACCGTCGGGCTCAGACCACACCGCAATCAGATCCGACTCTCCAAGCATTGGATGCATGACCGAATGCCACGCGCCCGCAAGCTCAGCGGAAGCGGACAGATCGAGGCCACTGCGACACGCGAGCCACACCGCGAACTGAGGCGACACAGTCAGCTCCTCCATGAGCAACAGGTCGATGTCCCGCTCGCTAACATACAGCAATGGATGTATCGGCAGAGCCATCTTCAGATCTCCCCGTTCCAGACACTCACGCCTGAGCTCCTTTCTTTACGCGTTCCTCGACCCGAAACATCTGATGCGAGAATCCGCCCAGAAAATATTCAAGCCATTGTGTGTAGTCATTAAAGCGATCAGCCGTACGCAGACTCGCGTAGTACTCGTCTCGATCCCGGTTGTAGTATTCCGAGAGCTCGAACAGATACTTGAAATCGTATCCGCGTTGATAGAGAAGAAGCGTCGTCATCATTCGAGCCGTACGGCCGTTACCATCCAAGAAGGGATGGATGTAAACCAATCGGTGCTGAAGGATTCCGGCCTGGACAACCGGGTGGATCCAGGGATCATCCGCGCCCTCCCCTTTTCCCTTGCCGGCTTCGAGCCATTCAAAAAGGGCTTCGATCTCCTGCTCAATGACGGGCCAAGCGGGCGGCTGATGATGAACGATCGTCTCTCCGTCGACGATGTCGCCTACGCGAACCTCTTCGCGACGAAGCTCGCCTGCACCCCGATGGCCTCCCCGTACGCCGCTTACCAGGGTGCGATGGAGATTCAGGAGATCGCCTTTCGTTAGCTGCTCATCTCGCATCCCATGGAGAGGTTCGATCGCTTGAAAGGCCCGAAGGTAATTGCAGAACTCTCGTTCGCTGTCGCGAAGCTCGCGCGCGGGGAGCTCGTCTGCGAGTTCGAAAGCTTGTTCGAGGGTGAGCGAGTTTCCTTCGATCTGAACGCTGGCCAAGGCTTCGCGAACTTCGGTCTCGCTGCGAACCTCCTGGATCCATTCGGGCTGGAGGCGGACGGCGGAGAGGAATCCGCACGTGCGCTCGATGGCTTTTAGCTGGCGGATGATTCGGGGGGTGAGTTGGTAGGCGGGTGAGAAGCGCATCAGCTAGCGGATCGGCGAGCAACCGACGCACTTGAGGTTGCCAGGATGCGCAACCAGATCGAGCTTCGGCTCGGACGAATCTCAAGCTCGGTGCGCTGTTTGCCCGTCCGCAACGTCATAGAGGGGAATCGGCAACGGCAACTCGTCATTCCGCATTGGTCTCGCCTCCGAGTGGCCGATTTGCCTCCACGAATAGAGTGTTTAGGTCGACCGGCGAGTGTCGCGATCTAGCGGTTCACGGAGCGTCAGTCTTCGATCCAATAGGCGGGAGAGTCCCCATGAAGAACGTCAGCGTCTCAATCCCTGATCGCCTCGAGGGATGTCACTTCTCACGATCATGAGGCCAGCTTCTCATCAATCATGAGGCCACCCCCGCTGACCTGAGTCGCCGGATCGCAGATCCTGCTCAGATCTCCGCACTTTCCTTTTCTGGCCGGGAGCTTGGTACGTTTTCCCGGTCGGCACCTCGCCGCTGAGAACCGGCATCTACGAACCGGGACAGCACACGAAGGTCTGTCTGCCATCCGGGATCTCGCTCCCTCGCGGTGGCGACCAATCACAGCCGTCGAACCCGCTCTACAATTCCTCTCGCACCATCGACAACCGCTGGTTCTGGCTCCCGGGATTGCACGCAGACCGCCATTGCCCAGACATCGCGCGCGCCGCTTCACGCGGAGTGGGTCGACGACGACCGCTTTTCGAGCTTCGAGGGCCGACTCGCCCATTCGCGCGAGCTGACCCGGATGCTCGACGAGATCTTCGGCTCGAGGACCCCCGCGGACTGGGAGACCGTCTTCGAGTCGGAGTCGATCTGGTGGAAGCCCACACACTCGATCGAAGAGGCCGCGCACGACGATCAGCCCGCCGCGGCGGGACTGGGTCGAGACGGATGCTGGCGGCGGAAGGACGCGCACCGTGGCGTCTCTGATCGATTTCAACGACGCAGCACCCGTTGCGACCCGCCCTTAATTCCCAAGTCGGGTCAGTACACGGAGGAAGTCCTCCTCGAACTCGGCTACAACTGGGATGGGATCGTGGAGCGCCGCGAGGTCGGCGCACTTCCCCGAGTAGACAGCTCGGGCTCGGCCTGCCCGGAGCGGGCTTGCGGTGGCAATCACCACGGTGAATGGAGCGACGCGGCCGACGGGAAGACGAAAACGAGGAGCAAGCGATGTTCGAAGTCTACGGAGGCATGAGCGAGCGCCTGCCGCTCTCGGGGGTGGCGGATCACGCGCGCCGCGTCGAGGCCCTCGGCTACGACGGCATGAACGTGCCCGAAGCGGTCCACGACGGGCTGCTCGCCGCACATGCCGCGCTCGACGCGACCGAGCACCTCAAGGTCTCGACTAGCGTGCTCGTCGCCTTCCCCCGGAGCCCGATGGCGACCGCCGTCGCCGCGTGGGATCTCCAGGAGGCTTCGGGCGGCCGCTTCGTGCTCGGGCTAGGCCCGCAGGTGCGCGGCAACATCGTGAAGCGCTACAGCACGCCCTGGTCGGCGCCGGCGCCGCGCATGCGCGAGTACGTGAACGCCCTGCGAGCGATCTTCGCCAGCTGGCAGGACGGCGCGGAGCTCGACTTCCAGGGTGAGCACTACCGGTTCTCTCGCATGCAGCCCTTCTTCAACCCAGGCCCCCTCGAATCCGGCGCGCCGCCGTTCTTCCTGGGTGCCGTCGGGCCCAACATGGTCGCGCTCGTGGGCGAGGTGGCCGACGGGATGGTGACGCACCCGACCAACGGATCGCCGCGCTACCTGCGCGAGGTCATCATCCCGAGCCTCGAGCGCGGCGCGAAGCGGATCGGGCGCAACGTCGAGCAGGTACAGCTCATGGTGAGCCCGCCGACGGCGACCGGACCCAACGCGGAAGCGGTGGCAGAGGAGCGGGAGCGGCAGCGCGAGATGCTGACCTTCCTCTTCTCGACGCCCTCCTACTGGCAGAGCCTCGACCTCTTCGACATGCGCGACAAGGGAGAGGCCCTGCATGCGCTCACACGCGAGGGCCGCTGGCAGGACATGGCGGGCATCATCGACGACGAGATGCTCGACACCTTCGTGGTGTCCGGGAGCTACGACGAGATCGCCGACCGGCTGATCGAATGGTACGGGGGCCTCGTCAAGTCGATCACGTTCCCGGTGCCCGCGGATGCCCGGGAAGACGAGGCGGCGCGGCGAGTGATCCGCAGGCTGCAGGGGCGGAACTGAGGCTTCGACTGGTCGGCAACGTGCCCGCCGCCGGGCCCTTCGTCGGTCGGCGTCCCCTGCTGCGCATCGCTCCACTTCTTCGCCGGCTCGAAGTCCGCCTCGTACTCGATCGCGTGGACGCCGCAGGTCGAAGACCCTGCTGTATCTCACAACATTCTGGTTTCGGAGCATTGCAGCGGCAACGCCCTGAAGGTGCAGGTTACTTTCGGCTCACTCCACGCTCCCGCACCCGCCTGCCAGTCCATCTCAGATGAAATTCCCACTCCCCTCGAGAGGCACCAGGAGAAGCACCAACGACGGCGTGACTGGGATCGGTTCTACGCAAAGCACCGAACCACCGGCGGCCGGCGGATGTCGAGAACCCACACGGTTGGATCAACCGGTGTAGGTAGGAGGAGAGGAAGCCCAACAATTCCGGGGCGGATCGATATTGAGAACAAACAGAGTGACCTCCTTGGCCGCGCAGAGGCACGGCCCGTTGCGTGCGCGGGATGACGCGCGCGCAGGTCATGATGGAGGAGCGAGAAGATCTGTGGGACCGGGCGCGATGTGATGGCGTTAGGAGGCACGAGGAAGCGTCCAACGCAACGCGAAGCTACCCTGGCGCGTCAGCCGGCTTAGTTCAACACCCGATCCGACCTTAGAAATAGCGCGCCCGATCCGGCGCGCATCACCCGGAACCGGAGGTGCACAGTGTCCAACGAGTTCATCCGCTACGAGAAGGAGCCGCCTCTGGCGCGGATCGTCCTCGATCAGCCACGCAAACGGAATCCCTTGAGCAATGCGCTCCGGGACGAGCTCGAGGACGCCCTGCGCGACGCCGACGAGGACAAGGCCATCCGGGTCGTGATCATCAAGGGCGCCGGTCCCGCCTTCTCGGCGGGCTACGATCTCACCCCCAAGCCGGTTCCGGATTTCGGCAGCGCGGATGGCAACCTTCACGAGCAGCTCTACGACCTGAAGCGCAGCGGCCAGCGCTGGCTGCGGGCGATCTGGGATTTTCGCAAGCCCGTGATCGCCCAGGTGCACGGTTTCTGCATGGCCGGCGCGAACGACCTCGCCGGAGTCTGCGATCTCACCGTCGCCGCCGACGACACCATCTTCTCGGTCAACGAGTCGCGCGTGCTGGGCACCAACCATCTGCTGGGCCTGTGGCCCCTGCTGATCGGCATGAAGAAGGCCAAAGAGCTCTTCTTCACCGGCGGCTACGTGACCGGTGCCGAGGCGGCGGAGCTCGGCATGATCAATCGGGCCGTCCCCTACGACCGGCTCGAAGAGGAGACGGAGGCCCTGGCGCATCGCGTCGCCATGGCGCCAGCCGAGCTGCTCCACTCGATCAAGCAGGGGATCAACCGCTGGTACGAAATCATGGGCCTCGACACCATGGTGCGCTCGACCGGCGAGTGGGACGGCCTCGGATCGCAGAATCCCAAGATCGCGGAGTGGGCCCGGATCGTGGAGAGCCAGGGCGTCCGTGCCGCTCTCGACTGGCGGGACGGACCCTACGGCGACCGCCCCTTTCCCTACGAGCCGAAGGGTCCCGAGGACGACGAGGGCTGAGGCGATGGCGTCGACGACCCCGCATCCAGCGACGCATCGCGAGTACTCGACGCGCCGCGTCTGGTGTGACGGGGGCGGGAAGGCATCGCCGTCGAGGACGTTCTAGCCCGGGCGCCCAGCACCTCGCGGACTCTTTCGGCAAGTGATCTCGACCTGAAGGGTGGCGAGAAACGACGTGCTCGGCTCTGGCAGCCCTGACGCGTCGCCCGCATCTCTCGCGTATCCGGAGACGACGAGGGTCCATGACCCGTCGAGCTGCCCTTCACCCGACGCGAGTCGGGATCTTCTTCGTCTCCTCGATCATTTCGCCGAGCAGGAGGCGCAGCATGCGTTCGCTGCTGTAGATCCGCTCGCCTCCAAAGAGCCGGCCTTGGACGGGCAGAACGACTATCAATCGCTCATGGACAAGCTCGCCGTCGAGCTGCAGCTGGAGCGCGTACTCGACCACCGCGGCGGACTCGCTGGCCGCGAGCTCGACGAGCTCCGAAGCCTGGACACAGGGCGTGTATTCCCGCCGAACCCGCTGGTAATAGCGCAAGATCGTATCCGCTCCCTCGAGCTGCACGCCGAGGGGATAGAACTCATAGACGCAGTCCTCGACGAGCGTCGCCATGAGCGGCTCGAACTCACCCCGGTCTTCATGGTCTGCGTGGATCCCCGCGAGTTCGGCAATTTCTTCCGGAGTGAGCTTGGCTTCACGTTCCATGGATCAGTCGGTCCCCCTGTAGATACCCGCCGTAGAGCGGCAGCAGCTCGAGTGTCGAGATCGTGCCCGGCTCAGCCGCGCAAACGGCGGAAATCGCGTCACCAGACGCGTTCTAGTTGCGAGGATCTCTCCGCAACAGTGGTCTCCATCCCGGCCCGTACAAGCAATGTGGCTATTCCGCGCGCCATCAGCGTCGCCGGACCACCCCAGACATCGGTCAAACGACCCGCCGTAAAGAGGATGGGACTTCGTCCAGCGGTCGACCGAAACCGAGGATGTCGCCCATCAGCTCCTCGGCCTCGGAAGGGATATAGGTCGAGCAATCGAGCATTTCAAGGACGCGGATCGAACGCCAGGATTGGCTTAGGCCTCTCAGGGTGAGCGAAAGCGGATCGCTCATGGAGGCCGAGCCGAAAAAGGCCCCCTCTAAACGATGCGGGCCGGCATCGGGGAGACCGAATCCAGCGCGTTGTGATTTCAACAGTCGCGCTCCACAATGTTGTGAGATGCAGTTGTGAGACGCAGCTGCCCGAGTCCTTCGCGATCGGTGTCCGATGAAGATCATGGGAGTGGGAACCTGTTGCCCCGTTCTGTTTGATGCACCAACGCCGATCCACGCCATTGGTCAAGAGCCGAACGAGGTGATCCATGAGCAAGGCTGCTGTGATTGCAATCGCCCTGGCAACCTTGCCTGCCATCACGTGGGCCGCGAGCAATAGCGAACGATTCGTGGGCACATGGGTGCTCGCGGGGATCGAGAGGCAGCTCGCAACCGGTGATTGGGTGCGAGCGGAAACGCGCCTCGGAAATAGTCCGCTCGGAAGCCTGGTCTACGACTCAGCGGGGAACATGGCGGTGCAGATCATGCGCCGAGAGCGACCTCTCCTCTCTTCAGACGGGTCAGACGGGTCAGACGGGTCAGACGGGTCAGACGGGTCAGACGGGCCTGCCAAGGCCCCGCCCGTCACTCCAGAAGCGCGGGCCCTCGCACGCGTTGAGGAAAAGGTGATCGCTTTCGAGGGCTATGCGGCCTACTTCGGCAAGTATTCCGTGAACGAGGCGGATGGCGTCGTCACACACCATCGGATCGCTCATCTGGTCCCAAATCAGGTGGGCAGTGACGTCGAGCGACACTTCGAGTTTCTCGGCGATTCGCTGGTGCTCGCCGTCCCCGGTCAGCCACACAGGCTGGTGTGGAAAAGGGCGGATTGAGTCGGCGTGAAGGAGATGCGATCGACCCAGTGTCCAGGAATCCGGCGGCTCTACACAACGACCAACAGCGACGGACGGATCTTGAGAGATGCAGCTGGGAGCAATCTCGAGGAGTCGATCCACTCCCGCCAGGATCTTGTAGGGGCTCTTAATCGGCTTCTTTCTGCTGGAGGGGTGCGCCGCATTTGGGACAACTCCCCGGTCCGGTCTTTTGGACTTCTTGGTTCACGGGGCAGATGTGGTCGACCTCATCCTCTGCCGCAGCCTCGACCTGTGCCTGACCCACTTCGCCGAAGAAGATGTCTTGCGGATCGGCGCTGGCGGGATCAGTCACACTGGTCGCAGCTGCATGGGCCACACTGGCCTCAGCTGCGTGTGATTGGGGCCCGGTAGTCGATGGCTTGGCAAGACACCATTCCGTTACCTGCTTGCCCGAACCGGAGGACCCAGATACCGGTTTCTGCGTCCGACTCACGACCGCGTATCCGGAAAACCATGTGAGCAGCTTCATCTTGATAAAGGAGCTCGTTGAAACAGATTCGTCCGACATGTAGGCCTCCCAGATTCAGGCAGTGTATACCCGCACTCCCCTCGCGACACCAGCCAGGTTGGAATATAGACATTGATCCCGCACGGATAGCAACTTCGCTGCCCGTGCCGTTCGCTCCGCCTGTGACCGGGCTCTTGCGCGCCCAGGGCAGGATCCGCCTCTGGCTTTGCCAGGCGGGAGCCCGTGACGAAGGCTGTTCATTTCATTCTCGGAATCCATCCGCCAGCCCGGAGTCCGTGACTCGCATCGTCAATCGCAGTCACTACGCTGTTGCTCGCCCATTGCTCGCCGAGCGCAGCGATGGTGAACGCCGCCGACCCGGGGTGATCCGACGATCTGGGCGTCCCGCGACCGTCGATTCTCCCTTGGCCAACCCACCGGTGAATCCCCTGGCTGGGTGTGGACTCTCTCGGTGATGTAGTTCAGATCAGCCTCCCGGTCCGGTTCCGGCCCCCAAACACCAGGATCAGCACCGCGGGCGCCAGCGCCTCGTCGGATCGGGTCGCAATCCTGTCCGGGCGCCGTTTCCCCGCCTCGGGTCCATCTGCGCTGGCCCACGTCGAACGGTTCTCAGAACCGCGCGGATGCTCGGGCCCCGCAGGAAGTGTCGTCTCAGCAAACCGTATGGAGCAATGCCGAGGGGCTCTCGGGCGCATCCAGACCTCTCGTTTGGCAGAGCGTGGCTGCAAGAGTGCGCCAAGAAGCACCGGGAAGTTCCAGCCCGCGTTCGCAGTCGAGACGCGATCGACAGAGACCACCGACCCGCGGCGGGCAACGGATACCAAAACCCACACCCGCAATACCGTTGCTGTTGATCTCGCGAGCGAACGCCAGACTGCTCGCGAGAAGCGAACGAAGACAGATCGGGCAGCGGGTGCGGCGCAATCGTCGGGGAGACAGAATCGAGGGCGTTGCGATTGCACAGGACACGGTTCAGACTGTCATGAGGCGGAGCTGGGGTGGGCGCTCACTCCACATCGAAGAGAGACAGACCCTCGTTGCAGCGCTGAACACAATTCTTCGACTCGACGAGTCCGCTCCCCGATAGCCCCCAGGAGAACAGCATGCGAACCAGAAAGCCCGATCGTCCCTCTCTCGAGCTCGACGACTACAGTGGTCCCTTCCAGCCGGAGCTCCACATCTCCGACTTCTCGAAGGAGGGGCTGATGAAGCTCGTCGAGATCGGCGGCTCGATCTACGGCGCCGTCAATCGTCAGTGGTACCAGGCCGCCATCAAACGATTCGGACAGGAGGTCGCCGACGAGATGCACCACGAGGTCTGGTTCGCTGACGGCGGCGCTGGAGACCACGAGAATTACACGATCTCGAGCTTGATGGGATTCGAAGCGGACGATGACGAGACCGCTGCCATGAAGGTCTGGCAGTGTCTGCCCGCCATGAACACCCGAATGACCCTCACCTTCGAGCAGAAGGGGGATCACGAGTGGGAGATGCACACGCCGCAATGCGACGTGCCGGAGGCCGGAGAGCGCGGGGGGCCGGAGCTGATGGCCTACATGTGCGACAAGATCTGCGGCCATCTGGAGCTTTTCGGCTTCAGGCACGGCGCCGCCCGATGGAATGAGAAGGTCCGGATCGATCCCGAGAAGCTACCGCCGCGGGCGAGCACAGACGAGCCGCATTGCCGCTGGAAGATCCAGCTCACCAAAGAACGCGTGGACTACGCCGCCGATCCCGGCGAGTACGTCGAGCGACACGGCTTGCAACGAACAACCGATGCCGAGATCGTCAACGACGAGGCTGGAAAGTACTCGAAGATGCGCTGAGACCCTTGGTGGCAGCGCAAAGGTGGCAACGCAGGTGGCAACGCAGGTGGCAACGCAGGTGGCAACGCAGGTGGCAACGCAGGTGGCAGCGCAGGTGGCAACGCAGGTGGCAGCACAAGAGAGAAGCTCTCCGATGACGCCCCCCGATCGCGATGCTTGCGGGCAGGTCGTGGCGTGGGTGCGTGAATCGCAGAGAAGATTGCGTCAATGATCCTGATCGCGGCCGCCCATTCGGGTTCGGCGTCGCGCATCCTGCCAGGGAAACGATGTGAACCAAGAAGACCGGCTCTCGAACCGAGCGCTTTTCGGATACGGGCTTTCCGCGGCGCCGGTGATCTACGGCTACGTGCTCGTCCTCATCATGTATCTGAAATACGCGGTCGACGACCTCGGGGCGGAACCGGCCGTCGTGGGCACGATCTTCCTCCTCGCGAAGATCTGGGATGCGATCTCCGATCCGCTGGTCGGCAACCTCAGCGATCGAACCGAGCGGCCGAACGGTCGGCGTCGTCCCTGGCTGCGCGCGTCGGCGCCGCTGCTCGCGATCTTCAGCATCATGGCCTGGGCGCCGCCCGCGAGCCTCGACGGCATGGCCCTGAACGCCTGGATCGCCGTCTCGATTCTCGGCTTCTACACGGCCTACACGATCTTCGAAGTCCCACATATGGCACTGGGCGCGGAGATCACCCTCGCCGCTGACGAGCGCAACCGCGTCTTCGGCGTGAGACAGATCATGCGCGTGCTCGGCATGCTGACCGCGGGCACTCTCGGCACCTACCTCGTCGGGCAGGGCGTCCCCGCCGCGACCGCGATGGCCTATGGGCTCGCTGTTCTCACGATCATCCTGATCCTGACGGGGGTGTCCCTGTTGCCGCCAGAGCGCATCGAATTCAGGGGCCGCGGCGGTCAGAATCCCTTCAGTGCCCTGCGAGATGTCGCTGCGAATCCCCATGCCAGACTGCTGCTCTTCGTCATCTTCATCGACGGAATCGGCACCGGCGGCATCGGCGTCCTGATCCCATTCGTAATCGAATACGTCGTCGGAATGAAGAACCTCGTCCCGTACCTGCTCGGCCTGAACATGCTTGCGACCCTCGCCGGGATCCCTCTCTGGATCCGGCTGGCCGGCTTCTTCGAAAAGCGCCACCTCGTGCTCTCCGCGATGATTGGCAGCGGCAGCGGCTACGGGATGATCCTCCTCGTGGGGGAGGGCGACTGGCACATCATCGCGATCTCGTCCGTGATCGCCGGAACGTCGAGCAGTTGCGCCAACATCCTGGGCTATACGCTCAAATCCGAGATCATCGACTGTGACGAATACGCGACGGGTGAACGCAAAGAAGGTGCCTACTTCGCGGGCTGGAGCTTCATGAGCAAGCTCGCCGGGGGGATCATGATCGGGCTGGTGGGCTATGCACTCAGCTGGTCCAACTTCGTTCCCAACGAGCCGGAACAGACCGAGCTCGTGAAGAACACGATGATTCTGCTCATGGGCGGCTTCCCGCTCGTCTGTTATTCGATCGGAGCCATCGCGTTCAGCCGTTTCCGGCTGACCGAACGCGAGCACGCTCGCATTCGCACCGTGCTCGACGTACGCAATCAGGCCAGATCCTGACTCCAGGGCACTCCCCATGGCTGGAATTCGGGAGCTCGCTGGACTTCGCCGCCGAGACGGCAGCCCTCAGAGCTTCTCGCTCATGCCAAAGTGGCCCCTCATGTGTTCGCTCCAAGCGGAGAGCAGCGGCGCGGCGGTTTCGACGCCGAGAGTCCGCAGCTCGTCGGAAATGGGGTGGTCGCCGAGCTCGAGTGCGACGCCCTCGCCGCCGGGCACGGTCTGCTCCCCGCTACCACCGCGCACGAACTCGTTGCGGTGCGGGATCCCCTGGATCAGCGTGTAGCCGACGGCCGCGGTGTCAGGCGTGGATCCCTCGCCGCCCCGCGGCACGGTCAGGCTGAGCACGTGTCTCCCACCCATCGTGAGCTTGCACGTCGCGCTGTCGTCCTCGTAGCTGAAATCGATCTCCTCGACGCTCTTGGGGAAGCCCCAGATCTGGCAGCCGGCGTCGCAGGTGAAGCTCTGGTTCACGGGCAGCTTGTAGATGTAGGAGCCCAGCTCGGCATCCGGCTCACCAGCCGGCCGCACGAAGAAGACGATGCCCACCTCGTCGTAGTCACCGAGGTCGTTGTCGCGATAGTCGACGATGACGAGAGTCAGCTGCGTCTGGCCCGGGGCGGCCTCGACGACCTCGAAAGCGTTCGGGACCAGCTTCTGTGCGGCGGGGGCGTCCACCATGTACATCACGCTGCCCGAGGAAGCGTCGCGAACCACGGCGGGAAGGGTCACGGTTCGACCCTGGATCTCGAAGCTGTCCGGAAGGCTCATGGGGGCTTCTCCTGCGGCGCTGGGCCAATTGTGCCTCTCTGGAGTAACACATCGGGTTTCAAACCCAAAGGGCGCACCGGGCCCGCTGCTTTCAGCGCGCGGCCCGCATCTCGACCGGCATGCGCTTCAAGGAGTTCGTGAAGCTCGAGAGCAGATGATCGATTTCGCCGCGCCGCTCGACCTCGACGCCGCGCTCGAGTATGGCCTCGAAGACGACTCGCATCTCGAGCCGCGCGAGGTTGGCGCCGAGACAGTAGTGCCGCCCGAAGCCGAAGGACAGGTGCTCGTTCGGGGTGCGAGCGATGTCGAAGCGAAAGGGGTCTTCGAAGACTGACTCGTCGCGATTCGCCGAGGCGTACCAGACGACTACCTTGTCGTCTTCGCGAATCGGCTGGTCCGAGATCATCGTGTCTCGCGTCGCGGTGCGTCGGAAATGCTGGATCGGTGTAACCCAGCGGATCATCTCTTCGATCGCGCCCGGCAGCGCGTCCGGGTCCCTGCGCAGGGCTGTCCATTGGTCGGGGTGCTCCGTCAGGGCCAGCATGCCCCCGGAGATCGCGGCCTTCGTCGTCTCGATTCCCCCCGTGATGAGCAGCACGAAGAACGCGGCGAAGGCGTCGTCGCTCATCGATTCACCGTCGAGATCCGCCTGCAGGATCGCCGTCGCGATATCGTCTCGCGGACTGCGCCGTTTGTCGCGTGCGAGATCGAGGGCGTAGGCCGACATCTCCCGGATCGCCTCGGTGTTCTCGCCAGCGCCGCCGCCGAGCTCGGGATCGTCGAAGCCCTGGACCCGATCGGCGAGGGCGCCGAGTCGCGGGCGGTCGGCCTCCGGGATGCCCACCATCTCGGTGATGATCTGGAGCGGGAGGAGGGTGGCGACGTCCTTCACGAAATCGCAGAGGCCCAATTCGAGACTTCGGTCGAGCACGCTCGCGAAGCTGCGACGGGCGAATTCCTCGAGGTCGAGGATCCGCCGCGGCGTCATGCCTCGATTGACCAACGAGCGCAGCTGGGTATGACGCGGTGGGTCCATCTCGATCATCATGCGCTCTCGACCGCTGGTCTCGCGGGATTCGTCGAGAATCATGACGCCGCGCCGTTCCGAGGAGAAGGTCTCCGCGTCCCGACCCACCTCGAGCATGTCGGCGTAGCGCGTGAGTGCCCAGAAACCGGAGCCGCCTCTCTCCTCGTTCCAATAGATCGGGCTCTCTCGCCGAAGATGACGAAAGATCTCGTGGGGTATCCCATGGGCGAAGAGGCCGACGTCGCCCAGATCGATCTTCTCGGGCAGATTTTTCATGCGCGCAGCATGACGCAACTCGAAGCGCCCGACCAGTGCGGTTCGCAGTGGCGGGTGGCGCAGAACATGCCCACAGCTTCGGCCACTCGATTCTGGCGCGGGCTTGCGTCGGGCGCTGGCCCAGGCACCTTTCCACCGATGTGGCGGGCCTGTCGACCCATTCGAGGAGAGCATCATGGATCCGCGTCCCCTTTCGGGCAAGGTTGCACTCATCACGGGCGGAGCGTCGGGCATCGGCGAGTCCACCGTAAAGCTGCTGGCTGGCGAAGGCGCCAGCGTCGTCGCCATCGATCGGGATGCGGAGGGGCTTGCCCGGGTCGTCTCCGAGGTGGGCGAGGCCGGGGGCATCGCCCGCGCCAGAACCCTGGACCTGGCCGATTCGGCTCTCATCGCCGGTGCAGTCGCCGAAGTGGTCGAGGTCGAGGGGCGCATCGACATCCTCGTGAACTGCGCCGGAATCTTCGGAAACCACGGAACGGTTCTCGATCTGAGCGAAGAGACCTGGGACCTCGTACACAACATCGATCTCAAGGCGCCCTTCCTGCTGATCCAGGAGGTGGGAAGGCATATGGTGGAACGGGGTGGGGGGGGACGGATCGTCAGCGTGAGCTCGAGCTCTGCCTTTCGTGCCAAGAACACCCCCGCGACCTATGGAGCCGCGAAGGCGGGACTGCTCCAGCTGACGCGCAGTGCAGCGGCCGATCTCGGCCCCTACGACATCAATGTGAACGCGGTTGCGCCGGGGCTGACGGCCACCCCCATGACGGAGGATTTCGGGGATTGGGCGGTGCTCGAAGCGTCGGTCGCCGAGGGCCCGCTCGAGAATCTGCTCCGCCGTGTCTCACAACCCGAGGACGTCGCGGCCGCAATCCTGTTTCTCTGCCTGCCGGCCAGTCGGCAGATCACCGGTCAGACCCTCCACACGAGCGCCGGCGCCGTCACGGTCTGAGAGGGCTTCCTCGCTTCCGCCGCATTCTGGCGGAAGCGGGGATCACCACGCCAGCGGAGCCCGACGACAGCGTCCCGGCCCGGGGCGCGGACCGAACGCGACCGCAATAACCTCTATTGGCTCATTGGCTATTGGCGCTCGAGCGCGTCGAGGACCCGCGCGGGCGACAGGGGCAGCTCGGTGATGCGCACGCCCGTCGCGTCGCGCACCGCGTTGGCGACGGCCGCGAGCGAGGGGACGATCGGCACCTCGCCCACGCCGCGCACACCGTAGGGATGCAGGGGGTTGGGCACTTCGACGATCACGGTGTCGATCATGGGAAGATCCGAGGCCACGGGCATGCGGTAATCGAGGAAGCTGGCATTCTCGAGCACGCCCGACGCGTCGAAGAGATACGCCTCGTTCAGCGCCCAACCGATGCCCTGGGCGGCGCCACCCTGCATCTGCCCCTCGACATAGCTCGGGTGGATCGCCCGTCCCGCATCCTGCACTGCCGTGTAGCGGACGACGCGCGTGCAGCCGGTTTCCTCGTCGACTTCGACGTCGCACAGATGCACCGCAAAGGCGGGACCCGCTGCGGGTGCCGACAACGCTGCATGGCCCGCGATCGGTCCCCCCGTCGCCGCCATCTGCGCTGTGAGCTGGGCAAGAGACAGCGGCTCGTGCCGGTCGTCGGCGCCTGGCACGGGCACGGCGCATCCCTCGCGCCATGCGACCTCATCGAGCTCGACTGCCCAGACGAGCGCCGCACGCTCGCGCAGCTTTTCGACCACGTCGCGAGAGGCCTCGATGACGGCCATGCCGGTGGTGTGCGTCGTGCGGCTGCCGCCGGTCGGGTCGGTGAAGCCGACGCTGTCCGTGTCGCTCACGATCGGTCGGATGCGCTCGTAGGCAATGCCGAGCTCCTCCGAAACCATCATCGCCATCGAGGCCCGCGATCCACCGATGTCGGGATTGCCCGTGGCGACGACCGCGCCGCCGTCTTCGGTCAGGCGGATGCTGGCGCTGGATTGCATGCCCGCGTTGTACCAGAAGCCGACCGCGAGGCCGCGCCCCTGTCCGGGGCCCAGGGGCGCCTTGTAGTGGGGATGCTCGCGGGCCGCCTCGAGGACTTCCGCGAGGCCGATCGGGCCGAAGCGAGGACCGTAGGCGGACTCGTCCCCCTCCATCACCGCGTTTCGCTCCCGGATCGCGACCGGATCCATGCCGAGCTGCCTGGCAATCTCGTCGAGCAGGCTCTCGGTGGCCAGGGTCGACATGGGCGCCCCCGGTGCGCGGTAGGGGCCCACCTTCGGCTTGTTCACGAGCACGTCGTGGGATTCGACGAAGAAGTGGGGAATCCGGTAGGACGCGAACGCGGCCATGGCGGCGGCGTTGGCCGGCGAGCCGCGATAGGCCCCCGCCTCGAAGAAGAGGCTGGCGCTTGCGGCGACCAGCCGACCGTCGCGTCGCGCGCCGAGCTTCATACGCATCTTCGAGCCAGCACCCGGGCCGGTGGCGCGGAAGACCTCTTCGCGGGTCATGACGATCTTGACGGGCCGCCCGGCCTTGCGCGAGAGCTCGATGGCCAGCGGCTCCGCGTAGAGCGTGGTCTTGCCCCCGAAGCCGCCGCCGATCTCGCTGGGCACGACCTTGATCAGCGACTTGTCGAGCACGAGGATCCGCGAGAGGGCGTCGCGAACCATGAAGCCGCCCTGGGTCGAGGTCCAGAGCATCACCCGGCCCGCCTCGTCGCAGCGTGCCACGCACGCGTGGGGCTCGATGTAGCCCTGATGCACCATCGGGGTGCTGAACTCCCGCTCCACCACGACGTCGGCCTCGGCGAAGCCCTCGTCGAGGTCGCCGCGGCCGTACACGACGCGCCCCGCAATATTCTGGGAGCCGGGTGGGAGATCGTCGCAGGCGCCCTTCTGCTCGTAGCCCGGATGCAGGACCGGTGCACCCGGCGCCAGGGCCTGATCGATGTCGAGCACCGCCGGCAAGATCTCGTAATGCACCTCGATCCGTTCGAGGGCCTCCCGCGCCCGCTTCACGCTGGTGGCGGCGACGGCCGCCACGGCATGACCGTGGTAGAGCACGCGATCGCGCGCAATGCAGTTGCACGCCCAGTCCCAATGGTCGATGCCCGTGGTCGACACGCCGATCCAGGTGTGGTCGAAGCTCGGCAGGTCCGCGCCCGTCACCACCGCCTCGACTCCGGGCATCGCCAGGGCCGCCTCCGAATCGATCGATGCGATCCGGGCGTGGGCGTGGGGGCTGCGCAGGACCGCCCCCATGAGCATGCCGGGCAACGCGAAGTCGGCTCCGTAGTTGGCCCGGCCCGTGACCTTGTCGGGGCCGTCGGGGCGCAGAGGCCGCGTTCCCACGACCTTGAACTTGCGATCTTCGCTCATCGGGATCTCCGTCTACCACTGGGCCGCGACGCGATGATACCCCGAGCGCGGCGACGCGGGCGCCCCACGCAGCCCTTCCATCACGTGCCGCAGACCGCTCCCAGCCCCGCTCACGATCACGACCACGATTACGACCACGATTACGACCACGACCCGTCCATCGAAGGCGACTACCTCGATGCGATCCAGGCTTGCGACACACGCCTTGCCGGAGCGACCGCCCCTACGGCTCGGCCGCAGGAGCCAGCAGCCGAGCGATCTCGCCGACATCGTCCACGGCCTCCAGCTCGGCGATGCGTTCGATGACGCGCTCCACGTTCTCGAAGGGAATGGGACGCGCCGAGTGGAGGACGCAGTCGCGGAACTTTTCCACCAGGTCGTCCCAGGACATGGGTCGCCGAGGGTTGCCGTAGGCGACGTCCCGCTCGAGGGTGTGGCGGCTGCCATCGCTCATCGCGATCTCCACCCGACCCGGCGGCACGCCCGCGGCGATGCCCGCGAGGTCGTAGGCGGAATCCCGTCGATGGCGAACGCGCATGGCCATGGACAGGACGTCGGGGTCCTCGAGTCCGGTCGCCAGGAAGCAGGCCAGCGGCAAGCGACCGTGGGCTAGCGCGACGGCCACGGAGAAGGGGACGCTGTAGAGCGCGCCGGCCGTTTCGGTCGGCTGGCGTCGCTCCGCCTCGGGCTCGCAGAAGGTGCCCGCCACGAAGTCGCTGACGAAGACCACGACCTCCCGCACCCGGCTGGGATCCAGCCGGTGCTCGCGGCGCAATGCGAGGCTGGCGTCGATGTGGGGATGGCCAAAGGCGATCGAGGGCCACGGCTTGAAGCCCACTTCGGTGGCCGGATAGTGCTCGCCGAGCCCACCGATCAACCGCTCGCGGTCGCAGCGTCCTGCGTAGTAGACCTCGAAGAGACCGTGGGGGCCCTCGAGACAATGCCCCACGCCCGCGATCCCGCGCTCCGCAAAGAGCGCCGCACGCACACCGATCTCCCCGGGCAGCGACAGGCACAGGTCGCGCATGGGCGAGCGATCTTCGTGCACCATCTGCAGCGATCCCGCGGCTCGCGTGGAGGCGACACCCAGCGCGTCGGCCACACGCTCCGCTTCGAGCCCCAGCAGCCGTGCACAGGCCGCGGCGGCTCCGAAGACGCCGAGCGTCGGATGGGGCGACCAGTGGGACGGTCCGGCCGCGGTGGCCATGGCCAGGCGACAGAGCACGTCGCTCCCCACCGCCACGGCCGCCAGCAGCTCGGCCCCGCTGCAATGTCGAGCTTCTGCGAGTGCCAGCGCGGCGGGGACGATGGCGGCACCGAGGTGGCCGCCGCCATCGGGATGCAGATCGTCGAAGTGCAGAGCGTGCGCCAGAGCTCCGTTGGCGTGGCCGGCGGCGCTGGCGGGAAGCCGGCCACCCAACCCGAGTACGCTGCTCTCCTCGCGTCCGCCCGCCTCCAGCGCCAGCCCGGCCAACTTGCGAGCGGCGTCCACGGTCCCGCTCGCCGCGACCAGAACACCCAGCGTGTTGAGCAGCATGTGGCGAGCCGTCTCGATCGCTTCGGGTGGCAGCCGCGCGGAGTCGGCGTGGGCGACGTGCATCGCCAGCCGTTGCAACGTCTCGTCGCAGGCTTGCATTGCGTTCACGCTCCTGTCCGAAAGATGGGGGTTCGGCTGACGTCGATCTGCTCTCAGGCCACTGGTCTTACCCAACTTGGCAAAGCGCGGCAAACCGTGGCGGCAAACCGTGGCGGCAAACCGTGGCGGCAAACTGTGGCGGCAAACCGTGGCTGTAGAAGGCCCTCGAGAAGCAGCGAGAAAAGCGCCCACGACGGCGTGACCGGGATATCCACTCTACGCAAAGCGCAGGACCCGCGGCGGCCGACGGATACTCAGAACTCACAAGGCCAATCGGGCAGCGGGGTGCGGCGCATCTGTCAGGGAGATGGGATCGAGGGCGTTGCTATTGCAATGGGCACGGCCCAGAATGTGCTGAGACCCATCCGATCTGAGTATCGACAGGGAAGTCGTGCGACAGTCCCCGAGCCCTCAAAGAGAGAAGGAGCATCGATGCAGTTTGGTCTCTTCTATGAGCAACAGCTCCCTCGACCCTGGCACGAGGACAGCGAGTACGACCTCTTCCAGCAAACCCTCGATCAGATCGAGCTCGCCGACCGGCTGGGCTACGACTACGTGTGGTGCACCGAGCACCACTTCATGGAGGAGTACTCGCACCTCTCGGCCCCCGAAGTGCTGCTCGCCGCCGCCAGCCAGCGGACCCGCCGCATCCGACTCGGTCACGGCATCATCCAGCTCACCACCAATCATCCCGCGCGCGTCGCCGAACGCGTCTCCACTCTCGATCTGATCAGCAACGGACGCGTCGAGCTGGGCCTCGGTGAGGCGGGCAGCGTCACCGAGCTCCACCCCTTCGACGTGCGCTTCCGCGACAAGCGCGAGATCTTCGATGAGGCCGTTCGCTGCCTCATGCCGATGTTCGATTGTCCGAAAGGCCATCAATTCAAGGGTGAGCATTTCGAATTTCCGCTGCGCACCGTCGTGCCGCGACCGCGCCAGAAGCCGCACCCGCCGTTGTGGGTCGCGTGCTCGCAGTTCGAGAGCATCGAGCGCGCTGCCCAGATCGGGATGGGCGCGCTCGGCTTCCAGTTTTCGAGCCCGAAGGCAGCGGAAGCGTGGGTGCAGGCCTACTACTACGCCTACACCCACGAGCTGGAGCTGCTGGCCGCCTATCAACCCAACCCCAACCTCGCCATGGTGAGCCCGCTGATGTGTGCCGAGGACGAGGAGGAGGCTCACAAGCGCTCCGAGGGCTGGGACTTCTTCCAGTTCGCCCTCGTCTACTACAACAAGAAGGGCCCCTTCGAGCCGGGCTCGATCGACCTCTGGGAGGAGTACGAACGCGAGAAGGATACGACCCAGAGAATCTTCTCCGACGGGTTGATCGGGACGCCGACTCAGATCTCAACGCAGCTGGACGCCTTCGACCGCGCACACGTCGACCAGGTGATCCTGCTGACCCAGGCGGGCAGGAACCGCCACGAGAATATCTGCGAGAGTCTCGAGCTCTTTGCCCGAGAGGTCATGCCCGAATTCCACGAACGCGAGCCCGCGCGGCTGGAGTGGAAGCGCAAGGTGTTATCTGGCGAGATCGAGATCGAGCCCGCAGACACCGCGGCGTTCCGCCAACCGACCCACCAGACACCGACCAAAGAGCGGCGCCCGGATCGGTGACCCGCAGCAACCACGGCCGATGGACGGCGCCCTCCCGCGCGCCGTCAGGCCTGGCGAAGGGCCGCCCCCCTGGCTCGCTCGCGGCTGGCGCGCTCGTGCAAGGCGGCGAGGAGAGCGGCTGCCTGGACTTCGTCCCGATTCGTCATGTGCCGGATGCCACCAGGCATTGCAGGGACCATTCGCCGGGGAGTCACACATGAAGGGCATCCTTCGGGATCTGCGAGTCCTCGACCTGTCGGATCGCATCTGCGGTGCCTACGCGACGAAGCTGCTCGCGGATGCCGGCGCAGAAGTAACGAAGCTCGAGCCACCGGGCGGCGACCCGTTGCGGCGCCGGGCGCCTAGCAGCGCGAACCTCGGTCGAGACGCCGACGGAGCCCTGTTCGCCTACCTCAATACATCGAAGCGCAGCCACGTGGCCGACCTCGAGACCAGCAGCGGACGCGCGCGCGCCTGGGAGCTCGCCGCGCAGGCGGACCTCGTGTTCGAGACCTTCGCACCGGGGGTCGCAGAAGCCGCTGGGCTCGGAGCTGCCGACCTTTGGGCGCGGGCAGCCGGCTGCAGCCTGGTGTCGATCTCATCGTTCGGCCGCGGCGGGCCCTGGAGCCAGCGACCCGCGACCGAGTTCACCCTTCAGGCGCTGTGCGGATCGACGGGCGGTCGCGGCATCCCCGAGCGACCGCCGCTCTCCGCCGGCGGTGGGCTGGGCGAGTGGATCGGAGGCCTGTGGGCGGCGATCGGCGCATTGTTGGCCGCTCGCCGAGCGCGCGAAACGGGTCGCGGCGACCACGTGGACGTATCGCTGCTCGAGTGCATGTCGGTTTCACTCTCCTACCACGAGCACCTGAAGGCATCGCTGACCGGCGACTTCGACGGCTTCGTCCAGGAGAGCTTCGAGCGCCAGATGGAAGTGCCTTCGATCGAGCAGGCGCGGGACGGCTACGTGGGCTTCGCCCTGTTCACGGCGGCGATGTGGGAGTCGTTCTGCGAGATGGTCGAGTGCCCCGAGCTCGGCCGAGATGCGGAGCTGCGCTTCATGCTACAGCGCTGGCCTCGTCGGGCGGAGGTCGAGCGGGCGATCCGCCCCTGGCTGGCGCGACATAGCGTGGACGCGATCGTCGAAGAGGCCTCGCGGCGACGGATTCCGGTGGCGCGCATCGGCAACGGTGCAACCACCCCCGAGATGGACCACTTCCGCGCGACGGGCAGCTTTGTCCGCAACCCCGGCGGCGGCTTTCTCCAGCCTCGTGTTCCTTACAGCATCTCCGGCATCGACCCGCGGCCCTTCGAGCCGCCGCCCGGCATCGGACAGCATGACGCGGACCCACGCGTCGGGAGCTCGCACAGCGCACCCGGTACGATGGCCGCGAAAGCGTTCGACCGAAGCGCCGGTCGCGGCGCGCACGACGTGGGGCCCCTCGAAGGGTTGCGCGTCGTCGATTTCACCCAGTTCGTCGCGGGGCCGGCCGCCACCTCGGTGCTCGCCTTGATGGGGGCAGACGTCGTCAAGATCGAATCGATCCAGCGACCCGACGGCATCCGCTTCGCGAGCGCCCGGCCCCCGGACGTCGAACGCTGGTGGGAGTACAGCTGGGTCTTCCACGGCCTGAATGCGAACAAGCGCTCCATCACCCTCGATATGAGCCGGCCCGAGGGAGTCCAGCTCGCGCGAGCGCTGATTCGCGACGCGGACCTCGTGGTCGAGAACTTCTCGCCGCGCGTCATGGACTCGTTCGGCCTCGGCTGGGAAGAGATCCAGCGGCTGCAGCCTCGGGCCAGCCTGGTGCGGATGCCCGCCTTCGGCACCCACGGGCCGTGGCGCGACCGCGTCGGCCTCGCCCAGACGATGGAGCAGCTCTCGGGCATGGCGTACGTAACGGGCTTCGCCGATGGGCTGCCCGTCATCCCCCGCGGCGTATGCGACGGAATCGCCGGGCTCCAGGCCTGCTTCGCCTCCCTGCTCGCGATCTGGCCGGTCGCGGGCGAGTCCGGGAACGGACGCGGTCATCTCGTCGAATGCAACATGGTCGAGTCCGCCCTCGGCGTCGCCGCCGAGTCCGTGGTCACCCATTCCGCCTACGGCGTGCTCCTCGAACGCGACGGAAACCGCGACCCGTTCAGGGCTCCCCAGAATCTCTACGCGTGCCGCGGCACCGAGCAATGGCTCGCGCTCAGCGTCGAGACGGACGCACATTGGCGGGCCTTATGCGTGTGGCTCGGCGATCCGTCGTGGGCGCGCAACGAGGCCTTCGCCGACACTGCGGGTCGGCGCGCGGGCCAGGATCGCATCGACGCCGCACTCGCGGCGCACTTCGCCGAGCACGACCTCGAGGCGACCGTCGAAGGCCTGGTGAGCGCGGGCGTTCCGGCCGCTCCGGTCGTGCCGTCGCCACTCGTGATGCGCAATCCGCAGCACCTGGCACGGGGCTTCTACGAGACCGTCGAGCACCCCGTCGCCGGCGCACAGCCCTACCCGAGGCTCCCGATGCGCTTCGCCGCCGGCCCCGAGCGACACATCGCGAAGCCGGCGCCGCTCCTCGGTCAGGACAACGACGCCGTCCTTGGAGAACGCCTCGGCCTTGACGCCGACGCGAGGTCCGCACTGCGCGAAGCCGGCGTGGTGGGCGAGCGACCGCACGGATATTGATCCCCATCCGGCGCACGGCGCCGAAATGGCGGGAGGGCGATTTTATTCGAGGGACAGGTCGCGAATCGTAAGGCAGCCGCGTTTCACAACATTTATCCTCCAGCCGTTGCAGTCGCAACGCCCTCAAGGCACGGGGCGTTTTCGGCTCGCCCCACGCTCCCACAGCCGTCCGGCGACACATCGCAGCCGGAAGTTCCCCACTCTCGGCGGAACTGCGATCGCGACGAAGTAACAGAACAGGTACATCACTTCTCCGAACGGCACGGGCCAGGCAGACTCTGGAGGAAGTGTCGATTCAAGAAACCGTTCGGAGCTCGGCGCCTGGATCGACCAGTGCAGGAAGAGAAGAAGCCCAACGATCCCGGGGCGGACCGACATTGAAAACTCACGGCCCTGAGCTAGCTGGGCCAAGAGACACATCACGGGGCCCTGGACCCCGAGCAGTGTCTCGAAGGAGGGTCGATGGTCGCCGTGAGCGAAGAACGTTTCGACCTGCTGGTCGCTGGACGGACCGTCCCCGGGATCGTGTGGCGTCCCGGGCCCGAGCGCGAGCGCACCGCCCTCGTCCTCGCCGGTCATGGCGGAGGCTTCGGCACCGAGGGCCACAAGCGGATGGGCGCCATCGAGGTACTCGCAACACGGCTCGCCGAGAAGCATGGGATCGCCGCGGCCGCCATCGATCAACCCGGCTGCGGAGATCGGGAAGGCGCGGCGCAAGAGCAGGCCCGACGACGCGGGATGACGATCGACGAGGCCATCGAGAAGATCTGGACGCGTGCGCTGGTCGAAGAGATGACCCGCGACCGGAAAGCCACACTCGACCATCTCGACACGAGGATGGGCCTCGGCCGGGCCGGTGTCGGCTATTGGGGCCTCTCGGGCGGCACGACCTTCGGACTTCCGCTGGTCGCATCGGAGCCGCGCATCGGGGCCGCCGTCCTCGGCCTGAACAGCGCGGTCCCCCTCATGCTCGCGTATGCACCGAAGGTGAAATGCCCGGTGCTCTACACGATGAATCTCGACGACCACTTCATGAGCCGCGACGCAGGCCTCGCCCTCTTCGACGCTCTTGCGACCAAAGACAAGCGACTACTCGCATTCCCTGGCGATCACGGGGAGAACCTCGATCAGGCGACGGAGGATTGGGCGCGCTTCTTCGAAGCGCGGCTCGGGTCCGGCTCGTAGCGAGCGATCGGGTTCGGCAGCCTCCCTGTCCGACACTGCGCCGGATTCATCCGCGCGCAACACAGCCAGTCCATCGGCGTTGCGGCCGAGATCGCGCGAACATTTCCCGATCGACTCCTCGAACTGTGTGGATGCACTCTCTACCGTCATGACCGGATCAGGGCATGACCGGACATCTCGACGCCCAGAGTCCAGCCAGCGCACTCGGCGTCGAACCCGGCCGACACGACACGCCTCGAAGCGGATGCACCCGGAGGGTGATCGGACACAGATCTGAAGCCGTCCGAGTCTTCAAGGCGCCCCCGAAGCCCGCTCATCGCGGGTGCCCGAATTCGTCTTTCCTCTCTCGTCTCTCGTCCCTCATCGTCCGTCCACGCTGCAGGACGCGGCAATCGGACCGACAAGGGCTTCGCAGCGCCGCAGTTCGGCTAGAATCCACGCCCCACCCAGGAGTTTCCGATGAGCGAAGTCGAGCTCGGCTACCGACCTTTCGATGCCGACAATCACTACTACGAGGCGGCCGACGCGTTCACGCGTCATGTCCCGAAGGCGATGCAGCCGCGCTGCGTCCAGTGGGCGGAGATCGACGGCCGCCGGCATCACATCGTCGGCGGGAAGCTCGCCCAGGCGGTCGTGAATCCGACCTGGAATCCGATCGCCAAGCCCGGCGCGATCGCCGAGTATCTGCGCGGCAATCCAAAAAAGCTCGACCCGAAGACCCTGCTTCAAGAGCGCGAACCGCTGCCCGACTACTACATGAACAACGAGGCGCGCTGCGCGAAGCTCGACGAGCAGGGGCTCGAAGCGATGTGGCTCTTCCCGACCCTCGGCGTGCTCTACGAAGAGCTGCTCAAGCACGACACGGAAGCCGTCAAGACCCTGTTTCACGCCTTCAACAGGTGGGTCGACGAAGACTGGGGTTGCAACTTCAAGGGTCGGATCTTCGCAGCGCCCTACATCACGCTAGCGGACGTCGACTTCGCCTGCGAAGAGCTCGAATGGGCGCTCGGCCGGGACGCTCGGGTCGTCGCCATGCGACCCGCGGCGGTGCACACTGCGTTGGACGGCGTGCTCTCGCCCTCTCACCCGCATTTCGATCCCTTCTGGGCCAGGGTGAACGAGGCGGGAATCAGCGTCGTCGCTCATGCGGCTGACTCCGGCTACACGACCCACGGCTACGTCCAGGACGGCTTCAGCAGCGTCGGTCTTGGCAACCCGATGGCGCCCAACATCAAGCATTTCAACATCGAGAGAGCGGGCTACGATTTCCTGATCACGCTGGCCTATGAACGGCTCTTCGAGCGCTTCCCGAACCTGCGCATCGTGTCGATCGAGAACGGAGCCGAGTTCCTGCCCGATCTGTTTCGGAAGCTGCGCCAGTCCCGCGATCGACTCGCCACGGCCAACTACTACAAGGAAGATCCGACACAGCTGTTCAAGGAGCACGTCTGGATCAATCCGTTCTGGGAGGACGATGTGTACGAGGTCGAGGAATACATGGGCGTGGAGCGCGTCGTCTTCGGATCTGATTGGCCGCATATCGAGGGCATGCCCGAACCGCTGGACTACCTGGCCGAAATCTCGAAATTCGACGACGCAAAGAAGCTGCGCATTCTGCGCGACAACGTGCGCGAACTCAACGAGCTGCGTCCCGCATGAGTCGCGCTCTCGACGGGATCCGGGTTCTCGACCTCAGCACGCCACTGGCCGAGGCGACGGGACGGCTACTCGCCGATCTGGGCGCAGAGGTCATCAAGATCGAAGCGCCGGGAGGCTGTGCTGCGCGCTTCACCCCTCCCTTCGCGGCCGCGGACCGCGGCCCAGCCGGGGCCTCGAACCCCGCAGCCGATCCGGAGGCCTCGCTGTATTGGCGATTCTGGGGGCGTGGCAAGAAGAGCGTCATCCTCGATCTCGAGGACGCTTCCGATCATGCTCGCCTGCTCGCCCTGGTGGCTGGCGCGGACATCCTGATCGAGTCCTCGACACCGGGTGAGATGGACGCGAAGGGGCTTGGCTACGACGCGCTACGAGAGCTGAATCCCGCCCTGCTCTACGTCTCGGTGACTCCATTTGGCCAGACCGGTCCCCACGCCAAGCACCCCGCAACCGATCTCACACTCGCCGCAGCAGGCGGTCTGCTCAACATGCAGGGCGACGGCAACCATCCGCCTCTTCCTGTGGGAGTTCCGGAGACCTGCCATCTCGGTTCGACCCAGGCCGCCGCCGACGTGATCATGGCCCTCTACGGGCGCAACCGCTCGGGTGAAGGCCAGCATCTCGACTCTTCGATTCAGGCCGCAGTGCTGTGGAGCTTGATGAGCGTGACGGACTACGCTGCGATCGGCCAGAACCCACCCGGATTCGGTGATGACCGAGCCGGTCGTGTCTCCTCGATGTCGATCATGCCGGGCCTGGACTTGCCGATCTGCGAGCCCTGCAAGGACGGCTTCATCATCATGACCCTCGTGCTGGGAGCCCAGGGCATGTTCGGCTTCAACGCCGCCATGAGCTGGATCGGCGAGCAGGGCGGACTCGATGCCGACCTGATGGAGATCGACTGGACGACCTGGATCCAGCAGCTCCAGGAGGGAAAGCTCAGCATCGAGGTTGCGAATCGGGGCGTCGATCAATTTCTCGCTCATCTGCGCGAGATGACGAAGGCCGAGATCCAGGCGCAGGCGGTCGCCCAGAAATGGCTGGTCGCGCCGGTCTACCTGGCCCCCGATCTACTGACAGATCCACAGCTTCTCGCCCGCGACTTCTGGGTCGACGTGGACGGTAATGGAAGCAAGCAGCCCGGCCCCTTCGCGCTGCTTGGCAAAACGCCCATCGAGTACGATCGCCCCGCACCGAGGCTCGGTCAGGATCAGGCGCTCGTCGATTCGCCCCCCCGAAAGCCGTCGCCGCCCAGCGTTTCCTCCCCAGCGCCTCGAAAGAGCGTCTTCGAGGGGCTCAAGGTCGCCGACTTCTCCTGGATCGCTGCCGGCCCACTGATCAGCAAGGATCTCGCCAATCTGGGCGCCACGGTGCTGCGCGTCGAAACCGAAAAACGCATCGACACGCTGCGCTTCATCGGGCCCTTCGTCGGCGATATGAGTGCGACCACCGGCCATCCCGCCGCCAACATGAATCAATCGAAGCTCGGCATCGCGCTCGACTTCACGAGTGAGCAGGGCCTCGCGGTGGCGCATCGAATGGTCGAGTGGGCTGATGTCATCGTCGAGAACTTCACACCGGGCACGGCCGAACGTCTGGGACTCGGCTACGAGCAGCTGCGCGAGATCAATCCGGACATCGTCATGCTCTATTCCTGTATGCGCGGGCAGACCGGTCCAGAAGCCAAGCACACGGGCTTCGGACTCCACGGTGCGGCCCTCGGAGGCTTCGTCGGCGTGACGGGCTGGCCCGACGGAAAGCCCTGTGCACCTTGGGGTGCCTACACGGACTTCATCTCACCGCGCTATGCGCTCTCGGCGCTGGCCGCCGCCCTCCATCATCGCGACCGAACGGGCGAAGGGCAGTGCATCGACTTCTCACAGATCGAGTCCGCGATTCATTTTCTCGGACCCATGATCCTCGATTACCAGGAGACTGGACGCGTCGTCGATCGCGCCGGTCACGACTCGGAGCGCGGTTGCCCCCACGGCGTGTACGCAAGCGCAGGCACGCAGCGCTATATCGCGATCGAATCTCAGACGCCCGAGCATTGGCGCGCGCTGTGCGGTGAGGTCCCCGGACTCGCGGCGCTCGGGGGCGACGAGCTCGATCGGCTCGCTGTGCGCCTCGGACGCAGGCAGGAGATCGACGCGGCGCTCGGGGCGTACTGCGCCGAAGAGCAATCCTTCGAGCTGTCGGAGCGCCTCCGCGAGGCCGGCGTACCGGCCTACGCCGTCCTGCGCGCGATGGATTTCTACGACGACAAACAGCTCGAGGATCGCGGATTCTTCATCGAGCTCGAGCACGCCGGTTTTGGCAAGAGCACCTTCGACGGCGCCGTCACGATCTTCTCGAAGACGCCCGCCGCTCCGACTCGCGCGGGGCCGCTGATTGGAGAACACACATTCCAGGTCATGAAGGAGATCCTCGGATACAGTGATGACGAGATCTCGGAGATCGCCGCAACCGGCGCCTTGAGCTGAAGCTCGCCGAAGAGACCAGCGGCGAGCCGAAATAGAATCCAAACGATTCACGACAATGAACAATCAATGAACAATGAATGAATAATGAGAGAACAACAAGTCATGAGTGATCAATCCAACCTCCTCTCCGGCCTGCGCGTCATCGAATCGAGCCTACTCGGGCCGGGATTCGTGGCCACCTTCTTCGCCGATCTCGGCGCCGACGTCATCAAGGTCGAGCCGCCGTCCGGGGACTACATCCGCCAGATGACCTGGCCGATCGTCGAGGGTGTCTCGCTCCTCCACCTCCATACACACCGGGGCAAGCGGAGTGTCACCCTCAACCTCAAGACCGAAGACGGCGTCTCGCTCTACAAGCAACTCGTCGCGACCGCCGACGTCGTCGTCGAGGCAATGCGACCGGGCACACTCGCAAAGCTCGGTCTCGGCTACGAAGATCTCAAGAAGGTGAATCCGAAGCTCGTCTTCGCGACGCTCTCGGGCTATGGCGCAACGGGCCCCTACAAGGATCTGCCGAGTCACGGCATCGCCTTCGACACCTGGTCGGGCATCGTCCAGCCGGTCGAGGACGAGCAGGGCTTCAAGCGCATTCCGCGGGAAATGCCGAATATCGGAATCAACGTCGGTCCCATGCTGACGGCCGTCGCGGTTCTCGCCGGGGTGATCAAGGCGCGCGAGACCGGTCAGGGCTGTGAGATGGAGCTCGCTCAATCCGACGCCTCGGCCTATCTCGACTGGTACCGGATCGAAACCGAGCGCGCCTATCTGCGTCCCGAAGACGAGGTCACCGGCAATGCTTCGGACGATTACGAGCGACGCCCCGCCGGCCTGGCGGGTATGTGGGGCGGTGTCCGCTACCAGGCCTACGAAGCCAGTGACGGCCACATCCTGTTCATGGCCTCGGAGCAAGCCTTCTGGAAGAACTTCTGCCAGGGTATCGACCGGATGGACCTCTTCGAAAAATGGCCGGGCTCGAAATTCGCCGACCATGCCCGAAACAACCTGGAGCTCCAGACCGAACTGCGGGACATCTTCAAGACCCGCTCGGTCAAGCAATGGCTCGCCTTCGCGAACGAACACAACACGACGATCGCGCCCTTCAATACCCAGGCCTCGATCGCAGACGATCCCCAGTTTCAGGATCGAATGGATTTCCTGCCGATCGAAGCCCTGGGCTGCGAGCAGCTACCGCTCCCGGTCTTCGTAGGCGGAAAGCCTCTCCCGGTGCCGACGAAGGCGCCGACCGTGGGCCAACATACCGACGAAGTCGTGGCCGAGGTGCTCGGCAAGAGCGCATCGGAGATCGAAAAGCTGCGAGAAGGCGGGGCTTTCGGCTGAGCCCGGAACTGCTCCCGGCCCACTTTGCTCCCGGCCCACTTTGCTCCCGGCCCACTCCTCGCCTCTCCCAGCCCGCTCCGCACTCCCGGCCCAGCGGGCCGGAGTGGTGGTTGAAAAATTCGAAATTCCTCGGATATGGAGACATTTTCGAGTAGAATTGGCTCGATGCAGGCCCTCCAAGCAGACCAACACCGATACACCTCCTTTGATGCGTTGCTCGAGGACTACTACGAGCGAGGCTGGACGGACGGCCTGCCGGTGGTGCCTCCCACGCCCGAGAAGGTCGAAGACTTCCTCGACGCGGCCGGCCTCGCGCCCGACGACGTGCTCGGCGAGGTCCCCACGCGCGAAGTCGTGGTGAGTGCGGAGCAGGTCGCCATCAACGCCATCATGGCGGGCTGCCGGCGGGACTACATGCCGGTGGTGGCCGCGGCCGTGCGAGCCCATCTCCACGAGAAGGGCAACTGCCACAGCACGACGGGCACGCTCTCCGGCGCCTCCCAGGCGGTGATCGTCAACGGCCCCATCCGCAAGCAGATCGACATGGAATGTGGCCTCGGTTGCTTCGGACCCGGCTTTCGCGCCAACGCGACGATCGGACGCGCCCTGCGCCTGGTGATCCGCAACGTCTGTCGCGCGATCCCCGGCGTGCTCGACCGCGCCAGCTTCTCCAACTCCCAGCGATTCTCCTTCTGCTTCGGCGAGGACGAGGAGTGCAACGACTGGCAGCCCCTCAGCGTGGATCGCGGTTTCGAGCCCGGCGACAGCACCGTCACGGTCCACTCGGTGATGACGTTGGTGTCCGCGATCGACTTCACGAGCCGCACGCCGGAAGCGCTCTGCGATTCGCTGCTCGCGAAGATCCTGGCCAACCACGTCGCGACGGACCGCTGGTTGGGCGACGGCAATAATCTGGTGATGGTGGTCGGCCCGGAGCATCGCCGCTTCTTCGACGTCGCGGGCTGGAGCAAGGACGACATCCGCAGCTACCTGTGGCCGCGCTTCTTCAAGGACGGCGTGAACAAGACCGGGCTGGGCAAGCCCGAAGGACTCCTGATCGTGTCGGCGGGCGGAGATGGGATGGGCGAGACCTGGCTGCTCTTCCCCCACCTCGCCTGGGCGATCACCGAGAAAATCTGAAGGAGGATCGACATGCAAGATGAGTGGATTGGGCTGGACCCCACGAGCGGGCCCCTGGAGCGCAAGGACGATCGGATCTTCCGGCCGCGTCCCGACTCCCTGGACGGCCATGTAATCGGCCTGGTCGCCAACGGCCTCGGCCGCGGCGAGCTGCTGCTCGATGGACTCTACGAGCGGCTGTCCGCCGACACCGAGCTGGCGGGCGCCGTGCGCGTCCTCAAGTCCAGCGTCTCCGTCGCACCCGAGCCCGCCGACTGGGCGCGACTGACTTCGGAGGCCACGGTTGCGATCACCGGATTCGGGGGTTGAGGCTCCTGCAGTGCGCGCAGTTTGCGCGACGCAGTAGAGCTCGAGTGGGAAGGCGTCCCCAGCGTTCCGATCATTCACAAAGCGGTGCAGGGCTCGGCCGACTCCATGGCGAAGCTCTCGGGCGTGCCCGACTACCCCTACGTGATCGCTGATTATCCCTACATCCCGACCGGGATCTGGAGCGACGAAGAGATCGACCAGCTTGCCGATACCCTTTTCCCGGCGGTGCGGGCGTTGCTGACCCGCGGTACGTAGGGCATCCGGCTCAGTCCTTGGTCCTTGGTCCTTAGTCCTTGGTCCTTAGTGCTTAGTCCTCGCCAACCCAGGGAGTAGAACGCATGAGCACCGGCATAGAGCAGGTGGTCGCCCACTTCGACGAAATCGTAAAGCCCGATGGCGGCTCGGTGAAGCTTCTCGCACAGGAGGGGAGCACGCTCCGGGTCGCCTACGCGCCGGGTGTGAACGAGCAGTGCGCGACCTGCGTGATTCCTGGCCCAGACCTCGCCGACATGATGACGGAACTCATCCGCGCGGAGGACAGCTCCATCACCGAGGTCCTGATCACCGAGGTCGCGACTCTCGAGGAGAGCTGAGGCGAGGAGAGCTGCGGCCGAGCCTCTACTGCCCTGTTGTCCCCTCCTCTACTCCCCTGTGAAGACGGGCTCTCGTTTCTCCATGAAGGCCTTGGGCCCCTCGCGCGCGTCTTTCGAGCGGACCACGATCGCCGAGAGCTCGGCTTCGACTCCATAGGCTGCTTCGAGCTCCATACCGTTGGTGCGAATGGCCACCTCCTTGATGGCTCGAAGCGCGAGCGGCGCGTTCCTGGCGAGACGCGCGGCGATCTCGAAGGCCCGCGGCATCAGATTCTCCGGAGCGACGACTTCGTTGACGAAGCCGATGCGATGCGCCTCGACGGCGGGAATCCGGTCGCCCAGCAACAGGATCTCCATCGCTTTGCAGTAGGGGATCTGGCGGGGCAATCGCACCATCGAGCCACCACCCGGAACCAGCCCACGCTGCGATTCGCTCAGTCCGAAGCTCGATCTGCTCGAGGCGATGCGGATGTCGGTCGATTGCAGAATCTCCGACCCCCCCGCCACCGCATAGCCGTTGACCGCCGCGATGATCGGCTTGTAGAGCTCGAAGGGCCGCAGGAGCGCGGTCGCCATGATCTCACCCGCGTTGGCCATGAGCGCGTGATCCCACTCGTCCTCGGGCTGACGCGCGCCCGTGAAGAGCGGCATCAAACGAGCCAGATCGCCGCCGGCACAGAAGGCCTCTTCGCCGGCGCCGGTCAGGATGGCGACGCGCAGCGTGTCGTCGTCCCGATAGTCCTTCCAGGCGTCGGCCAGCCGAACCAGCGTCTCGGGGCTCAACGCGTTGCGTCGTTCCGGGCGGTTGAACGTGATGATGGCGACGCCATCGCGTTTCTCGTAGAGCAGATCGGGCATGGTCGAGGGCCTTTTTCGGTGTTGTCAGTCCGCTGCGGATCAGTATGCAAGGTAGAGGTACACGAGGAGCAGGCCCGCCGCCCACATGGCCGTCGTACCCGTCGGCCAGGGCTCCCCGAAACGCGTCCAGGGACTGAGATGGGATTCGGCGACGCGAAGCACCTCGCGCCGAGCGCGAACCCCGCGCCCAAGCAGCGCGCGCTGCCCGATCATCCAGGTTTCGGCCACGCCCCCCCAGGCCATCGGCAGCAGCCGACGCCAGAGCCAGTCGATGTCCAGCACCACGCTGCGCAGCTCCGGCGGATAGAGCCCCGTCTTCATCAGGAAGGCGAAGGCCAGCGCCGAGAACAGAAGCAGCTGCAGCACCGTCACGACGTGGGTCATCGTATACGGCTGGTAGTCGACCGCATAGGGCAACAGATCGTAGAGGTAGCCCGGGAAGATTCCGATTCCGAGACATAGCGCCGCCGCCATGCCCATCGCCACGCGCATGTTCCACGGGGCTTCCTCGACGCGGATGCCCGCATCGTGGGCGAAGAAGGCGAAGAAGGGAATCTTGATCCCCGAATGATCCATCACGCCCGCCGAGGCGAAGAGCAGGACCAGGAAAGCGATCAGATAGTGCTCGTGAAGCGCCGCCGAGAGGACCATCGACTTCGAGATGAAACCACTGGTCAGGGGAAAACCGGCGATCGACAGGGCCCCGATGATGCAGAAGGCCGCCGTCCAGGGCATCGACTTGTAGAGGCCTCCGAGATCCGAGGCCTTCACCGTCCCGGCCCGGAGCAGAACGGCCCCCATCGACATGAAGAGCAGCGACTTATAGATCACGTGGGCAAAGACGTGGGCGACCGTGCCGTTCAGCGCCAACTCCGTTCCAATCCCGATCCCGGCGACCATGAAGCCCAGCTGATTGTTGAGGCTATAGCTCAAGACCCGACGCAGGTTGTTCTCGAGCACGGCGAAGAAGATCGGAAAGGCCGTCATCGCCACCCCGATCGGAATCAGGATCTCGGTGCCGGCAAAGCCGCGTGCCAACGCATAGATCGCAAGCTTGGTCGTGAAGGCCGACAGAAAGACCGTGCCGGTCACCGTCGCTTCGGGATAGGCGTCTTTCATCCATCCGTGCAGGAAGGGAAAGGCGGCCTTGATCCCGAAGGAGAAGAACACGAGCCAGCCGCCGGCCGAGTCGAGGCCGATATGGTTGAAGGCCAGGGAGCCCGTCTCGGCGGAAAGCAGAATCGCGCCCGCCAGCAGAAGCAATCCGGAGCTCACCTGGATCACCAGATATCGCAGACCCGCGCTCATCGCGGCCTCGGTCCGACTCGCCCAGACGAGAAAGACGGAGGAGATCGCCGTCAGCTCCCACCAGACGAAGAGCGTGAGCAGGTCGCCTGCGAAGAGCGCCGCAATACCGCTCCCGGCATAGACGAGAGCCGCCGCCGCCTGCAGTCGATCTCGCACGTGCAGGGCATAGACGACGCCCATGAAGGCCGCGATGTGAAATACGATGCCGAATACTCGGGACAGCGCATCGACTCGGATGACGTGAAGGCTGTACTGGAAGAACTCGATCGACTTATCGAACTCAGCTGGCAGGGAGAGCAGCTGCCAGAGTCCGAGGATCGGGACCAGCAGCATCAGCCCCTGCGCGAAGCGATGGGGCAGGAGCACGACCGGCAGCGCAGCAACGATCAAGAGCAGGCCAGGCGGCCAGCCCTGCAGGGTGGACTCAATCATAGTAGTCCTCGTCACGCATCAGCAGAACCCGAATGCCCTTCGCTGTAGTCACCAGCCCGACGTAGGCCAGGAATCCATATGCCGCATCGAAGCCCGGGAACTCCATGAAATGGAACTCACCATGTTTGTCGTAGAAGAAGTCAGCCGCCACGGTAAACGCGCATGCCACGATCAAGATCTTGATGAGAAGGTCCACGCTTCCGGGCTTGTCGAGCCAGCGCGGGTCATCGCTCGCCTCGGATCCGGTCGTTTCGGGCTTTTCTGTCGACATCGGCGAATTCCTTTCAGCCCCCGACACCAGCGGCTGCGGAGTACGAGACGATCGGAGCGAGCAGCTCATAGACCGCGTCGGCATAGAAGAAGATCACGAAGCAAGCCAGGGCGGTCGCACAAAGTGGAAGCAGTATCAGGAGCGGTGCTTCCTGAATGCCCTCTTCCTCTCCCTCCGGCAGCGGCCGGAAGAAGGCCCGAACGACGATCGGCATCAGATAGCCGATGGAGAGCAGCGAGCTCAGCATCAAGACCACCGCCATCCAGGGCTGGCCCGCCTCGAAGGCACCGGTCAAGAGATACCACTTGCTCCACGCGCCTCCGAAGGGTGGCAGCCCGATGATGCTGAACGAAGCAATACAAAAGGCACCGAAGGTGAAGGGCATGCGACGGCCAAGCCCATCGAGTTCACTGACCTCCGTCTTGTGGGTCACGACGTAGACGGCGCCGGCCACGAAGAAGAGCGTGATCTTGCCCAAGGCATGCATCAGGATATGCAGTCCCGCCCCCATCGCGGCCGCCGAGGTCGCGAGCGCCGCTCCGAGCACGATGTAGCCGAGTTGGCTGATCGTGGAGTAGGCGAGTCGCGGCTTTAAACCGTCGAGAGACAGCGCGCGAATCGAGGCGGCCAGGATCGTGACCGCGGCAATCACGACGAGCGGATCCGAGAGCCCATCGGCTGCCAGGAAATCGATCCCGAAGATATAGATGGAGATCTTCAGGACAGTGAAGACCCCGGCTTTGACGACCGCCACCGCGTGCAGCAGCGCGGAGACCGGCGTCGGTGCCACCATCGCCGCCGGCAGCCAGCGATGAAAAGGCATCAGCGCGGCCTTGCCCACGCCGTAGGCGAAGAGCAGAAGCAGCAGCAGCGCACTGCCCCCCTCGACCCGGTCCGTCAGGATGCCACCGGGTGTGAAGTGGAGCGTGCCAGCCAGGTGGGCGGTCCAGATGATGGCGAGCAGCAGGAAGAGGATCGAGGTCGAGACCAATACGCCGAGGTAGACGCGCCCAGCTTTCACCGCCGCCTCAGTGCCGGCATGCGTGACGAGCGGGAAGGTCGAGAAGGTCAGGATCTCGTAGAAGAGAAAGAGCGTGACGAGATCGGCCGCAAATGCGATGCCGAGAGCGGCGCTGATCGCCACTGCGAAGCAGGTGAAGAATCGCGTCTGGTTCTTCTCGTGATGCCCGCGCATATAGCCGAAGCCATAGAGCGACGTCACGATCCAGAGACCGGACGCGACGAGAGCGAAGAGCAGGCCCAGGGGCTCGACTTCGAAGCCAACGCCCAGACCCGCCATCCATTCGGGAAATGCCAGGGCCGGACGCGCTCCGCTCATCACGGGCTCGATCAATCGAATCACACAGCCAAAGGTCGCGAGCCCCACTACGACGGTCCAAGCATCGCGAAGATTCGGCCAGCGGCCGAGGGCCAGGACGCCGATCGCGCCGACGCAGGGCAGAGCGAGTGCCGCAGCAATGGAGAACGCGTCGATTCCCACTCTCTACATCCCCGACCCGAAGAGTTGCAGCGCAGCGCGACCGGCAGTCTCCACCGCAAAGTTCGAGAAGATTCCGAAATAGATCGTCGCCCCGGCGAGAATCCAGGTCGGGACGAGCAGACGCCACGGCACCTCGCCTCCCTCGAATTCAGTCTCGGGCTCGCTCAGGTAGACAATCTCGACGAGACGCCAGACGTACACGACTGCAAACAGCGAGCTCAACATGATCGCAAAGGCCAGGAAGAGCGCGTCCTGCTCGAGCGCAGCCGAAACCAGCGCCCACTTGCTCACGAAGCCGACGGTGCCGGGTACGCCGATCAGCGCCAGCCCCCCGACGACCAGCGCCGCCATCGAGAGCGGCATGCGCCGACCGAGGCCGCGCAGCACCCGAAGCGAAGTGCCGTCCATCCGCCAGGTCACACAAGCTGCCACCATGAACAGCGCACCTTTCATGAGCGCGTGATTGAACAGGTGCATGATCCCGGCCGAAAGGCCGGCAACGGTCGCCAGGGAGAACCCGAGCATCATATATCCGATCTGCGCGATGCTCGAATACGCGAGGATTCGCTTGAGATCCGTCTGATAGATCGCAGCGATCGAGCCCATGAACATGGCCGCAATCGACAGGGGCATGAGAACCTGATCGATATGCACGACATCGAAGACGAATGCCGCACCGAAGAGCCCCAGGCAGAATCGAATCAGCAGGTAGTAGGCGACCTTCGTGGCCGTGGCTGCGAGAAAGGCCGACACGATCGGCGGAGCGAAGCTGTAAGCATTGGGCAGCCACTGGTGGAGCGGGAAGACGGCGAGCTTGACGCTGATCCCGACGATCACGAAGGCAAGCGCGACCAGCACCGTACGAGTCTCTCTGACCGCAGTCAGACGCTCGGCCATATCGACCATATTGAGCGTCCCGGTCATCTGGTACATCAGTCCGATGCCAATCAGAAGAAAAGTCGCGCCGATCGTTCCCATGATCAGGTACGTGAAGGCAGCCATCAACGCGCGCCGCTCGCGTCCCAGGGCGATCAGGATGTAGGAGGAGAACGACGAGATCTCCAAGAATACGAATACATTGAAGACGTCCCCTGTGATCGTCACGCCGAGAAGCCCGGTCAGACACAGGAGGGCAGCAGCGTAGAAGAGAAACTCGCGCCCTTCTGGAACCGCGCGACGGGCCTGGCCCGGGCCCGCAGTGAACACGACTGCAGCCACCGCAGAGACGATGACCAGCACGAAGGCATTCGTGATATCGACCCGATACTCGATGCCGAAGGGGCGATCCCAACCACCAAACTCGTAAATGATGATCTCGCCGCTGCGAACCTCGCCGAGAAGCGTCACTGAGATCGCGAAACACACCCAGCTGATCGCGATCGTAAGAGCGCTGACCCAGCTCTCGCGTCGCAGTAGAAAGCAGAACGGCGCACCGAGCAGAGGCAGTAGAACCTGGAGCACCGGCAGCTGATGCGAGAGATCGATCACATCGTCTCCCGCGAGAGACTGCGCTGATCCTCAGCGCGATCGAGAGCCACGATTTCCTCTTCCTCGACGGTGCCGTAGGCTTCCTGTACTCGAACCACCAGGGCAAGGCCCAGAGCAAAGCTCGCTACGCCAACCACAATCGCCGTCAGCATGAGCACGTGGGGCAGCGGATTCGAGTAGACGACGTTCTCTGCTCCTTCGATCAGGATCGGGGCCGTTCCGCCCGTGACCTTGCCCATCGAGACGTAGAGCAGGATCACCGAGGTCTGAAACATGTTCATTCCCATGATCTTCTTCACCAGGTTGCCCCGAGAGATCATGATGTAGAGGCCGATCATCATCAGCGCGATGGCCGCGAGATAGTTCCAATGCGCGGCGAATTTTTCGAGGAGGAACATCATCGCTTCGGCCGCCCGGCGAAGACGTAGAAGATTCCCACCATCACGAACGTAACGGTGATCCCGACGCCCAGCTCCACGAGCAGGATGCCCAGATGTTGGCCGTGCGTTGGATGGTGGGCGTCGAGCAGCCCGTAGTCGAGAAAATCGCCACCGAGAAGCATCGAAACGACACCTACGCCGCCGTAGAGCAGCGCCCCCAACGCAATCCCGATCTCCACGACGAGCGGCGGAATCGCGACTCTCAGGCTGTCGAGCCCAAAGATCAGCGCATGCAGGATCAGCCCTGCCGCAAAGATCACGCCGGCCTGAAAGCCACCCCCGGGCCCGTAGTCGCCGTGAAACTGGACGTAGAGTGCGAAGAGGATGACGAAGGGAATCAGCGCCTTTCCCACGACGCGCAGGACGATCGTCTCCTGTACGCGCATCTTGAGGGGCATCGCCTCGCCAACCCCGTCTTCTGGGAAGGATCCCTGCGCGGAGGAATCGCTCATTGCGACCCCTTCTCCATCTCTTCGATCTTTACGGCGACGCCGGCCGGCGCCTCCTCCGAGCAGCGCAATGGCACCCACTGCTGCGGTCAGCACGACGGTCGTCTCACCGAAGGTGTCGTAGCCTCGATAGCTCGCGAGCACCGAAGTCACGACGTTCGGGATACCGATCTCCTCCGTCGAATCTTCGAGGTAGTGTGGCGCGACATGCTCGTGAATGGGAGCCTCGGGATCACCGTAGCTCGGCATGTCGAGGGTTCCGTAGGCCAGGGCCAGCCCCGTCAGGATCACGACGAGCTTTGCCGACCACCTATGGTGAAGCGGACTGCTCTCATCGGAAGTCGTGAGCCCGAGCGCGCCCAGGATGAGCACCATGGAGATTCCAGCTCCCACTGCCGCCTCGGTAAAGGCGACATCGACAGCGTCCATCAAGGTGAGCATACCAGCCGAGAGCAGGCTGAAGATTCCGAATAGCATCGCCGCCGCGAAGAGGCTGCGCAGCCGAGCGATGTAGAGCGAGATAGCGATCATGAAGGCGAAGAGGATCATCTCGATGACCGAGCCCATCAACCCTCTCCTCCCGGCCCGGTCGCCGAACGCTGGTCTTCGACCCGAGGTGCCCGAAAACCCTTCGAATAGGCGGCCTTGACGAGCGCGTGAGCCGCGGTTGGACTCGTGATCAAGAGGAAGGTGAAGATGAAGAACAGCTTCACCGCGATCAGGCTCAGGCCCGCCTGCAAGCCCAACCCGAGAAGGATGAGGGTGGCGCCGAGCGTGTCCGTCAGACTGGCCGCGTGGCTACGCGAATAGAAATCGGGCATTCGGATCATGCCGATTCCACCGATCACGCAGAACGCGGCGCCCGTCACCAGAAAGAACCAGCTCGCTACGTCGAGAGCGACATCCATCTACTTGATCCGTTCGTCGCTTGCGAGGTTCTCGAACTTGGAGAAACGGAGCAGCGCGATCATTCCGATGAAGTTCATCAGCGCGTAGAGCAACGCGAGATCGAGCCATTCGGGGCGTCCAGACAGAAAGCCGCTCACCGCAATCAGCAGTACCGTCTTCGTCCCGAACATATTGGCGGCCAACACCCGGTCGAAAACCGTGGGTCCCATGATCGCGCGCACCAGGGCGAGCAACATCGTGGCGAGCACACCGATCATGGTCGCTGCGAACATGCTCATGACGGCTCCGCCTTCCCTTCGAGCCTGGCGACACGGCGGTCCATCTTGCCGGTCAGCAGGCCCCGGGCCGATTCGTCGGTGAGCGCGTGGACCAGGAATTCACCGTTGCGTACGTCGAGGGTCACGGTGCCCGGTGTCAAGGTGATCGAGTTGGCGTAGATGACCAAGGCGACGTCCGATCGCTGACTCGCGCGCACGCGCAGGATACGCGGCCGAATCGGCAGTTGCAGATCGAGGATCACGCGAGCCACTGCGATGTTCGACAGGGCGATTTCCTTGAGGAGCCAAGGCAGGTATAGGGCGGCCCGAAAGCCGAGATGGACGGGAAGCGCCTCGGAGTCGAGAATGCGCAAGTGGGCCATCAGAGCCACCACCACGACAGCAGAGAGAACTCCATAGGCGACGAGGGTCGCCTCGAAATGACCCGAAAGAAGAAGCCAGACCGCCATCAGAGGCGCGAACAAGAGCAGCGCCTGCTTCATGGCTCCCCCGACTTAACGGCGATTAGATAGGCCGACACCCGGCGCGATTCCCCCTGCTCGAATAGGTCTCGAATCAGCGGGCAAGGACTCGAGAAAGGATCGATCGACCCGTCCAGATCCAGTGCCCTCACGGATGCGGCTCAACCTTATCACGAGATCACGCCCGTAAACCAGTGATTGCGCCTCGAGATCCGCCGGCTGATCGGTCGAGGCGCGCTGCGACGGATCCGCCAATCGAAATCGATCAACTCCATGGCTGAGGGATTGAGGGATTGAGGGATGAGAATTGTCTACCAAAGCTCGGGCCTCTTGGAGCATTGGCCGCCAGTTCACGACGGAGCGGCGACCCTCGGCAATTCCGGTCGGTTCAGGTCGATTCAGGTCGATTCAGGTCGAGAGAAAGGACTCGCCAAAACGCGCGAGCGCTTCCTGGTAGACGCCCCGATTCGGCGTTGGAAAGCCCACACTTACCCAGCTGACGCCCGCGGCCTCGAGGGCTTCGAACTGCTCGGCAAGCTCTGCGTCCGCCGGAATCCGTCGCGCGTTCATCTCGAGTCCAAAGGGGACGAAGTTGACGTCGAGGGGCTCCACTCGTCCCTGCTGGGAGGCGTACTCGCGCATTTTCTCGATCCCCGCCGCGAGATCTTCGACCGATTCGATCGACGTCGTCCGCGTTCGCTGGGTGCCGGCCGCCGGCAGCGGAAAGGGGCTCCAGCCCTGCGCGTAGTCGACGGCCCGCCGAATTGCTCGCGGGCTGTTCCCACCGACCCAGATCGGGGGATGCGGGACCTGCATCGGCCTGGGCGCCATCGTGTTGCCCCGGGCTTCGAAACCGAGCCCCTTCATCTCGACCGACTCGCCGCCCCAGGCCTTCTTCATGGCAATCAGCGCTTCATCCGACCGATCGTTGCGATCGCCGAAGGAGGCGCCAAGCGCTGCAAACTCGCCCTCGAGATAGCCCGCGGCAGTGCCGACGATCACGCGGCCGCCGGAGACCACATCGAGGCTGGCGACCGCCTTGGCCGTCAAAAAGGGATTGCGGTACGCCAGCACCAGGATGTTCGTGTGGAGGCGAATACTCTGGGTCGCTCCGGCGGCGACCGCCAACGAAACGAAAGGGTCGAGGGCATGATGCCCTCCTTGCGAAAGCCACTCGTCAGCCGGAAAGGGATGCTCCGTCACATAACATGCATCGAAGCCGGCCCGCTCGGCTGCCGCGGCGTTCTCGGCAATCGCTTCGGCCGTGCAGAACTCCTCGAACGCTTCGACTCGATCCGTGGGGAGCTGAACAGAAAATCGCAATCTTCGACCTCCTCGAGACCCGAAGCGGCGCCAACGAAGCGACCTCCTCAATCTACCTGTTGCCCAGCCATCGGTTGGCGGGAGCCCAGGGATAGCAGATCCTGGGCGCCCGTGAGTCGAAACGACTGGCGGCTTGCGGAGAATCCGCGCTCCTCCCGATTTCCCGATCCCGGATCCCCTGATCCCTGATCGAGAGAAGCTCCGGGCTAGCGCTCGAAGGCTTCGCTCAGCCTTTGCATCGCGTCGTCGACCTCCGCCAGACGATCTTCGTCCAAGGCGCCGAGACGATTCTCGGCCGCAGCGACGAAGGCGGCGAGGATTCGGGCCTGCAGGTCGAGACCCCGCTGAGAGAGCACGACGAGGGAACCGCGCCCGTCTTCTGGATCCGGTAAGCGGTGGACATACCCGCCCACCTCCAGCCGTTTCAGCATCTTGGCCATGCCACCCGACGAGCGATCGAGTCGCCCAGTGAGCGCTTTCGGATTGAGTCGGTAGGGCGACCCGGCTCGGCGCAGGGCGGCCAAAACCTCGTATTCGTTCGGACTGATCTCGAAGGGCTCCAGGACCCGACGCTGAAACGTACCGACCACGTTCGCCAGATGGATCGCGCGCAATAGCGGAGCGAACGCGTCGGTATTCAGATCGGGCAGCTCGCGTCGCCAAACATTCAGGAGTTCCTCGACGGATTGCATGGCGCCCTCATCCCGCTCCATCCACTCCGTCCACTCCGTCCAGCACGGCCTGAAGCAGCGGTAGGTATAGGCAGCTCCCACCGGCCTGGCAAGAACTCGGCGCCAGGGCCAGATCGACCCTCAGGAGGCCAGATCGCGGGATTGCAACGAGGCGCCCCGCTGCTCGCGCAGAAGCTCCGGCCCACCCAGCAAATGGCGTGCGACGCCGATTCGCTCGGACCAGTAACGCAGATTCTGCTCATCGGTCGAGCCCATGACAGCGGGGGCCCGGGTCGAGCCACTGGCAATCTCACGAGCGACCTCCAAGAGCGAGCCAGCATGAGCGCCACACAGAACATTTGGGATCAGGGCCCTCTGGCCACCGGTTGCCGAAACACTCGAACCCACACCGACTCAGATGGAGCGCAGCTCTTCGAGATACTCGTCGCGCTTGCCGCCCTTCGCAAAGGAGAAGTCGCACAGGATTCGATCCACCAGCCCGCCATAACGTGCCTTGAGTGCGCCCACGACCTCGTCGGGTGCCGCCACAATCGCGAACTCCTCGAGCATCTCGTCGCTGATCCGCTCGCCCATCGCATCCCAATCACCGTGCTTCGAGAGCGTATTGAGCTCCTTGTGGATCTCGCCCCAGCCGTGACACTCGAGTACGCCACGATAGGCGGGAGTCGATCCGTAGAACCCGATCTGCTTCGCGACCGCACCCCGCATGGCCTCCCACTGGCGCTCGTCGTTGCCGGTTACGATGAAGGCGGGGTAGCAGAGCTCGAAATCATCACAGTGATGGCTCGCGACGGCGCGGCCGCGTTCGAGGGCCGGCAGCGTCACCTCGCGCAAATAACGTACGGTCGTGAAAGCGTGGACGAGCATCCCATCGGCGACTTCACCAGCCACCTCCGTCATCTTGGGACCGACCGCCGCGATCACCACCCGCGGCGCGCCGTGGGGATTATTGGTCGGGGTAAACATCGGCGTCATCAAGGTGTGTCGATAGAACTCGCCGCGAAAAGCCAACTTCTCGCCCTCGTACCAGCAATCCCAGATGGCGCGCATCGCCAGCACGAACTCGCGCATGCGAGCGGCCGGCTTCGACCACGGCATGCTGAATCGCTTCTCGATATGAGGTTTGATCTGAGATCCGAGGCCCAGGATGAATCGGCCGTTCGAGTAGGCCTGCAGATCGTTGGAAATGTTGGCCAGAGTCATCGGATTGCGCGAGAAAGCCACCGCGATCGAGGTCATCAACTGGATGCGCTCGGTGTGCTCCGCCGCGATCAGCAGTGGAAAAAAGGGGTCTCCGCTGGTCTCCGCACTCACGACCGCATCGAAGCCGGCGGCTTCGGCCGCCCGCGCGCGCTCCCGAATCGCCCCCAGATCCGCCACATTCCACAGCCCCGCATCGATCTTCATCACGTACTCCCCGGCACTCGCGTCCGCTGTGCTCAGCCTTCGTGCTCGTCGATCCAGCTGGCAGATCGCTTTTCGAGGAAGGCCCGCATGCCCTCCTTCGCCTCGTCGCTCGCGAAGAGTTCGTTCGAATGCGTCGTCGTCCATTCGAAGGCGTCGGCCTGTTCGCGCCTGGGCACATCGTAAACCAGACTCTTCGCAAATCCGAGCGCCCGCGGCCCACCCTTGCGCAGGTCTGCAGTCACCGCCTCGACAGCCGCATCGAGCTCTTCCACCGGCACCGCGCGGTTGATCAGCCCGAGCTCGACGGCTCGCGACGCCGAGAAGCGATTGCCGCGCAGAAAGACTTCCATCGCCTCACCGCGACGCATCTTCGGCAGGCACACGACGGAGATGATTGCGGGCGCGACGCCGAGACGAACTTCGGTGAAGCCGAATTTCACCTCTTGCGAGGCGATCGAGATATCGAGAACCGCAGCCAGCCCGTTGCCGCCGCCCACGACATGACCAGCGATGCGACCGACGATCGGTGTCGGCGAAGCCTGGATCTCGCACAGCAGCTCGGTGAAGCCACCGGAGCCCGTCGCCTTGCTTTTCTCGGCGGCGCGCTGCTTCAGGTTCGCGCCCGCGCAGAAGGTCGAACCTTCGTTCGTGACGACGACGGCGCGGATCTCGAGATCGGCGTTGGCGCGCCGAATCGCTTCGCGAAGGCCCTCGACGAGCTCGTCACCGAGCGCATTGCGATTCTCGACATCCGCCAGGGTTGCGGTCAGGATGCCGCGCGCCAGCTCGACCTTCACCACATCCACCCCGTCCATCCCGTCCATCGCGCCCTCTCCGCCCCACTTCGCCCAGAATGCCGCGGCGTTCCGGGATCGGTCCCGGGACCGGTAGGTAATATATATTGAATCTTATTACCATATCTGTTACCTACCCATCACCCAAAAGTCAAGAAAATCACGAAAGTCCGGAAAGTCAAGCAGGTCCAGAAAGTCGAGATCGGGCGTGTTGCGATCTCGGCACCCCCGGTTCGCCTTCTCGGCCGTGTCCAGCCCTCGAACTCACGGCCAGCTGGAATTCCCCTCGTTGGAGAACTGCATGCAACCCGCCCTGCTCGCGCCGCCCATCCGCTCCCAGCTCGATCAGCGCAGCGTTGAGTTCGCCGCCAATCGCGAGGCGATGTGCGAAAGCCTGGCGGAGATCGACCGGCTACTCGAGCGAGCCGAAGCCGGCGGCGGCCCCGAAGCCCACGCACGACTGGCCAGACGCGGCAAGCTGCCCGTCCGCGAGCGGATCAGCCTGGTGTTGGATCCCGATAGCCCCTTCCTCGAGATCAGCGCGCTCGCCGGATACGGGTCCGACTACGCGATGGGGGGCGGCGCCGTACTCGGCATCGGGGTCATCGCTGGGGTCGAATGCGTGATCTTCGCAAACGACCCGACCGTTCTCGGCGGCGCCCTCACGCCCTATGCCCTCAAGAAATTGATGCGCGCCCTCGAGATCGCTCGGGACAATGGCATCCCCTACGTGAGCTTCGTCGAATCTGCCGGTGCCGACTTGCGCGTGGAAGCTGACTCGGAGCCCAAGCCCGGTGAGAAGAAGATTCGCCCGGCGAACACGACTCACTTCGCCGAATCGGGCCGCCTCTTCTACGAGATGATCGAGCTCTCGAAGCTGCGGATTCCATCGATCTGTGTCGTCTTCGGTTCTTCCACAGCGGGTGGCGCCTATCAACCGGGCATGTCCGACTACAATGTCGTTATCAAAGAGCAGTCGAAGATCTTCCTGGCCGGTCCGCCGCTGGTGAAGATGGCGACCGGCGAGATCTCGGACGCCGAGTCACTAGGTGGCGCAGAGCTCCACACCGACATTTCCGGACTCGCCGAATACCTGGCCGAGGACGAGAGCGATGCGCTGCGGCTGTGTCGCGAAGTGATTTCCCATCTCAACTGGCGCAAGGCCGGCCCCGGGCCGTCGCTGCGCGCGGACCAGCCGATTCTCGATCCCGAGGATCTGCTCGGCATGGTGAGCCCGGAGCTACGCCGACCGATCGAGATTCGCGACGTGATCGGTCGCATCGTCGACGGCTCGCGCTTCGAGGAGTTCAAGCCGCGCTACGGGCCGACGATGGTCTGCGGCTTCGCGTCGATCGATGGCTACCCGGTGGGCGTGCTCGGAAACAACGGCGTCGTCTATCCCGAGTCCGCCGAAAAGGCCGCCCATTTCATCCAGCTCTGCAACCAGCTCGACATACCGCTGCTCTTCCTGCAGAACTTGACGGGCTTCGTGGTCGGACAGGACTTCGAGCGCGCCGGCATCATCAAGAAGGGATCACAGCTGATCAATGCCGTCACCAACTCGATGGTCCCCCATCTCACCGTCATCATCGGCGCCTCCTACGGCGCCGGCACCTACGCCATGTCGGGCCGCGCCTACAACAACCGCTTCACCTTCATCTGGCCCGCCGCCAAGATCGCGGTGATGGGTGGCAAACAGATCGCCGGCGTGATGTCGGAGGTGCGGCGCGGTCAGGCCGCGCGCAAGGGCATCCCGTTCGACGAGGAAGCCGATCGCGAGCTCGTCGCCGCCGTCGAAGCCAAACAGGAGGCGGGCTCGATTGCGCTCGAAGCGACGGGGGCCATCACCGATGATGGCATCCTCGACCCTCGCGATACGCGCACCGTCCTCGGCATCTGCCTCTCCGTCGTGCGCACGAAACCGATCGAGGGCGCCGCTGGCTATGGAGTATTCCGACTGTGAGCCTCTCGACCCTGCTCGTCGCCAATCGCGGTGAGATCGCGCGCCGCATCATTCGCAGCGCCCACGAGATGGGCATCCACTGCATCGCGGTCTACACGGACGCCGACGCATCGGCGCCCTTCGTCCGCGATGCCGACGAAGCGGTGCGCCTGCCCGCAAGCTATCTGGATGGAAAATCGATCCTCGAAGCGGCCCGCGTCACGGGCGCAGAGGCCATCCATCCCGGCTATGGCTTCCTTTCGGAGAACGCCGACTTCGCGCGCGAAGTCCTGGCCGCGGGGCTTTTGTGGGTGGGCCCCTCGCCGCAATCCATCGCCCAGATGGGCGACAAGCTGGCCGCCAAGGCCCTGGCTGTTGCCCAGGACGTCCCCACCCTGCCGGGCTCCGAGGATCCGAAGGACGCCGCCTCGATCGGCTACCCGATCCTCGTCAAGGCCGCGGCGGGCGGTGGCGGCAAGGGCATGCGCATCGTGCATTCGCCGGAGGAGCTCGACGAAGGCCTGGCCGCGGCGCGGCGCGAAGCCGCCAGCGGATTCGGTGACGATCGCGTCTTCATCGAACGCTATGTCGCACGCGCACGCCATATCGAGATCCAGATCCTGGCTGACGCACACGGGAACATCATCCATCTCGGCGAACGCGAATGCTCGATTCAGCGGCGCCATCAAAAGATCCTCGAGGAATCACCCGCTCCCCGCGTCGGGGCCAAGATGCGCAGCGCCATGGGCGAGGCCGCATTGCGGCTGGCACGCGGCCTCGGCTACGAATCCGCCGGCACCGTCGAATTCCTGGTCGACGACCAGTCCGGGGAGTTCTTCTTCCTCGAAGTCAACACGCGCTTGCAGGTCGAACATCCCGTCACGGAAGCCGTCACGGGGATCGACCTGGTCCGCGCGCAGCTGCTGATCGCCGACGGCCTGCCCCTCGAATTCAGTGGTTCAGAGGTCCGCTTCGAAGGCGCCGCCATCGAAGCCAGGCTCTACGCAGAGAACCCCGCAAACGACTTCTTGCCGGCGACGGGTCGCCTCGATGCCTTCGCCATTCCCGAAACGCCCGCGGTGCGCTGGGATACGGGTGTCGAAGAGGGCCAGGTCGTCGGCACCGAATTCGATCCAATGCTGGCCAAGGTGATCGCCCACGGCCCGACTCGCGCCGAAGCCGCCGGTCGCCTCGCACTCGCCCTCGAGCGACTACATCTGGGCGGAATCGCGACCAATCGAGATTTTCTGGCCGCCACGCTCCGCACGCCCGAGTTCCTGGCGGGCGACACGACGACGGACTTCATCGAACGCGTCGCTCCGGCGCGTCGACTCGAGCTCGGCGAAGCCGACCTCGAACGCGTCGCCCGAACCGGAGCGCTCTGGATCCAGGGCTCGAACCGAACCGAGGCGCGCGTACTGCGCAGCGCTCCGACCGGTTGGCGCAACACCCGAATGCCACTGGAACGAGTCAAGCTCGGGCTGGCAGAGCGCGAAATCGAAGTCAGCTACCGCGCACGACGTGATGGCCACTTCGAGTTCGCCGACGGCAGCCTGGCGCGTGTCCACCAATGGTCGCCCCGGGGCATCGACGTCGAGATCGACGGCCGGCGTCAGACCACACGCGTCACCCGGAGCCAGGATCGTCTGATCGTAGAGTGCCCGCGCGGCGACCTCGAATTCGTGGTCTTGCCGCGCTTCATCGTGGCAGGCCAGGAAGACCAGTCGGGTGGACTCGTCGCGCCGATGCCCGGCAAGGTGATCGAGATCCGAGTCGCAGTCGGCGATCGCGTCGAGGCGGGGCAGACCCTGCTGCTGCTCGAAGCGATGAAGATGGAACATCCGATGCAGGCGGCCGAAGCCGGCACGGTTTCTGAAATCCGGGTCGCGACGGACGAACAGGTCGAAAACGGGGCGCTGCTGCTGGTCGTCGAGCCCGCCGGCGGCGACCCCACCGATGGCGAGCACGAGGGCGACCAGGTGGCATCCAACTAACGCAGTCGAGCTTTCGTAGCTTCAGACTTTCTCACCATCTCACTTTCTCGCTCTCTCACTTTCTCACGTCGGCTCAGCTTCTCGTGCGCGACCAGAAGGAGACTCTCGATGGCGGATCCGATTCGAATAGCCAACTGCTCCGGCTTCTTCGGCGACCGCAGCTCGGGCGCTCGCGAAATGGTCGAAGGCGGCCCGATCGATTTCCTGACCGGTGACTGGCTGGCCGAGCTCACAATGCTGATCCTGGCTCGCACCCGAGCCAAGCGGCCCGGCGGCGGCTACGCACGCAGCTTCGTCAGCCAGATGGAAGAGGTGATGGGAAGCTGTCTCGACAAGGGGATCAAGGTCGTTTCGAATGCCGGCGGACTCGACCCCGACCGCTGCGCCGAAGCCGTCCACGAGGTCGCGGAGAAGCTCGGCCTCCACCCCAGGATCGCCTATGTCCGCGGCGACGATCTGATGCCGCGAGTCGGCGAGCTGATTGCGCGGGATCAGCTCGATCATTTCGACTCCGGCAAGCCCATCGAGGATCCAGGCCGCTTCATGACCGCCAACGCCTATCTCGGCTGTTGGGGCATCGTCCGCGCCCTCGAGCACGGCGCCGACATCGTCATCACCGGCCGCGTCACCGACGCCGCCGTCGTCTGCGGACCGGCCGCCTGGCATCACGGCTGGTCCCGCAGCGACTGGAACCAGCTGGCCGGCGCCGTCGTAGCCGGCCATCTCATCGAGTGCAGCAGCCAGGTCACGGGCGGCAACTACTCCTTCTTCAAGGAAGTGCCTGGCATGGAACGCGTCGGCTTCCCGTGGGCCGAGATCGCTGAAGACGGCTCCTGTGTAATTGGCAAGCACGATGACGGCCTGGGCGGCCAGGTCTCGATCGGCACCGTGACCTCACAAATCCTCTACGAGATCGGCGGACCCGAGTACTTCGGCCCCGACGTCACGACACGCTTCGACACGATCCAGCTCGAGCAGATGGCCCCCGACCGCGTGCGGGTCCACGGCGTCCAGGGCGAAGCCCCGCCGGAGACCCTGAAGGTCTGCATGAATCGAAGCGGCGGCTTCCGCAACGACATGCGGGTCGGCCTCACCGGGCTCGACATCGAAGAGAAGGCCGGACTCATCGAAGCGGCCTTCTGGCGCGCCTGCCCCTACCAGCCCGGCGACTACGAGCAGGTCACGACCCGACTGATCCGCAGCGACAAGCTCGACCCCGCTACCAACGAAGAAGCCGTCGCCATCTGGCATATCAGTGTCAAGGACCCCGACGAGAAGAGGACAGGCCGCGCCTTCTCGAACGCCGTCACCGAGCTGGGACTGGCGACCATCCCCGGCTTCTTTGGCGTCGGCGGCGGCCCCACCGCGGGTCGACCCTTCGGCGTGTATGAGCCCGCGCGCGTACCGGCGAGCCTCGTACCCCAGGAAGTCGTCTTCCTCGGCGGCGAAGCCTATCAGGTCGACTCGGTCATCCCGCCTGGAGAGAATCAGATCACTCCCGCCCCCGGCCCATCGGCCACCGCGCCGAGCGGAGCCACGACGCGCGCCGCCCTCGGCACCCTGTTTGGCGCACGCTCCGGCGACAAGGGCGGAAACGGCAACCTGGGGGTCTTTGCTCGCAGCGACGAAGCCTGGGCCTGGCTCGACGAGTTTCTAACGACCGAGAAGCTGGCGGAGCTACTGCCCGAGGTCGGCCAATTCAGGGTCGACCGATATCGCTTTCCCGCGCTGCGCAGCCTCAACTTCGTCGTCCACGGAATCCTCGAAGAAGGTGTCGCCGCCGCGACGCGCCAGGACGGCCAGGCCAAGGGCCTCGGCGAATGGCTGCGTAGCCGGATCGTCGACATGCCGAAGACACTGCTCGCATGAGCGGATCGGCGCAGCACCCGGCGACGAGCCAGCCTGCCCGGTCGATGCACACGCGCTTCCCGAGCGTGCGCGCACCGAAGCGACTGCTCGCACCGGAGACCGAGCAGGCGCTCACCACCCGCCAGCTCGAGATCCTCGACGCCCTCGAAAAGTCCGTAATGGTCGACAGCCTCGCCGACATCACCATGGCCGGGATCGCCAAGCGAATGAACTGCTCATTGCGCACGCTCTATGGCATCGCACCGAGCAAAGATGAGCTGGTGATGACCGTCGTCGATCGCCGGCTCCACCGAATCGGCCGCGAAGCCATGCAAGCCCTCGAGCTCGACGGCTCCCCCCTGACTCGACTGCGAGCCTATCTGCAGGCCGCCAACCGCGCCGTCCAACCCACGACCGCTGCCTTCTTTCGAGATTTCGTCCACGCCCCGGCTGCTCAGCGCGTGATCGGCGCCCACGGCGCCTACGTCGTCGCCATCACCCAGGCACTGCTCGACGAAGCGGTTGGCGAAGGTGAGATCCAAGCCATGGACACCGTCGCCCTCGCCCACATCCTCGGCGGCCTCGGAGCCGAATTCTCGAGGCCCGACGTCGACGAGATCATCCACGGCTCACCCAAAGACGCCGCCGACTTCGTCGCAGAGATCATTCTGTCCGGACTGGCGGCGGGCTAGCACCCCGTTGAAGAACCCCCGCGGAGCCAGGTGGGTGGATTTCGTGCGAGATCAAGGCGCGGTGGCAGCCCTAGCCGGCTAGGACAAGCTTTCGCAACGCAGAGATCGTACGAAAGACGCGTGCCTGGCGATAGCGGGGGTTCTTCAACGGGGTGCTAGATCAGTCGGCTCTTCGTCACGACCCGCCGAGAGCGGCGACTAACCCCCGGCCGCGTCGTACCAGATCGGCGAGGTCCACGCGCGCTCCTGGATCACCGCCGACCGCAGCGCATCGGTGCAGGCCTCGGGGGCCTCTTCCGGCGGCAATGCCAGACATTGCAACGCCGTCCAACGGCAGCTCGGATTCTCGATGACACGCGCGTAGTAGAAGGCCGACCGGTCGGGATCGAAGTCGGGGTCGGCCCAGACGGCACACAGCGAGCGCGCCCCTGCACCGCGGGGCTCGCAGGTCGCTGGATCGACGTCGGCGCCAGGATCCGGATCGCCCGCCACGTCGTAGACGGCCTGATGGATATGCCCAGCGTCGTCGGTCCAGCCTTTCACGATCTGGATGCGCTGCAGCAGTCCACCCGGTCGACGAGGGGTGCCGGGATCGGCGATGGCCGACACCAGGAAGCGCGGCCCGACGGATTGGTCGAGTGCGCCGGCCGGCCGGTCGGGCAGATCGCCCCCCATCGGCACCCCCTGTGCGTCCGCGCGCGAGACCATGTCGGGGGCCTCGCAGAGCGAGCCGTCGAGCGCCCAGCCTCCGAAGAGGCGGGGACTGATCCGGGGGCCACTGGTCGCGAAGGTCTCCCGGCGACGCATCGCCGCAAAGAGCGCCTCCCGCGAGTTCTCCTCGGCCCAGACCCCCGCCAGCCCGCCCGGATTCCAGCGCGCAAAGGCGAGTCGCCCTTCGAGGGTCGCATCCGTGAGGCCCCAATGTCCCTTGAACTCCGCCTCGGAGACGAAGCCCGGGGTGCCCGAGTGACCGTCGGTGCTCCCGATGATGCCCAGCTTGTAGGGGTTCACGCCGATTCGCTGCTGCTCCGCCAGCCCCGCGGCGAGCGCATAGCGAACGAAGTTCCAGCGCGAGACACATCCCATCACCGCACCGCCTCCGCTTCCCGTGCCGTCACCGCAATCTTCGACGGGACCCAGGGGGTAGACCTTCTCGAAGTCGCAGAGCTCGTCCGGGGCCCCGAGTACGCCCGAGAGTCCGTTTCGGCACTCCGAGTCGCCCTTGTGCTGGAAGATCTCGACGAGGGGCTCGAGCCGGGCACGCTCCGCTGCCATGCGCGCCTCCTGCTCGGCGCTCTTCGCGCCCGGGTAACGCGGCACGAACATGTTGCCGTTGCTGTGGTTGGAATTGTGCGGAATCGCGAGCACATCGCAGCCGGTTCCGGCGTCGAGACACTGCTCGCACAGGCCCTGCCAGAGCTCCTGCTCGGTCGGCGCGTCGAGATGGCTGATCGGCTCCGCGATCACATCGGCGCCGCGAAAGATCACGTTGCGATGCAAGTTGGTGACGCTGTTGGCGGAGTACTCGTAGGCGACGAAGGTCGTGAACCGGCAATCGGGACCGTCGTCGTTCCACTGCGCAGCCGCGTCCTGGATCTCCTGCCAGACCGAGTCGCTCATCTCTCGGCAGCGCGAGCCGTCCGCCCCGCACAAGCTCGGGGGATGCACATAGGGCACGAAGGCCCGAACTCGGCTCGTCCAGGCAGGCATTCCCGGCTTCAGGATCTCGCCCCGCGCCTGGCGACAGATCTCGGAGTCGGCCTCGGACTCCGACCCGGAGCACAGCGCCACCTCGCCGAGCAGCTCGGCGTGGTCGGTGACCGCCGCGAAATCGAGCGGACGCTCGAGCCGGACCTGCTGGGTGACGCGGCCCGTCTCGTCGAGGGGAGCCATCGCAGAAGGGCCGCCGCTGGCGAAGGCGTAGGCGGCCGACGGATCGTTCAGCGCGTCCCAGACGAATCCGTCGAAGGAATAACGCGTATGGACGTGGAGGTCTCCGAAGAAGGCTTGCCGAAGCGGATCGCGGTCGGCGCAGGGAACCGCAGGCGCGCTCTTCGTCGCGGGACTCGTACCCGGTGTGCGCACTTCGCCCGCCGGCCCAGGACTCTCCGCGGAGCAGGCGACCCATGCGACGACCGAGATCCATGCGAGCAGGGCTTTCATCCGGGACTCCATTGTATTCGAGGGCTCGATCGCCTGAATAGCGCACTTCTGTTCCTGGCAAGCCGGCGATCTCACCACCTGCATCTTTGGTGTACGATGCACGTCGTGACGGACCACAGCGCCGAACCAGACGCCCGAGACATCGCACGACGCCGCGTGACGGCGTCGTGCTGAGCGCATAAACGAAAGCCAGGAGGATCGTGTTGAAACTTCCGCCCACCCTGCTCTACGAGAAGAGAGGTCACGTCGGTCTCGTGACCATCAATCGTCCGAAGTCGATGAATGCGTTCACCCAGGAGATGCTCGAGGCGATGGACGCCGCCTTCGACGACTTCAATTCGGATCCCGATCTCTGGGTCGCCATCCTGACGGGCGCGGGAGACAAGGCCTTCACCGCAGGGATGGATCTCAAGGAAGCCCTCCCCTCGCTGGCCGAGGGCGAGGAGATGGGATACGAGGACCACACCAAGAGGCCCTTTTCCGATATCTTCAAGCCGATCATCGCCGCGATCAATGGACACTGCCTCGCGGGTGGACTCGCGTTTCTCCAGGGGACCGACCTTCGCATCGCCGCGGAGCACGCCACCTTCGGCCTCTCGGAGGTGCGCTGGGGCGTTATTCCGACCGGGGGATCCCATGTGCGACTGCCCCGTCAGATCCCCTGGGCGATCGCGATGGAGCTGCTCCTGACCGGCCAACCGATCGATGCCCAGCGCGCGTATGGCATCGGCCTCATCAATCGCGTCGTGCCTGCGCAGGAGCTCCTGCCCACAGCCCTGGAGCTCGCCGAGGTCATCTGTCGCAATGGCCCACTCGCCGTCCGCACGGCCAAGGAGATCGTGGTGCGGGGGATGGCGCTCGAGGCGCCCTTCGTCCTGGAGAAGGCGCTGGGCGAGCGCGTGTTCGCCTCCGAGGACTTCAAGGAGGGGCCACGCGCCTTCGCAGAGAAACGCGCGCCTCGTTTCAAGGGCCGATAGCGTCCGCCTCAGTAGATCACACGACGCTCGATGAGATCCTGGTAGCGTTCTTCGGACAGACCGAGCAGCTCGCGGTAGACCCGCTCGTTGTGCTGTCCCATTCCGGGACCCGGCTCCACCGGCACGTCACTGCGGCTGGTCTTCACGTAGGCGCCATAGATCGTCTCGTCGAACCCGAGCGGATGGCGCACCTCGATGAAGGTCTTGCGGGCCTTCCAGTGCGGGTCGTCGAGCAGATCGCCCACGCAAAGCACGGGTGCGGCGGCCACGCCGTGCGCCTGCAGGCGACGGGCCAGCTCCCGGTCATCGAAGCTGGCGCTGAAGCGGGCCAGTCGATCGTGCAGCTCTTCGATGTGGCGAAGTCGGCCGGCCAGATCGCCCAGCTCGGGGCGGGCGGCCCAGGCGGGTTCGCCCATCGCCTGACGCAGTCCTGCCCACTCCTCGTCGTCGGCGACGACGATGCTGATCCAACGATCTTCGCCTGCACAGGGGAAGACTCCGTGGGGTGCCGCCGCGCCGCCCGGATGTCGGTTGCCCAGGGGAGCGCCGACCCGACCATTCAGGACGTAGTCCATGAAGGCAGGGGCCACGATCTGCATGACGGCCTCCTGCTGCGACAGCTCGATGTGTTGACCCATGCCGGTGCGATCGCGGTGCACCAGCGCGGTCACGACGGCGCAGGCCCCGAGGATCCCGGTATAGGGATCCGAGAAGGCACACTCGACGGGAATCGGCGGCCCACCCGTATAGCCGGTCAAGCTGTCGAGCCCCGTGATGCTGGTCAGACTGAGTCCATAGGTGCGCACGCCCTTGAGCGGACCGTGGAGACCTGCCGCCGGTAGCGAACACATCACCACGTCCGGGCGAAGCGTCTTGGCTCGCTCGAAATCGAGCCCCATCTGCTGCATGGCGCCCGGCCCGAAATTCTCGATCACCACGTCACACTCGCGGATCAGGTCGCGGGCGAGCTCTCGTCCTTCCGCCGTTCTCAGATTGAGCGTCGCGCTCTCGTTACCCGCCCAACAGGCATGGTTGGAGAGACTCCGGTCGGGATCGCGCACGCCCCCCGCAAAGGGCGGCAGGGTGCGCATGAAATCGAGGCGCTCTCGACTCTCGATCTTGATGACCTCGGCACCCAGAAACCGCAACGTCTGGCCGACGATCGGCCCCGCCCAGACCCATCCGAAATTCGCGACGCGGATTCCCTCGAGTGGCCGTCGACAGCTCGAGGCAGCCGCCCGTGAGGAACGGCGATGCGACTGGGACCGGGCCGCCCTCGAGGCAGGATCCTCCGAAGCCCTCGCCGCTTGCGGCGCACGCCTGGGCCAACCGTCACGCAATATCTCCGCCGTGTGCTCGCCCAACAGGGGGGCGGGCCGCACAGGACCCCCGGGCGTCTCGGACATGCGGAAGGCGGCCCCAAAATTGCGAACGCTTCCGAGCTCCGGATGCTCGAGATCGACCACGTATCCCCGCTCGGCGATGTGCGGGTGGTCCGCGGCCTCGGCCACAGTGAATACGGCGGTCACCGGAACGCCTGCTGCCTGGCAGCGCTCCATGATCTCCCACTTGCTGTGTTGGCGCGTCCACTGCTCGAACATCGGATACAGGAAGTCGGCGTTCTCCCCGCGGCCGAACATGTCGTCGAAGATCTCGACCTGCATCCAATCGGGATCTCCCATCACCTTCGACAGGCCCTTCCACTGGCCAGGCTCGAGAGCCAGCATCCAGACGTATCCGTCCTGGGTCGGCAGCATCGTGGCGGGGGCAGCCAGCGGCATCCCGACTCCCGTCCTGCGTTCGAAGACCCCATCCTGAGCGAGGGCCCCGATATTCAGCCCACCGACGAAGGTCGCGGCGATCACCTCGGCGCAGGAGACGTCGAGATACTGCCCGCCGCCGATCCGCTCTCGGCCGAAATAGGCGGCGAGCCCCCAGGCGGCGGCGGCGACCGCACCGAAATACTCCGCGGAATAGGTGCCGTGCTCGAGGGGTGCCTCGCCGGGCCGGCCGCAATAGCGATTGCCGGCCGCCGAGCAGTGGAAGGCGTTGAGATCGTGCCCCTTCCAATCCGCGTAGGGACCCGTTCGACCGTAGGGCGAGATCGAGATCGCGATGAGATCGGGATTCGATGCCGCGAGGGCATCGTATTCGAGACCCCAATTTCGAATCTGAGCCGGTTCCTGATTCTCGATGAAGAAATCCGCTTCCTTCAGCAGCTCGACCAGCGACGCGCGATCATTTGAATCGTCCAAGTCGAGGGCCACACTGCGCTTGTTCGTGTTGAGGGTAAAGAAGAGTCCGCTCTTCTCCGGGTGCGACTCGTCACCGGGGAAGGGCCCCCAGCCGCGTGCTTCATCCCCTCGCCCGGCCGGCTCGATCTTCAGGACCTCGGCGCCGAAGTCCGAGAAGAGCTTCGCGCAGTAGGGAGCCGAGACCCTGCGGCCCAGCTCGACGACCCGGACTCCCTCGAGCGCTGCCATTGCCATTCAGTCCCCTACCCCCCTCAGTCCCCGCAGCCAGCCTCCACGCCGAGACGGCCTTTGTCCTTCGAACTCGTCGACCCGGAAATGGAGCCGTCTACCGCCCACCACTCGATTACGCCGATGCCTCAGCAGCCCGTGAACTTCGGCTTCCTCTTTTCGACGAAGGCGGAGGTCCCTTCGCGCGCGTCCGCCGTATGGGCCGTCATGGTTCCGGCCACCGCTTCGTAGTCGAGCATCTCGTCCAGCGTCGAGGTCAACGCCTTGTAGATGAAGCGTCGACCGAGATCGATCGCGATGCTCGGGCCGCTCGCGAGCTTCTTCGCGTAGGCGAGCGCAGCCTCGAGGGCCTGCCCCTCGTCGACGAGCTCGTCGAGCAGCCCCGCCTCCCGGGAAGCCTGGGCATCCAGGATCCTTCCCGTCTCCACCATCATCAGCGCGGTGGGGAGGTTGGTGATGCGGGGCAGGAAATAGCTGAGGCCACAGTCGGGACTGAATCCCAGGCGTACGAAGGCCGCGCACATTCGGGCCCTGGTGTCGCCGAATCGGCGATCACAGGCCAAGGCGAAGGCGAGGCCGGCCCCCATCGCAGGACCCGAGATGGCGGCGATGACGGGTTTTTCGAGCTCGACGATGGAGCGCGTGAACTCCGCAAAGGGGCCGGCGGGGCTCTTGCGCTGATAGCGAGGGATGGGAAGGTCCGAGAGACCCGGCAAGGGCTGATCCGAGCCACCCGAGATCCATTCCGCGTCGCCGCCCGCACTGAAGGCGCCGCCCTGGCCGGTCAACACGACCGTGCGGACCGCATCGTCGAAGCGAAGATCTCGGAAGAGCTGGACGAGATCGCTGGCCAGATCCCAGGTCACCGCATTCAGCTGATCCGGTCGATTGAGCGTGACGATTCCGACGCCCTCATCGATCTCGAAAAGAAGATGGTCTGCGTCACTCATGATTCCCTCTCCCCGGATCGGCCGAGGTCCTGCATTGATCCATCGAAGGCGGAGCCGATCTGGCCGCGTGATCCCTCAGAGGGCGCGTAGACCCTGGACGATCCCGGCCAGCGCATCTCGCTGCTTCCAGATGCTGGCCGGAAGGTCGAGCAGGACACTGCTGAAGAGATCTCCGCAGCGTTGGCCGAATTCCGCCACGAACCCGTCGTAGGTCGCGATCACTGCGAACTCCGCCAGCATATCGTCGCTGATCGCAGTGAACATCTCGGCCCATTTGCCTTCCCGCGACAGACGGTGGAGTGCGGCACCGATGTCTTCCCAGCCGTGGTGCGCGAGCACCGAGTGATAGGTCCGCGTCGAGGCGTAGAAGGCGATGTGCTGCTTGGCGTCGCGTTTGGCCGCCTCGAGCTCTTCTTCGTCGGCACCGAGGACGAGGAAGGGAGCCCCGACGACATCGATTTCACCGGGCTTGCGTCCCGCGGCCTCGGCACCAGCCGCAATGGCGGGCAGGATCACCTCTCGGGTGAAGCTGAAGGTCCCGACGGGATGCGGTCGGACGCCATCACATAATTCTCCGGCGAGACGGCTCATGTAGGGATTCAAACAGGCGATCTGGATCGGGGGCGCCGGGTAGTCGATCGGCCCCGGGCTGAAGAGCGGCGTCAGTAGATCGAAGCGATAGTGCTCGCCCTCGAAGGGGGTCGGGGCCGCACCGGATGCGAAGCTCTCGAAGATCGCCTTCAGGCAGAGGAGATATTCGCGCATCCGGGGACCCGGAGGGCCGGTCCACGGGGTCGAATAGCGCCGCTCGTTATGTCCCTTCACCTGGGTTCCCAGGCCGAGCCGAAAGCGACCCTCGGAAAATTGTTGGAGATCCCAGGCCGCCAGCGCAGTCGTCATCGGACTGCGGGGAAAGGCGATCGCGACGTTGGTCCCGAGCTCGAGCCTGCGGGTGTGCTCGGCCGCGATCATCAACGGCAGGAAGGGATCGTGTCCGGCCTCGGGCGTACACGCGCCGTCGAATCCCAGCTCCTCGATGGCACGTGCCGCCTGGGCGGTGTCCCCGATCGTGGGCGCAGCTTGAGCACCCCCTCCATAGCGTTCCGCATCGGGATTCAACAATCCGGTCTCGACACGCATTGTCCGCTCCTGTTCTCGACTCCCGCCGAGCGGGGCTGGGCGGCAAAAGCTCAGCTGTGGGTAACTCGGGTTGGGTTCGCTGCGAAGCGGACACGTCTTGGCCAGTAGAGCCGTGCGCGATCGCGCCGGCGAGCATACTCCAGATCGGCGCCCCGAATCAGGCTCGCGTCGAGACTCACGAGATTCCCTCGAGCTTGCCCAGAGAGAAGATCTGACGAAGGCCAACGCCAGTGACGGATGATGTCTTCGGACACTGGAAGGCGGCGAAGGACGGCTATCGGCCGGTGCCGGGTTGGACCCTATCTGCCCTCGAACTCCGGCTTTCGCTTCTCGAGAAACGCGCTGAAGCCTTCGCGGAAATCTCGGCTCTTCAGCAAGGGGAGAACCTGCAGGTAGACCCGCTCCACATTCTCGTCGAACCCCTCCGAGAGCCCGGCGCGCATCATCCGTTTGGCTGCCTGGACCGCGAGCGGAGCGTTGTCAGCGATCTCCGAAGCCAGACTCCGGGCCGCGTCGAGAAGGGCTGCGTCCTCTACGACCTGGTTCACGAGGCCTAGCTCGAGAGACTCCTCGGCTCCGAGTGTTCGGCCGGTAAAGACGATCTCGGCCGCCTTGGCCCAACCGATCAACCGGGGCAGCAGCCAGGTTCCGCCGCTCTCCGGTACGACTCCGCGCCGTGTGAAGACCGCCGCCAGCTTTGCACTCTGGCCGGCGATGCGAATGTCGCAACACAGAGCGAGGTCCAGCCCGAATCCGGCGGCTCCGCCATTCACCGCGCAGATGGTCGGCGTATCGAGATGGTGAAGGACGTTGGGCGGAAACTCTCGTGCCTCGAGCTTCACACCCAGCGCGAATCCACCCTTCGAGACCCCCTCGTCGGTCGCGGCATCCTGCAGATCCAGGCCCGCACAAAAGGCGCGCCCCGCCCCGCTGATGACGATGGCGCGAATGTCGGGATTCTTGTCGCAGTCCAGCAGCTCATCCGAGAGCATGGACAGCATCGATTGGGAGATCGTGTTCATCCGCTCCGGGCGATTCAGCAGCAAGGTTGCGACATGACCGTCGTAGCTCACTTCGATCTCTGCCATCCTCGTCCTCCTCCTGCACGGAATTCCAGCGGACCCCCAATCGGGAATTCGAACGGGATCCTATCAGATCGCAGACGCGAAATGTGAGAGCGAGCTCGACCGGGCAGGCGCCGTCCACCATTCAGCGGGCCAGCGACCGCGCCACCGAGACCGTGCGCGAGGCGAGTTCTTCGATGCGAAGCTCTGCCGTACCCGCCAGAGAAACACCGACGCGCCCACGCCAGGGCGCCGTCCAACGATCGGGAATCGGCTTGCCCTGAAGCGACCAGAGCGCCCCGACGGTTGCGCCGTTGCAATCCGTGTCCCAGCCCGCCGCCACGACTTCACCGATCGCCGCGCCGAAATCATCGGGATTGGTGAGCAGGGACCAGACCACGAGCGCGAGGTTGTTCAGCGTATGGACCGGCGAGAAGTCTGCGTAGCGCTCGTGTATCGCCGCAGCGCCCTGTCCCGATTCGGCGAGCGCACGACCGAGGGCGATCGCCGCCGCAGCCCCTGAATCGGAAGGAATCAGACCGGATGCTCGATCGAGCGCATCGGAGAGATTTTTCGCCGTCGCGATTGCCGCGCCCCATGCCGCGACGAGGACGGCACCGTGGACGCCGTCGCCGCGATGCGAGAGCGATGCATCGGTCCTCGCGAGTGCAGCCGCCAGCTCTGGATCACCGGGGGCCACCCAGCCGTAGACGTCCGCCCGAATCTGCGCCCCGATCCAATCGTTGTATTCGTTGTCCGAACATCGCGACAGATCGAAGTCCGGGGGCGTCTGCCCAAACCCGAACCACTCACTGCCCTCGACCAGGAGTCGGCGATAGGCGGCCCGCTCCGCAGTGAAGGTCATGCCCGCCGGCAGTCGGTTCAGCCATGCGCGAGCCACATCCTCGGTCGTCAAATCGCGCCCATGGGCCTCGAGGAGCTCGAGCGCGAGGACGGAATAGTTGATGTCGTCGTCCGGGGAACTCGACTCGAATCGCCCGCGACAGGCTGCCTCGAAGATCACATCCGGAGCATCCTCGAGATAGGGGATATAATCTCGCAGCGGCAGCGCGTCCGCCTTCGCGAGATAGGCGCTCAGCTCGTCGCGGCCGGATGTGGCCGAGAGGACCTCGACGGCCTTTCCGAGCATGCAGCCCGATACCCTTCCCTCCCAGGCGGCCCTGACTCGACGCTCCAACTCATCCATGAGGTCTTGCCCTTCCCAGAAGGCGGCAGTGATCAGAACACCAGTGGTGGTGGGAAGATGGTCCGGATGGACTAGCCGCGCCCCACCTTCAGCACGTGAATTCGCTTCGGCTTGTGTCCCACTTCGATCGTGGACACGATCGAGAAGCTCGTGGTATCGATGACCGTGACGTTGCCGTTCGAAACCTCATCCTCCTGGGTGGTGACATAGACGAATCGACTATTCGGCGTGAAGGCGAGCCAGTTGGGCATGTCACCCACCGCAATTGAACCAACGAGCTGAAGGTCGGGCAACGAGTAGGCGTGCACTCTTCCATCGATGTTGCTCGCGGCCCAGAGCTGCTTTTGATCTGGACTGATTCCGATTCCGTGGCACTTGGTGAAGGGATCTGGGCTCTCGCGTGTCTCCGTCCAGACGATTCGGGCTGTCTCTCTTCCAGTGGAGAGATCCAACTCGACGAACCCGTGGAGCTGTGAGTACTGCACATAGATCTTTGTCAAATCATCGAGCAAAGCGGCCGGTCGAGGCTGACCAGCGAGCGGGTATACGCGAACGATCTGACGGGTCTCCGCGTCGATCTTCGCAATCTTCCTGCTGAAGATCGATGTCGCGAAGATCCATCTTCCATCCGAGCTGGCGTAGGTGTTGTGTGGCGCGCTCATGGGCGTTCCGTCAGCGGGGTCGACCATTACGATCTGACCGACCATCTCGCCCCGACTCGTGTCGACGATCACCTGCCGTTGCCCCGCCACGTCCGGCGCAAAAAGCAGACGGTCCTCGAGAGCCAATGACGGCTCATTGAGCCGTGTATTGGGCAATTGTGGATCAGGATTCGGTCCAATCGGAGCGCGCCATAGAATCTGATGCGACCGCGCATCGATCGCGATCACCTGAGCCACGTCCTCCAAGGCCACGTAGACTCGGTCGCCTGCGGAAGCCGGGGCGCTTCCGTGTGGCTGGCCACCCACATCGATCGTCGAGATGACAGAGCGCGTGGAATGATCAATGACGCTGATCGAGTGGCTCTGACTCCCAGTGTTCGCGACGAAGAAGTATATGGAAGCAGATTTCGATGTCCCGAGATCGCACGTGACGCCCGCGCATTGGGTCAGCGTGTTCCCGCAACCCGACAAGAGAATCTGTAGGATCAACACAGTGGCAAGGCGCAACGCCTGCCTGTGAGTGATCGCTGAGCTCCTTAGATGAATTAGTTGCACGGCGCACCCAATTCGATCCAACGGCGAATCACTGCGATCTGGGACTCCTTCAACAGGGAATCGGGCGCCGGCATCGACACGCCACAAGGGGGCTGGAGGGTTAGTTCCATCAGCAGAAGACTCGAAGCCGGATCGCCGGGAACGACTCGAAGCAGTTTCGAATCAGCGCAGGCGACGCCGGTGGCCGGGACACCGACCAAGGCCTGGTACGCCTGCTCTCGGCTGCCGAGCTGAAGCGCTGCGGCGGGCGTCTCTGCACCGTGACAGAAGGCTGCAGCGCACCCCACAGGCAGGAGTATGCCCTCGTAGATCCCTGAGAACGTCGGGGCCATCGGCTCAGCAGGGTCCACAGCCCGTGCGATCTCCGCGGGACTCAACGAAATGCAACCCGCGATCACAAGACCGAAGACTGCGCCAAGGATCCGAGATCGACGTGATCTGGACTCGTCGGGGGCTCGAGAATACTCTGACATTGCGTTGATTCTTGGTCGAGATAATCGGGGTGTCAATGGGTCGCCTCGATGAGTAGACCGAGCATCGAAGATACGCGCCGCGCTGAAATTCTGCCGCCTTCGAGACGCGTCCGACACGGCCGCCGAGGCAGAGCGCTCAGCACGCCGCGAATAGAGCGGGGGTCCAGCGCACGCCGATCAATCACTGCTTTGGCGACGAGAAGGCACTCATCGCTGCGCTGATCCGCGAAATCGCAGAGACGTCGGCTCGTCATTTCTGTCGAGTCGGAGCGACGGCCAACCGCTTTTGGATTGCCTGGAGTACCTCTTCGGTGGGAAGATGGAGCGCAGGGGGTTGCGAGCGAAGCGCTGCGCAAAGGCTCGGCGACCCCGAAACACACTCGCGTCGAATCGGCTATGGCCTTCCTGCATGATATCGGGAATCATCGAGACGCAATAACGCGAATCGATAGATTGCGATAAATCGAAATAGATCGAAACCAATTATTAGGCAACGGGAGGGCGTGCCCCCACCCGGTGAGGCTCGGTATGGATCTCAAGCTCTTTGCAACGGTCTTCGCCACGATCTTCGTTGCTGAGCTCGGCGACAAGACCCAGCTCGCAACCATGTTATACGCATCCAACGCCGCTCACCCCAAGCTGACTGTCTTTGCAGCTGCCGCGGCGGCGCTGGTCCTCACTTCCGCGCTTGGCGTCCTGGCGGGCTCCGTGGTCGCCGAGGTCATCAGCCCCAAGGTCGTTCGCTGGGTCGCCGGTCTCGGCTTCATCGCTGTCGGCCTCTGGGTTCTCGTAACAAGCGAGTCACCCGTCGCCTAGCTTCAGCGCCGTTTTCGACACCACCGATCGAGAGCATCGATCGATCAATCGCATTGGACTCACGCCGTCCGACGGCGGGGCGCGGCGAAAGAGAGTCGAATTGCGGCACGGCTTCAGTCGCCGAACGCCGCGCGGGCGCAATTTGCACCAGTCAGGAGGCCGCGGGCTCCGTACCCGGCTCGATCTCGGGAAGCCGGAGCAGCAACAGGAGGCTCAGTGCGAGCGCGATCAGCGCGATGATGATCAGGAATGCGGATACGTAGCTGCCGGTTCGGTCGTAGGAGAGGCCGACGAGGAAGGGCAACGGTGCGCCGATCGGCACGGCGATCAGCGCCTGCAGCCCGCCGACCTGACCGATGACGAGGCGTCCGAAATACGCACCCTGGAAAACGGGCGGCAGGGGGATCACGCCGCCGCCGCCAAAGCCGAGCACGGCACAGCCCGCCAGCATCACGCCAAAGCCGGGCTCCGTCGAGAGAATCGCCCAACCGGTAGCGTGCGCCGCGAGCAGCGCGAAGAGCACGATGCGCCTGTCGATGCGATCCACCATCCACCCCGCGAAGAGCTTGCCCGCCAACGCGCCCGTGGACATCACGGACGGTGCCCAGGCCGCGCTCTGCCTACTGAGACCGAGGTCTTCGCCGAAGGCGACCAGGTGCGTTCCGACGGCTCCCATTGCGGTGAGAGAGATGCCGAACCCGAAACCCATGAGCCAGAAGTTGCGATCGCCGAGAAATCGTTTTGCGGGGATGCGCGCCAGCACCGGCGGCACCACGCTGTCCGCCCGTCCGTCCGGAAACTGACCGACATCTTCCGGACGCTTGACCGCGAAGGCGCCGATCACCGCGGTGGCGAGGACGGCGGCTCCGGTGGCGATGAGCGCGAGCGCATCGCGCCAGCCCACGGTTTCAATCAAGTAGGCGCACAGTGGCGGAAAGCTGAAACCCGCGAAGCTCATGCCGGTGGCCGCCAGGGCCATCGCGACGCCGCGTCGTTCCACGAACCAATTCACGACCAGCACCGTCGCGGGAATCATTCCGTACATCGCTATGCCGGTGCTCGCCAGCGCCATCAGCAGCGCGAGCTGCGAGAGCGACGTCGCGCGCGACATACCTAAGATCGACACCCAGGTGACCGCGATGCCGAGCAGCATGATCCGGCGCAGCGGGCCGCGATCGAGGATCGGCCCGAGGATCGCGCTCGCGATCGTCAACACCACGATGAAGATCCCCATCCCGCCCCCGAGCGCGGCGCGGCTGGCACCGAACTCGGCCTCGAGTGAGGTCATCAGGGGCGCCGACAGGCTGAACAAGCCCATCCCGAGGCCCTGCGCGACCAGTGCGGTCAGGATGATCCGCCCGCCGTGGAAGGGCGGTGCAGAGCCCGGAGAAGTCGGGACCGAGGGGGACGTGGGAACCGGAGCGCTCATGACCGAGCCGCATTCTACCCCAACCGCTCGAGGGGAGTTGCCATGCGGCCGGTCGCAGGGATTGGCTCATGCCCCGCCCAGAACGGAGCTACGCGTTCCAATCCCATCGGGGGATAACATATCCGGTTGGGCTCGATTGGGTTAACCTCTCTGCTCGAACAACCACAGGAGGCTCTACCATGACTGCAAGAAGAATCGCCAGGACCGCGCTGCTTGCATTCGGGCTGCTGCTGTTCGTGAGCGCAGCGCAGGCGGCACCCGTGACCTATGTCCTCAGCACGCCGGGAGTCGTCTGAGGCGGCACATCGGCGAAGGCCCGTGTGGCCGTCCAGCAACTAACTCACGTTTCCTCGGTCGAGTCCGACATGAACGACCACACTGTCACGGTCGCTTTCGACGACGAGAAGCTCGACCTCGACAGCATCGTCTCAGCCCTCAACGACGCCGGGTACGTCGTGAAGGAGCGGACGAAGGTCGAGTGAGCCCAGACGACGCCCGCGGCGTTCCGGCCGGGTGCATTCGGCGCGCCGGGACGCCCGGGCTGCGACTCCGGCGCTGCAACAGCAGATCCGTCAATCTGCCGGGAGCAGGCCATTGCGGGCTAGGCCGCAAGCCCTAGGAAGCGGGCCATATTGCCGCGCATCAACGCGTGCACGTCGGCTTCGGAGAGGTTCTTCAGCTGCGGGAGATAGTCCGACGGCTCGGCCAGACCCTCGCCGTGGGGGAAGTCGGATCCGAAGACAAGGGGCTCGATGCTCGTCATCTCCACCACGCGGTCCACGTTCTCCTCGGGGAAGGGCGCGACCAGGCAGCGCTTGCGAAAGACCTCACTCGGGCGTTCCTCGAGCTTTCCCCAGGTGGCCTTCCGCCCCATCAAGAATGCGTGATCCACCTTGCGCACCACGTAGGGCACCCAGACGCTGCCCTGCTCCGCCAGCAGCAGACAGATATTCGGATAGCGCGCGAAGAAGCCCTGAAGAATCGCCGCACCCACCATTTCCATGGCGGGCCGGTCCCCGTAATAGAAGGCCCACTGGAATGCATTCATGTCCCCTAGCAGACACTCGCGCTCGTCCCACTCCTCGCTTAGACGGCCGTAGAAGGTGGCACTCGCCAGGTGCGTGGTGACCTGGATCCCGGCCTCGTTCACGCGCGTCCAGAACGGATCGAGCTCCGGACGGAACGGGGAGCGGTGGATGGCTGGGCCGCTGCTGATCTGGATGACGCGAGGCACCTCGTCGGCGAACACGGCCTCGAGTTCAGCCAGTGCAAGCTCGGCCGACGCGAGCGAAATAAAAGGCGGCGTGAAGATCCGGTCCTGATAGTTGAAGTTTCACTCGCTCACGACGTAGCGGTTGATGGCGCGGAAATTCGCGTAGAGGCCCTCCAGGTCGTACTCGAACTCGATGCCGAGGCCGAGCGGGCCCATGAAGTTGATCGTGGCCTCGATGCCCTGATCGTCCATCACCGAGAGTCGGTCGGCCGGATTGTCGAGGGCGGGTTGGAGCGCGCGGTAGCGCTCGACGAATTCCCTGCGACCGTCCGCATCGAGGCTTCGGAGCGGGTTCAGCCGGTTCAGGAGCGAGCCGGGGATGACCTTGCTGACATCCCGATCGCTCTCACCGTCGACGCCCGCACCCTTCAGCCCGATCTCTCCGAGCTGGTCGTCGCTGAAGGTGACCTGGAAGCTCTTCGGCGGCATGCGCATCGGACGGCCCGCGTAGAGTGTCTGCACTGCCCCGTCCGGTCCTCGCACGTTCCGCACCGCCTTGTCGCGCTGCTTCGGATCGACGTAGCGCTCGAAGGCGTCGTCCGGGTGCGTCGAGTGTTGGTCGGCGTCGATGATGAGATAGGGAAGCGGTGATCCGGTCACTGAGGACCTCCTTTAACTCCAGATTGCTGAATTACACAGATGCGTTTCAGAATCGAAACGGCTGGGATCGCAGACGACGGCGAACCGAAACGACGCTACTGGGCGCCCAGCTCGGCGAGCAGCGCCTCGGTGGCTCGCCAAAGCCTGGCGGCGGCTTCGGCGTCTGAAGCCACAGGGGTCAGCTCCTTCACCTCCGAGTCCGCGAAGTAGCGTCCGGTGATGCCCTCGACCTCGGGCGATGACGCGACCCGGATCGAGGTCGCGGCCCCCTCCTCCGGCGAAAGCGGTGGCCCGAGTGAGGACAGATCCGGACCGCCTCCTCCCCCTTTCTTCGCGGGCTTCTTCTCTTCCGGTACAAAGCGTGCCTTGTCCTCGGGTCGCAGATGTCCAAGCTCCGTGTCGACATAACCCGGATGGACAGCGTTCACTGAAATCCCTTCACCTTCGAGGCGCCGAGCGAGTTCGGTCGTGAAATAGACATTCGCGAGCTTCGAGTGTCCATAACAGGGAAAGCCGTTGTAGCTGCGCTGCATCTGAAGGTCGTCGAAGTTCAGGCCATCGGGGGCCATCAGGTAACCGTCCGAGGACAGGTTCACGATGCGCGCCGGTGCGCTCTTGCGAATCAACGGAAGGAGCAGATTGGTCAACAAGAAATGTCCGACGTGATTGACACCGAATTGCATCTCGATCCCATCGTGCGTCACCTGACGCGGACCGCGCGTGAGCGCAACACCCGCATTATTGACGAGCACATCGAGGCGATCGAATCCCTCGCAAAATTCCTCCGCGCAGCGCCGCACCGAAGCGAGGCTCGCAAGATCGAGCCCGATCAGCTCGACATCATCGCGACCCGAAGCGCGCCGGATGTCGTCCAGTGCGAGCTTGCCGCGCGCGGGGTCACGCGATGTGATGACGACCCGGGCACCCTTGCCGGCGAGCGCAATCGCCGTCGCCTTGCCGATGCCCGTATTGCCACCCGTGATCAGAACGACTGCACCATCGATATCAAAAGCCACTGCGGATCTCCCTCGCTCCCGAAAGTCATACCCTACACCACGCGTGACGACCCGTGCAGATCCGACCGGCGCAGAAGCCCTGGGAAGGGCTGGGGGTGTCTGGTTCTGGTCTGCTCGACGCGGTGAGATTGCGAATCGAGCCGTGCCCTGCTCTGGGGCAACCCGAAGCAGCTGGGCCCCGAGGCCTTTGCCCTGATGGGCAGCATCGACTCCGATCATCGCTGGACACTCGTGTGGTTCCCAGCGAGAAGTCTCGAGAGAGTCCATCGGGCGCCGAGCCGGCCGCCGCGGCCTACTTGGCGACGAAGAGAAATTCACCATCCTCGTGGCCGGCCTTCACGATCGGTGCGTATTGCGGCGTCTGGTCGGATGCGAGGGCGACTCGACGCCGCAGCCTCGCGAAGAGCTCGCCCGCTTCGAGTAGCCCCTGATTCGCCCGCAGCTCCTGCAAGAGGGCGAAGGCGAAGACCGAGTTCGCACCCGAGCCCGCATCGGACACCGGCTCGACGCCGCCCGAGGTAAGTGCGGTCCTCGATCGCCGCTCGGCGAGCCGAATCAGGTAGCCCGGTGCCCGGTCGGCCACCACGATGCCCCGGGTCAGGGTCCCCGAGTAACAGGAATCCGCGATCACCAGCACGTGCTTGGCCGGCATCGCCTTCAGCTGACGGGTGATGCTCGCATTGGCGATCCACTGGGAGGGGTTATCGGCATCGGCGTCGACGGGCAGCCAATAGCCGTGGTCCTCGGATTCATCCCGGATGCCGTGGCCCGCGTAGTAGACGAGGAGGTTGTCCCCGGGGCCCAGGGTCTTGCGATAGCTGGCCAGGGTGCTCACGATCTGGCTGCGCGTCGCATCGAGCAGCAACTCGACTTCGAATCCGTATTGATCCCGAAGCACGACGGCCATCGCCTCGGCATCCGCACGGGCCGTCTTCAGGGGCTGAAGGGCGGTATAGCGGTCGTTCCCGATGACGAGCGCATGGTAGTTGCCGAGCCTGAGTGAAGAGGCTGCCCGGGCATCCGGAATCGAGCGCGTGACCGAGACCCGCTGTACGAAGCCGGCGCCCGTCGCATCGATCGCGCTGAGAAGGATGTCCGATTGGCCCACCGGGACGGGCCGACTCACGATGACGCGACCGTCCGCAGCGGGCTGCACGGCCTGGCCATCCACTAGCAGCTCCTTGTAGCGGTTGGTGTCCAGAATCGCAACCTGGAACTCGACGTTCTCGCGCTGGGTGGAGACGCTGCTCGGCGCAAAGATCGCCCTCTGATTCCCGCTCGAAGCGGGCGGCCGAGGCGACGTGACCCGGGCGAAATTGGACGGCGCTGCGCCGCCGGGGGCGCCCCCGCCTTTCGCTGCGAGCGCGTACTCATCGTAATGCATGCTTCGCTGCGAGAACAAGGTTTCGCCCCCCCCTCTCGCCGGACGGTCCAGGAGGCGAGCTTGTTGTCGGCGGAGTATTCCGCGACCGCCACGCGTTGGATCTGACCTCTGGCGTGCAGCTCGATCGGCCAGAAGATCAGCTCCGACAGGAAGAGCGTAACCAGATCGCCGCCGACGTAGATCAGGGAACGAAGCTTCGACCAGGCGGGCGGGCCATCGGGGTACTCGTAGCGCGCCTCGACGATGCCGTCGTTCTCGAACATCGAGGTCGGCGACCGGGAGAGCGTGTTCTCGACCTGGGACCGATGCATGTCGGCCGCGATCTGCCGATCCTTCGCCGGCCCCGGCATCGAGAGGGCCACCCAGGCAGCGCATCCCGGGGTGAGAGTCAGGAGCAGCGCGAGGAGCGGGATGATCGCGGCAGAGCGAGGGCACCGGCGATCTCGCGTTCGGGCCGAGTGGGTCATGGCAGAGCGTCCTGGTCTTCCCACCCCCCTCGAGAGGATACGCGAAAATCCTCCTCCGAAAGGAGTGCATGATCTCAGGCGGAAGGTTCCGTCGTGGGGGGCATTCTTCGATGCCGAGGGCCGGATCGAGCGCCTCGATCAGCCCTTTCGCGGGGTTGTAAGAAGAAGCAGACCGGGATGCCATCGTCGTTCTGCGCCCCGAGTCGCCTGGGTCCGCCCGATTGCACGGACACGTTCGCCAGACTGCCTGGCAGCAGCCGCTAGGAGAGGCGACCGGCCGATCGCGATGCTCCCCACACCCGGGGGCGGGGCGGGCTCCAGAAGGGCCCGGAGCGCTGGCCTGGGTCGATTCCCGGGTGCGAATTCCGGTGACCCCACGCCATCGCGGTGTATCCTTGAGGCCACATACCCGACCGAACCGAGCCCGACCGAACCGAGAAGGGAACGCTTATGGCCTTTGACCTCGTCATCAAGAACGGAAGCCTCGTCGACGGGACCGGCAGCGCAGCGCGCCGGGCCGACGTCGCCGTCCAGGACGGCGTCATCGCCGAGGTGGGCCAGGTGAGCGGCGCCGCCGACCGCGTCATCGACGCCTCGGATCTCGTCGTTGCGCCGGGCTTCGTCGATCACCACACCCATTACGACGCGCAGATTTGTTGGGATCCGACGACCAGCTGTTCGCCCTGGCACGGGGTCACCAGCGTCGTGATGGGCAACTGCGGAGTCGGCCTCGCCCCTTGTCGGCCCGAGTCGCGGGAGATCGCGGCCTGGGACCTGGTGAACGTCGAGGCGATCCCCTTCGAGGTCCTGAGCGAGGGGGTCACCTGGGATTGGGAGACCTTCCCGGAGTACATGGACGCAGCGGCGCGCCGGGGCTCCGCGACCAACCTGGGATTCCTGTGCGCGCTCACGCCCTTCCGCCACTACGTGATGGGCGAGGAGTCGATGGATCGCGCGGCCAGCGCGGAGCAGACCACGCAGATCGCTGCTCTGCTGCGCGAAGCGATGAACGCGGGGGCGCTGGGCTTCAGCACGACCGTTGCCCCGCAGCACATCGGCTACCAGGGCCGGCCGCTGGCCTGCCGCCAGGCCAGTCGGGACGAGATCGAGGCCTATTGCGGCGTCCTGCGCGAGCTCGGCCGGGGCACCATCGCGCTCAACCTGAACGCGCGACCGGGGGAGGTCGACGAAGACGAGCAGGCACTCCTCGATCTCCTCGTGACCGCAAGCCAACGACCGGTCACGTGGCTCGCCATGCTCGTGCGGGACGACCAGCCGCAGCTGTGCCGCGAGACGCTCGAGCAGACCAAGACGCTGCTCGACCGCGGCGCGAGACCCCAGGTTTCCTGCCGGCCCTTCATCATGCAGATCGATCTCAAGAACCCCTTCGCCTTCGGGAGCCAGCCGGCGTGGAAGCCGGCCTTCAACAAGAGCGTCGAGGAGCAGCTGCGGATCTACCGCGATCCCGCCTTCCGCGACGCCGTGCGCGGCAACATGCAGCTCCCCTTCTTCAACCAGCTCGAGGTTCACCACACACAGCACCCGGGTCAGCAGGGGCTGCTCGGGAAGACCGTCAGTCAAATTGCGAAAGAGCGCGGCGCGGATCCCATCGACACGCTGCTCGACATCGCGGTCGAGGCCGAGCTCGAGGTCGAATTCAGCATGGAGGCCCTCAACACCAACGAGGACGAGCTCGAGTACCTCGTGACCCACGATCAGACGTTGATCGGCCTCTCGGATGGCGGCGCCCACGTCGACCAACTCTGCGATGCGGGCTACTGCACCTATCTGCTCGGCCACTGGGTTCGCGAGAAGCAGGCCCTCAGCCTCGAGCACGCAGTCCGGCGCATCACCTCCGAGCCCGCCGACTTCTTCGGGCTCCACGATCGCGGCCGCATCGCCCTCGGCAAGGCCGCGGATTTTGCGATCTTCGACCCCGACTCTGTCGGGTCCGATCGGCGCGCGGAGATGCGCCACGATCTGCCCGCCGGAGGCCGGAGGATGGTCATGCAGGCGCGCGGCATGCACTACACGATCGTGAACGGAGAGGTTCTCTTCGAGGGGCAGAAACACACCGGCGCCCTGCCCGGCCAGGTGCTCCGGAGCGCCTGAAGACGCCATCTACCTGGCTGGATGGCCTAACCAGTCTCAGTCTCCGGTCGGCAGCTCTCGAATCTTGATATTGCGGTACCAGACGACGTCGCCGTGATCCTGGAAGGTGATGTGACCGCTCGTCGCCAGGCCGTGACCCTCGGTGTCAGCGAACTTGCTGGCGGCGTGCGCGCGCTCCCATTCCGGGCTGCCGCGGGTGATCTCGAGCAGCTTTTCGCCGTTCAGCCAGTGCTCGATGTGACTACCCTCGACGCGGATGCGTGCCGTGTTCCAGTCGCCCACGGGCCTGGCGGCCCGTCGCGTGCTGGCCTTCAGGTCATAGAGGTCGCCGGCACGATGCCTCTCGATCTCGCCATCGCTGTGGCCATCGTCGTCCAGCACCTGCATCTCGAGACCGTAGGTCCAGGCCAGCGACGCTTCTTCGTCGGGTACGAGGTAGAAGATCCCGCTGTTGCCCCCCGCCGAGATCTTCCAATCGACCCGCAGCTCGAAGCTACCGAAACGTTCCCGGGTCATCAGATCGATGGCCGCTGTCGAGAAGGGATTGATGTGGTTCCAGATGAGCCCGAAGCCCGAGACATCGCGCGTGAACTCGAATGCCCCGTCCTCGATCACCCAAGCCTCGATGGCGTCGTCCTCGGCACCGTAGATCTTCCATCCCTCGAAGCTCTCGCCGTCGAAGAGCAGCCGCCAGCCCGCGGCGCGCTCGGCCGCGCTCAGGGTGTTAGGGAGCCCTTCGCGAGCCAGCGTTCCCGGAAGGACGTTCATCGTGTACCAGGCCTCGTTGACCCAGAGCGACTCGCCCTGCGCCGATCGAATTTCATCGCCCATATTCAGATAGACGACTCGACCTGCGGCCAGGCCGGCGACTGTCAGGGACGCGACACGACGATCCTCGGACAAGGCAACGGCGCGCACCGGAAGTTCCCTGAGGTCGTATTTTGGCCCACCGTAGACCTCGGAGGGAATGTAGAACCACTGCGACAGACTGAAATCGTCCGGCCCGAGTGTCAGATCGGATGCCAGCGCTTGGCTAAAGTGGATATCGAAGCCGGCTGAGGTCGCCTCGACCCGCAAGGGTTCGAAGGCGGGCTCGGAGCCGAAACGCAGCAGCTCGAGACCGAATCTTTGTTTGCCATACTCGCCCCAGTTGCCGCGGCTTCCGACCTGCCCGACCACGATCGCTCCGTCGGGCGCCTCGAGGAGTCGATTGACGGGGGCCTGCAGTCCGCCACTGAAGTGAAAGGCCGCGCCCTGCAGCTGGCCGCCGACCTCCTGCAAGACCGCGCGCTTGATGCCGCCGTTGAAGACGTCACCGAAGATCACGTGGCCCGCGTAGGGCCCCTGAGTGAGCACGAGGGGTTGGGTGGGTGAATTGCCGACTTCGCTCTGCGGCAGCCACAGGGTGGGTGGAGTCACGGGGCCATGCTCGAGGTCGCGCTCGTCGGCCGGGGCGCGCCAGCCGTAGTCCTCCCCGGTGCGCACCCGGATCAGCTTGCTCGCCGGGAGCCAATCCCCCTGGTTGTCGGTGACTAGCAGCGAGCCATCGGGTGTCCGAGCCAACCCGTTCGGGGTTCGCAGACCGCTGGCGATGAATTCGAGCTCGCCCGTCGCGAGAGACACTCGAAAGACCTTGCCCCGATCGGGCGTCTGCTGCCGACAGCTCTTGCCGCCGGTGAGCACGCAGATCGAGAGCGAGCCGTAGAGGTGAGCTCCGATGTGTTCGAGTCCGAATCCGAACTCGTGAAAATTGGAGGTGACGCGCCAGTCGTTCGTCAGGCTGCGGTATTCATCGGTCCAGCCGTCGCCATCGAGATCGACGAGCTGCGTGAGCTCCTGCTTCTGCATGACGTAGATGTCGTCACCGACGACCGCGAGGCCGAGCGGCTCGTGCAAGCCCTCTGCGATCCGCTCGATGCGCACCGCCTCGGCCCCTGCGTCCCACGCTTCCACCGCAAAGACAGCGCCGTCGCGATCCCAGGTCGCGACCCCGAGCCGTCCATCCGGCAGCCAGGCCAGCCCGCCCACCTGAGGCGTGAATTCCGGCGGATTGATCCGCATCGCCGTGAGAGACGGGTGCAGCGTCTCGGGCCGAGGCTCGGTTTCGAAAGCACGACTCCAGGTCGCGACGGCTCCGAAGGCCTCGGTGTCGACACCCAGCGCGTCCGCGGGCTCCATCTCGAGAACCAGTCGGGCCAGGCGCTGTGCCTCTTCGCGAGGCAGCGCCGAATGGGGCGTCATGGCGACCGAACCCCATTCGCCCTCGCTGCCCTCGATGATCTTCGTCGCCAGGCGATTCACGGTCGTCGCGGGGTTCATGCCTTTGTAGCGCAGCGCGATCTCACTCCAGGCCGGGCCAGTGATGCGCTCGCGCTCGTTGTGGCAGGTCGAACAATCGTGAACGGCAAAGGCGTCGTTGTCGAGCGGCTCGGCCTGCTCGCGACTGATCGGCATCGACGGCGCATCGAACCATTGCAGCAGGCGTGTCTCCCCCGCCGCAATGACGAGAAGCGACTCTTCTCGAAGGGCTTGGTTTTGAAGAGGCTCCTCGAGAAGCCGGCCCTTCGTCTCCAGCTCGCCAGAGGCGGAATCGACTGCGAGCGCCACCGCCGGACCCGGCCCCGAGGCGGTCGTAAAACGCCGCTCGAGCCCGACCCGAGTCCCCTCGGCGACACGCTCGGGCCACTCGGTGATGGTGCGGACTCCGCCCGAGTCGTCGCGCAGCTCGAATCGCAGCCAGACGGCGCCCGATTCTGGATCCAGGCCGTGAGCGCGCCAACGCACGCCGGCTGGATGCCAGGCGTCGCCCTCCCGTACACGCCAGGCCGTGGTCACTGGCGGGCGCAAGTAGGCGCGTCCGCTGCTGAGTGGCTCGAAGCCGTGCTGCGCGTCGTAGACGGGTCCCCTGAAGTCGATCTCGCCCTGCCAGAGCTGGTGGATCGAGGCCGTCTCGGTGCTGTAGCTGAGCCAGAGTTCCGGCGCGAGCGCAAGCGAGAGCATGCGAGGACGACCGTCGAGACTGCTGCGCAAGACCCAGGGCGAGTGCCCGCGCCCCGCGTAGCTGCGGCGGCCGAAACCGGCCCGATCTTCGGGCGGGCTCGGGAAGAACTCGTCGCGCAGCACGACGATGAACTCCCGCGTCGTGAAGGCCCCGATGCTGCCGCGGATGCCGGGCGGCTGCTGGGAGAGCCACACGCGAAAAGCACCCCAGCCGAGGAGCAGGAGCAGCGACATTACGCCTAACGTGAACAGGAGAATCCGCTTCAGATCTATCTCCCGTCGAGGTTCTCGGGTGCGCATCGCTGGCTGGCGGCCGCGCTGCCTAGAGCGCGGACTCGGCCGGTGCAAAGTCGGCTAGCGCTACGCGCAGCTCGGTGCAGACGAGCTCGACGTGGCGTCGCGCAAGGTCCTCGGGCATGCCGGCAATGCTGGACCAGAAGTAGATCTCGACCGCGGGGGTGCCGGCCAACCACTCGCGGATCATGGCGGCCGCGGCCGCCGGCGTGAAGACACCAATCTGCGGCGGCGCGCCGTCCGGCCCGGGCTGGCGCCACTTCTCGGGATCGATCGGGCGCGGCGCCTTCAGGCTACTGCCCTCGACCATATAGCGGCGGTAGCTATCCCACTGGTAGCGAAAATGGGGCGTGACGCGGTGCCAGACTTCCTCGGGATCGTCGGCGAGGATGAAATGAACCGGCCCTGCCATCCGCGCGCGCTGCGCGGGGAAGCCAGCTTCCTCGAGACCGCGCTGGTAGGCAACAGCGAGCTCGCGCCCCACCGACAGCAGCCCAACGCCGAGTCTTCCGGCGTGCCGCGCACCCGTCGGCGTCGCGAACCCGCACCAGATCGGAAACGGATCCTGAAGCGGTCCGGGCGTGACGAGGCCCTTCGCAAAGATCTCCCGGATCTCGCTCGCGCGCTCGCGCACGACCTTGAAGCGGTCTTCCATCGGCGTCTGGTAGGCGGCGAATTCCGGTACGCGGTAGCCCGCGCCGAGTCCGAGATCGAAGCGGCCGCCGGAGACGAGATCGACGATGGCAGTTTGTTCGGCGATATCGATGGCCCGGCGAAAGGGCGCTAGCAGCACAGCGGTTCCGATGCGCAGCCGCCCGGTCCGGGCCGCGAGGGCGGCGGCGTAGGTGAGCGGTTGCGGGAGATAGCCGTCTTCGAAGAAATGGTGCTCCGAAATCCAGACGGAGTCCGCCCCGAGTCGCTCGGCCTCTTCGACGACCTCGATGGACTCTGCGTAGAAGCGGTCCCAGGGCTTGCGCCATTCGGGTGGGTTGCGGAGGTCCTGGTAGATTCCGACACGCATCTGATCAGCATAGCCAGCTGCACCGAAGCGGCTACACCAGTTCAGGAGATCGGAGTGTCGGAGGCGGCTCCAAGAGCCTCTCGGCGGATTCCACACCCACCGCCTATAGAGAGATCTCCAGCGGCGGCGCGATGAGTCGGCCTTCGATGAACAGGATTGCGACCGCTCGATAAGCCCCTCAGTGAGCGCTGCCATAGATTCCCATTCTCGCATCCCCTCAAGGCAGATGGCGGTGACCCTGAAAACTGATAAGCGCCATCCTGAACGAGGCGCTCACTCTTAATGAGCAGGTCGTCGGTTCGAGTCGGATCGTCTGCTCCCTTTATGTCTGCGGAATGGTTGGGGAATCGGCGCGGCCCCATTTTCCGGGGTCGCGCCGATCAGGTCCAAGTCATCTTCAAGTCATCTTGAAGCTTTGAAAACTTCTTGGAGATCCGCTCTGACAGAGGCCGGAGTCTCTCCATGGCTGGCCCGCGGTCCCGTGCACGCCAGTAAACCACTCGCCTGAACGCCTTCCAGTAGGCAGCTTTCCAGTCGTTCACCTCGCCGTTTGGCTCCGGTCCCGGCGGACCCCTCTGCATCGAGGACGAACGCCACGAGCCCGAGAAGACGCTCCTTCACGAAGTCTTCCGGGAGCAGCTCGAGCCCTTCCTGGCGTGTTCGAGTCGGGACGTGTGGTGCCCGGCACGCGCCGCGTGGCGCGCACGGCTTCAACGGGCGAAGAGGGAAACCAGGAATCTCCTTGTGCGATCGACCGGCCCCGGACGTATCCGCCGCCCAAGGTTGAAGCCGGGTCGGTGTCCAGGATCCCAGAGACGGAGCGAGCGTCCGCCGCCGGGACCGAGGCCGACTTCGGTGCCTCGCATAGCGCTCAGGCGTATCAAGCGCCCGGCCTACCTAGCAGGCGGTACTGCGGCCGGTTCCCTCTGCTCGGCCTCAACGTCTACCGTGGGCGGACCTGCTGCAGCGAGTTTTTGGTGTCCAAGCTCCGATGTCAGTGTGGAAATCCGATTCGCTTCGCCAACGAATTCACAGAGGAATGGCTGCGGTCCACGGAGCTCTGGTGTCGGGCTCCGGAAACACCCCCGGTCTGCTAGATTCCACACCGGCGAAGGATCCCAGGAGGACACGGACGTGTCGACGAGCCTCGCCTCTCCCCACCCCGGAGCGTCCGACACCGGGACGCCCCTGGCGACGAGCACCGAGATCGCAGCACTCCAGGAAGAGATCTGCACGCATCTCGTGGCCGCGATCGAAGCGACCACGCTCACCCTTGAACCCTTTCCCTTCATCTACATCGAGGGTTGCTTCCGGGATTCCCTCTTCCAGGAGCTGATCGCGAACTTGCCCGAGGACGACTTCTACGAGCCGCTGCTCCACAAAGATGCGCTGCGCCCGGATGGAACCAGCACACGCTCCCAAGGCTCGCTTGCCGAGGAGCGGCTTCACCTCCTTCCCGAGGGTCGCTCGCGCGATCTGTGGACGGCCGCGACTCGCGCGGCTCAAGACGAGCGGGTGAAGATGGCGCTGCTGCGAAAGCTCGAGCCCGGAGTTCGCGAGCGTTGTGACCAGCCTCTCGAGGAGATCGAGGCCTACTCGCGGCCTGCGCTGAACCGGGACGTCCCGGGCTACAAGATCCTGCCCCACACGGATACGCAGGCGAAGATCCTGTCCGGGCTGCTGTACCTCCCGCTGTCCCAAGACCAGCGGGGTCTGGGTACGAGCCTCTACACGCCCAGGATCAGCATTCCGGGATTCAAGCGCTTCAATCTCGTCAAGACGGTGCCCTATGCCCCGAATACAGGGGTCGTCTTCGCCGTGACCCGGCGAAGCTTCCACGGTCGCGAACCGATTCCCGAGGGATCCGGAATCCGCAACTACTTCGCACTCACCTACTACAACGATCCCACGCAGCGCGGCTACTAGCGCCATCCCTCGCGTGGTCACGCACGGGTTCGATTCGTGGCGGGCCCGATTCCGGTCTCAGGCACATGCGCGAGAGCCGTAGTCGTAGTTGCGCGACAGCCGCTCGGCCAGCATGGAGTCCAGTACGAACTGCTCGTCGGCGCTGAAGTCCTGCTTGTAGCCACCGACCACACCCTGCGCACCTTGTAGGAGTTCGGATCATCGCCGTTCCAGGGCTGGAGCTTGTCCGAACGGTAGTAGCCATCGCGCTCGAGGAGCTTCGGATTGTCGAAGTTCGTGAAGCGCAGGGTTTCGGCGATATCGACCGCGTCGCACTCGAGTCCGATGTAGTCCGCCAGTCGCTGAAACACTCCGCCGGGATCTTCGCTCAACGCCTCGTAGGAGATGGCGATCGGTGTACAGACCGGGTTGGTGTAGAACCGGGTGAACTCGATTCCTTCCGCGGCAAGCCGATCCAATGAGGGCGTCTCAATCGAACTGCCGTGGAATCCAACGTCGTTCCATCCGAGGTCATCGGCCATCATGATGACGATATTTGGACGATCGACTTCGGAGTAGGCGTCTGTGGCGCATAGCGTGGACCAAATGGTCAGTATGAACAGTATTCGATAAACGCTGATGGCTGAGGGCATGGTGGATTCCTGTGAGTACGCAGCACTAATGGGCGAGCTGTAGACTGGCCAACGTCACCTTCTCCACGCTGATCGCTGGCAGTTCGGTCCTCGGCGCCGGGCGGGTCCATCGAAACAGCATCGTGCCTTGCCGATGGCCAGCGGTCGTGATCCAATTGGAGAGGCCAGGATCCTTCTGGGAGACGATCAGTTTGACTTCGCCATTTTCACCGGCGCTGGCGCGATAGTTATTGGTATGAACGTTGAAGTAGCGGTAATCCAGATTCTCGTACCAACGATTTAGCAAGCAGAAACCCCAGTACGCCAAGCCTTTCGGCGGGATAAAGCGAATCACCAAAGCTTCGTCTTCTTGTAGGTCGAAATAACCCGGCTGTAGAATATGGCCCTGAGGCAGGGTGACATCCTCGCTCTCCAACTCCGCGTTGTCGCCGCCAGGAATAATCGGGTCGAATATCCGATTCTTACCGCGAACAGCACCGACCTTGGTTAGCTTAGGCCAGAAGGAGGCGTTGTATTCGACCGAACGGGCGGTCGCCATCAAGCGCTCACGCAAATGTTCCAAGGTCAAGTGTTCCGGCGAGCCCACACTGTGCAAGGGCTCGATCTTCAGATCGGCCGGTTGATCCTTATCCCAGTCGAAACGATACTGACGGATATACAAGAAGTTGGTCTTGGGGGTCGTTCTGATCCAATTGCCTTCGTGGAGCTCCGGGCTGAGAAACACCTGAAAGCTGCCGTCCTCGGCCACTTGCAGATTCTGCTCCGTGAGATGGGCCACGTGTTTGCCCCTTTCACCGCTGCGTAGACGGCCCTCGTACACCGTCATCTCGATCAGTGGCGTAGTGCCGCGCTGGCCGCTTATGCGATAACTCTTTGCTCCGTCGATGAAGGCATCGAAATACAATTCGTCCGGATTATTGCCGCCAAATTTGCGGGTCGGTGTCTCGGACTGCCAGATCACCGGCCGTTCGGGGTCGTAGTGTTCCAGTTCCGACAACAGACTCAGGCGTAGCATGCGGCTCAGGTAACGATAACCCTCGGCCCGATCCAGTTCGTTGTCGTCCGGGGAGTAGAACTCGATGGCTGAGCCGGATTTCTTGAGCTCGTCACAAAACTCGCTCCAAAGCAGGCTGTATCGATCTCCACTACGACCGAGCAGCTGGCGCCAGTCCAACTGTAGAGCGATTGCTGTAGCCAGCGCAGTGGTCAGTATCAGCAGTGCCAGTTTATAACCGGCCATCGAAAAGGTCTTCGAAAACGCTTTCATGCCCAATTCTCCTCTACAAGAACGACCGCCTGGACACGCCACCCGGACCCACCACTCCCCTTTTTCAAGGCCTGTCTTCAAGGCCGGTGATGACCTTGGCCTGCGAATCCCGCCAGGGTTCCATCTCCAACCCATGGCACGGAGCCATGCGTCGCCGCCATCCAGCGTGGGCGGCAGCGATACTGGATCAGCGCTTTTCCCAGACCGGGTGGATCGGAGCCTTGCCGATCATCTGGGCGGGAGAATAGCCGCCCTCGCTGTGGCGCGGCGCGGGATAGCCGACCCACTTCCATCCCGCATAATCGAGATTGCCGCGCGGCGCGGCGCGTAAGTGAAACAAGCAAGGTTTCAGCATCCCCAGCCAAGTAGCAGGGTGGCAACGTGCCCGAATTCACCAGCGATTTGGCCCGATCCGCCAGTCGTACCGCCTCGCGCTTGTACTCGTCTCAAAACTTCCTTCTGCTCGCCATGACAGTCCTCCGGACCCAGTATCGGCCCTTTCGGATGTGTCCGCGAAATCAGGGGAGAACCCCAGGTGATTTCTTGGAGGGCAATGAGGAGAGAGTGCCGGCTAGAGGTTCTCTTGTCGCCCAGAGGCGTCAGTGAGAACGGCGAGCCCGCCCGCGGATTCCCTGTAGTACCAGGAGACCCAACGCGGTGAGATGCACTGTCTGACCTATGTCCCCGTTACGGGCCCGTTACGGGCTCCTGATCGCCGATCGCAGCCCTCGCCTCGGCTATCGACCAACGGGGGCTTCTCTTGCCGTCCATTGAACCCTTCCTCCATCAATATGAGAAATCAGGCTCGCTGATACGGGGTGCGCGCTCAAGATAGGATTGGTGAGCCGGTTACAGAGACCGAGGTGAATATCCGTGCGTCAATATTCATTTGCCAGCATCTCGAGCAGCATGACCACGCACTCTCCGCTAGCCAAGCACAGCCAGGACAGGACGACCGGGATCGACAGAACGTCTGCGGCAATGCTGGCGGGCAACAGGATGGCCAGCACCACCACGTTCTTGGGTGTTCGGATGTTCGCCTGTCCAAGCAGTCTTTCGGGGTTTTTTGCCGTGAGCGACAGATTCCCGACGTACCTCGAGATGAGAATCGTGACGGTGCATTTGTCTGCGACCGCGTTCTTCGGCCATGGCTTCGTCTCGCCGTTGGACGCCGCCTTCTTTTGTGCGCCGACTCCTTCGATCGCGTAGCGGATACCGGGCATCAGGAAGGAATTGCCCAGCTCCGTATGCCTCAACACCCGAACGGAATCACATTCATCGAGTCTCGGGTTGAATTCTATATTGATCTGCTTCGAAAGTGCGCCCTTGTATTCGGTGCTCACCAGCATCTGCACATGCTTCGGAGTCGCTTCATTCAGCTCCACCCAGGCCGCCCGAATGGGTACATGCTCGAACTCCTCTTAGGTCATTTTTGTGAGACACCCCGTAACGAGTACACCGAGTGCCAGCGAGACCCGTGTAGCCACTGTCTGCCAGGGCATCCAGCGTCCTCCCCTATGCCGAGTTTCCGCCCTTGTCTCGAGCATAGCCCGCAGTGCGTCGCCGGCGGCGGAAAACAGCGAGGATTGAGACGGTCGCCACACCGGCTCGTTGAAAGAGAGCGGTGCACGACCTGCTTTGCCTCCTCGCTCGGGTTGCAATCCATCCGGGAAGCGGCGCTTTGGGAAAGCGATCGGTATCACGCAAACAACGACAGGCTGAGTGCGAGTAGGCGATATCGGCTGCGTCCTTGCCGCCGCCAACGGCCCTTGCCGCTATCTTCGTCGCGATGCTGCGCCGAATACTCCCTCTACTCTATTCGCATTCTTCCGCTCTCCGCCGAAGCCGAGACCTTCACGGGCAAGGTCGTGGGCATCACAGACGGCGACACGATCGCGGTTCTCGTGGCAGAACGCTCCATCAAGGTCCGCCTGGCTGAGATCGACACCCCCGAGCGCGGCCAGCCGTGGGCCTTGCGGGCCAAGCAGGCGCTCTCCGATAAGGCGTGTCGCCGGATCGGGACAAATCCTGCAGTTTCAGATTGATTGACATAACTGCCACTTAGCGGCGCTCGCGAAATGCACTGTCTGACCTATGTCCCGATATTTCGATACCCAGCTCGAGCAATTCACCGTGAATTCGAGGAGCACCCCAAGCGACATTCATCTCTGCCAACTCGATGATCAGCCTACGAACTTCGACGGAGATTCGAGGCCGGCCAGGACCACGTTTTCTACTCTTCCACGGCCAGAAGAGCCGGAGCCCCTTGCGATGCCAAGTCAAGACAGTGGATGGCTTCAGCATCGCCAGGCTTTCCCTCCAGCCATCCCAGAAGCGGAAGAGCAGAGCCCAGAAGACACGGTCAACGGGCCGAATTGAGCCGCGGTCCTCGATGTATCACGTACGAGAGTTGGTGGCGCAGCACCATATTCTCGGCGACGAGATCGGCGCGGTCCTTGAGTACGGCAGTAACAAAAAAGAGCATCAGTGGGAGCTTGCGCGGCATTCGGCGAATCATAGCCCCAGCCCGAATGCGCAGGAAAAGCCAGCAGATCCGCCTTCGTATCGAATAATGACGAGACACAAGTTGCAAGTTGCAACCTGGAGGCCAGAATGTACTGGAACGCAGCTGTCATGAAGCTTCGCTGAATCGCGTTCTTTGATCAGACGACCGGAGCAATCACATCGAACCGATTGCAACCGATCGAATGCTCGAACATAGTGTCGACTGATGCGCGGTCACACAGAGAGGAGAAAGCTCGTCCGTGAGCGACCTATTTGACGTCGAAGGCAAGATCGCCCTGGTTACGGGGGGGTCGCGCGGTATCGGGCGTATGATCGCGCGAGGGCTCGTGGCACGCGGCGCAACGGTCTATATCACCGCGCGCACTGGCTGCGAGGAGACCGCACGCGAGCTCTCGGAAGAAGGACGCTGCCGACCGCTCCAGGCTGATCTCTCCCAGGAGGCTGGCGTTCGCGCCCTGGCCGCAGCGCTGCGGAGCGCCGAGCCTGCACTGCACGTACTCGTGCACTCGGCGGGCGCACATCACGTCGGGTCGCTCGAGGATCACTCGATCGCGGCCTGGGACGATATCTGGTCGGTCAACGTGAAGGCGTTCTTCCAACTCGTGCAAGAGCTCCAAGCCGAGCTGAAGGCTGCGTCGCAACCGGGTGATCCGGCGCGGGTGATCGCACTGGGATCCGCCGATGGAACGCACGTACCCCTGATGGATGTCTACGCCTACGGAGCCAGCAAAGCCGCGCTACATCATCTCGTGGCCCACCTCGCGCGCAAGCTGGCTCGGCGGGGCATCACCGTGAACGCGATCTCACCTGGCGCCTTCCCGACCGACATGTTGGGCCCCGCACTCGAGCGATGGGGCGAGGAGGGGGTCACCAAGGCAGTGCCCATGCGGCGTTTCGGGGAGCCCAGCGACATCGAGGCGGCCGTCCTCTACCTGGTCTCGCGCGGAGGCTCCTATGTGACCGGCGCGATCCTGCCGGTGGACGGGGGTCTGGCTCTGGTGTAGCTCTTCAGCGGAAACTCGCCGGTGCGCTATTGCCTCCCCTAATGCCAAACCTAACGCCAAAAGGAGATCCACACATGGCCCTCGACCTTCGAGAACTCCTCGACCCCCAGACTACAGCGGTCCTCACCATGGAGCTGCAGCGCGGCGTCGTGGGCGACCTCTCCGTGATGCCCGCGCTGCGCGACGCGGTGGAGGCCGAGGATGTTCTACCGCACACCGCGCGCCTGCTCGCCGCCGCACGTGGCGTCGGCGCTCGAGTGGTCCACTGTACCGCGATGTTTCGCACGGACCGGGCCGGCTCTCCCGCGAACTACCCCTTCGCGGCTGCCTCCCTCAGGAAGCCGCTGGCCCTGGTCATCGGCTCTCCCGAGGTCGAGGTCGTACCCGATCTCGGGCGCGAAGCCTCCGATCTCGAGTCCGCCCGCCTTCACGGCATGGCCCCCTTCATCGGCACGAACCTCGACCCCACACTGCGCGCCGAGGGGATCCGCACGGTCGTCGCGACTGGCGTCTCGGTCAACATCGGAATCTTCGGCCTGACACTCGAAGCCATAAACTTCGGCTATCGCGTGGTGATCGCGACCGACTGCGTGACGGGACTTCCCGCCGACTACGCCGAAGCCGTTCTGAAAAACAGCCTCAGCCTACTGGCCACCCAGCTGACGTCGGAGCAGATCCTCGACGTCTGGGAAGGCTGAACGATTCGGCGCCGACTCGCCTCACGGCACCCTGCGCGGTATTCGACCCCGCTGCCCGCCCCACATCGCCCGCTCGGACGCCGAGACTCGTGGCCCCGCTGTGCCAGAAAGTGAATTGATTCTGAATCAGCGCTGGAACATAGTCTCAAACCATGACCGAGACGCCGCAGCCCGCCGCAGCCGAGCTCGAGAACTTCCGTCGAGAAGTGCGTCTCTGGCTCGACGAGAACGAGCCGCCCAAGCCGGACTTCAAGCTTCCCGACAGCTTCCTCGAGGTCAGCTCGAGCGAGCAGTTCGAACACCTCCAAGCCTGGCAGCGCTCCGTCTACGACGCGGGATACCTGGGAATGACCTGGCCTGGCGAATTCGGTGGCGGGGGCCGTCTGCAGATCTATCAGGACATCGTCAACCACGAGATGGCGACCCAGAATCGGCCCTTCATGCTGAACGTCGTCGGCCTGATGTGGGCCGGGCCGGTGATCCTCAAGTTCGGCACGCAGGAGCAGAAGAAGCGCTACCTGGCGCCGCTGCTCCGAGCCGACGAGATCTGGTGCCAGGGCTTCTCGGAACCGGAGAACGGCTCGGACCTCGCCAACGTCCAGACCACCGCCGTTCGCGATGGCGACGACTACGTGATCAACGGAACCAAGATCTGGACGAGTCTGGGCACACAGGCCCACCACATGATCCTGCTGGCGCGCACCGATCCCGATGCCGGGAGCAAGTACCGGGGGCTCACCTTCTTCCTGGCGCCCGTCGATGGTCCCGACGTCGAGAAGCGACCGATCCGCAAGATGACCGGGGAGTACGGCTTCAACGAGACGCATTTTGACAACGCCCGGGTGCCGGCATCGTGCATGTTGGGTGAGGAGGGACAGGGCTGGGCCATCGCCATGGCGACGCTGGCCTTCGAACGCTATGCGGAGGGAGGCCAGGCCGGCGGACTCGACATGGTGCAACTGCGGGTCGCCGAGCTGGTGGAGATGGCGCGCGAATGCCGACGCGACGGACGCCCGGCGATGGAAGACCCGGTCGTGCGCGAAGAGCTGGTGCGACTCTGCGTCGAGGAGCAGGCCCTGGACATGAACGAGGTCCGCCGAGACATTCCCGGCCTGTGCCGCGAGCGGCCGGACGCCATCGGATTGATGAGAAAGCTCGTCACCTCGGAGTTCCGGCGTCGCATGAGTCGCTTTGCTGTCAGTCTGCAAGGGGAGGCCGCAAAGCTCTACGTCGGCGACCCCGCCGCCTACCAGGACGGCGACTGGCAGCTTCACTACATGAACGCGTATTCGGTCACCATCGGCGGAGGCACGAGCCAGATCCAGATGAATATCCTCGGTGAGCGGGTGCTTGGCCTGGACAAGGGGTGACGGGTGGCGGAAGCGATTGCATTCAGCGAAGAGCAGGAGTTGATCGCGAGCAGCGCACTCGACTTGCTGCAGGGTCGTTGCGGCTTCGACGCCGTTCGCGAATGGATGCAGAGCGACTCGGGCTACGATCCGGGCCTGTGGCGGGAGATCGCAGAGCTCGGCTGGCTGGGCATGGGCATTCCGGAGCCGCTCGGCGGCTCCGGCATGGGCGCGATCGAGCAGGTCTCGGTCATCGAGTCGATGGGCCGCCAGCTATTCGGCTCGCCCTTCCTCGCGACTGGGCTGGCGGCCGAGCTTCTGATCCTGACTGCCAGTGAAGAGCAGAAGCGGCGTTGGCTGCCCGCTCTGGCCTCGGGGGAGACGATCGGTTGTGTCGCGCTGGCCGGGAACACCGGAGCCTGGGACCTGGATGAGCTGACGGCCCGGGCCGAGTCCGATGGCACGCAGCTTCGACTCGAAGGCGAAAAGTGCTTCGTGCTCGACGCCCAGAACGCGGACCTGTTGCTGGTCGCGTGCAGCTTCGGCGGCGAGCCGGCTGTGGTCGCGATAGAGCGGTCACAGCTTCCCGATGGGGCGCTTCGCATGGAACGCCTGATCGACGAGACGAGACGCAGCGCACGTCTGAGCCTCGACGGCGTAAGCCTGTCCTCGGACTCGCTGCTGCGGGCTGGAGACGTCGGCGGCGCCCTGCGCCGAGTCCAGCTGCTGGGGGCCCTGCTCGTCAGCGCCGAGATGGCCGGGACGGCCCAGGGAGTGCTTGAGCTGACGATCGAATACCTGAAGACGCGCGTTCAATTCGGCAAGAAGATCGGCAGCTACCAGGCGCTGAAACACCCGATGGTCTGGATCATGGCCGGCATCGAACACAGTCGTTCTCTGCTCTACCGAGCGGCCACACTGTGGGATACGGGTGCGGACAGCAGTGAGATCGAAATCGCCGTGCGCATGAGCAAGGCGCAGTCGGGCGAAACCTGCACGCATGCGGTCGATCGCGCAATTCAGTTCCACGGCGCCTTCGGCTTCACCTGGGATTGCCACGCCCAGCTCTTCTTCCGTCGAGCGCAATGGGCCGAATACACTTTTGGCGACGCGGCGCACCACCGCAGGCACCTGGCCGGACTGCTATTCGGGAAGCCTGCGACTTGAGGCCGCCGCTCTTCGTCCGAATGCTCTTCGTCCGAATGAAGGTGCCGACATGACCATGGCTCCGATTGGCGACGCGCTCGATCGGCTCGCGATCAATGCGCTCGCAACACCCAGCAAGCCGGCGCTGATCGACGACCGTCCGGACGGATTCCTGCGCGTCGTCACGTTCTACGAGCTGAACCAGATGGTCAACCGCATCGCCAACGCGCTGGTCGAGGTGGGCTTCGGTTCGGGGCAGCGGCTGGTCTGGGCCGGCCGGAATTGCGTCGAGGTGATCGCCATCCAGCACGCCGCCAGAAAGGCGGGGGGCTTCTCGATCTCGCTGAACCACCGACTGACGAAGAGCGAGGTGCATTCGATCATCGGCGTCGCCGAGCCGACCTTCGTCTGGACCGACGGCGACTTCCGAGAATTCTTCGTCCCGGACGAGCTGCCGAGCGTCCGCGACGTCGTCGTCTTCGATGGCGTTGCGCTGCACGGTCAAACGCCCGTGCAGGATTTCATCGCCGGACACTCCGCCGACGAGCCGAAGCCGCGCCTCAGCGAGCGCGCTGGCTTCGATCCCATCCTCATCTTCACCTCGGGAACCACCGGACTCCCGAAGGGTGTGATCCGATACGGATTGGGAGCGAGCGAGATCGAGCTCCAGACCGGTCTGCTCGGCGACGGCGACGGCGTCTTCATCGTAACCGGATCGCTCTCCCATGGCGGTCCGAACGGGATGGGCAATAACAGCCTGCTGATCGGAGGCAGCGTCGTGCTGCAGCACAAGTTCGACGCCGAGGACTGGCTGCGTCTGGTCGAGAAGTACCGCGTCACCAACTCGTACAGCGCCCCGTTCCCGATCCGCCACATCTGTGCTCTGCCCGAAGCCCTGAGACGCGGCACCGACACCTCGAGCTTGAAGACGATGATCGCCGCCGCGGCGCAGTGGCCCCACTCGCTGAAAGAGGCGTTCTTGGAGACCTTTCCGGGCTGCGACCTGTGGGAGCTCTACGGCTCCTCGGAGCTCGCCACGGTCACTGTCCAGGCGCCCGCAGATCAGCTCCGCAAGCCGGGCTCCTGTGGCCGACCGGCGCCCGGGGTCGAAATCCTGTTGGTCGACGACGACGATCAGGAGATTGCCGAGCCCCACCGACCGGGCGTGCTCTACGCCAAGAGCGACTCGGTCTACCGATCCTATCTCGGCGACGACGAGGGCTATGAAAAGAGTCTGCGCGGCGACTTCGCGACCACCAACGACATCGCGTATTTCGACGAGGACGGCTTCTACTACATCTGCGACCGTCAGAAGGACATGCTGATCTCGGGTGGCGCCAACATCTACCCGAAGGAGATCGAGAATGTTCTCGAGAGCCATCCCGACATCTTCGAGAGCGCCGTCATCGGGCTTCCCAACGAGGAGTGGGGTGAACGGCCCTACGCCCTGATCGTGCTCAACCCGGGCGCCCAGCTCGGAGGCGACGAGATCCTGTCCTTCTGTCGGGAGCATCTGGCCAGCTACAAGGTCCCGAGCTCGCTCGCCTTCGTCGACGAGCTGCCGCACATGGTGAGCGGCAAGCTCGCGAAGCGCGAGCTGCGAGATCGTCTTCGGGGTTGAGCCCGCTCCGAGCCACGGCCGTGCGCGGCCGCACCCCGCCCCCGAGTGCTGCCCGAGCACTTTCCAGGCCCTGTGAATCATCCCCGGCCCGAGCGTGTATCCTGACTGCAACCCCCACCTGCGGAGAGCCGGGAAGTGAGCAAGGAAAAGCAGAGCAAGCGGCGCGCGCCCAAACAGGCTCGCGCCAGGGCGACCGTCGACGTGCTGCTCGAGGCCGCGGCAAGGCTCATGAAGGAAGAGGGCTACGCGGCGCTCACGACGACGCGCATCGCCAAGCGTGCGGGGACGAGCGTCGGGAGCGTGTATCAGTACTTCCCGGATAGCGAGGCCATCGCGGTGGCGTTGGTGGAGGACCGCTCCCTGCGTCTGGCGGGTGCCGCACGAGAGGAGCTGCGGGACCTGATGACGGCGCCGCTCGAGGAGCTGATGCCGCGATCGGTGGAGACCCTGATCGATCTGTACGAAGAGAACAAGACTGTGCTCATCGACCTGGTCGACGCCGATCCGAAGCTGCGCTCGGTCGCGCAGTCACTGGCCGCCGAGCTGCTCAATTTCTCGACCTACCAGGGCTATCTCACTCGCCATCTGGAAGACCTCGGCATCGAAGACGTGGAGCTCGCCGTTCGCGTCACCGGCCTGGTCGGCGTTGCGGCGGCCCGCGCCTTCGTTGCGGCCCCCGAGGAGCCCGTGCCCAAGGAGATCTTCGCAAGGGAAGTCGGCAAGATGCTGACTCGCTACCTCAGCGCCGGTGAGGACTAAGCGGCTCCCCGGGCCAGCCCTCGGACCTCCTCCGGTCGCGCTCGGACGACCCGAGCGGCGCGAGCATCGCCTCCGATCAGCTCTTGAACCGCGGGATCACCTCTTTGCCGAAGAGTCTCATCGATTCCCAGACCTGCTCCTCGTCCTCCATCCACGAGGCCAGTCGGGGCAAGGTCACGAGCTGATCGATCCCCACGTCCTGGTAGCGCCCGACCGTGCGAGCGACCTCATCCGGCGTCCCCGCACAGATGCCGCTCTCATGCAGGGCCTCGGGGTCGAGTACGCCCTTGGCAAAGGGCCCGGGGAGCTTCGCGTCGACCTTCGCCTCTTCGACCAGCTCGCGCAGGCGGCTCTGCGGAATCGGACGCGGCTCGTTCGCCGTGCGTTCGGCCAGCAAGGGGATGGTGTCGAAATAGGTGGCGAAGTACGGGTCGATCTGACCGGCTCGATCGTCCTGAACCTTGCGCGCCAGATCACCGTCCTCGAGACACACGAGCGGAGCGATCGTCACAAACTTGTTATTGATGACCTCGCCCACCGGGTCCGGGTCCTCGATGGCCCGCTTGTAGGCATCGACCAGGGGACGCAGCAAGAGCGGGTCCTGGAAGCTGAAGACCGCCACCCCGAGCCCCATGCGCCCCGCGACCGCGACGGTCTCGGGGTTCGACGAGGTGACCCACATCGGCGGGTGCGGCTTCTGGATGGGCTTGGGCAGGATGCAACGCTCGGGAACCGAGAAGTGCTTGCCGTCGTGGGAGTAGAGATCCCGGGTCCACATCTTGGGGATCTCGCGAACCGCTTCCTCCCACAGCTCGCGCGTGTCCTCGTTCCGCAGGCCGAAGGTGTTGACCTCCGTCGAGCCACTGCCTCGACCCGTTCCGAGCTCGACGCGGCCGTCGGTCAGGATATCGATCAACGCGATCTGCTCGGCCACACGCACCGGATGATTGATGGTGGGGCACAGGTTCATGATGCCGGTCACGACCCGGATCCGCTTCGTCTGAAGCCCCACCGCGAGACACGTCAGATGCGACGACGAAGAATGCGAGTACGACTCGGTGCAGTGGTGCTCGGGCGCCCAGAAGGTATCGAAGCCGGCCTCGTCGGCGACGATTCCGGATTGAACGTCTGCGCGGAGCACGCGGGGCTCCGACTCGTCCCAGGGCTTGGGGCCCACAGTACCGGTTGCGAAGACTCCGAACTCCATCTCGTTTCTCCTTTTGACTCTTTTTCGTAGCTGCAGTCGAGCGCAGGATAGGCAGCGGGACACTCAGCTTCTATTCGCGTTCCGCTCGGAAGTTGTCTACGCGAAGCCCGCACGTCCAGATCTCTCGCTTCGCACGGGAGCGAGGGCTGGCATGAGCAGGTAGCCCTGCTGGGGCCAGGACGCGCTCACGAGTGCTCCGATTCGTCGCCGTACACGAATCCCTCGATCGCGGTGTGCCCGGCTCGCAGGCGCCGCAGCACCTCCTCGCGCAGTGGGCCGACCTGAACCTTCTGGGTCCCCGTGAATGAGATCTCGTTCTCTTCGAAGAACAGTACGAACCGCGGCAGCTTGTAGGCGGCCAGCCGCTCGCGCAGATGATTGCGGATCGCTTCCGCGTCGAGCGCCGCCCCCGCGATGGGCAGGGCGCACAGGATCACGACCTCGCCGAAGGAGGGATGCGGGACACCCACCGCCAGCCCTGCTCGAAGGCCCGGGCAGCCCGACAGCGCCGCTTCGATCTCCACGGGCGAGACGTTGGCGCCCCCCGTCTTGATCATGTCCGATAGCCGCCCCGTCCAGTGCAGGTAGCCGTCGTCGTCGAGTCGGCCGCCATCCCGGGTGCGGAAGAAACCCGCCTCGTCGAAGCAGCGCTCGGGCTCGACCTTGTAGTAGCCGCGCATCAGAGTGACGCCCCGGATCGCGATTTCGCCCTCGACATCCGGCTCCAGTGGCTCGCCGGTCTCTGGATCGACGACGCGCAGCTCCATACCGGGAAGCGGACGGCCATGCGCGCGGTGCCGCGTCTGGGCCGGAGTGTCCGCCGGCAGCATCGCCGCCATCGTAAACGTCTCGGTGGTTCCGAAGCTCGAGTAGGCGCCCCAGCAGTCCTCGCGCAACCCGACGATCGGCGCCAGCAGTGAATTGAACTCGATCTTCTGGAGGCTCGAGAGGTCGCGCTCGCGGGTCGTCTCGTGCTCCGCCAGCAGCTTCTCCTGGTGTGGCCAAGCGTGCAATACGGTCGCACGCTGCGACTCGATCAGCTCGAGCGCCTGGCCCGGCTGGAAGGTCTCCTGAAGCAGCATCCGCCCACCCGCGGCGAGTGTCGCGCCCAGGGACCAGACGATGCCGGCGGTCCAGAAGAAGGGTTGGGCGGTGAATACCCGATCCTGCGCAGTCAGGCGCATATAGTCGGCCAGGCGGTAGCTCTGGATCACGGCTGCGCGCTGCATGTGGAGAACGCCCTTTGGGCGTGCGCTGGTGCCGGAGGTGTAGATGATCAGCCCGTCGTCCGAGGGATGAACCTCTTCAGTGGCGGCGTCGAGCAGGGCGTCCGGCACATCCGATCCCCAATCGAGCAACGCGCTCCAGCTTTCGATGGCCCGAGTCGGCGCCTCGCTTCCCAGACACACGACCCGCCGCAGCTGCGGCAGGGCGCTACAACGCAGCCGCCCAGCCGCCCCCTCTTCGAGCTCCGGATGGCTCTCCAGCAGCTCGCGCCGCAGGTCACGACCGAGAAGCCGGGGCTGCATCAGCAGCAGCGAGGCGTCGCTGTGGCGCAGGATGTAGTCGCGTTCTTCGCCTCGTGCGAAGGTATTGACGGGCACCAGCACGCCACCGACCAGCGCGGTCGCAAAGGCGGAGACGACCCATTCGAGTCGATTCGCCATCTGCACGGCGACCCGAGCCCCCTTGACGACGCCGGCGCCGATCAAGCCGCGCGCAAGCCGACGCGCCTCGGCCTCGAGCTCGCGATAGCTCGTCTGCCGACCCTCGAACACGACGGCGACCCCATCGCCGTGACTCGAGGCGATGTCGGCGAGAAAATGCCCAAGCGTCAGGCGCGCCGGGTCGCAGGCCAGATCGAGCTTGAGAGACGTCGTCATCCCCACACCTCCGTCTCCAGGCCAAGGTCTCGTTCGCCGCTGCAAGTCATCGATCGCAAGCTGTAGATCCCGAGTCGTCGATCGCGAACCGGGTTCGCCCTGCCCGCCCTCAGCGGGGGGGCGGGGGTCCGTCTCATCAGGCGCGGATCACATCCCTTGCGAAGCGCTCCATCTGGAGTCGTAGCTGGGCCCGCGAGTCGATCCCGCCACTTCCCGGAAAGGCAAAGGCCACACCCGCGTAGCTGACGCCGAGCTCGGCGAGCTGACCCAGCTCGTCCGCCAGGGCTTCCCGATCGAATCGGGCGCTCCCGTAGCCCAGCGCCACCGGGCTCAACATCACGTCCACCGGCCCCTTCCGCCCCACCCGTTCCAGCTCTTCGGCCAGCAGCTCGAGGCGCGCGCGCAGATCCGCCAGGGTCTCGATCGCAACGGAATGGACGTAACGGGCCATCTTCTCATCCACGCGCATGGGTAGCCAGCCATCGCCGTGCTCGGCGACGCGCCGCATGGCGCGCCGCGAATTGCCACCGATCCAGATCGGGGGGTGGGGCCGAGAAGCCGGCCGGGGCAGAGCAAAGTTTCCGACGGCCCGGAAGCCGCGACCGGAGCCCTCGACGGGCTCTCCCGTCCAGATCTTCTTCAGGACCTCGAGGCTCTCGTCCAGCTGCTCGTTGCGCTCTCGGAAATCCGCGCCAAGGGCCGAGAACTCGGGCTCCAGGTAGCCGGTGCCGGTGCCGAAGATCAGCCGACCGCCAGACAGCGAGTCGAGCGTTGCGAGCGCCTTGGCGGCGGCGAAGGGCTTGCGGAAGGCGAGGATGTAGAGGTTCGTCATCAGCCGGAGGCGTTGGGTCACGGCGGCCACCACGGCCAACGCGACCGGCGGATCCAGGTCGTGGTGTCCGCCCTGGGTCATGTACTTCGGGGTCGGCGCCGGATGGTCCGTGACGTAGACGGCCTCGTAGCCGAGCTCCTCCGCCGCCACCGCGAGCTCGGTCAGAGCCTCGACGCTGCCGAACTCCTCTCGTCGCTCCACATCGTCGGTGGGCAGGCCCAGGATGTACTTCACCAGGGTTCTCCTCTTGCGCCAACCCGTTGCACTGTCTGCGGCTGGCGGCGGGCTAGAGCTTGAAACGTCCATCGCGCACGGCAGCCTGCATCTTCTGTACGTCCCAATGCCACTTGAAATCGCCCCAGCCGGTCTCGCCCGCCAGGCTCCAGCGAACCAGGCCCGTCATCGTGAAGGCATTCGCCTGGTAGGACTCAGCGTAGGAGACGGGCTCTCCGAGCAGCCGGTGTGTGCGGCCCTTTGCGTCCTCGACCTCGTACTCGAGCGCCTTGATGACCCAGTCTTCGAAGCGGTAGCGACCGACCCCCGCCTTCAGGGCGATCACTTCGCGTCCTTCGCGCAGATAACCGTGGGTGACCCTTCCAGACTCGAGCTCGTCGTTGCGCGTCTGCAGCAGGAACGAGAGGTCGCGACCAAAATGCGCCTCGTCGAAGTTGCCCATGATGTTATGGCCGTACTCCCGGCGCGGACTCCAGGAATGGTCGCGGTTGGACGGAAAATCGACCTGCAGCTTGCGCCCGTTCAGGACCACCTCCCCCTGCACGTGCATCGTCTGGTCGATGTGCCCGGTGGCCATCGACGCCTCCGAATCGTGGCGCTGGAAGATCGCGTAGCCGGCTCCCGAGTCGGGAACCGCGAGCTCGGTGACGCTCACCGCTGGCATCAGCGCCGTCTGCACCAGATCCCAGCGATGACCGCGACCGTCGTCGAACTCGACGATCCACTCCTGCATGGGCTTCGTCATCTTGATGTGCAGGCCGTTCGGCAGATGGAAGTCGGTCAGATCTTCGTCGGGAATACGCATGTGGTAGTCGTCGCGCAGGTAGTCCATAGCCAGAACGTGCCGACGGGGCTGGCTGTAGACCTGCATCATCGAGCGACAGACGCCGAGATTGGTGCGGAACAGCGCGTATGCGGCGCCGCGCATGCGCTCTTCTGGAATACTGAACCCGAACCAGTTGGTCTCGCACCAGCTGTCGTCCGGGGACGAAGGCCGGTGGAACTTCGCGTCCTCCGGTCGAACGACGCTACCGATCTCAGCCACGGGGTGGCTCTCCCTTCGCCTATTCCGACGCTTGTTCCGACACCTGTTCGGGCTCTTATTCGGGCTTATTCGCGCGCCGATTCGGGCTGCGGATCGGTCTCCGACGGCAGTAGCGTCTTGACCTCGCCGACCGCCAGGCTGACGCCGAGCTGATTGGTCATGGAAATACTGAGAGTGGCCAGCGGCCGACCGCTCTGGCGGTCGAATTCGACTTTCTTCACCTCGCCATCCAGATACGTCACGTCACCGGTCAAGGCGGGGCCCCGATATTTCATGTCCGCATGCTGAAGATCGGCCCACTCCCCGCCCCAGTTGCTGACGTAGTCGAGGACCCACGCCCCCATCGAAGCGCCGTACCCGTAGCCACGCGGCATGCCGATCAGCTTCGCGTAGCGGGGGATCGTGTGCCCGCGCGAGGGCCCGAGGTAGAGGCCGTCGGTGCGTGCCGGATCGACCTTTCCGCCTTCGAAGTCCTTCGTCATCTCGGGCAGCCATCCGGCCTTCTCGGTCGTCGACTCCGTGCCGTCGTAGTCGTAGTTGGTGGCACTCCAGACGGTGAACAGACAGGCACGCCACTCCGTCGTGAAGGACTGGACCGTGTGCGGTCCGATCGGGCGTCGCGGCAGCTTCTCACCCTCGCGAACGATCAGCCGGCGATCGTGACCCAGGTCGAGGTAGGACTTGTAGTAGTCCATCTTCTCTTCCTCGACCCGGTTGATGTCCTCGTCGCTCCACTCGGGATCGACGCTGTCCTCTTCGCGAAGTCGTTTGGACGCCTCTTCGGCCAGATAGCGGATCGACGTCGAGCGCTGTTTGGCGATCAGCTGACCCTTCTGGTTGATGTAGGTCGTGTCGCCTCGAGAGAAGATCGTCGGACCCGCAAACTTCGTCTCTTTCTGGGTGTAGTCGAAGAGCATCTTCTCGCAGCGGATCACATCGCCGGGCCAGACGCGCGGTCCGTAGAACCACCACTCGTCGCCTCCGAAGAGCATGTGGGTTCCCGGCACGACGCCCTGGACCGACGGCTCGGCACCGTGTCCCCAGGTGGTGTTCACCGTGAACGACGGCGCTGCAACGATGTCGCCGAAACGACTCTCCTGCGCCCAGCCGCGATCGTGGTGCAAGGGGTAGGGGTTCTGCATCGCCTGCGCCCAGCGGCGGATGTCGTTGACGTGAATATCTTCGACGATGTCGCCGCCCGTGAGCGGAATGCCAATCCAGCGATCCAGGTCCGAGGTATCAAGCATCGACAGTTCTCCTGATTTCCGAGTGGGGACCGGACAGATTAGGCGCTGGGAAATTCAACTTCAATTCATATTTCGCCCCCGAGATCCGCGGCTCGCACTACAGCGGCCCAGTCCGGTGGACCTCGTCGCGACTCCGGGCATAAAGAGCCGAGATCTCGGGGCTGCGGGGCGCCGCGCGTCTCTTGCCGGCGGCGGGCCCGCTGATGGCCGAGGTGGCGGGCAAGCTGGCGGGCCTCGAACGGGCGGTCGGGGACGGCGATTCAGAGCGCCGCGCAGGCGGGCCAGCCCTGCAGTCGTGCCGCGCGCGCGCGCAGAATGTCCGGACTGCCCAGATAGTGGCGATCGACGCCGATCCGCTTGAACCAGACGTGCAGATTCTGCTCGTCGGTGAAGCCGACACCGCCGTGGACCTCCGTTGCGGCGCGCGCGACGAAGACCCCCATCTCGGAGGCGTGGGCCTTGGCGTGAGCGACGATCAGCCCCGAGCGGTCGGGCAGCTCGTCGAAGGCGTGCGCGGCATACCAGAAGATCGATCGCGTCGGCTCGAGCTCGGCCGCCATCTCGGCGCACATGTGCTTGACGGCCTGGAAGGAGCCGATCACGCGACCGAACTGCTTGCGCTGCCCCGCATACTCGAGGGCCTGATCGAGCATCGCATCGCATGCGCCCACGATGTCTCCGGTCAGCACCACGCGACCCGCGTCGAGCATCCGCTCGATCGCGCGCGCAGCACCACCCGGTCCTCCGAGTACTGCGCTCGGTGTGACCGCGTCGAAGACGAGCTCGGCGATCCCGCGCGTGCGATCCACTGCGCAGAGCGGCACGACCCCGAGCCCCGCTGCGCCCGCTTCCACCAGCAGCAGATCGGACGGACCCGCAGCGACCAGGAATGCATCGGCCCCCACGGCGTCCAGGGCCATCAGCGCCCTGCCACGCAGCTTCCCGCCCTCGAGCCATGCCCTCGCATTCTCACGGCTCGAGTAGGTCTCCGTGGCGGCGACCCCCAGGCGCAGCGATCCCGTCGCAATCTTCGGCAGCCAGTCGCGCTGCTGCTCGGGCGTTCCGGCCTCGAGCAGCGCCAGCGGCGCCATCACCGCCGTGGCGAGAAAAGGCGCCGGCGTGACGGCGCGTCCGAGCTCCTGGGCGACCAGCGACGCATCGAGCAACGTGAGTCCGCTGCCGCCGTACGCCTCCGGGATCAGCACGCCGGGGGCGCCGAGCTGCGCGAGCTCGGACCACAATGCCCCGGTCTCCGCCCCGAACTCCGGCGTGTCCGCCTCCGACAGCGCTCGCACGCGAGCGATGGGCACGCGTTCGGCCAGGTAGCTGCGAAAGACGTCCTGCAGCAGGAGCTGCTCGTCGGAGAGTCCGAAGTGCATCGTTCAGGCTCCGCTGCTCGGGCGGGGCTCGCGCGATAGGCCGAGCCCGCGCTCCGAGATGATGTTTTTCTGGATCTGCGCGGTGCCCCCCCCAATGATCAAGCCGATCCAGGTCATGTACTCCGCCTGCCAGCTCCCCTCTGCGCGCTGGTACTTCGATCCGTGATATAGGACGCCGAGCTCGCCCATCGAGTCGAGGGCAAGCGCTGCCATCTGGTGCATCAGCTCGCAGGCCTGAAGCTTGACCACCAGCCCGGCCACACCGGAGGGCTGCTGCTGGATATCGCAGGTCGACAGTCGCATCGAGTGACATTTGAGGCTCAGTACCCGGGCCTGCAGGCGCAGCAACCGCTCCCGAAAGGACGCCTGGTCGATGGCACGCACGCCATTGCAGGTCTCGGCCTGCATCAGCTCGACCAGGGACTGCAGCGTCGCCTCCAGATCCCTCGGATTGCCGGCGATCTGGCGCTCGTGCTTGAGAGTCGTGTGCGCGATCTCCCAGCCCTGGCCCCGCCTGCCCACAATGTTCGCCTGGGCGACGCGCACGTCGCTCAAGAAGACCTGGTTGAACTCGCTATCGCCCGTCATGGTGAGCAGCGGCCGCACTTCGAGGCCGGGCGCGTCCATGGGGATCAGGACGTAGCTGATGCCCGCGTGCTTCTTTTCGTTGGGCTCCGTCCTCACCAGTGCGAACATCATATCGGCGATGTGGGCCGAGCTCGTCCAGACCTTCTGCCCGTTGATGACCAGCTCGTCGCCGTCCTCCACAGCGGAGGTCTGGAGACTGGCGAGGTCGCTTCCCGCTCCGGGCTCCGAGTAGCCCTGACACCAGACAATCTCGCCTCGGATCGTGGCAGCCAGAAAGCGCTGCTTCTGCTCCTCGTTGCCATGCTCGAGCAACGTGGGAACGAGCATGTCGACGCCGGGGCCGGAGACACCGGCCGTCACGCCGGCCCGGGCGAACTCCTCGCCGATGATGATCGTCTTCAGGATGTCGGGCTCGGCGCCGTAGCCTCCGTACTCGCGTGGAATGCTGCGCGCCGCGTAGCCGCGCTCGAGCAGCAGCTTCTGCCAGGCGAGCATCGCTTGCGACGCGCGCGCGCCCATCACCCCCTGGGCACTGGGCGCACGCTCGCGATGCTGCTCGATGAATTCGCGCAGCTGATCGCGAAAGCGCTCGTGCTCGGCTCCGAAGCTCAGATCCATGCCGGGCAGTGTACCCTGCGCACCGAATCGGATTCAATTCGCATTCCGGCCCGACCGGCGCGGCTTCGAAAGCGAATTGAATCTGAACCACCCGCGCTCTAGTCTTTCTGGCGGCACTGGTATGCGAGCCGGGAGGTCAGGATGGTGGAACTCGACTACGGACTATTCGATTTGGACAATCACTTCTACGAGTCCGAGGAAGCCTTCACCCGCTATCTCGAGCCCGAGTACCAGGGTCGCTTCAGCGCCGCCTTCCTGCTCTTCGGTGAAGAGAAGCAGTTCGGGGAGGCCGGTGATCGAAAGCCCGGGCAGGAAGACTGGGTGCTGCGGCCCGGATCGCTGAAGGAATACCTGCAGAAGCTGAAGTCGGGCGAGGAGGGAGATGGCTACAGTCTGATGCCGCGGCTTCCAGGCTTCGGAGACCGGGACGAGCGCCTCAAGCTGATGGACCAGCAGGGCATCGAGGCCTGCGCGATGTTCTCGACCGCCGTTTCGACGGAGCATCGCATCGACGATCCGAAGGCTCTCTACGCGCACTTGCGTGCTCTGAACCGCTGGGTCGAGGACGAGTGGGGCTACGCGTACAAGGATCGAATCTTCTGCCCCGCCTCCATGTCACTTCGGGATCTCGACATGGCGGTCGAGGAGCTCGACCGGGTGATCAAGAAGGGAGCGCGCATCATCAACCTGAGGCCCGGACACGCCTACGGCCGTTCGGCGGGCGACCCCTACTTCGATCCCTTCTGGTCGCGAATGAACCAGGCCCGAGTCTCCGTACTCTTCCACCAGGGCGAGGGAGGACACAACAAGGCGCTCGCACCGAGCTGGGGCTACGAGCCGGATGTGCATGTCTTCAAGTTCTCGGCCTGGCAATGGCTCAACAGCTACGGCGACGTCGCGGTGATGGCGGCGATCTCCCAGCTCATCTACGACAACCTCTTCGCCCGCTTCCCGAACATCAAGGTCGCGAGCGTCGAGAACGGCGCCGGCTGGCTGCCCTACTTCATGGGCCGGATCGACAAGATGCGAGGCATGGGGCGGAACGGTCCCTGGATCGGCGGCCCGCTCAAGGAGCGGCCGACGGCGATTGCCCGACGTCACGTCATCGTCAGCCCATATCCGGAGGACGATGTGACGAGCCTCGTGGAGGCCGTGGGACACGAGATGCTCGCCCTCGGCTCGGACTACCCGCACGCCGAGGGTCTGGCCGAGCCCCGCGATTTCCAGAAACAGATCGACCACCTGCCACAGGACCAGCAGCGCTGGATCCTGCGAGACAACGGATTCAGCCTGGTCGCACGCTGACGGCGACGCTCTTCGTCGCAGCGCAAACCCGATCCTTGGTGAGATCGGAAGATTCGAGCGCTCATGTCCGACTACGACCGAAGCGAGATCGAGAGGCACTTCTCGCGCTGGCGCGAAGCCGTCGACCGGCGCGATCTCGACGCGATGGCGTCGATGTTGACCCCTGATACGCGGGGCGGCAACGCCGTGTTCGGGCTCTCCGAGGGACGCGACGCGGTCATGCGCTTCATGGAACACTGGCCGGAGAGCGTTCCCAACCGAAGCCTCTGGCACGTGATCGATGGCGTGCGCGTCGTGAACAAGTGGCGAGAGACCTTGCCGGGCACGCCTCCCGAGGACCGCGACTACCACTCCTATCAATACGACGGCATCAGCGAGCTCATCTACGCCGGCGACCAGAAATGGAATTTCATGTACGGCCTGCCGGATCAGGTCGGCCTGATGCGCGTCTACGCCCAGTGGCGCAAAGACGGCCAGGCGACGATCCACGGTGAGGTCTATCCGGGGATCCCGTGAACGAATGGACGCCACCCCGGCGGGCTCGGCGCCGCTGAGCCCGCCGACCTCTCCGCGCTCTGGATCTTCTCCGTTTTGGCCTGGAGGGAGTCGCGCCAGCGGACGCTGCGGGGCACAACGTGTGGCGCCGTTCTGCTCACTGGAGTTGGTGAGCGTCCAGATCGCACGGCACTGCGGTTCGATCTACTTCAAATGAATCCCCCGGGCCCATCGGTCGCGGCGGACCCTGCGCCGGCCGATCGGCCGACACCCACTCGACCACAGTCAGCTGGAAGCAGCGTTTGGTTGCGGGTCTTCACCTACGCCCGCGACGCCAGAGGGTTTCGGGCCAGACCAACTCACCAGGAGCGTCCTTCCCTACGTAAATTGAAAACGACCTCGTGTCGCCCTCGAGTCCGATCGGAAGCCTCAGTTCTGCAGCGTGCGGGAGACCCGCGACCCCAGATTCCGTTAATTCCGGATCGCAGTCCGACCGATGCATGACTCGACTGCTCCCCGGCGAGAAGGCCACGAGTGAAAATGCCGCTTCGCACGTTTGTGTGGTCGATATCAATCACCGTCACAGTGGTCGTGCTTGGCTGTTTCGACGCCAAGGGCGGTCTCCCAGCTGAGTTGCTCAGTAAGTGGACGACCGCTGCGCCGGCTTATTCCGGCAGGTACTTCGAAATTCAGGAACACAGGATCGTGTTTGGCATCGACGCCTCTACGACGAAATCCCACTACCTGCAGGGCGTCGAGACAAAACCCCCGCTGCCCGACGGTAGAGCGAGATTCGTCTTTCACTATCTAACGGGCGGCGGAGAAGCCCAATCTCTCGAACTCGAGTATCAGACAGCAGCTCCGTCGACGCTTCGGTTTGGGCACCACGCAGAATTGTGGACCAAGACAGACGAGGAAGGGCAGTCGTGAAGGATTTTCTCTTTGATTCAAAAAAGCGCCGAAACCTGTTCGCCCTGAGGGCACATCTCCTACTGACCGGCAGCATCTCGACGCTGGTGTTCGCCATGATGATGGCGATATCCGTCTTCGTGCCACTCGGCGCACAGCTCGACCGCATGGATCCCAACGACCCGGCCGCGCTGGGCATGGCCGAGCATTTCATAATCCTACATTCCGCGCTCTGGCCGCTCGTCGTCTTGACCCTGATCGCGTCGATCGGCAGCGCCACATTTCTCTACGAGAAGATGCGCGCGCCACTGGCTCGCTTCGTGGCCTGCTACGACGCGATCACGCAGGGCGAGGTCCCTGAGAAAGTCACGCTTCGGGCCGTGGATTATTTGACGGCGGAGGCCGAAGCCCTCAACGCAATGATCTCGGCTCTGGGCGATCGCTCGGCGGCTCGGGAGAAGGCAGTCGTTCGTTTCCAAGGCTTGATCGACGAGCTCGCCGAACAGCGAGTCGACGAGGCGACGATCCTGGCGCTGAAGGCGGTTCTCGGCGAACTCTCCGGAAGCCGGTAGAACGATCCGAATGCTTCCCCACACCCGCAGTCAGCGCAATCGGAAACGTCGGTCCGGACCGGGCTTCACGCTCATCGAGCTGGCGATCGTCCTGTCTATCGTGGGAGTCCTTGCATCCGGCGCGGGAAGCCAATACACCGTGTATCTCGATCGGGCGCGGATGGCTCGAGCCATCGTCGAGCTGCGTGGGTTGTCGAGCGATCTCGATCTACCCCTGATGGATGACCGCCCACTCCCCGCAACGCTGAACGATGCCGGGATCCAACGAAATGATCCCTGGGGCAACCCATATCAGTATCTGCCTCTGCAAGGCAATCTGCCGCCCGGTTTATCCTCGGCCGAATCCGGTCTTCCCCACGTTGCAGCGGCTGGTGGGGGTGGCGGCAACAGTGGTGGTGGCGGTGGCACATCCGTCATGTCACAGGCACGTAAGGATCGATTCCTGGTGCCAATCAACAGCGACTACGACCTCTACAGCATGGGTCCAGACGGCGAGACCCACAAGTCGCTCAACGTCGGGGCGGGCAAGGACGACGTGATCCGCGCCGCCGACGGTGGATTCTACGGACCGGCCGAAAAGTTCTAGGATGCAGCTCGACCAGGAGACGTTCCAGAGTCGATTCGCTAGGCGGATATTCAGCGTCTTCATCCTCTGCGCAATCCTGCCCATCACGGCATTCTCCGTCTACGCATACAGCCACGTCCGAGCCCAGCTCGAAGACGACGCGGCGCTCGCGCTTCAGCAGGCTGCAAAGTCGGCTGGCATGTCGATCGTGGAACACCTCCTGATCGCGCAAGCCCAACTCGAGCTTCACACGGCCGCGTCGCCACGGCTCGGCAGCCGCCGCTCGAGCGCCTTCTCCTCCTTGCAGTCGCTTCCCAGCTCGCAGCTCGAGCTCGACGATCGCTCTCGAGCCCATCTCGAGCGCGGAGAAACCCTGATGCTGCACCGGCTCGACGGACTCGCCCTGGCCCGGGCGGACGGATCCGATGTGGTCGTCGGAGAGCTCGACCCGATCTTTCTCTTCACGCCCGGAAGAATCGGTAGTGGAGAACGCTACTGGGTCACCGGCGAGAGGGGCAGGCTCCTCTTCACCGCGGACCAGGACGATAGAACAGCCGAACTCGTCGCTCCCCATCTTCAGCAAGCGTCCCGAGAGCGCTTTCGATTGGAGGGACAGCCGGAGATCGCCTTCGTCTGGCCGCTCTTTATTCGAAATCCGTTCGAATCCGACGGGCTGCGGATCGGCTTCGCCCGAAGCGAGGCATCGATCCTCCGACCACTTCGCAGTTTTCGGCGCATCTTTCCATTCGCCGTGATGTTCGCGCTAGTCGGCGCAACGGCGATCGCCCTCCACCAGGTGCGCCTCCGCGTTCGGCCGCTCGAGCATCTCACCCAGGTCACCAGCCGCATCGCCGCGGGCGACATGAAAGCCCGAGCGCGCATCAGGTCAGGGGACGAGTTCGAGGACCTGAGTGAGTCGTTCAACCACATGGCGGAGGAGATCGATCGGAATGTCTCCACTCTCGAGGGTCTCACCGAGGTGGGCAGCCATTTGATCGAATCCACCGACCTTCTTCAAATCGCCCGGCTCACGGCGGAAGCAAGCCTGTCGCTGACCAACGCCGAATCCGCCGTCTTCTTCCATGTTCGAACAGGGAGACAGGGAGCCCTCGAGCAGATGACACCGATGGCCGCTCACACACGGCAGGGGGCACGGCCCATCGTTCAGGATCCGACCGCAGCCGAACTCGCACGTCGGGCCGTCGAGTGCCGGATGCCGGTGGTCGTGGCGCGCTCCGGCGAGTCGAGTCTCGACCCCCAGCTCTGGTCGTCTCTCGATCCGTCCGCGAATCAGAGCCTCAACCGCATCAGCTCGATTCCCATCACCAGCGAGCAGGGCGTCGTCGAGGGCGTGCTGCAGCTCGGCGAATCGCTGGCGCACGAGCCCGAGCGGCCCAGCGTACTCGACGCATCGGGACTCTCGATCCTGCTCGGTCAGGCGGGGGCGGCGATCCGAAATGTCGAGCTGATCGAAAGTCTCCGGGGGCTCTTCGAAGGCGTGATCGAGCTGACGGTCCAGGCGATCGACGAGAAGAGCCCCTATACCGGAGATCACTGCCGCCGCGTTCCCATTCTGACCGAGCTGATTGCGGACGCTGCCTGCGAGACCGATACGGGCGTGCTCAAGGATTTCGCGCTGAGCGAGGCCCAGCGCTACGAGCTCCGAATCGCCTCCCTGCTTCACGACTGTGGAAAGGTCGCCACGCCGGTGCACGTGATGGACAAGGCGACCAAGCTCGAGAAGATTCTGGATCGAATCGATCTCGTAGAAGTCCGAGCAGAGATTCTGCAACGCGACATCGAGATCACGGCACTGCGACAGCAGTCGAAAGACCCAGACGACAAAGCCTCGTCCAGCGACCTCCGCGTCAAACAACACGAGATGCTCGACGAAGATCTCGCTTTCATCCGAGAATACAATGTCGGCCGCGAATTCATGCCGCCGGAGCTCCAGCAGCGAGTCGAAGAAATCCAGCGACGCTACGAGTGGATCGACAGCAGGGGCGAATCGAGATCTCTTCTGACCGACGACGAGGCCGCGAACCTCCAGATCAGTCAGGGCACCCTGAATCGCGAAGAACGCGAGGTCATCGACCGCCACATCGTCACGACCATCAACCTCCTCGAACAGCTGCCCTTTCCTCCAGAACTCCAGAGCGTTCCCGCCATCGCGGGCGGGCACCACGAACACGTAGACGGAACCGGCTTTCCCAAGCAGCTGGGTGAGGAAGAACTCGACATGAGCGCCCGGATCCTCGGCCTGGCCGACGTGTTCGAGGCCCTCACCGCCCGGGATCGCCCCTACAAGCGCGGCAAGACACTGAGCCAAACCCTCGAAATTCTCCGCACGATGGTCGACGCCAGGCACATCGACTCTGACCTCTTTGCGGCTCTGCTCGAAAAAAATGTCCATTTGAGGTATGCGGCCGAGCACATGGAGCCCAATCAGATCGACGAGGTCTACCAGACCGGCATCGAGGCGCTGACAGCTCCCTGGAACGCGCAAGGGAACGCGCAAGCATCTGATCGCCGCTCCACCTGATTCGATTCGATCCGTGGTCGCATTTCGCGTCGAGCCCGAGTGACCAGCGGTCGCGAGCGGCTCACTATTTCCCCGATAGCCGGGTGCCCGATTCGATCCGAACCTGAGTGGCGGAATCGTTGCGAAGCTCGACGACGCCCTCGAGCACGACCTTCGCGCCAAATCGATGGTCTCCGCAGACCGTGAAACGCTGGCAGCGCGCGAGCGAGGGAGCCCCTTGCGGAAAGCGAGCCTGCAGCTCGTCGATGCGTCCGAAGTAGCGGGGGTCGAGATCGATGACCCGCGCCCGCTTGGCCTCGGCATCGCTCGGGAGCATGCGCGCGTCCGCGGCCAGCTCGAAGGCGTCGGACCACAGCTCCAGCAGGTCGTTCGTCGTCTTGACCGGCGCAAAGCGTTCCCGAGGCACGACCAGCGCCTCGGCACCCTCGAAGTATTCGATGGCCGAACCCATCGCGGTCTCGAGCTGATAGCAACGTGGACTCGACGGGTCCCTGGGGTCCACCGGCTTCTCGTTGCAGATCACCGCGAGGGGCAATCCCTCGGGCGAGGCTTCGAGGGCCAGGGCCAGCACGTCGAGATCGAGCCAGATGTTATTCGTATTGAAGTAGCCATACTTCGAGATGTCCTGGAAGCCGTCGAGGTCCGCTTCGGGACATTGTGCGACTTCGCGTAGGATCAAGCGGCCGTCCCGCCGCGCCAGATGCCCGCCCTTCTTGTCGGCTTCGGTTCGCTCGGCGACTTCCATCAGGAATGGCACCTGCTTCGCGGCGATCCAGCCGAGGATTTCCAGATCGAGTGTGGCTCCCAGGTTGTCCGCGTTCGAGATGAAGACATAGCGAATGCCCCGGTCTCGGAGGGCGTCGAGCATGCCGGAGCTTGCAAGCGCGATGTAGAGATCGCCGTGTCCCGGCGGACACCAGGCCAGGGAATCATCGGCCGGCCACTCGACAGGCGCCCAGGACTCGGCATCGATCCGCGGCACTTTGTGCTGGAGGAAGTCGAGGGGAACCGCTCCGGCGAGCTGCGGGTATCTGGCCAGTGCTTCGAGACTCTCGTCGCGGGTGCGATAGCTGTTCATCAACACCAGGGGCAGCTCGACGCCCCAGGTGTCCCGCTGCCAGAGAACCTGCTGCGCGATCGAGTCGAGGAAGGTCAGGCCCGGCCGAATGGGCAGCAGGCTCTTGGCCTTCGAGAGCCCCATGCTCGTTCCGAGGCCGCCATTCAGCTTGATCACCGCGACCCGCGCGGCCGCTGCCCGACCCGCCGCTTCGAATTCGCCCAGATCCGCCAGCCTCCGCAACCCATCGACAGGCCCGATGTCGCGATCGGAAATCGTCGTGGCGCCACCCGCGGCAACAAACTCGACGGCTCGAAGAAAGGCGCGAGTGGCAATCTCGGGCAGCTCCTCCTCGCGCATCTTCCGGGCCAGCTTCGCCAGCCCCGTCTCGTCGATTCTCGACACCCTGCTCTGGTCCCCCGATTCCTGGCTTCGATACCTGCTTCGTCCGACCGGCGCCACCACTTTCGCGCACCCCAGACACATTGTGCCGATCGAACCAGCAGAGTTCCATTTTCCTCGGACTCATCCGACGGCCTCGACGGACGCCGGGATTCGGTCTCCCGGGCACTGCGGGCAGCGCGGCTAGAAGGCTAGCCTTTAGCACCACCCAGGAGGATTCGACGCCGTGGCCAGCCATGAGATTCACATCGAAGATCTCGCCAACCCCATTCTCACCGACTCACAGAAGACCGCGATCGACTACGGGGAGTCCGTCGATACAATTCTCAGTGTGAAGGCCGTGCTCGAGGCGGCGGCCGAGAGAACGGGACTGGACGACTTCGGACCCGATGATTTTCACGAGCGCCTCGGACTCTGGCTCTCCGAATGCGACGCCGATTCGGAGCGGACGGGTCTGGGCCGGATGTCGCTCTTCGGCGATTGCGTACGTTATGCCTCCACGCGCCTGCGGATCCGTGCATTGCTCGCCGAGCATCCGGAGATTCGAGACGTCGAGATCAAGCGACCGATCATCGTCGTCGGGCTGCCGAGATCGGGCACGACGCATCTGGTCAACCTGATCGCTGCCGATCAGCGGCTGCGTTCGATTCCGCTCTGGGAGAGCCAGGAGCCGGTCCCGGATCCCAGCGAAGAGGCGGGACCCGATGGGATGGATCCGCGATTCGAGCGCTGCGAAGCGAGCTGGCAGGCTTTCCAGGCGATCTCACCACTGATCGCCTCGATGCACCCGATGAACCCGGACCACATCCACGAAGAGCTGGAGCTGCTGCTTCCGGATTTCACGTCCTACAACCTCGAATGGATCGCCCGCTGCCCCCAGTGGCGGGACTACTACCGCGCTCACGACCAGACATCCCACTATCGGGGCGCGCTCAAGACGGGTCTCCAGATCCTCCAATGGTTCCAGCCGCGCGATCGCTGGGTCCTCAAATGCCCGCAGCATCTCGAACAGATCGGCCCACTGATGGAGACCTTCCCCGACGCGACGATCGTCGTGACGCATCGGGATCCAGTCTCGGTCATGCAGTCCGCCGCGACCATGCTCGCCTACGGCGCGCGCATGAGCTACAGGACGACAAAACCCGAGTGGTATCTCGAGTACTGGCACGATCGCATCCACAATCTGCTCGAGGCCTCGGTGAGAGATCGGCATCTGATGCCGAGCGATCGCACCGTCGACGTCCTCTTCCACGAATTCATGGCCGACGACAGGGCCACGGTCGAGCGAATCTACGAAGTCGCGGGCCTCGCGATGAACGACCGGGCCCGCCAGCAGATCGACGCCTACATGGCGGCGCACCCGCGCGGCAAGAGCGGCCAGGTCGTCTACGACGTGCGTCGTGACTTCGCGGCGGACCCCGAGGAGCTGCGCAAAGCCTTCGACTTCTACTTCGATGAGTTCGCGATTCGAAAAGAAGTAGAGTAGACCCTCGCTCGCGGCTCAGCCGCGAGCGATGAATTCGAAGGAGAGATCCTTTGGGTCGCGCGTGGATCCGGCGCTGATGTCGCCGCGCGTGAGCGGTAGAACAGTCTGCATGTCGAGAAGATGAATTCGATGCTCGATGGCCCAGACGCCATCACGCTTTTCCCAGCGGTCGAGATAGCGTCCACGCCCGATGATCTCCGTCTGTGCCCCCGCCGCATCGGGCAAGGTCCACAGAACGACCGTCACGTAGCTCTCGCTCGTCGCGCGATCTCCGGCGACATCGGTCAGCACGTTGGTGATCTGATGGGAGTGCCTCTCCATCGGGGCATGGGCCTCCCAGACCCAGTCGATGAATTCATGGCCCGTGCCCTCGAAGATGCCGTCGTAGAACGCGGTCCCCCCCTCCCACCAGACTCGACGAGCCAGCTGCTTGTCCATCCGATCGAGGCCGCGGCAATAACGCGACAACACATCGCGGATCGCCTGCTTGTCGAGAAGTTCTTGAAGAGCGGTCTGGGAAGTCGAGGCGGACATGGATCGGCTCCAGCATTGTCGGTTGAATGGAAGGGGGTCGAATCGGAATGGGTCGAATCGAGCTCGAATCAGTCTAGATGAAACCGGACCCGCTCGGCCCCCTCCTTTTGGGCTAGCTTGCATCCTCCACCGCGAGCCACCCTCAGCCGGTCCGACTGGAGGATCCATGCGTCCGTTCCCTTGCAATTTCAAGACTGTTTCGATCGCTCTGTGCGCCGGCCTGCTCTGCTCGAGCCTCGCCTGCTCCGAGTCGCCCCCGGAATCCGAGAGCGAAACCGAAGCGGCGGGCAAAGCCGAAGCGGCGGGCAAAGCCGAAGCGGCGGCCGTTGCCCAGAACGAGCTCGCCCCGAGCGGTCGGCCCTACAGCGAGGATCGCGCCGTTTGCCGCAATCGCGAGCCGCTCAGGCAAGCCTTGTGGGGGGAGCTCCACGTCCACTCGTCACTCTCGATGGATGCCTATATCTGGGGCGTGCGAAACGGACCCGACGAGACCTACCGCTTCGCCAGGGGGGAGCGCACCTTCTTCCCGCCCCTCGATGATTCCGGGGCGCCAACCCGCCCCGCTCAGCTCGAACGAGCTCTCGACTTTGCCGCCTTGACCGACCACGCCTCTTTTCAGGGTGAGGTCGCGCTCTGCTCCCGACCCGACTCCCCGATCTTCGAGAGCAAAGGCTGCCGCATCTTCCGCGCGGAGACCGACGCCTCCGAATCGCCCTTCGGCGCTCTGGGCGCGCGCATGGCGGCGCTCTCCCGGACGGCGGCGGATCCCGCCGGGACCGACATCGGACGCAACCCGGAGCTGTGCGGGGCCGATGGCCAACTCTGTCGCGATTCGATGCGCCGGGTCTGGGAAGAGCAGCAGGCCGCCGCCGAGCGTCACTACGACCGCAGCGCCCAGTGCAGCTTCACCACGCTCCACGCCTACGAATACACCGCGACACCCGGCATGGCGAAGGTCCACCACAACGTGATCTTCCGAAACGCGCATGTCCCGGACGCACCGATTCCCTGGGTCGACGAGCCCGACGTCTACGGGCTCTGGAAGAAGCTCGAAGAGCAATGCCTCGATGCTGGCATCGGCTGCGACGTCGTCACGATTCCGCACAACTCGAACCTCAGCAACGGCCTCATGTTCGCAGTCACGGGCAAGGACCTGCCCGTCGAAATCCAGAGAACGCGGGCTCTGTTGCGGGCCGAGATCGAAACACTCGCAGAGATCACTCAGATCAAGGGCGACTCCGAATGCCGCAACGGCATGTACCAGGTGCTCGGCGGACCGGATGAGTTCTGTAACTACGAGGAATGGCGGAAGCCCGAGGTCGAGGATTGCGAAGAGGGAACGGGCTTCGGTGCCCTGATGGACAGCGGCTGCGTCTCGCGCATCGACTATCTCCGCTACGCGCTGCTCGAGGGTTTCCGGGAGCAGCAGCGCATCGGGGTGAACCCCTACAAGATCGGCTTCATCGCCGCGACCGACGCGCACAATGCCAACCCCGGTGACGTCGAGGAGTATTCCTACCAGGGATGGGCGGGGGGGCAGGATGCCAGCGTCCAGCAGCGACTCGACCCCGGTGCGAGCCCGATCAATATCTCGAACTCCCTGGCCTCGAATCCCGGCGGGCTGGCCGGTGTCTGGGCCGAGGAGAACTCACGCGATGCGATCTTTGACGCCATGCAACGCAAAGAGACCTTCGGCACGAGCGGCCCCCGCATCACCGCGCGCTTCTTCGGCGGCTGGCACTACCCGAACAATCTCTGCGACTCGGCCGCGCTCGTGCGCCGGGGCTACGATGGCGGGGTCCCGATGGGTGGCGACCTGCCGGCACGCCCGGCGGAGGCCGGCGCGCCGCGATTCGTGGTCACCGCGATGCGCGACAGCGGCGGACCAGAGCATCCGGGCGGGCTGCTGCAGCGCGCCCAGATCGTGAAGGGTTGGGTCGACGACAACGGCCAATTTGGTCAGGCCGTCTACGACGTAGCGGGAGGCGGCAACGGAGCCGGCGTCGACCTCGACACCTGCCAGCCGCGCGGCCAAGGCCAGAACAGCCTGTGTACGGTTTGGACGGACCCCAACTTCGATCCCTCGACCCGAGCGGTCTACTACCTGCGAGTGCTCGAGAATCCGAGCTGCAGATGGAGCCAGCTCCAGTGTCTTTCGCTCGAGGAAGGCGAACGCCCGCCGAGCTGCAGCGATCCGACCGTTCCGAAGACGATTCAGGAACGGCTCTGGACCTCGCCGATCTGGTACGAGGCCGAATCGAATTCGATCCCCACGGCCCAGGCCGCGGACCCGCCCGAGGATCGTCTCCTCGCGCAGCACAGCGACGATCTCGACTGACGCGACTAGCGGAATGTCTTTTTCAGCGCGGGAACCGCCTGCGGCGGAAGCCGGCCCTGGTCGAGAAACCATTGAAATAGATCGCGAAGGGTCTCCGCAGGATCCCTCCAGTGGACGCCGAGTGCGGTGATCTGCTTCGAATCCTGCATGGCACGGAAGCGGGTCGCGATCTCGATCCCCTCGCCGGTCATGGGCATCTGGCGACGCGTGATCTTGGCGACGATATCCATGCTTCGCGCCGCACCGCGCAGCAACCAACCCGGGGCGGCGATTCTCGGGATCTCGGCACCGGTGACCTGGGACAGAATCTCGGTGAACTCGTCCCAGCCATGGAAATGGCCGCCCGCCGCAATCCGTCCGCGCGTCTGGTTCGTGAGAAGCCTCTCCATGAGCAGCGCGAGATCCCGCACGTCGAGCATCTGATTGCCGCCCTCACTCTTCAGGGTTCCGCGCAGATAGGCGCGGTATGCGCGCACCGACTCGCTCATGCCCGGATCGTCGGGCCCCACGACGCCGGCGGAATACAAGATGCCGACTCGCGCGCCTTCGGCCTGCCGAGCGCGGACCCAGGCGTCGCATTCCGCCTTCGAGCGACCGTAATGCGTCTTGCTCCGGACCAGAGGCGACTCATCGTTCGTCGGCCGACCCGGCTGGAAGATCGCGGTCATGCTCGAGACGAAGAGCGATTCGAGATCCCCTTCGCAGGCCTGGCCGATGACGGCTCTGGTGCCTTCCAGATTGGCACTGAAATCGCTCCGGCCACTCATGACCGACACACCCGCGGCGGCGTGGATCACCGCATCACAGCCCTGCATCGCTCTCGCAACGGCGGTCGGGTCGGTCATCTCGCCCTGGATGCGATCTTCGCTCGGCACGTCGAGGGGGCCGAGTACGCGCTCGGCCTTTTCGAGGCTCCGCACCAGCGCGCGCACCGAATGACCCTCTTCGAGAAGGCGCCGTGCGGCGTGATAGCCAATGAAACCCGTCGCGCCGCTGATCAAGACTCTCATCGCGCAGCTACCGATAGCTCATGGCATCACCTGAAGCAGCAGCAACCAGCTGAGTCGATGCCGTGAAACGGATCCTCGGCTCTCGACCTCGACGCCCCAGGCCCAGCCGAATTCCGTATGCTCGCCGACATCGGAGAAGATCCATTGAGAGGAACCATGAAGAAGCGCTCTGGCCTCGTGCATCTCGGGTTCATTCTCGGATTCCTGCTCGCCCAACCAATCGCTCTTGCAGACGAGGCAGACGAGGCAGACGAGGCAGACGAGAAGCATCGGGCGATCCGGCCCTACCCGGTCACGGAGGAGCGAGAGCCGTGTGCCGACTACGCGCCACTGCGCCGACCCTTCTTCGGCGACACCCATGTGCACACCACCCATTCTCAGGACGCGAGCACCCAGGACACGCGTACGACGCCCCGCCAGGCCTATCGATTCGCCAAGGGTCACACACTGGGCATCCAGCCCTTCGACGCCGATGGCAACTCGCTTCGCAACGTCGCCCTGCATCGCCCGCTGGACTTCACGATCGTCACCGACCATGCAAACCAGATCGGAGAGGTTCACATCTGCAAGACGCCCGGTCTCGAGGGACACGGCTCGATGGTCTGCCGGATCTACCGCAGCTTCCCGCGTGTGGCCTTCTATCTCATGAACGCCCAATACTCGGTGAGACAGGAGCGCTGGGGCTTCTGCGGCGAAGACAATATCCACTGCTTGAACGCCGCCCGCAGCATCTGGCAGGACACTCAGGCCGCAGCCGAAGAGGCCTACGACCGAAGCTCGAAATGCGAGTTCACGAGCTTCGTCGGCTACGAGTGGACGGCAATCGGCGGCACCAGCGGCCCCACGGGCCATCTGCATCGCAACGTGATCTTTCGCAACGAGCACGTCCCGGAGCTTCCGATCAGCGTGATGGAAACCGGCTCGATCGCGATGAACCTCTGGAAGGCGCTCGACGAGCAATGCCGCGATGGCAAGGCCGGCTGCCAGGCGCTCACGATTCCACATAACATGAACTGGAGCAACGGGTCGGCCTTCAGCTCTGCCTCTGCGGAGTCGCTCTTCGGACCCATCACCGAGCAAGAGGCGCCGATTCGCGAACGCTACGACCGTCTTGCCGAGATCATGCAACACAAGGGCGAATCGGAATGCGCCCTCGTACCCGGCGTCACAGACGAGGCATGCGGCTTCGAAAAGGTGCACAACACGACTTCAATCCCGTTCCTCGATGACGAACCGAGCTACCAGGCCATCAACTTCGCGCGTGATGCCCTGGGGCGCGGCATCGCTCTCGAAGCCGAGCTCGGCGCGAATCCCTTGAAATTCGGCATGATCGGCAGCACCGACACGCATCTCGGAACGCCGGGCCTGGTCCGCGAGAAGGGTTTTCAAGGCCACGGCGGTGCGGGCAAGCCGAATCGCGACGAGCTGGCCACCGGCCTGCCCGAATTCATCGGACTGAATCCCGGTGGCCTGGCCGTCATCTGGGCCGAAGAGAATGCGCGAGACGCACTCTTCGAGGGCATGCTGCGGCGTGAGGCCTACGCGACGAGCGGTACGCGACCGATTCTTCGCTTCTTTGGCGGCTGGAACTACGACGCGGACGCCTGCGACGACGCGGATCCCGCGGCAGCCGGCTACCTCGGTGGCGTGCCGATGGGCGGCGACCTGCCCACGGCCACAGCGGGCGACGAAGCCCCGAGCTTCCTGGTGGCCGCCTCTCGCGACCCCGATCCCGAGGCGAACGAGCTCGACCAGATCGAGATCATCAAGGGCTGGATCGAGAACGGCGAACGCAGGGAACGCGTCTTGAAGATCGCCGGCGGCCACAGCGACGCGAGTGTCGACCTCGCAACCTGCGAACCGAGCGGTCGCGGCCATGCCCAGCTCTGCACGGTCTGGCGCGATCCCGACTTCGATCCGTCCGAGCCGGCCTTCTATTACGCTCGCCTGCGCGAAAACCCGAGCTGTCGCTGGAGCCAATGGGCTTGTATCGAAGCCGGCGTCGACTGCGCGCTGGCCTCGACGATCACGGAGGGATTCGAGCCGTGCTGCGAGCCGGACCACCAGGCGACGATCCAGGAGCGCGCCTGGAGCTCACCGATCTGGTACACACCCAGACCGCACACCGCCGCCGAGGCCCGCTAGCAGCCCGTTGAAGAACCCCCGCGGAGCCAGGTGGGTGGATTTCGTGCGAGATCAAGGCGCGGTGGCAGCCCTAGCTGGCTAGGGCAAGCTTTCGCAACACCGAGATCGTGCGCTCTTCACCTCATCAGGAGGCGCGTGCCTGGCGACAGCGGGGGTTCTTCAACGGGCTGCTAGCCCAGCTTCCGCAGTTCAAATTTATTTTGGCCGATTTTCGGGGTCGTGGCGACGACAAGTATG